>Ga0210243_100735_pt1 | contig 27288 bp, 7 predicted proteins | sample ChrtobMeP5a_32mM_FD_155461 | JGI IMG/M metagenome (GOLD analysis project Ga0210243, IMG submission 155461) | Chrysochromulina tobin associated microbial communities from unialgal haptophyte culture, Seattle, Washington, United States - P5a_32mM | ecosystem: Host-associated > Algae > Haptophytes >...
CGGCGGGGGCGGCGGGGGCGGCGGCGAGGGCGAGGGCGGAGGTGGTGGCGGCGCGGGCGGCGAGGGTGGTGGCGAGGGCGGCGGTGGCGAATAGCCTCCCGAAGGCGCGGGCGCGAGGGGCGGCGGGCGCGAGGGTGGCCGCAAGGGCGGCGGCGGCGAGGGCGAGGGCGGCGGCGGCGAGGGCGAGGGCGGAGGCGGCGAGGGCGGCGGCGGCGGTCGCGGCGGTGTCGCGGGCGGCCGCAGTGGTGGAGGCGCCAGCGGGCTCGTGGCCATCGAACAGAAGTCGCTGAACCGCGCTGTGATGGCAGCGGTGTCCGAGGCGGTATAGGCGTGGAGGGCCGTCGGTAATGATGCCATCGAGTTGATGGTGAGGCTGTTAATCAAGGAGCCGAGACCGACAGAGAAGATGGTGATGCCTTCGTCTCTGAGTGCGAGTGCGGCCGAGATCGCCCCCCTGTCACCGCACAGATTGCGTGACGCGGGGCCGTAGCAACTCGTAGCGCTCTGCTCACCGTCGCTGAGAACCCACACTACTCTCGGCACGCTGGCGTTGACGCGCTCGGCTGCGCCAGCGGCGAAGGTGGCATTCGCCTCTACTAAACCCGACGAGATTGAGGTGGCGCCGCTGGCCACGATCGAGTCGATGGCCACATACACGCGTGTACGGTTGTGCACCAGGCCGGTGAGCCGCTGCGCCGCAGACGAAAACGTCACCACACCAGCACGCGATCCTGGTGCCGTCAAGTCGACCTGATCGACGATCCGCTTGGCCGTCAGTTTCATGGAGGCTAAGACCCCGAGCATCGAGCCTGAGCTGTCGAGCACCAGCACCAGATCGAAGGGCGTGGTGCAGCGCGGCTGGCTCGGTGGGGGCGCGGGGGGCGCGGGGGCGGCGGGGGGCGCAGGAGGGAGGGCCGGAGAGGGAGGAGGGAAGTTGGTACAGCGCACGTCGACGTGGTCGAGGGCGATGTCAGACGTCCATGAGACCCCGCGCACACCGATGAAGTAAACCTGCTCCGCCATGATCTGCGCCTGGCCCTCGAGCCACACGTCGCCCTGTTCACCTACGCGAGACCAGACTGCTTGCTGGAAAGAGACCGCTTGCTGCGCGCCTAAGCGCACAGGGATCACGTACAGAGAGCCCATCGTGACGCCAAACATGTGATAGCGGAAGGTGATCGTGCCGATGAGTGGAAAGCCTGCGGCGGTGCAGGCCGAGCCGTCGTAGATGAGCAAAAACTGGTCGTTGGGCACGCGTGGAGCCGATGTTTCGCAGTAAAAATAAGAGCCGCTGCCGCCAAAGCCGGTCGTCGGCCCGGTGCCGCTCGATGGAACTCTGCCCGACCATCGAATCCAGTTGTAGGGATTTGAGGTCCCAGACGTGGTCATCCAGCCGGCGAGGTCGTTGGCATCGTCGAAGGTGAATAGGCGGCCAGGCAGGGCTGGCGGGGGCGGCGCCCTCGGCGGCAGCGGCGGCAGCAACGGCGGTGGAGTCCTGAGCGGCGGCGGCGGCGGCGGCGGCGGCGAGCAGCGTGGGCCGCAATCCTGGCAGTCGGTGCCGCGGGAGCAGACTGTACGGGCGAAGGTGCGATTCAGTGAGAAGGTTGGACGGTGTGGGTGTGGGAGAGAGGTGATCGCGCGCACTATTATACTCTGATCCGGGTCCGCCGTCGTCGCACCAGCCGTCTGCCGGATATGGGCACAAGTTGCTGCAGCTGCAGCCACTGATGGTCAGCGGCGGGGGCATCGCCGTTTGGGCAGTGGCCCTTGACAGCAAGCTCAGCAGGAGAAGAATCGACCTCATATTTATGGACTCCGGGTCCTATGTTGCACTTGTTATTGGATCTGCGGACTTTCGCTGCTCGAAATTTGGGGTTTCCGCAAATTATGTGTCAATTGCTTTCTAGTTCGGACTTCCACGGAACTTTAATTACATGAAATGACTTGACCAGCACCAGGAAGCTCGCCACAACTGTCTGATACAAACGGTAGATGCCTGTGCAGCCGCTCGCGACCTCTTCCTCGGTCGCTGCACTGCCCACGCTGCCCAAGCGGGCACGCGGTCTCACTTCGGCGCCTGCGAGCGACGTGAACGGGTCCTCCTCGGCGCCTGTGCTCCACGCGCTCGCTGTCGGCCAGGTGGCTGTCGACCTGCGCGAGGGCGTGGAGCGCGTGGTGTCGCGGCTAAAGGAGCGTCCAGGAATAGCGCAGTTGCTGACGCTGCGCGATTCTGAGCATTCGGCGGCCGTCCTCAAGGCGCGCGTCGCGCAGCGCCGGAGCGTCGCGCCAGCTCCCAAGCTGCTGCTGCAGCCGCAGGTCAAGCGCGCGGCGCTCTCGTCGCTCAGCCAGCGCACGTCGGTGCTCTCCGACTCGGCCGACGAGTTGGGCATTCGCCGCCGCCAGAGCGATTTCTCGCTGCTCGACGATCTGAACGGCGCCGCCGACGTGGGCGGCGACCCGAGGCGTGCACAGACGGCGCTCCTCGAGGGACCGCAGACGCGCGCCGAGCGGCGCGCCGCGCTCGTCGAGAGCTCCTACGGAGCTGCGGCGTCGTACGGCAGCAAATGGCCGCCGCCCGACTTGCTGCCGCTGGGCGCGAGCGTGCCTGGGCTCAAACGGCCGCCTTCGATGCGCGTGAGCCGCTCAACGTCCAGCTTGCATGCAAACCGTGCGGCGGCCGCCAAGGCAGAGGCGCTCCTCGCGACGAGGCTCGACCAGTACCTGGTCGAGTACCGGCGCGTGCACTCGCGCGACTCGGCGATCGTCGCCATCCAGTCCGCGTGGCGCGGGCGCTCCGGACGCGACGAGAAGGACCGCTTGATGGAGATTCGTCACGCGGAGCTCCGCCCGATCTGGCACGCATGGCGCACCGTCGTGCAGGCCGACCGCAGATTCCGGCGCGGGACGCTCTCAGCGTGCCTGTGGGGCTGGTTCCAGGAGCGGCTCGAGGCGCGCTACTACTACACCAAGCTCGGCCTGATGCTGACGCGTGCGCTCGGCTCGGGTGCGGCGAGCCAGTACTGGCGGTCGATGATCGAGAAGCGCAAGCGCATCCCTCGACCTGCCGACACGCCGACGGTGGCGGCGGCGTTCGCGCGCGCGCTGCAGATCCAGCTCGCGAAGCGCACGCTGTTCCTGTGGCGGCGCCACTGCCGGCGTGTGGACGTGCTGCGTCAGCAGGCGTCCAAGAAGATCAAGCTAGTCGTCAAGCCAACCAACCTTTGGCCGTCCGAGATGCTCTCGCTCGCGCTGCTCCTGTGGAGCCGAATCGCCAAGTTCCAACGGTGCACGCGGCAGGGCAAGGCGCCGCCAGTCTACCTTCGCTATGTGCCGCAGTGGCACGAGTGGGAGACCAAGGCCGTCCAGAAGCTGCAGCGCGTCGAGGTTGCGACCGAGCTGCAGGGGCCCGCTCTCCTTAGGCGCATGTTCCGCAAGTGGTCCTCGCTCCCGCGTCTCGAGGCCGAGGTGATTGCCATTGATTGCAATCGATTGTAATTGATTGCCTTCCTCATCAACTCGGCCGTCTCGAGTGGGACCCGCGTCTAGAGGCCGAGGTGATTGCCGCCACCGATGGCCGCTGATGGCCACTGTTTGCCGCCGCGGATGGCCGCTGATGGCCACTGATGACCACTGATGGCTCTTCCTCATCCCATCCCCGCACATAACGCTGCATGTAACGCGCATCGCAGGATCGGATGCTCGCCGAGGCGTCGCATCTGATGCGGCTGCAGCTGTACGCGGGGAACTCGCTGCTCCGCTGGAAGGGCCTCGTCGAGTGGAAGCGCGCGCACCGCGCCTTTTTCAAGCTCATCATCAGCGCGTGGCGCATGTGGGCGGGCGCCCACAAGCGCGCCACCGCCGTCGCTGTCGCTGCCGGCTCCCGCCACAAGGTCACCGCGCTCGCGCAGCACTTTGAGATCCTGATGCAGCACACGCTCTACCGGCGTCGGCTCAACGCGGGCGCCGTGCTGCGCATCCAGACGGCGAGCCTGTCTGGCACGCGCAGCGCCGTGCAGGCTCGGCGCTCCGCGTACATGATGCTCGGCGCTTCGTCGCACGCATCGCAGACGCACAGCTTCGCGGCGTGGAAGCAGCACGCGTGCGGTCGCCGACGGCTCGGTCGGTTCAAGGCGCGGCTGCACGACGCGCACGCGCGGCTGCTGCTCGAGCTCATCTTCGTGCGCTGGCGGCTCGGTATCGCCAAGCCCGTACAGGAGGGCGATGACGGCTCCGGCGTGGCGTCCACCGTCCAGGCGAAATTGGTCGGCGTATGGCAGGAAAGTACCACCGCCTTCGGCTGGCCTATCGCGAGCGAGACGGTACGCGAGCTGTTCGAGACGGCGCGAGCCCCGCCCCGGGCCGACTCGCCCCCAGCGCAGCTCCTGGCCTACCCGCCGCCGCCGCGCCCGCCGCCTCCGCCACCTCCTCGGATGCCAATTGCGATGACTCTTGCAGCTCCGGCCGCCGTGGCCGCCGCACCCGAGCCCGCCATGGGCGACGACAGCGCGTCCGTGGTGGAGAGCGCGTTGATGTGGCAGGCGCTGGCGGCGCTCGCGCCGGCCGCTCTCTCGCAGGCCAAGGCGCGACGGGCCGCCCTCAAGCTGCCCGAGCTCCAGAGGCTCGTGGCGAAGCGCAATCAGGCGATGCTGCTGCTGCCTGCAGGCATCGCGTCCCGCCGTTCCTCTCTGCTCGCGCTCATGGAACTCGCGAGCAATCGTGCGACCGACGTGATGCGCGCGGCACATCGTCGTGACTTGCGACTGCTGCGCATCCACGACGGCGCCGACGCGGCCGCTCGGATCAACGCGGCCAACCCGAAGTTCACGTTGGCCAAGAAGCCGGGCGCCGACGACGACAAGGAGGATGGCGCCGAGGGCAGTGGCGGCAAGAAGGGCAAGAAGAGCGGCTCCAACTCGGCACGCGGGCGATCCGCCAAAGGCGAGCGCTCCGGCTCGGCCAAGCGCGCGCGCACGCCGCCGCCGCAGGCACCGATCAGCGGGAAGCGCGAGGAGGACGACCCTTCAGAGTACTGGGACGAGCCCGCGCCGCCGCCGAAGCTGCCGCCCTCGGTCCCCCGCTTCTCATGCGGGCGCGAGCGCCCGCCCTTGAATGTGCTGCCGCTCCTCCCGTGGGAGGTGGAGCTCGCAGGGCTCGATGGAGGCAGTCAGGGCCGGGGGGCGCAGCAAGCGCCAGAGATGATGGGGGCCCTCTCTGCCCTGCGGGCGCTGGCCAGCTCGTACATAGAGAACGAGGGGCTCGAGGACACTAAGGAGGTCTTCGAGACGGCGTTCAATGAGGCGATTGCCGAGGCGGAGGCCCCGAGCAAGCTCGGGATCCAGAGTCTTCTCGGCCTCTCGTCCGCGCTCAACGACGCGTCCACCTGGCAGCCCGGCGCTCTCATGCGGAAGCTCAAGGGTGACGAATCCGAGGGCGACGGTTACGCGCCGCGCTCGGCCGCCGACGACGACGACGACTTCGCCGTCGAGGAAGATGACGACGACGACAGCCAGGATGGGCGCACGCTCGAGACGGCGCTCACGGGGGCGATGGCGGCCGTTCGCATGCTCGCCTTGCGTTCGGGGCAGTCCGTTGAGTCCCTCGGGATGAACGGGAGCATCCACCCGAAAGAAACTCGTAAGTTGATGGAGGCTGGCTATGCTACGGCGGCCGCCTCACTACAAGATTGGGCGGATGAGCAAGAGAAGGAGTTGCTCGCGAAGCTGCGAGATGAGTGCCGCGCTCTCGGCGCAACGGACGCCGAAGTCTTCCCGCCGCCGCCGCCGCTGCCTGCCGAGCATGATGAGGACGACGCTGAGCTCGCCGACGCTGCTGGCGCGCCAGAGGCAGCGCGTGCACACGCGGCAATCGCCGAGGCACCGTCCTGGTTAGGGTCCGAGTCGTCACCAGGCGCCCCCGTAGGCTCCGAAGCCTCCGAGGCCTCAATGGATACGGACGAGCTGCCCGTGGTGCCGCCCATGTATGAAGAGTACCATGCGCCCCTCATCGTGACGGACGACGAGATCCTCGCGGCGCGCGCTCTCGAGAGTTCGGAACGCCCGGAGGATCTGCAGCGCTCCTCGCGCCGCGACAAGGGCCTGCTCCCGCCTCTGCCCGCCGAGGTTGCTGCCCAGAACGCCGCCAGGGCCGCCGCGATGGCCGCCGAAGAGGCCGCCGACGCCGCGGCGGCACAGGCGGCGGCAGACGCGGCGGAGGCGGCCGCTGCGGCCGCAGCGGCACAGGCGGCACGCCAGGCGGCACAGGAGGAGGCAGATGCGGCGGCCAAGGCGGCACAGGAGGAGGCAGCTGCGGTAGCTGCGGCGGAGGCCGCAGCAGAGGCAGCCGCGGCGGCCGCAGCTGAGGCCGAGGCGGCGGCCAAGGCGGAGGCAGAGTTGGCGGTGGCGGCGCTCGAGGCAGAGGCAGAGGCGAGTCTTGAGGCTCTGCTTGAGGCCAACCCAGGTATGGGTGAGCAAGGCGTTGCGGCGGCCAAGGCGGAGGCGGATCTCGCACTCGAGGCGGCCAAGGCCGAGGCGGCTGCCAAGGCCGAGGCAGCTAAGGAGCTCGCCGCGCGCGAGCTCGCACTCTCCGAGGCGGCGGCTCGAGAGGCGGCCGAGGCGCGCGCCAAGGCGATGGCTGAGGCGGCGGCGAAGGCTGAGGCGGCGGCCGCCGCCGCGGCCGCCGCCGCGGCCGCCGCCGCGGCCGCCGCCGAGCAGAAACGAGCGGCCGAGGCGGCCGCGGCGGCCGAGGCGGCCGCGCAGCCCATGGCCGTCGTGGCACACTTGCCGACCATTTCGACGCCAGAAGTGACCGGTCCAACCGCAGTGGGCTCTCCAGAGGGGCCCGACCTGCCCTTGCCAGCGTTGGCCGCGCCCAAGCCCAAGCCGCTCACCGCTGCTGAGATGGCGCGCCGTGCTCTCGACGAGAGTGCCGAGCTCGAGGCCATCCTCGAGGGCAAGCGCGACAGCAGGCCAGGCAGCCGGCCGGGGAGCCGTTTGGCCGCAAGGCAGACGGGCTCGCCCACAGAGTCGGTCCCGTCGTCGAAACCGCCGCCCGGGCTCGTCGCCCCGGCCTCGTCGCCTATCACTGTGCCCTTCTCGCGTCCGAGTTCGGCCGCCAAGGATGCTGCACGGTGCGTGAGCCTCACTGCTGTGCCGCCGTCGACGGCGAGCTCGGCTGCGCCGGCTGTCGGCATCGACAATGCTCAAAGCGCCCGCGCCGTTTCGAGCGCCGTCGGTGGCAGCGCGCTCTCAGCGTCGTCGTCACTTCCGCCGATGAAGAAGACGAACAACAAGAAGACCACTCGAGAGATCCCGGAGCCTCCGGAGCTTGCAGTAGTGGGGGCGCTGGTGATCACCCCGGCGCCGGGCACGCCCGCCGCACGCAACCGGCAGTCCAAGCTCTCCGACGCCATGAGTTCTGTCGAGCCCGCTCCCGCGCCCGCGCCCACGATCGACGTGGTCCACAGTGTGGACGGAATGAACGTGGCCTTCTCGCCCTCGGCCTCCAAAATGTCGTCCTTGCAGGGCAGCCGCCTGCAGACGCCCGGGGCCGTCGGCTCACGCGCGCCCACCGCCGTCGACGAACCTCGACTGCTTCGAGATCGGCTCCTCGACGGGCCAAGCGCGCTCTCGCCGTCGCCGGCGGCTGCACTGTCTCGACCTCCCAGCCAGTACAAGACCTCGAGGTTGAGGACTCCGGTCGAGACGCCGCCACGCATGATGACGCCCGCGGCCCTTCCGAAACAAGAGTCGGAGTTGGTCATCGACACGCGGCCGCCGCCGGTGGTGAGCGAGGACGACCGTCTGGTCGCGGCGCTGCCGGCGCTGGTAGCACCCCTCACGCCGGGCAGCTTCCGCAGCATCCCGAGTGCGCGCAAGCAGGGAGTGCTGCCTGGGTTTGCGAGCTCGTCGCCGCTGGTGCCAGCGTCAGAGCGCGCGCCGCCGCTACCCGCCGGCGCAGTCCGCATGGTGGCCAACCGGGCGCCCACAGCACCCAACTCGCCGCTCCTGCTCACGACAACGCGACCGACGCCGCTTCTGCTCGAGTCGGGCGTCTCGATCGACATTGGCTCGTCGCCGCTGCCCTTTTCGCAGCTCGCCCCGGTGGTGAAGCAGCGTCTGGTGCAGGCGGGCTACGTGCACGTGGAGGCCACCCTCGTGGGCGACACGCTCAAAATCTCGGCCAAATCTCCGGTGGCGCAGCTCAAGGCCGAGCTGCTACCCCCCCGCTCCCGATCTGGATCGCCAGTGCCGCCCTTGTCGCCAGCATCGCCAGGCGCGGTGCATGGCGCGGTGGATGGCGCGGCGGGCTTGGTGGCGGCGGGCAGCGCGGTGGTCTTTGAGAGCGGCGAGGTGGTCGAGCTGGGCAGCGAGCCAGTGCCATTCGACCAGTTGCGCGCCGTCGTGGCCTCATCGCTCGAGCAGGTCGGCTATTCGGACGTGCAGTGCGCCATCGGCGACGACGGCATGCTCAGCGCGACCGGGCGCTCGAACGTGGACCTGGCGGCGCACCTGCCTCGGCCCATGGACATGTCGCACCCCTCGCCGCCGCGCCCGCTCGGCAGCACCGCTACATTGGACCCGCTACCTCCTCCCGAGCCTGTCCTGCTGCCCGACAGCCTGCTCACGCTGAGCCAGACCACCTCGGTCGCGCTTGGTCCCGAGCCGGTTCCGCTCGGTGCGCTGCCCAACATCGTCTCACGCAAGCTCTCGCTGATGGGGTACTCGTCCGTCCAGTGCTCCGTCGTGGGAGAGACGGTGCGTGCCACCGGACGCACGCCCGTCGCGCTCCGTGCGATCGTGAGCAGCTTTGTCGCCTCGGACGCCAAGAGTGGCAGGCCACAGACGCCCGCGACCGATCCGTCCGATTTCGTGGTGGCCGCCGACTCAGCGATCATCTTCCACACGGGGGAGGCTGTCTCGGTCGGCGCGCGCGCGTGCTTCCTCACGCAGCTGCCGCGTCTCGTCAAGGGGCGGCTCGAGGAGCAGGGCTACACGGAGGTCGAGGTGGAGATCAAGGACGGCCTGCTCTGCGCCAACGGCCTCGCCAATCGGTCGCTCGTGGCGTCGCTCGTCGGCCTGCCTCGGATGCTCGAGCCCTTGCAGAAAGGGGAAGCGCTGCCGGGGGGCACCACCCTTCCGTTCATCGTGGGGACCAGCATCGAGCTGCACGACCTCCCGGAGGGCGCTAAGGAGGTGGAGCTGGCCAATGCGGTGCGTGAGCAGCTCGTGCGCCAGGGCTACGCGGGCATCAAGGTGGGCGTTTCGGGCAGCTCCATTCTGGTCGAAGCTGCCCTTCCGCACGCGGAGAAGCCACACTCGTCGCCAAAGCGCGCGCGCGCCGACCTCGACGGGTTGGAAGCCGACAAGCGCGACGCCGAGGCGGACGATGCGCTCTCTTCACTGACGCCCAAGCTTCCGCTTAAGACGGGCCCCACGCCACCGTCCTCTTGTACTGCCACGAGGGACGAGGGGCGAGAGTTCGGAGTCTCCTTTGATGCCGCCGCCATTGCGGGCCCGACGCGGCCGCCGACGCAGGGTGGCAGCCGACCGCGCACAGCGCCCGACGCAGCGCCTGATGGCTCGCCCGCGAAGGCGGCCGCCCGTTCGTCTTCCAAGCCACCATTCGAGCCGTCGAAGCCTTCTGAAGGCTGGTCCGTGGAGAAAGGCATCGCTTACCCGCGACCGCAGACGCCACCCCGCGCCCCGCGCGCGGCCGCGCCGATGAAGCCGCCCTCGCCAACGAAGCCGCCCTCGCCGCCGAAGCCGCCCTCGCCGCCGCCGTTGCGACCGCCTGTGCTCTCCGAGGGATCGTTGATCGACACAGCTGCCTTCATCGCCCTCCTCGACAGCGGCCCGAGCACCCACCCATTCAACCTGAAGCTGCCGAAGGGTATGGGTACGCGCGCGGAAGTGGAGGCGGCGCCAATGGTCGCTGCCCCGCCGGCGCCGGCGCCATCGATGCCAAGCCGGCCCCTGTCGTCAACTGGGGGACAGAGCCCGTTCCTGGAGAGACGCGCCAGCGGACGCAAAGCGTTCCGCGACGGGGAGGAGGGACTGCTGAAGACCCAGCCCAAGGAGTCGGGCGAGGCGCGCGGCGGCAGCAGCAGCAGCAGCTCGCTCACGAAGGCGCGACCGAGCTCGGGCACGTTCGAGCTCACCGGCGTTGTCCTTCCGAGCCGCCCGTCCTCTGTTGGCCTTGCCTCGCCACCGCGCATGAACACGCCCGAGACTGGCGCCCTCGGCCTGGCTGCGAGGGCTGTGAATGTGAATGTGAATGCGCAGGCTGGCGAGTCGCCCCCGCGCACGACCAAAGAGGACGAGGCATCACGCACGAACCGGCTGGCTGCCGATGTGGCGCGCCATCAAGCCATCTTTGAGTGGCGGCGCCAGGCGGCACCGACGCCCCAAGAGCGGATGTACAGGCGGCAGCTCGAGCACGTGGCCCTGAAGGAGCGAAGGCTTGCTGAGGCCGTCGCGGCCGACCGCGCGCACGCGATCGCACACGCGGCACAGGGGTGCTTGGAGGATGCCATCATGGGCGCCGAAGGGTTGCCTGAGGCGCTCATCAACGCGCTCGCGCAGCAGATTCTTCCCAAGGGGCAGCGTCGCAAGGCCACGTCCGCCGACCGTAAGGCACATGCCGATCGGCCCGTGTCCACGGGTCGGCCGTTGCGCCCACGCGACCCCTTGACGGACTCGCCCGCGCAGGCAGCTTGGGATCGGCCCGCTCTCCCCCTGCAGACCCGTCCACCGACCGCCGAGTCGGCAGACCCTTACGCGCGCTTGGAGCTGCCCATGCCGATGAGCGCCGACGGGTCGAGCGCAGCCGCCACGTACCTATCCAGAGGGCCGATGTCGGCGCCTGGGCTGCGCGCGGCCGGGCTCGACGGGCCTCTGTGGGCGGAGCTCGTGCCGCCCGTCACCCCGCCGCCGGACTACCAGCAGCTCGGCCAGAGCATCTACCGCAAGCCCAGCACGGCGCGCGAGCAGCCCCACCGACCCTCCTCTGCGGGGGCGGCCTCGCCGAGCGCCGTCTCGGGCACCTCACCGCGGGTGCGTTCCGACTCGCCTACCGGTCGTTCGCAGTCCGCCGCCGAGAAGCCCGAGACGGCGCTCGAGGCGGAGCGCAAGGAGGCGATCGCGGCGGCCGCGGCGGCGCGCGAAGCGGCCTTGCTTAGGGCGGAGGCGCAGCGCATCGCCGGGCGTGAGGCGCGCGAGGCGATTGCACGCGAGCGTGCGGCGGGTAGGACGCCTCTCTCGCCGCTCTCTGAGAGCACGACCGAGGCAGAGGCAGAGGCGGCGGTGGTTAAGGCGAAGGCCGAGGCTGAGGCCGAGGCTGAGGCCAAGAGGCTGGCCGCCGAGGCGCGGGCCGCCGAGGCACGCACGGCGCAAATGGCGCGGGAGGCCGAGGCGAAGCGACGGGCAGACGAGGCACGCGAGGTGGAGCGCGAGGTGGAGCGCGCCCGGGCAGAGCTCGCGATGCAGCAGGCGGCGGAGGCGGCCGAGGCGGCGCGTGCGGGCTTGCTGGCGTACAAGGCGACCGAGGAGGAGGAGGCCGCCGCGGCTGCCAAGGTGGAGGCCGAGGTGGCCAAGAAGGCGGCCATCGCGCAGAGGGCGGCGAGCGACTTGGACTTGGAGAGGCTGGAGGAGGAGCGGCTCGCTCTGGAGGAGGTCGATGAGGCGCGCCGGCTGGCAAACGAGGAGGCGGCGAGGAAGGAACGTGAGAAGGTGGCGCAGCAGACGCTCGCCCAGTACCGTGCCGGCAGTCTGCGCGTCTCCAATGAGCCGATCGAGCTGATCGAGGAGCTCCCGGATGGACTGGCGGCTCGCCCTAGGGTGGTGGGGTCTGCCTTGGGCCCCGGCCCACCGTCGGGTGCCGAGCCACTGGGCTCAGAGCCTCTCGCCCCTCCTCCGAGGCCGAGTGCCTTTGTGGCCTTGGGCGCTGTGGAAGTTGGCTCGGTGGAGCTCGAAGCTGCGGCGGTTGAGATCAAGGCGGCGGCAGTCGAGGCGCGCCTCGCCGAGCTTGAGCGCAAGGCGGCAGCGGGCGTGCTGTCCGACGAGGAACGCAGGGAGCTGAAGGCGTCGCGTGCGCAGCCGCCCGGACAGCCGCTCGAGGAGCAGGCGCCCGAGACGGCGCATGCGCCCGGGACGGCGCTCGAGCCCGAGGAGTTACGCACGATCCTGGGCGAGATTGAGGGCGAGATTGAGGGCGAGATTGAGGGTGACCTGATCGCCACCGACGTGCGCCGTGAGGCGAGCTCCCGCCCGAGATCTCGCAGCGTGGGCGGTGACTCGAGCGCTGGGGATACATTGGGCCCACCCTCCCTCGCAACCGACGGCCTCGTCGGCACCGCTGAGGACGGCTCTGGCGACGCGAGCACCTCGGGCCTCGGCGCCACGCGCCCGCCGACCGACGCGAGCACCTCGGGCGCAGAGATCTCGGATGGCGATGCGGAGACGTTGGCAGATGGCTCCGCTGGATGGGTCAGTGCGCCGTCGAGCACGTTGAGTAACCCGCGGTGGGTTGAAGCGGAGAGAGAGGCGGCAGTGACCAAGATTCAAGCGCTTGAACGAGGCCGTGCGTCGCGAGCTGGCTCCGTCGCAGGCAACGCGGCGGAAGCGGCGGAGGCGGCGGAGGCGGCCGGGGAGTCTCCCCAAGGTGCCACCGGCCTGGGCCAGCGGTCCAAGACCGAATCGACCCACGATGCGGCGGGGCGGCGGGATGGCCGAGGCTCGCGTGGCGGCGGCGAGGAGCGAAAGGATGGGCGCGAGCCCGAGGATGAGGGCGAGGAGACAGAGGACGAGGTGGAGGGCGAAGGCGCTGCCCAAAGGCGACGCCCGAAACGGATTCCTGTCGAGGACGCCGAAGGCGACGAGCGCGCCCAGTTGACTGTGAATTCACACCTCGACGAGGGCGCAGAGTTGGCCAGCGCCGTGCTGGGCGAAAGCGACACGTCCGCCATGACACCTTCGACACCCAGCGGCGCCAGGCGCCCGTGGGACGATTACACTGCGCGCAGCCACGGTTCCTCGGTGCGTGCGAGCAAGCGGCGCATCAAGCAAGGCACGACGCCGCCTCCGACGTCCTCGGCCCTCAGCCTGCAGGGTAAGCGCTCGCCACGACGCGACTCCGACGACGAGCTGCTCGATCTCACCGACTTGGATACGATCCAGAGAGTGGAGCACGAATACGAGGCGCTCGTGCGGCGCCGCGTCAATGAAGCTCTGGCGCGTGAACAGGACGAGAGCGAGGAGCTCCGACGAGCCGCCGTCGAGGCGGCTGCGGCGCGCGCGGCTGCACAGGAGGAGGAGGCCGTGCGGCGCCCCCCCGGCGGCCCTGGCGGCTTCTTCGCCGCCTCCATCCCAACTTTTGAGCCGGAGCCTTTTGAACGCGTCGTGCTCGAGCAGCCCGACTCGCCTCTCAAGCGCTCGAAGCCGATGCCGCGCTCCTTTGCGATCGGCCTCCTCGAGGACGGCGTGATTGACACGAGGGTGCTCGATGACGGGGGCGACGATGAGGAGCCCGACGAGCGCTCTTGCCAAGAAGTCGCCGATCTGACGCGCGCTCAACGCTTGTCCAAGGAGGGGACTGCCCAGGTACGCGTCGATAGCGCCGTACGGGATTTGCATACCGACTTTGGCATGTAGCCTCTTTGGCTTGTAACCACTTTGGCTTGCAACCACTTTGGCATGTAACCACTTTGGCTTGCAACCACTTTGGCATGTAACCACTTTGGCTTGCAACCACTTTGGCATGTAACCACTTTGGCTTGTAACCACTTTGGCTTGCAACCACTTTGGCATGTAACCACTTTGGCATGTAACCACTTTGGCTTGCAACCACTTTGGCATGTAACCACTTTGGCTTGTAACCACTTTGGCATGTAACCACTCTCTCGGAGACGTGCGACCCGACATCGCGTGGTGTCGGGCACGACGTGACGAGGTACTGCTGACAGCAGACAGCTCAGCATGTTGGAGACCCAGCCTTCAGACGAGAGCTCCTCGATCGTCGATGAAGTATATAGTATTGATCGATGTGGGTCGGACACTACCTCTGGATCTGCTCTGGATACCCCAGCATGAATACCGTTTCGAATTACGATCAGTATGCTGCGTGCATGTAGGCTGTTTGCGGGAAATATAGTATCGAAGAATATATTCTGTCAACACGCACACACCACACTTCTCTCTTCTGTTGTGTCCCACGACTCACAAAACTAACGATAAACGAGCCAGCACGTTCCGTCACGTCGGGTCGTCGCAACTCGCCCACAGCGGTACCGCTACCGGCTTGGAAGTACTCGCTATGCAAGAACATCAACACGACATGGATGATTGTGTGTGTGCAGGCGTGGCCGATCGGCGACAATATGTATACATAAATATGCCCCGCGTGACACGGCCTCGGACCGTGTGAAACAAAGTGGATCACCAAGCATGGGAAAGGCCTTTCCACTCACCACTCGCAAACTATACTCCCGTGGTTTCGGCCCCGCCCCTTCACCTGCCCGGAACCTCCCCGCCCATGTGCAGAATGGCTCGCGCCGAAATCATGCCGTGCGCTACATGCCACTCTCTTCCTCTACCTCGCCTTCTATGGAGCGGGGGCCATGTTGCTTACATGTTGCTGAGATCCAGCTGATTTGTGACCCCGCTATTGAGAAGAGGTCGTCGTACGTTGCTTCGCAGGATGGTAGCGGGACGATCAGCCTATGTATCGACGAATCTTGATGGGTGCTCGCCTTGTGGAAAGACTTTGTATCGATGGCGGCATACAAAGTCTTTCCTGGTGTCGTTGCTCTCGCGGCCTCCACACGAAGAGCTTGCCATGAAAGCCATTGATCACGCTCGCGATAAATCCGCCCGACGGCGAGATGGCCACGCTCCTCACATGGTCAGGGTGCTCGTCGAGCGTGGCGCACTCGCTCGCGTCGACGTCTTCGAGGAGCGACCAGACCTTGATCGTCCTGTCGTCGCTTCCGCCGCTCACCAGCACCGAGCCACCGAGGGCGAGGCTCTGCACTGATCCCTTGTGCCCGCGCAGCTCGCGCACGAGCTGGCCGGTGGAGAGAGCAAAGACGCGCACGACCGCATCCATCCCCCCGGTGGCGAGCATATCCCCTTGCATGCGCACCGCGCGCAAGGGGCTCGGATGGGCCAGCGTGCGCCGGCTGGCGCCGCCGTCGCGCGGCCAGAGGCGGACGGTCGCATCATCGCTGCCCGTCGCGATCGCCTCCTCGCCCACGTCGACGCAGCTCACACGTGCAGAGTGCTCCCTCAGCGTGGCAACGCACTCGCGCGCGCGCAGACGCCACAGCTTGACCGTGCTGTCGGTCGAGCCGCTCACGACGAGGTCGCCGCGCACCGCGACGCAGTAGACGGACGAGCCGCTGTGCTGCAACTGGCCGGCGGTGGCGAGCGTGTCCGCATCCCACAGGCGTAGGCTGCCGGACGTGTCGCCGGTGACGATGTGGACGCCGTCGGAGGCCACGGCGACCACGTCCGCCTCGTGCCCCTCGAGCACCCCGACTGTGCTCGCATCGGGTCGGTAGACGGTCGCGTTGCGCGTCGAGGCGGCCGAGCCCGCGGCGATGAGTCGTGACTCGTCCGGGAAGAGCTGCAGCAGGTTGATGCTCCCGGGGTCGCCGCCGATCTTGGCGCTCGCCTCCGCCGCTTTGACCGCGCCGTGCTGCCACGCGGCGGGGCCAAGGTCGAGGAGCCAGCCTGTCGGCAAGTGTGGCACCGCCGATGGGTAGGCCGGGTTGTGGCGCAAGTCGACGTGCAGCTCGCGCAGCCCAGCGGCGGCGGCGATGAGCGACGTGACGTGCTCAACACTCAGCCGGTTGCCTATCAGAGAGAGGTGGCGCAGCGACGTTATCCGAGGCAAGGCGTCGCATAGGAGCGACACCGCCTTGCCGCCATCAAGGGCGTCCAGGCCGAGCCCCCGCAGGGCCAGCGAGCGCAGCCGGCCGGTGAGGACTGCCTCGAGGGACGCGGCCGACGCGGCGACGGCGGTGCCGCTCAGGTCGAGGGTGTGGAGGTGCCGGGCGTTGGCGAGCACGAGGCACTCGTCGGCCGCCAGCTGGCTCCCGCTCACGTCGAGCTCCGCCACCACGCACGACGCCGCGCCCAGCGCCGCTGCAAGCGTCGCGCCGTTGCCCGCAGCCCACGCGCCGTTGCCGCCCAGCCGCACCGTGCCCAGCGCGTTGCCCTCGCGACCCATCAGCGCGCACAGCGGCCGCAGCATCGCGAGGAACCCCGCCGCGCCCGCCACCAAGGCACGCTCGATGCGCACCTCGATTGTCTCAACACTGGAAGTAACAGAAAAGGGGATTGATACTGGGCGAGCGCCTTGATACTGGGCGACGCCAAAGTGCACGCCGCTCGGCACGCCGCGCACCTCGGCGGCCCTCTGGCCGTTGATGTGCCACGCGAGCACGCCGCCGGCGAGCGTCATGCGGATCCGATCGCCCGCCTTGTAGGTGGGCAGGCCGTCCTGGACAGCGGAGCCCTTGTGCTTGATACTACCGTCCGCCGTGTAGCCCCAGCTCTCGGCGTCTTCACCCAGAGAGCTGGACAGGGCGTCCTTGCCCGGCAGCGCCGCGCCAATGCAGCAGCGACCAGGATCGGTGCCCTGCTGCACGACGAGCTCGACCATCGGCGAGACCGCGCCGAGAAGCGCCCGCCCGTCGTTGCCGAACCCTTCGCTCTTTTCGAGCCTCACGCTCCGCCCGCCGTCGCAGAGCGTGGCGCTCGCGACCTTGAGCTCCGGCGCAAACAGCAGCGCGAGCCGCTGCAGTGTGGCGGTCTCCGTCGCTTCGATCGCCTGCGCCGAGCAGTCGACCTCACGCAGTGACAGACGGCACGCGCCGCTCATCAGGGCCGCCTGCCGCTCCAGGACCGCCTCAAACGACATCCGACCGCCCGTCGTGTACAGCACGTTCGCGAGCCGCAGCTCGGCGAGCGGCGCCGCACTCTCGCGCAGGCCCTCGCCGATGAGACGCGCCGCCTCGGCCGCGCATGACGAGTCGCTCAGATCGAGCGTCGACAGGCTGGTGCTCGTCTTGAGGAGCGCGCCCACGACGGCGCCCTCGGCCTCGCCCACCGCCAGGCCGCTCATCGACACCGATTCGCTTGATCGCAGCTCGCCCACGGGCATCACCCACTCGCCAAGCCTCAGCGTCTGCAGCGAGCGGCCCGCCGAGACGAGCGCGACCGCCTCGTCCGCGCCCAGGCCGCTCCCGCTCACATCGAGCTCCGCCACCACGCACGACGCCGCGCCCAGCGCCGCTGCAAGCGTCGCGCCGTCACCCTCGGCCCACGCGCCGCTGCCGCCCAGCCGCAGCGTGCGCAGCGCGTTGCCCTCGCGACCCATCAGCGCGCACAGCGGCCGCAGCATCGCGAGGCACCGCGCCGCGTCGGCCAACGCGGCACGCTCGATGCACACCTCGACCGTTTCAACTTTAGAAGCACCGAACATCCCACCACCGAACATTCCACCACCAGAACAGCTGACGCCAAAGTGCACGCTGCTCGGCACGCCGCGCACCTCGGCGGCCCTCTGGCCGTTGATGTGCCACGCTAGCACGCCGCCGGCGAGCGTCATGCGGATCCGATCGCCCGCCTTGTAGGTGGGCAGGCCGCTCTGGACCAGGGAGCCCTTGTGCTTGATGCTACCGGCCCCTGTGTAGCCCCAGCTCTCGGCGTCTCCACCCAGAGAGCTGGACAGGGCGTCCTTGCCCGGCAGCGCCGCGCCGATGTAGCAGCCACCCGGACAGGTGTTCTGCTGCACGACAAGCTCGACCATCGGCGAGACCGCGCCGAGCAGCGCCCGCCCGGTGTCCGCGAGCCTCACGCTCCGCCCGCCGTCGCAGAGTGTGGCGCTCGCGACCTTGAGCTCCGGCGCAAACAGGCTGGTCGGTACCTTGTGTGTCGATTCAACTGACCCTTTCTCAAACAGCAGCGCGAGCCGCTGCAGCGCGGCGGTGTCTGTCGCTTCGATCGCCTGCGCCGAGCAGTCGACCTCACGCAGCGACAGACGGCACGCGCCGCTCATCAGGGCCGCCTGCGACATCCGACCGTCCGTCGTGCACCGCGCCGAGAAGCGCCCGCCCGTCGTTGCCGAACCCTTCGCTCTTTTCGAGCCTCACGCTCCGCCCGCCGTCGCAGAGCGTGGCGCTCGCGACCTTGAGCTCTGGCGCAAACAGCAGCGCGAGCCGCTGCAGTGTGGCGGTCTCCGTCGCTTCGATCGCCTGCGCCGAGCAGTCGACCTCACGCAGTGACAGACGGCACGCGCCGCTCATCAGGGCCGCCTGCCGCTCCAGGACCGCCTCAAACGACATCCGACCGCCCGTCGTGTACAGCACGTTCGCGAGCCGCAGCTCGGCGAGCGGCGCCGCACTCTCGCGCAGGCCCTCGCCGATGAGACGCGCCGCCTCGGCCGCGCATGACGAGCCGCTCAGATCGAGCGTCGACAGGCTGGTGCTCGTCTTGAGGAGCGCGCCCACGACGGCGCCCTCGGCCTCGCCCACGGCCTGGTCGCCCAGCCGCAGCTCGGCCAGCGGCGCCGCGCTCGCCCTCAGGCCCTCGAAGATCCGCGACAGCGCCGCTGCCGCGCATGACGAGCCGCTCAGATCGAGCGTCGACAGGCTGGTGCTCGTCTTGAGGAGCGCGCCCACGACGGCGCCCTCGGCCTCGTCCACCGCCAGGCCGCTCATCGACACCGATTTGCTTGATCGCAGCTCGCCCACGGGCATCACCCACTCGCCAAGCCTCAGCGTCTGCAACGAGCGGCCCGCCGAGACGAGCGCGGCCGCCTCGTCCGCGCCCAGGCCGCTCCCGCTCACATCGAGCTCCGCCACCACGCACGACGCCGCGCCCAGCGCCGCCGCGAGCGTCGCGCCGTCGCCCTCGGCCCACGCGCCGTTGCCGCCCAGCCGCAGCGTGCGCAGCGCGTTGCCCTCGCGACCCATCAGCGCGCACAGCGGCCGCAGCATCGCGAGGCGCCCCGCCACGTCAGCTACCGCGGCACCTTCGATGCGCACCTCGACCGACCCACTGAAAAACCGGCTGACACCAAAGTGCACGCTGCTCGGCACGCCGCGCACCTCGGCTGCCCTTTGGCCGTTGATGTGCCACGCGAGCACGCCGCCGGCGAGCGTCATGCGGATCCGATCGCCCGCCTTGTAGGTGGGCAGGCCGCCCTGGACATCGGAGCCCTTGTGGACTAACCTACCGTCCCCCGAGTAGCCCCAGCTCTCGGCGTCTGCACCCAGAGAGCTGGACAGGGCTTCCTTGCCCGGCAGCGCCGCACCGATGAAGCAGACACCCAAACACTGTTGCACGACGAGCTCGACCATCGGCGAGACCGCGCCGAGCAGCGCCCGCCCGATGTCCGCGAGCCTCACGCTCTGCCCGTCGTCGCCGAGCGTGGCGCTCGCGACCTTGAGCTCCGGCGCAAACAGCAGCGCGAGCCGCTGCGCCGAGCAGTCGACCTCACGCAGTGACAGACGGCACGCGCCGCTCATCAGGGCCGCCTGCCGCTCCAGGACCGCCTCAAACGACATCCGACCGCCCGTCGTGTACAGCACGTTCGCGAGCCGCAGCTCGGCGAGCGGCGCCGCACTCTCGCGCAGGCCCTCGCCGATGAGACGCGCCGCCTCGGCCGCGCATGACGAGCCGCTCAGATCGAGCGTCGACAGGCTGGTGCTCGTCTTGAGGAGCGCACCCACGACGGCGCCCTCGGCCTCGCCCACGGCCTGGTCGCCCAGCCGCAGCTCGGCCAGCGGCGCCGCGCTCGCCCTCAGGCCCTCGAGGATCCGCGACAGCGCCGCTGCCGCGCATGGCGTGCCGCTCAGATCGAGCGTCGACAGGCTGGTGCTCGTCTTGAGGAGCGCGCCCACGACGGCGCCATCGGCCTCGCCCACCGCCAGGCCGCTCATCGACACCGATTTGCTTGATCGCAGCTCGCCCACGGGCATCACCCACGTATCCAGCCCCAGCGTCTGCAGCGAGCGTCCCGCCGAGACGAGCGCGAGCGCCTCGTCCGCGCCCACCTTGAGGCCGCCGAGGACGAGGTGGCGCAGGTGCGCCGCGAGCGTGAGCACGCTCTGCACCAGGTCGGCGCGCACCTCGGGGCCGAAGACGCTCCCATCCGAGCCGGGCCCCAGCCCGCCCAGCCGCAGTTCGGCCAGCGACATAGCAGGTATGAGAGCAGCGACGACCATGCCGCCCTCGTCGCCGATCTTCTTGTCCTTCAGGTCGAGCTCGGTGATGGAGTTGGCGCGCATCTCCTTGATCGGGATCCCGTTGAACATCTCGATCTTGAGGTTGCCGAGGACAGCCGCTGAGAGCTGCGCAGCGATGTCGCCCGTGATGTTGTTGCCTCGCATGTCGATGCGTGCTATTGAGCCTGTAGCAATGTCCGACGCGATCAGGATGATGTCCGCTGGGCTGAGGCTCGCCTGCGCCGGAGCCGGTCCACCAAAACTAAATGAAGAGCTCTGTTTGGCAAAATCGGCCTCTTTCTGGTCGCGCTTGATGCCGAAGAGCATGATGCCCTTCTCGACACCGATCTTGGCGAGCACCTTGGCCGACTCGCTGTCCAAGTTGTTGCCGCGCACGTTGCACTCGGTGATCATTGTGGAAGCAGAGAGGTACTTAGCCAGTGGCGTAGCGATCCCAGGGCCCAAGTTCTCGCCGGACAGGTCCCATGCGGTGATCTTGCTGGTGGGGCTGTCGCACAGGGCGTTGAAGATACTGGTCCAGCCCTCGTCGCCCAAATTGTTGCCGCTGAGGTCGACAGTTGCTAGCAGAGCAGTTACCGCGTGGCCGCCTCGCAGCAACCCACAGAGCCGCTCGAGGGCCACTCTGTTGGCGCCGTTTGCGGTCAGATCCGTCCCCTTGAACGAGAGCGACGACACGCTCGGACTCAGCGCCCAGCATGCGACCGCGAGGGTTTCAGGGCTCGCCTTGACGCCCTCCAAGTTGATGCTCAAGGGCACCTCATTAGCGGCGGCGTGCCACGCGAGGCAGCAGAGCCCGTCGGCCTCGTCCCGCGACATTGTGGGAGCGAGAGCGGGATCGAGAGCGGGAGTGGCACCGCCGGACAGACCGCCACCGCCAAAGCCGACAGCACCGCCGCCAAAGCCTGTGGCACCCCTGCCAAAGCCGGCAGCACACCCGCCAAAGCCGCCGGCGCCCCCGCCAAAGCCGCCAGCACCCCCGCCAAAGCCTGTGGCACCACCGCCAAAGGGAGACGGCGCAGCACCAAACAAATTCGGCTCTGCGGCTCCAAAGAGGCCACCGCCGCCGAGACCTCCCGCCGCTGCAACGCCGAATGGTCCCGCTGCCGGCGCTGCCGGGGCGCCAAACGGGTTCTTCGGCGCTGCTCCGAAGGCATTTGGGGCTTGGGAGGCAGGAGCAGGTGCTGCCCCAAAGGGGGATGGGCCAGCTCCGAAAGGCGCCGTTACCAGCGTAGAAGCAGCCCCAGCAGCGACAAACTGCGACGCGGCGGCGGCCCCTTCCTCGCCACCGCCGTCCAGCTCATGTAGCAGCGCCTCGGCCTCCGTGCCAAGCCTCTGCTGGAGCCAAGCCCGGGGCCGCGCCGCGAGCGCCTTCAGCCCCTCGGGCCAGCGAGAAACACTATCGGCGAGAGCCACCGCCTCCTGGATGGCGTCGCCGAGCGGGCCGTTCTCATTGTAGTGCGTCACCTCGTGCTCGGCGAGGGGCGCGAGCATGCCCTCGAAGAAGCGATCCACGGCCGGGCAGAGGCCGTCGGCGTCGCGGAGTCTCACCCACGCCGGATTGGTCTCGACATCACGCTGCGCGCCGCGCCGCAGCTGCTCGACCATGTCTCGCACGATCTTCTGCCGTTTGCCAAGCACCTGCTCAATCGTGAGCGCCGTCAGGTTGATGGAGAAGCTGCACTCGATCACGACAACCGAACCATCGATGCGTGTGCGCAGCACCTCGATGCCGGTGAGTGGCCCAAAGCTGCGCATGCCATGCACGGGAGCGAGAGCGATCCGGCATGCAATCGGGCGCGTCAGGATGCACAAGGCGAGCGCGTGCGCAGCGGCGGGACCGCATGAAGATGCAATTGGGGACGGGTTGGCACATCAGAGAGGAGGTGGTGCGCGCGCACAGGATCTCTCTCTCGTGTGGGTACTGCGAGAGGCGGCTGATATCGGCGCCCCGATTGACCATGCCCTGCTGCACCTCGATCACGATGCCCACGGAGGCTTGTTTTGCGCCCCGGCCACCCGAAGCATACCCCATGGCTACTGCTTGCTCCGTGGTCGTCGACATGAACGCCTTCTCGACGCCGCCTCGCACGCCGAACTCGTTCGGGATCCAAAACTCGCTCGGGAGCTTCATCCCGGCGATGCCGCGGTACACCTTGATGGCCTTGGTGAGCTTGCCCAGCTTGATGATCGCCGAGTTGATGGCGTGCAGCGTCGTCGTGTACTTGTTCAGCGACTGCTTGGCCACCTCGAAGGTGATCTTGCCCGCCGCCACCAGGAAGAGCTTGTCGCGCGGCGTCGAGCCGAGGTACGCGTCGGCAACGTCCTTGGGGCAGCAGAGGCTCACCATCTGGTTGCACAGGAAAGGAATCTCGGAGGCGAGGCCGCGGAGCAGAGCATTATACTTGACAAACATCGGCCCCGTGTATAAACACGCGGCGATGATTTCCTCCAACATCATCTCGGGCTGGTTGGCCTCGCGAAGATGCCGGTTGTTGTCGGCGACGGCCGCCTCCAGTGCCTCGAGAGAGCGGCGCCGCCGAGCGCACGCCCTGTCGGGCAACTTTTCCGCGGACTCGTTCGGCCAGCACGGGATACGAAGCTGCTCGGGGGTCACATCCGAACTTGCCACGAAATGCCACTCGATCCGCGACTGCGTCTCCACGCCGTAGTTGCTCGTGGTGAAGACGTCGGACGACTCGGTGCCGGGGCCTTTCAAGTGGTCGTTCCGGATCCCCTCAAGCACCTTGGGATTGGGCGAGCCCACAATGCCTTCGAGGCCCCCAAAGAACGTATCGAGGGTCGAGTACGAAAGCGCCACCGCTCCGGCAAACTTGCTCTCCAAGTTCTTGCTCGTCGCCGCACCCACACTCTGCAGCGTACGCACCTCGTTCCAAACCATATCAACCACGGTGGCCAGAAAGGCCCTCGTGCCGAGGAGCTGGGCGACCTGCTCGCGCGATTTCAGGCCCTTGACGTACTCCAAGGCAGCGCCGGGGTCGTTGGCCCGCTGCTCAGCTGTCAGCGGGGCTAGCAGCGCCGCCGCGACCGCGCGATGCACGCACACGCCCTTGATCCACTCGACGATGCGCCACTCCTCCGTCGGGCTCCCGTCCTCGTCCGCAAGGAGCTCGAGAGTGACGTCCTCGGCTTCAACTCCTCTATCTCGTGATGCTGCGTCTGCCTGTTGTGTGCCAGCACCTTGCAGTGTTGACAACACCTTTGCGGCGAACGCCTGGGCTGTCTCGAGCTGTGCCTTGAGCTGCGTGACAGTGTCATTGGCCAGTCGTCTCGCGTCCTCGACTGCGTCCTCCTTCAGTAGTCTGATCTCGCTGGCAGCGGAGCTGAACTGAGCTCCGCCTGTTGCCATGCGTGAAAGACTAACGGAAACCTCTTTGATCACTCTGACCGAGCGCCTCAAGAGCGCACCGCGGTCAATACGCGATGGTGTCGCCTCGATCGATCGCGAAGCACTCGGAAACTCCGAGCCGACGGAGAACCGCGGCACACAACTTTTGTGTGAGTGTGAATGTGAATGTGTGTCTGTGTGACTTGAAACACAACTTACAAGTTTGGGAGAGGCACGGCCAGTCATTCAGTCGTTCGTCGCGGTCCCCCCGCGTGGTGCATCGTTAGAGGCCCTTGCCACTGCACTTGCCTTTGCGAGTGCCCCAATGTTCACAGGAATGTGGATGCACTTTCCCTTACTCGCCATTGCCTCGATCGTGAGAGTCTCGGACACGTCACGACGAGAGAGGTCTCCAGACCAGACCCTACTTTCTCATTGTGAATGGTGCACACGCACCGGTTTCGCGTCTGTCGTGTTAACGTTCACACGGTGGGCCGGACCAGCACAAAAACGCGATGCTTGCACTACGCGACGCCGAACGAGCAGATTCTGGCGCTCCAGTGCCCATTATAGAAGCGGCCGCCACGCGAGCTCTGTGCCTCATCTGCCTCGAGGAGGTCAGCACGCGCCGCGGGCTCGCCTGCCCCGAGGGCCACCTGATCTGCTCGGCATGCCTTCAGGGGTACATTTGCAGCCTCGCTGGCTTGGCGAAGCTGCGCAGCTCGAATGGCGCCCTCGACTGCCTCGGCGAACACCAGCAGCCATTCTCCTTTTGCCGCAGCATGGTTGAGCCCCTCCTCTTCGGAGATGGGCTGCGGCTCTACCTCGAGACGATGGAGACGACGGAGGCGCCAGACGAGGCAGAGATTAACACTCCCGAGTCGATTCAGCCAGAGCTCCACAAGGCCCTGAACCTCAGCTGCCCATCTTGCGGGGTGTTCTGCGACCCGGATCCAGACGGTTGCATCGCTATGTCGTGCAGCAGCTGCCACGTGGCGTTCTGCTGGCTGTGCTTTCAGGCATGCGGCAGCGATGCGCACCCTCACTGCCACATGGAGCACGGCGGGTACTTTCCTCCGAGATCCGACGTGGACCGATGGAATCGGCGGCTCCGATGGCGCCTGGTCGATGGGGTGCTGCAGCGCTCGTTTGGGGGCCGCCGCCTGCCCGAGCGGGAGGAGGCCTTGCGCCTCTGTGAGTTGAACCTCGCGGATAGCAAGATTGGGCTGTGGCCCTTCCCAAACGTGCAGCCGTCAGTGGGAGGCATGCTCGGAGCCCTGCCGCACGTGCAGTCTGCGCAGTTTGGGCAGATCGACGAGCTTCGAGCGCTCCTCGACGAAACGCCGGAGCTGATCGACCAGGCCGACGGCCGCGGCATGAGTGCGCTTATGGCCGCAGCGCACGGAGGGCACGCTGCAGTCGTGAAGGACCTCCTCGAGCGCGGGGCGGACGTTACCTGCCGGGACGATCGTGGCGTGAGCGCTCTGGACTATGCGATCAGGGAGGACAGGCTGGAAGTTGTCTTGGCTATCCTCGCGCACGCGGGGCAGGTCGTGAACGCAGTCGGCCCGAGCGGGAAAACGGCGCTGATGGTGGCTGCCGAGACTGGCCATGACTCGTGCGCTCACGTCCTGCTGGAGGCGGGCGCCGTCGTGAGCACTCAGGACAACGCCGGCGTGACCGCCTTGATGAGAGCTGCCGAAAATGGCCACGAGCAGGTTGCTCTTGTCCTGCTCAAGGCAAAGGCGGACCCCAGTAAGGCGAGGCCCGATGGCGTGACCGCCTTGATGAAAGCTGCCCAAAAGGGCCACGAGCAGGTTGCTCGCGTCCTGCTGGAGGCGGGCGCCGTCGTGAGCGCTCATAACAACGCCGGTTTCACCGCCTTGATGCTCGCTGCCCAAAATGGCCACGAGCAGGTTGCTCTCGTCCTGCTCGAGGCAAAGGCGGACCCAAATCAGGCACAGCCCGACGGCTTCACCGCCTTGATGTACGCTGCCCAAGATGGCCACGAGCAGGTTGCTCGCGTCCTGCTCGAGGCGGGCGCCGTCGTGAGCGCTCAGAACAACGCCGGTGCGACCGCCTTGATGCTCGCTGCCCAAGATGGCCACGGGCAGGTTGCTCTCGTCCTGCTCGAGGCAAAGGCGGACCCAAATATGGCACTGACCGACGGCGGGACCGCCTTGATGTGCGCTGCCCAAGATGGCCACGAGCAGGTTGTTCTCGCCCTGCTCGAAGCGGGCGCCGTCTTGAGCGCTCAGAACAACGCCGGTGCGACCGCCTTGATGCTCGCTGCCCATAATGGCCACGAGCTGGTCGCTCTCGTCCTGCTCGAGGCGAAGGCTGACCCAAATAAGGAAATGTCCGACGGCTTCACCGCCTTGATGTTGGCTGCAAATAATGGCCACGAGCAGTTTGCTCTCGTCCTGCTCAAGGCAAAGGCGGACCCAAATAAGGCAAGTTCCGACGGCGCGACTGCCTTGATGTTTGCTGCCCAAAATGGCCACATGCAGGTTGCACGCGTCCTACTCAAGGCGGGGGCGGATCCGAATCGGACTGCAACAGATCCGGATGAAGGGGGAGGGTGGACTGCACTTCTTGCTGCTTGCTGCGGCGGGCATGCGCTGACTGCCAGCTTGCTCATCCATGCCAAGGCTGTAGTTGATCATACAGCAGACGATGGTCGCTCTGGCCTGATTGTAGCATCCCAGAAGGGTCATGAGCTGTGCGTTCTCGTCCTGCTCAAGGCGGGCGCCGTCGTGGACACTCAACTGCCAAGTGGGTCTACAGCCTTGATCTTAGCTGCTCAAAATGGCCACGAGCAGGTTGCTCTCGTCCTGCTCGAGGCGAAGAGGGACCCAAATCAGGCAAATTCCGACGGTTGGACCGCCTTGATGTCTGCTGCCCAAAATGGCCATGAGCTGTGAGTTCTCATCCTGCTCGATGAAAGCTGCCCAAAATGGCCACGAGCAGGTTGCTTGCATCCGGCAACGAAGAAAATAAGGGGTGGTGTGACGAGTCCGGCGGAAGGGGCGGCGCCCGCGGGGGCTAGTGATAATGCATGGGGACTTACATGTAACGTTACACTCGGTTCTGGCCGGCCGTCGACAATAATCCGACAAGAGTGCGCAGTGTGCGTAGAGTGCGCGGACGGAGGTTCCTTATGCGTTATGGACCCCGACGGGATCCCTCCTTACTGTCAGTAATCTCAAATAAAGTCAGAAGAAAAATCTGGCCGGGCGTCAAGGGCGGGCAGGAAGGGCAAGGTCCAAGGAGGGTGGCGCCGCGATAGGTACTAGATACCCGCTGGCGGTGGCCCGCGTGCCGGTGGCCTCTCTTGACACTTGAGTCGGCTGCCGTGTGGCTGACCTGTCGTGTGGGCCGAGGAATGGCCCCGGGGGTTGCGGTTCGCTTGCGCGGACCGCGGATTCGATTAACCGCGGTCCCATATCAATCGCGGTCCCACGCCAAATTAACCGCGGTCACATAAAAACTTAAAGTACGTTACCAACCCCGCGCCCAGGGCATGGCCCAGGCTCGCTCTGCTCCAGGCCTCCAGCGGCCTCGGACATTCAAAGTTAAGGCTTTAACGCGGTTATACTGAGGGAAGGGGAAGGGGGAGAGGACTACTGAAGCGATGGACTACGGTCCGGCCCACGCGCATCGCCCACGCGCATGGGGTTTCCGTAACGACCTT
>Ga0210243_100745_pt1 | contig 27012 bp, 23 predicted proteins | sample ChrtobMeP5a_32mM_FD_155461 | JGI IMG/M metagenome (GOLD analysis project Ga0210243, IMG submission 155461) | Chrysochromulina tobin associated microbial communities from unialgal haptophyte culture, Seattle, Washington, United States - P5a_32mM | ecosystem: Host-associated > Algae > Haptophytes >...
CCTGCGAGTGCGCCAGACGTCCAATCCCGGAAGTGCGCAGTACAGAGTAAACGAATGAATTTTCCTTTTTTATCGAGTGACAAACTCCGACACTCTGGAATTTGGTCACATACTAGCTAGCAGCTGTAAACTTTGCTTGGTAGTTTAGGTGTGGTGAAGGTGTGGTGTGCCTATGAATGAAGATCCTCCATGTCTTTGAGATATTTGGTTATTTGCGTACTTGTACGTGTTGGTGTGGAACATTGAAGAGGACACCATGGAGCACGAGGGGCTGGAGCGGCGTTCTACATGAAAACAGCAGACCTCTTGAACATCAGCTTCACGGTTCGTTGGCCCGGCCGCCCGCTGGCGTACATTATACTTGATGGGCTGTCGGCAAGCTGGGGGCTCGGTTGGGCAGGGATGAGCAGGGATGTATACAAGATGTAGTGTATTAACGAACACGACGTCCACCCAATGTCTCAGAAACCCCCAGGGAAGTGGGAGGGTGGGAGGTAGAGGGTGGGACACAACAACAACACCACGACGCTCCTTGACGACGCTCGTCCTTGTAGGCGAGACGATCAACACGGATCAACACTCAGAGTCCTCATCTCGAAGGGGTCACAAGTAAGCAAGCAAGCAAGTAAGGGGTCACGAGGACAGTCACACGAGACCCGGCGTTAAAAATACTCTTTCACACTACTGTTCGCCGACATGTACTGTTCACACCTGCGTTCAACGCTGGGTCCCGGAGGCACCGCGTTGGGCGAGTGCCGCGCCATGAGCTTCACCTCATACGGCATAATGCCCGCTGACTGTGGCCGCGGTCGGGCGACGAGTGGCCACGCACTCGTCGTGGCGTCGTTCACACCGCTGCTCTGCGGCTTTTCGATTGGCATCACGTGCGGCAACATCGGTGGGGTGCTCCAGAACTCCGATTTTCAGCGCCGCTACCACAATCCGGACGACCTTACCCTGCAGCTACTTGCGGCCACGATGCAGATTGGATCCGTAGTGGGCTCCATGTTTGCAAGCTGGAGCGCGGATGCTCTTGGACGCCGCGCGGCCATCATGATCTCAATGGCTGTCATCGTCGCAGGGTCGGCCGTGCTCGCCCTTCCCGCCGTGCTTCCGGGCGGTCAGCTCTTCCCGCTCTTTGTAGGCCGCCTGCTCAACGGGTTGGCTAATGGGTTGGGGTGCACGGTCGTGCCGCTGCACGTCTCTGAGACAGCTCCCGCCCACCACCGTGGAGCCATAGAGTCTTCCTTTCAATTGGCCATCGAGCTGGGCATCCTCGTGGCGTACCTCATCAACTGGGGCGTCGGTGAGTGGCGGAACGGCTGGACGCTCGCGCTTGCGGCGCCTCTGCCCACTGGCCTCCTCTTCCTCGTGGTCGCCTCCATGCAGCTGCCCGAATCGCCTCGATTTCTCGTAGCGCGGGGGCGCAGCGCCGAGGCAGCGGCCGTGCTCGCTTCCTCGCTGCGCACGCCGCTCGACGATGTGAGCGCGGAGGTTGCGGCCATCGAGGCGGCGCATGACGAGCACGCGCAGGCCGTGGTTTCGTGGACTGAGCTGCTCGGCCGCGGCGTGCGACGGCGCGTGATCGTGGCCATCGTCGTGTTGACGCTTCAAGTGGGTACCGGTATCGACCTGGTCACCGTCTTCGCGCCACGCATCTTTGCGGCGGCGCTCGGCGGCGCGAACGCCACGGGTGACGGCAGTGGCAGCGGCGACCTCGACCCGGCGCAGGCGAATCCTAGAGCCAATCTCTACACCATCCTCGTCGGCGTCGTCTTCTGCGTGGTGACACCCTGGACGATCGTATCGATCGACCGGTGTGGCCGGCGGCTGTTGCTCCTTATGGGCAGCGCCCTCATGACGCTCTCGCTCATGGGACTCGCCGTGGCCTTTCGGCAGCTGGAGCAGGGGCACGCGCAGGCTTACGGTGGCACGCTTCCCGCCATGTGCGTGGCCCTCGTGTTAACCTTCGTGGCGGCCTTCAGCTTCTCGTGGGGGCCTGTGGCCTGGGTCATACCGAGTGAGCTCATAGGCTCGCGCTTGCGTGCCAAGGTCGTCGCGCTTGGCACCGTGATGAATTGGACTGCAGACTACGCGGTCGTCGGATCCTTCTTGTCGCTGAACCACGCCCTCGGCGAGGCGGGCAGCTTTGCGCTGTATGCGCTCATCAACCTCGGCGCCTTCGTGTTCGTGTGGCTCCTCGTGCCGGAGACCAAGGGCCGCCAGCTCGAGGACGTCGCGGAGCAGCCAGCGGCGGTCGCCGTGTGCCCAGTGGTGCGAGAGGCGCTGTGCCAAACGTCGGAGGCGACAAACTTTACGAAGCTCGCCGAATGACGCGTCGCACCAATATAACCGCACCTTTAAGAGTCGTTCAACGAAACCGACGCCCGCGCCTCCCCGCCGGCATACCACTGATAGTTACTTTACAACGCCTCGTGTAGAGCCGCGCCGCCGGGCGTCGGTACGACGTCGCGCCGTACGCTCTACTATGAACGATTTCGCTGCACGCGGGTCCCATCGACTACGACACTACGTGTTAGAGCTAAGACTTTAAGACGCCGCATGTGACAGTCCTCAAAAGTGTAAAGTCAAATAATAGACTGAGCAGCATTTTAACTCTTCTTTTATTCTTCGGTATGTCGCCCGGGAACTTCGTCGCGGTCGGCACGCGTCTGCATACATGTAGGATGATTAAGCGCAATGGGGAGTTGGGGGCGCTGAGTCGTCGGGCACACGGCTCGCAGCGCAGCCCTCAGCATATGAAGCCCTTCACATGGCCACGGGCTAACGTAGCGCCGCTTGCAAACGCTCGTGATCCCCTCCGCTAGTTGGCTATTTGCTCGGCGGCGGCGGCGCTGGGGGCGTCGGCAACAGCGAGATGGGGGACCCCAGTGCCGCGGCGCCAGCGCCGCCGGCCGGCGGCATGGCGGCGCGGCCGGCATGGCCGCCTGGCAGCGCGGCCGGCGTCGAAGGCACCCCGCTCTCCTCCCGCACGTGCTCCCAGATGCGTATCGAGCGTAGATCCTTATCGGTACCGCCGGTGGCGATGAGCTCGCGCGAAGGGTGTGCTGCCACGCCAAGCACCACGTCCGTGTGCCCCTCGAGAGTTTGTAACAGCTGCTTGGTCTGCAGGTCCCATAGGCACACTTTGCCGTCCTCCGAGCCGGCCACCACCATGTGCTGCTCGCCCACCGTCACGAAGTCCGCAAAGCAGCAGAACTTTGCATTCTTGTGCCCCGAGTACGTGCGCAAGCACTTGTTCTTCCGAAAGTTCCACAGCCGTAGCGTGTTGTCAAGCAGGCCGGCGAGGATGAAGCGGCCGTTAGGCGAGAACTTGACGAAGCTCACGGGCGGGTTGTCGTCGTCGATGAGCGTCTTCAGGCACTGCCCCGTCGCCGTGTCCCAGATGCGGCACAGCCCGTCGTACGAGCCCGAGACGATGAGGGTGCCGTCGTATGAAAAGTGCACGCCCGAGACGGGGTCCGAGTGCGCGGGAAGGATCTTGAGGCAGCGGGCTGTCTTCACGTCCCACACGCGCAGCGACTCGTCGAATGAGCCCGACGCGAGCAGGTTTCCCTGCGGACTGAACGCAACGCAGAAGACAAAGTTGGCGTGGCCGCGGAGCGTCTTGAGCATCTTGCCGGTGCTGACGTCCCAGAGCCGGATCGTGCGGTCGTCCGAGGCCGACGCGAGGTATTTGCTGTCGGCGGAGAAGCACGCGTCGTTCACTCCCTGCGTGTGCCCCTGCAGCACATGCGCGCACTTCCAGGTCGTAGTGATCCAAAGCCGCACGGTCATGTCCGCTGAGCTGCTCGCGAGCCAGCGGCCGTCGGCGGAGATCTTGACCGAGGAGACGGCGCGCTTGTGCGCCGAGAGCGTCTGCGTACAGACGTACCGAGGCGCGCTCGCGGGCGGCGTGACAGCCACGGCCGTCGTCGCGGACATGGGTCGGCCCGTGCGCTACGCGCAAGTCAAGACAAGTCAGGATATCCCAGCCAGTTCTCCTCACCTACTTGTTCTCCGAGGGCACGTACCTAAGCGGATGACTTACTGCCTCTCGCGCCTCTTTCAGTCTTTCTTGATACATGTATCTTGAACCCGCTCCGACCCTCCGTCACGCGTTCCGCACACACTCTCTTCCACCACGACCCGCGCTGGCTTCCGGTGCACTTTCCTTTTGCTGTTCAAACGTTGTTTTTTCTTGTCTTGTCTTGCCTGGCCATGACAAAACTTGTAAAAAGCAGAGGAAACAGAAGACGCACTCGGACGATGCCGCGCGCGCGGCCTCGTCCACGCCAGGCGCTGCATGGCGCGGTCGGCCCGCACCGCCTGGCGGTCACAGGAGCCTCGTACGGTCTGGCGGCCACGGCAACAGCTGGCTCGGCGGCCGGTTCCTCCTCGGGGGCCGGCCAATCAACTTCTTCAGAGCCTGAGACCCTCACGCTCTCTGTCCCGCCTCTGGCCATCACGTCCGAGTCAGCGCTGCTGCAGGCCGTGGCCGACAGCCAGTGCCAGATCCACGAACTACTCACGCTGCTGCAGGTTCGTTATGTTGCAGCGCGCGCACCCTGCTCGAAAGCGAGACAGCGCATTAGTCCCCCCCCCTCCCGTCTCTGAACGACCCTTTGTCCCATCTCCACGCCCTTCGCAGGCGGAGCGCGAGGCGCGCCTCTCGTCTGAGCGGCGCGTCGAGCACCTCTCGCGGCGCATCATCGGCCTCGAGGCGACGACGCACGCCATGAGCAAGGTGACCGCACTCCTACCGCGGCTCGAGCAGGCTCTTGACTCTCAGCTGGTGATCACACCGGGTACAGCGCCGACGTCCGCGATGGCGCCCGCGGGCCCGGCGGTCAACCGGGCCCGCACTCCCTCGCTCGCCGCGAACCGTGCGGCGTCCGAGGCAGTGGCGCTGGCCAACGACCTGGGCGCGATGCGGTTGGTTCTCAGCTTGGACGAGACGTTAGGCTCGATCTTGTCGCATCTCGACTCACGCTCGGTGAGCTGGCTCGCACCCGTCGCGCATGTCTGGGCGGCTGCGTCCCGCGGCGTGCTCCTCGAGCGCAGGCTTCTCTTTGTCTTCGGCTCCATCGACGTCTTCGCGTCGGCACTCCTCCGCCCGAACGACGGGGGCTGCGTGTCCCCCGGCCGGCGGCGGCGCCAACCTCACGGCGACGGCAGTGGCAACCTGTTCACCACGAGCGATGGCTTCCTGTGCTGCGCCTCGCCAATGCCCCTGCGGGACGACGTGGCAGGCGAGCAGGAGCCCCCCCCGCCGCCGCCGCCCGCGGGGAGCGCCGCCGTGAGCGCCTCATCCACTGGACCGAGCGCTTCGGCAGTGAGCAGCCACGCGGCGGCCGTGCGCGCCACCACGCGCCCCTCCAACGGTCGGCCGGGCAGTGGGCGCCCCCCTAGCACCCGGCCTGGCAGCGGGCGGCCCTCGGGCGTCTCGGCCGCGGCCAGTGGCAGCAGCGCCTCGGCCGCGGCGCTTGGGGCGGCTGCCGCGGGCGGCGCGGCGATCAGCACCAGCGCCGGCGCTGACGGCGCTGGCAGCAGCAGCGGCGCGGGCGTGTCGAGCAGTGCGCTCGCGGCGGCGGCGGTAGCGGCCCAGCGGCGTCCGCTTTCGCCTGCCTCCTCGTCCGGCTCGTCGGACGACGAGGACGCCGTGGACGAGCCGCACCGCCGCCCGCCCTATCTTGCAACACGCTCGACGCCACCACCCCTCGGTGACGACCTGCTCGATGACGGCTTCTTCACCGAGCGCGGCGGCGTGAGCAGCGCCAAGGCGGCGGCCGCGATTGTGCGCGCGTCGCTCGTGGAGCTCGCGTGCGTCTACGGCGGCACGGACTACTGCCTCCTGCTCACGCGCAGCGGGCGCGTGCTCACCTTCGGCACGGCGGTCCATGGACGGTTGGGATACGAGATCTCAGCGGAGATGGGCGTCGATGCCAACGGCGACCCGTACCAGCCCACTCCGGCGCTGGTCACGGGCGGAGGGCTCGCCGCGGCGCACGCCGTCTCGGCGGTCGTCTCCGAGCTCCATACCGCCGTCCTCACCGACGACGGTCGGCTGTTCACCTGGGGCTCGAATTCGTTTGGCAACCTTGGCTATGCCGAATGCGAACCCATCTCGGAGAGGGCCTCTTCGATCCGCATCGCGTCGGCGGGCGGCGCGCTGTGCCAGCGCGTGCCACGCCAGGTGGTGGCGGGCGGCCTGGGCTTGCGCCGCATCGTCGCCATCGCCGCCTCCGACTACTCCACCCTCGCGGTGACCGACAGCGGCGAGCTGTTCTCCTGGGGCTCGGCCGTCTACGGCCAGCTCGGCTACCCTGTCTCCGAAGAGATGGAGACCGATTCGAACGGCTCGCCCTACCAACTCACACCGAGGCTGGTCGATGGTGGCTCGCTCAAGGGCTCACGACGCAAGCGCGCCTCACCCGTCGTCGCCGCCACCTGCTCCAACCTGCACTCGGTCGTGCTGACCGCTGACGGCGCTGTCCACGCCTTTGGCTGTGCGTGTGCGGGCAAGCTCGGGATGGAGGCGGCGGGCGCCGGGCTCACGGCCGCGTGGGATGGGCTCGTGTACGAGCCGACGCCGCGGCGCGTGCGCGGCGAGCTCCTCCTCGAGCAGCTCGTTCATGCAGAGTGCTCCGACTATCACACCGCCGTCATTTCCGCCGCTGGCGAGCTCTGGGTGTGGGGGTGCGCCGTGTACGGAAAGCTCGGCTTCATGCCGACCGAGGCGTGCGCGGGATTTGTGGACGGCACACCCTACGAGCCCACCCCGACGCGCGTGGGTGGCGGGCTGCGTGGCCGGCGCGTCGTGCAGGCTCTCTGCTCCTCCGTGCACACAGCCGCCGTGACGGCGGACGGCATTCTTTGGACCTGGGGCTCGACCCTCTACGGCAGCCTGGGCTACCCGCCAACGGCGGCCATGCCCGTGGACGCAAACAACTTCCCGTACCAGCCGCGTCCCTCGCCGGTACCGTTGCCGAACGCCGAGCTCAAGGTGCTCCGCATCAAGTCTGAGGTGTACGAGCCGCCCACGGACGATTCGCTCTGCCCGTGTTCGACCAAGTCGTGCACCGTCGTGCTCACCACGCATGGGGTGTACACGTTTGGGCTCGCCGACGATGGCGGGCTCGGCTACGCGCCGCTGCCCGAGATGTCGACGACAGTCATCGGTGGCTACTCACGCAAGTGCCAGTGGCGGCCGCGCCTCGTGCCCGTCGCTTGGTCCATCTTTGGGCACGGGCGCGGCCGGCGCGATCCGAGTCAGTGGAGTGAGGCCGAGCTGAACAAGGCGCTTCACCAGGTGGCCATCACGCCCACCTCGACGCTCGTGATCGCCGCGCCCGCTGCGCCCGCCGCGCCCAACGAATGAGGCGACGCGCCCGGCACGCCCCGTGTGCAACAAACCAGCAAAATCAAACTTAAATACTCTGTGTGTACTCTACTTGTAGTGAACTTGTAGTGCGTGGGCGGATCGGGCGGGCGCCGTGCCGCGTAACGGTGTGTGATTGAGATTCATTGATCGTGGTCTCCGCATGCGAGTTGGCTATAGTATTATAGTATTGGCGATTTCCATTTCCGCGATACGCGATGGGCTGATGCCACTTGCCAGCCGTCCGCGCGGCGGGGGCGGGTCGATAGCGATTATTTTCGATACGACGCGGCGCGTGCCGTGCTGCCGTCGTGCGGCGGCCGGGCTCGTACGTATACCGTTGTCGCCGCCCCGTGCTCGATTAACGCATAACGGCCCGGCCCCGCGCGGGCGGGGCAACGACCGGAAGTCGGAACGGAACGAGCCGAGCCCGCTTCCAGGCAGTTTGCCTTTCTGGCTTTGCGAAGTACGCGCGCTTTAAACAGCAAACGGGCGTACGAGCGAAGAAACCAACGCCCCAGAACGGCCCACGGCACAAACGGGGCGCGTCATGGAACGAGCGGCGGCGGCGGGTTAGCGGTGGGTGCGGCCGGGCATCGACGGAAGTACGCGTCGGTCGAAGGGTGGGGCGGCCAGCCGGCGGCGGTGCCCGGGTCCGCCGCGCCGTAACCGCGCTCACCTCTGCACGACGCGTGGCCTCTCCGCTCTCGCCCTCATAAATCGAAGACCTGCCGTCCGTCTCCACGTGGGCCACTCTAGGGCCACTCCCTCCACACTCAGGGCTGTCGGCGCCGAGACGCTATCGCCAGGCACCACTTAAAACGCACCGCCATCGCTAAACCGGCCTGCGCCTCGACCTCCGCCAGCGGGCCGCGCGCGCCTGCGGGCGGCGTCCGTCCGTCCGAGGCGCGGGGCTAGTACTGTGCGGCCTGGCGCCACACTAGCGCTCTATCCCGACGTGCCTCAAGGAGGTCCCGAGGCAAGCTGCCCTTGGAGCGCGGCTAAGACGCGCTTCCGTTTTGCGAGAGGCATATTGTCGTCGTCGTCGTCCTCATCGTCGTCGTCGTTATTGCTGCATTGCCCATGAACGCGGCCCGCAATCAGCCACACGTCAGCAATGGGGTCCCTGAAGCTCACGTGCTCTTTCTTCTGGTGGACGTAAGCCTTCTTCGCACAGTGATGTGGCGAGAGCCGCTCGATCGGCTTCGGCACCCGTCGTTCGTACCACGACGCTGGCGTCCATGTTCTATCTGTCCAGCTACCCACCGACGTGGTGGCATCCCACCACCTCGGCCGTGGCTGACCCGGAGGCGCGACGGCCGTGGTGGCAGGCGGGCTCCACTGTGGCCGTGGCTCAAGGGCGCCGTGAAGTTTGAGCTTTACGAGTGTCAGTGACTGGCCCGGCGGCGAGATGGCATCGACCGTATCGACAGTGGGGCTGTACGTGAGCTCAGCTGCTAGCACATCGCTGTTGTCCGCTTTGGCCAAGGTCGTATGAGCGTCACTGACTGCCTGGTCAATCATCTCAAGGGTGCCTTCTGGATCTGCCACTACACTTTCCATGCAGCACACCAGCAGTTGCTCAATGTCGTCGAGCCGTTTCACTGGCGTTGGGAGCACTCCCGATGACGGTGTCGCATACACTTGCCCTGCAGCCGTGGCGTCCTTGCGGACAAAGCCCTTGGGCGGTGGTGGCCTCGACTGCATGCTGATGCTGCTTTGCGCGTGCGTGTCAATCTGTCTCGTTCAGAACAAGTTTCACAGATTCCACAGTCGCGCCACTTTACCGTTTCAAAAACACCAGATGGAGCCAAAGTAGTTCGCGTTTTGCTTCAATTTCGGCAAGCGTTTCTCCTGATCGTAGCGCTGTTTGCATCACCGTCACATGGTTTTCGCGCATTTGGAGGCAAAACCTCTTGGACTTGGTGACGTCAAACTCTCGCCAGGAGGTCCGGTCGCCGGTCGCCGGGGTCACCGGTCAGTGTGGTCTTCCGCGTTCCGCGCCGGTGCCCACCCGCTGCCCGGCGCCGCTGCGGCGGCGCGATCCGCACGCGCACGGCGTTGTATGAGTTTTTCAGTCCACGAGCAGCCTCCACACGACCGCGCGTCGCGCGACTTCCACATCGTCCGCAACCGAAATGCCGTGAAGCCACTCCCAGCGCGCGGCGCCGTGCAACAGATACACGTCGCCAGGCCGCAACTGGACAGAAAACGGCCGGCGCCCTGGCGCCTCAAAGCCCTGGCGCGGCAGCATCAGCAAGGTGCACTCGCACCTGATGAGGGAGGCAATGAGTCGCAATCAGTGACCATGAGTGGCAATCAGTGTCCTCGAAGGGTGCACTCGCACCCAAGGCAGAGCGTGCACAGCATGTCGCCGGGCCCGTCGAAGGCCTTGGGATCTAGCGGCTCGTGGCTCTTGTCACGCCGATCCTTGTCGTAGTGCGGCGCAAACCAGCGGTCGCTCGGCAGGTATTTTATCAACTGCTCCGTAAGCAAGCGCACCATGGGCAGCTGTGCCGACGCCATCTGCTGCACTGGTCCCGTAGCCGGATGCTGCACCTCACCCGAGCTCGCGGCGCTCGGAGCCGCTGCGGCCGCCACATGGCGCGCTGCGGAGGCTAAGACGGCGCGCCGAGCACGCTCCAGCTGTGGCAGAGTCAAGAGGGCCTCCGCCTTGCGCCCACGCACGAGCAATTGGCGCTTGTACCGCCCACCACGCGCAAGCATTCCCTCGAGGTCTCCACAGTATGCCTTGACGGTATCCGACACGCCAGTATTGTTGCCGCCGTCGCGCAATGCCGTCCAAGAGAGCTGGTCTGCGGCCGCCGAGCCGAGCGCCTCATATACGGCCGCAGGGTCGCTGCACCAGAATGGCCCTCGACAGACAGAGAATCCTGCACATGATTCGACGCCAACGCCAACACCTGTCTCAGCTGCTGGCAGCTCATCAACCCGAAGCGGCGGGCCGCAGCGTCGAATACGTGCCTCGTGGGGCGGGCCGTTGAAGCCGTGCGGCCGTTTGCGCCCCTTTCGCTCGTCGGCTCCATTCTGACACATGTGCTGGATCCTGTGGGAGGCCATGGAAAAGTCGCCGGGGGCGGCCGGGACATTCACGGGTCGTAGGGGACACGGGACATTACCGGTACCGGGTAATCAGACGACACGTACACGGTACCACCGTGAAAGCAATTCAGGACTCAATTATTCATACCGGTACTGAACCCATATGCACGACCTTTGGTGCCTTCTCGGAACTCCGAGAATGTGCGGAAGCACGCTCCGGAGTGCGAGTTTGAGAAGTTGTGAGATGTTCTGAGTGCGAGTGAGTGAGTGATCAGGTGAGTGATTTAGTGATCAGCTCCGGCTCACAGCCGTTTCACACGAGCTGCACTGTACCTGTGCTGCGCAGTACATGTTGGTTGCTGTTCAAATCGTGAAAAACGAAGTTGTGGTGTGAACCTTGGTGTGGTGTGAATGAATACCTACGTTTGGCCAAAATCCTGCGCCACGCGCGGACCCCTCAACTGGATCCTGCGCGCAGCCCAGGGAGGGTACATTGGCAAAGGAAGGCAGCCGAGAGCTTGCTAGCACTCGCAGCGAGCGGGGGCATGGCCGCGCCACTGCCCGTGAGCGGCTTTGAGCAGCTCGTGACCCAGCACGGTGGCGGCGGCGCGTTGAAGCATCTTCGGGATGCCAATCGGTTTAGGAGCTTTAAGGGGGATGCCTCTGCTGAAGAGAGAGCTGAGTTCGCAAGGGATACAGTGAGGCTGAGGTCGCGCATCCGGAGGCAAAATCGTGGGCTTCTCAACCCAAGAGGTGCCTTTGTGCAGTATTGGGACATGCTGTTGATCCTCAACCTCTTCTACACAACGTTTGTCACTCCTTTCGAGGTGGGGCTCAATTTGCCAACCGAACTCAATGCGCTACTCGTGCTGAACACCCTCCTTAGCGCCTTCTTCGCCGTGGACATATGCATCCAGTTCGTCTTGCCGCAGCCGGTGCGTGATGCCAACGGGGAGACCATCATTGGCAACTATGAGCGACGGCACTCAGCGCTTGCGTGGCGGTACTTGACTGGATGGTTTCTTATCGACGTGATCACCACCATCCCATTTGATCTCTTGACATTGTGGGGCCAGATCAACGGCGATTTCAAGATTTTCAGGACGATGCGTGTCCTGCGGTTGCTGCGCGTCATCCGCATCCTGCGCGCTTCGACGATCCTTGTGCGCTGGGAAAACTCGTTTGCGATCAAGTCGACATCGATCGCCCTAGGAAGTTTCTTCCTTGGTGCCGTCGTGCTGTTGCATTGGTACGCCTGCATGTGGTGTATGTTAGCGACCATTCGGACCTCGCAGCGAGAATGGTACGGACGCGCGTTCCAGCCGGCCCTGCTGGACCTCATGCACCTGAACTCCACTTTCCCGGGGTGCACAGGCTGTGTCCACGGGGACGCAGCGGCGATAACCGATGGACATGTGGGTGCCTACTGCGGTCGGATATGCCTGTCCGACTGCGAGTTGCAAGCACTCGCCAATCACCTGGAGATCCCAAAGCTAAACGTCTGGGGCCAAGAGGCCTGGACCTGCCGCTACTCGAGCATGGGCTACCTAGCCATCGATCACCAAGACAAGCCTGGCGAAGTCTATGCAGCCGCGCTGCTGGTGGCCATCATGCAAATCGTCGGTGGAGTGGCGACCGTCGTTCCCGCCAACTGGTCTGAGTATGTTCTCTTCGTGTTTACCATCTTCTTGGGGGCTGTCTATTTTGCCAGCGCACAGGGCACCATCTGCGGCGTCGCCACCAACGGCGACCCTGACGAGGTCCGTTGGAGTCAGAACTTGGACGCGCTCAACTACATGATGCACGACACGAAGCAGCCTCGGGAGACGCGCCTCAACGTGCGCCGCTTCTTCCGCAACTCGAAACGCCTCTTCAAGCGAAAGTCGTACGAGGGGCTGCTGCAGATCTGCCTCGCTGATCAGTTGCAGCGCGACGTGCGCTATCAGATCGCCTCCGAAGTGTTCCAAGGGGTGTGGTGGCTCAGCGCATGCAACCGGGAATTTCTTGAGGTGCTGAGCAGTCGCGTGCGGCGCATGGCCTACGCGCCGCAGAACCGCATCTACGAGCCCGACACCCTCTTCATGCTGACCCACGGGATGGCCACTCGGGCGGGCGTCTTCCTCGCCGCCGGATCGAATTGGGGGGATATCCTGATACACTCGAAGCTGCTGCGCGATACGACGCCGGCCAAGGCGCTGAGCTATTGCGAGATCGCGCGCATCGCCGAGGCCGACCTGCACGAGGTACTGCGGGATCATCCCGAAGCGCGCGCGACGGTCATGCAGGCGAGCCTAAGGCTCGCGACAAGACGCGCGATCACCCTGATCGCCGTCTTCATCCGTTACCACCATCTTGCGCCAAACTCCAGTAATGACCGCTCGGCTGCAGATAACTCCGTCGCTCAGCACTTGGTCGTCGTGAAACAGAAGTCGCACTCCAAGATGACCCTCACCCACGCAGACTCACGTGAGTCGTTCAAGAAACGCAAACCTGAGAGTCTGACCGCTGCGAGCTACATCCCCACGCCTGCGGAGGCGCTGCAGGCGATTGTCGGTATCTCCGGGCTCAAGTTTGGCCCTTGGCGCGAGATCGCGTACGTGGGGAACGAGCGTGTGCTCATCGACCCCACGAGCCCTGAGTCTGACGAAATCATCACGTTGCTCCGGGTCTTCCGACGGTACGATCCCTATGATACCGGCTGCATGGATGGACACCAATTGCGCTCGGCCCTCAAGGACATGGAATTGGATCTCCAGACCCCTGAGGCGATGGACCTCCTCAAGTCGGCCGATGAGGACAAGAACGGCACTGTCGAGTTCTCCGAGTTTCGCAAGTTCGTCCGGCTGCTCCGTTCTCTGCTCGGCGAATCCACGCCCATCTCGGCGCCAGGAGCCGCCAGCACAGCAGGCGGCCACCCAGATACGGGAGCCCAAGGCGGAGGGGCGCCAGTAGGCTACGCCGCCGTGCCACTCGAGGCGCGCATGGACAAGCTTGAGAAGATGCTCACGGCGTCCTTCTCCAGCATGCAAGAGCAGATGCGAGCGCTCATGTCGATGGTCCGTGAACAGCAGCACTCTGCCCCCGTCAACACCGCCGCCGGCGCAACCTTAGCCGCCGTCAACATCGTGCAGAAGAAGCGGCGGCAGCGGCCTGCGCCCATCTTGGCGCCATCCACGACGGTTGCGCCTGCACCCATCGAATCGGAGGAGGCACGCCGTAACACACCTCGTCGTGGGGATACCGACTTCCGCGCCGGGGAGGAGCCTAGTACGGACGCCCCCGCGCGGCAGCGAGGGACGCCTCCTGGCAAGGCACTCAGGCCCAACGTCCGTTTTGGAGGGCTAGATGCCTAGCAGAGCTCGATGCTCCACCCTTTCCTCGTTATCGAGAGATGGTTGGTGGCTGTTTGATCCCAATACCCTTTCCTCAGACACACACTGCAAGCGCTGTCGAGATGATGGCTGTCTGCGCTCTGTAGCGTCCAGAGAGCGCCAGACTGTGCTTCACATGGCTCAGCCCGTGGCGGGGTTGTTTCGGGTGTCTTGCAACATATTACATCGCTTCTCCATATCGCTGCTAGGTCCATATCTGCTAGGTCCATATCTGCATGTCGATCTCTGTGTATAGGTCTGTGGTCTCGCGTCTGCGTCTGTGGACTGTGCAGCTGTGAGTCGTCCGGACTGTCGTGGCGTTCCGTGGCGTCGCGCTTCGACGTGCGATCCCCCATGGCCCCAAGTTCTCCGCATGCATGAACGATTCATTCGCTGAGCTGCGCTCTCGCTCGTCGCTGTCCGGCTCCGCTGACCGCTCGCACACCTTTTTTACACCTAAAACGTAAAAAAGCCATGAGTGCAGAGCTACACGCTCCGAAAGCCGTACCGCGTACACAAAGCGTAAACACGGACGGTGCCGGCGTGCCTCACCTATTGCCTCACACATCGCTCCTTAGCCTCGCCGCTCGAGCAGCGATCGCTTGGGCTCCGGCGGCTCCGGCTCCCGTTCGCCGGAACGCCGCCCGCCGGAACGCCGTCCGCCTCCGTCCGTCGCTCCGATCAGGTCACCTCCGCCTCTGAGCGCCGGGACGCCATGCTTCATGCGCCAGCCCGCGCCCGCGCCCACGCCTGGGCGACCGAGCTTGCATCGATCGCCCAAAGGACACGCGTCCTCTTGGGCGAGTTCACAGCAGAGCTCATGGCGGCGCGTGCACGTGTCGCCCTCGGGGCAGTAGCCTGCGCGGCTGAACGCGTCGCACAGCGTGGCGCTCGCGCCACGATGAATGTGCGAAAACTCGCACTGTGAGGCCACACACAAGCCGCGCTGGTAGAGACGGCAGACGGGCATCCGCTCGGCCGCCGGCTCGTGAGAGAGCGCGCAGGGTGCGGGCGCTTCGCAGCGGCCGTGCAAAAAGGGCTGGCAGATAGCCGTCCGCAGTGGGTCGTGCGCATAATGGCACTCCGACCCCTCGCGCGAGCAAAAGCCAAAGCGGCAAAACTGAGTGCACAACACGGCGCCCTTGGCCGCTCTTGCCTCGTCAACGCGTCTCTGCCGCTGAAAGTCGACGCAGGTACGAGGGGGCGCGCCGCGGACGAGGAGCGCGCCGGTGGCGGCGCTGCCGTCGGTACGCCGCCGCTGCAAGCCCATGCCGTTGGCCGTCGGCTCGAATGCGGCACCGGGCACGGAGACGTGCCTATGCGGCGCTGGCTTCCGTGCTGGCTGCGACGCTGCTTGCGGCTCTGGCTGCGGATACTGCTGCTGGTGCGCTCGTGACGGCCTCGTCTCTGCGCCCGTCGAGCTGCCGCCACCGGCCGCCTCAGCGGCTGCGACGTAGCGCTTCAGTGCGTCGGCAGCCGCCTGGGCCGCTTGGGCTGCAGCCACCGCCGCTTTTGCGGCGTTGGTCACGGCTTCGGACGTCGAGGACGCCTCGCTGCCTGCACGGCGCAGCGATCGGCCACCTTGCATTACCTCGTAGGTCGAGCCGCCGAGCGTGACCTGTGCGATCGGCTGGCTGGTCGAGCTACCAAAAGCTGATAGGCGCGGCCGCTTTGCGGCAGGTGCGGCCGGAGCTGATGCGGCTCGAGCGGGCGCACGCATGCTTTCTTCGGCGCTGTTGGCGTTGGATCGCTTCGTGAGCAATGTGAGCTTGAGCGAGGCCTCGCGTCGCTGAAGCTCAAGTTCGTGGAGGCGGCGCAGGAGCGCCTCGCGATTCGCCTCGCCATTCATGGGGTACCGGAGTTGGTACCGGTAGATGACGAAGACGGCGCTATGCACACGAAAATCGGTAAGTTTGGATGCGGTGCATGTCCTTGCGAGTTTGTGCGAATGTTGAGGAACAATCACCTCCGTTTTCGCTCGGTTTTTGTGAATTCCGTATGCCGTCAACCCACGCGGAGCCAACCGTGTATGGCCGCCGTCGCTGCGACCGTACGGCGCCGCCTTTGCTGCGACCGTACGGCGCTGCGCATGGTGATGTGGCGGCGCTCGGCAAAACCAATGTGCTGGCTCCTCGATTCGGCGAGCCGATCGACGCGGCGGCACTTGTCACTGCCGATGAGCCAGCGTTGCTGCGTGACACAGGATGGGCGTCACGGCGATGGACATGGGCTGGTGTGCGCGCTGTGCTGGCTGGAACCATGCTCGAAGGCGTGATCCGCACGACCGAACACCACTACCTCGTGCCTGACTCGAGGGCGGCGCTCGACCCATGGGTGCGGTACCATGAGCCACACGAGGTGCAACGGCTCCGCTCCGAGACGCTCCTCGATGAACTTGGTGCGGCCGAAGGCAGCAGCTCGAACGCATCCACGTACTCCCGTCGCTCGTGGCGCTCCGCGCGCCGGCGAACAGCGTACTTTTCCGCGGTGCCCGAGGCGCTGCGAGCGGAGTTGCAGCCACAGGCGCCCTTGTACGCGACCAAGGACGACCAGAAAAAGGGTCAACAGTTCCTGTGGCTCTCGTCGCCCGGCATGCGCACACACACCCACTTTGACTCCGATCGGAACGTCTTTTTGCAGCTTCTCGGGCGCAAACGATTCGTACTCTGGCATCCAAATGAGACACGGAAGTTGTGCCCGTACCCGAGGTTGCATCCTCTGTGGCACAAGAGCCGAGCAGATTTTGAGGCCCCGGACCTGCGCGTGCTCGCATGCGAGAACTACTCACACTCTGTCGCTCTAGTCGCTGAGGTGCAAGCGGGCGACGCGCTGTACATCCCTCCGTACTGGTGGCACAGTGTGGAGACTCTCAGCCCGTCGCTCTCCCTCTCGACTCTCTCGCGTTGGCCTGCGCTCTACGAGCATCTGAACAGCATCTACGGGTACGATTATCTATGGGACGAGCTGCTGCATTACGACGCGAAGGCATACGCGCTGCGCACCTTCATCGCGAAGCTGATGAGGAAGGCTGAGGCGCCCAACTTGATGGCAGACCTTCTCATACAATACGCTGGCCTCGAGCACCTTGCGACGCCGAGGCTGGAGGAACTTGCTGTCTTCCGGCGCCGGCGCACGCGCCGCCGCGGGCGTGTCGCGCGCACGCGCCGGGCATTGGAGCGCGGCGCGGCGGCCGAGGACGCTCCCTTGGACGCGCCGCGACCAGAGCGAGGCCACGCCTTCCAGTGCGCCATCGACGTGCGCGGCACACCGATCTGCCGCTGGTGTCTCGGCCGGATCAATCTCGATCTGGAGCTGCTCATGTTTCGTCTCGAGAGCCTCCCCGTCGCGATCCGATACCACGTGATGAGCGAGACCATCGAGGAGTTCACAGCCGAGGCGCTGGGAGCGTCGGAGGCGCTCGCTTTCTGGCGAGAGTGCTTTGGCGCGCAGCCAAGTCCACCGTGGTTCCTCACCGAAGGGGGCACGCCCGAGCACGAGCGCCTCTGGACGACCAAGATTGCGTACGAGCGGTTCGACAGCTCGTGGGAGGCTCGCCTGGCGCGCCTGCGGCTTCGCAAGAATGGAGCGGAGTTGTGATGAAACTTATGATGTTGATGATCGTCGCCGGCAACAGTTACTGATCGGCGTCCGCATGGTTCTATCGCTTGAATGTCGCTGTTTTTCACACGTCCTGGGGGAACGCTCCCCCCCGGGCGACCTCTGCCGAGCTTGCAAACTATAGGTCCAGGCCTGGAGTGTTTTTTTGACGGGACGTAAGGACACGCTGGGTCGCTGGCCCCCTGGCCGACGCGTACTTTGGGGTCTGTGGGCCCGGCGGGGCTGGGGCACCTGGGCGCCGGTCGCGCGACCGGCGGTCCCGCGGTCCGCGTATTTCGTCGAGCTTACAAACTGCAACTCAGTACGCTCTCGACGTTTCAAGGTAGAAGGAGATCCTTTCTGGGCTTCGTCGAACACGCCGACGACATCAATTCGTCGCGGCCTGCGCCAACACGCAATCCTCAGCGAGGCTCCTCGCTAACCTATGCTCAGGTATGGCGTTCTCAGAGCGCTCACGTCATTAAACGTGTGGAACACGAAGCACGGCACAACGAGCCATTGACTGTCAATTCTTCTGACGCCTTCGCGCGAGGCTGAGCCTGCCTTCATTTGAGGAGCCTGCCCTATGCCCGTGAGGATGGTACGGCGACACCACCTTGCTGGCGGTCGCTTGAGCGCTTTTCGTGCGGTTTGCTAGCTCTGCTAGCTCGGCTGCCGGAATTCGCTCCAACATGCGGAAGCTGGTTTTGAAGAGTCGGTGCAGTGCTGCGTAGTCATACGTAGCCAGATCTATCTTATTGACCTGGCGTCCAAGGGCGTCATACACGAAGAGCTGGGGCTCGTGGTGAAATATCCAGGTGATAGACACGTCAGGGTATTGGTCGATGCCGCCGGCCTCTTTGAGGAACCGCTTCACATTCGGCAGACGATTGAGGCGTCACGCATTGCACGAGATTACCTTGCCGGTGAGATGCTGCTGCGCGTGCTGCTGCGCGCGCGAGGCCGCGAGGGCAACCAGCACGAGAAGCGTTCGGAGCATCGAACGAGTTCTGGTGAATTTTTGGCGGCCGTCGTTTGCGTGCGGGCATCATTTCACGTACTTGTACATGTAAATGTAAGGATCGGCGACGGGTTTGCACTTCTCTTCTCAACACCTTTCGTGAAACGCCCGCCGCGTACCGGTAGCGCTGCCCCGGTGTCTTTTTACCGGTAGCGCTGCCCACAGGTGGGGCCTCGAGCTGGTCATGGCAGCCGCAGCTCTCGAAGGCGTCACGATTCATGACGATGACGTCGTCTTCGTTGGCGACACGCTCTACCACGAGGCACGGCTCGGCATCTACTCACGCCGACCAGGCAAGGACATGGCGGCGCGGCCGACCTACGAGCTGCGCTGGCAGACGGGCCGCGCTGGCTCATCGTCAGCGGCAGTCTCGCAGCCATCCTTCATGTGGTACCGCGACGGCTGGCACGTCGGCGACGAGAAGGACCTGGGGCTGCTGACATCGCACTTCTTCCTGCGGGATGCGGCCACGCGCCCAGACCTGACGACATCGATGAAGCCGTGGCAGGCGGCGCTTGACGGCGGTTGGGAGGACGTGCCGGGCGTGCACTGCCTCGCCGGCGCCGCTGGGCGCGCCGCGCTCGTGATGCACGAGGAGGAGCTCGACCGGCGGCTCGCGCGCGCCGCCTCGACCGTCTTTCTCGTGGGCACGCCACCCCGTGGCGGCGCGCGCGGGTTGGGCACGTACGAGCGTCGTCCGAGCGACCTCAATCGGCGGCCCACGTACGTGCTGCGCGAGCCACTCGCACCAGGCGACCAGGCGGGCACCTGGTGCCTCTGGTGGCACGATCAGCAATGGGTGGCGGGCCCCGAGAGCGGTTACGGCACCAAGAGCGGCTACCTGTACTGCCCCGACGCGGCGCGCTGCCCCGAGCAGGCGGTGGGCGTATGGCAGGCGTACGTGTACGCGCTGGCCTCGGGCCGCCAGTGGGCCTGGGTCGCCTCGCCCAACACGCGCTGCCTCAGCCTCGATGCAAGCGCGCCGCCCGGCGCGTTGGGGCAAGCAGGTCAGCTGTCCCTCCATTGGGCATGCGAGATCGGTGCAGCGACGTACGTCAAGCGATTAGTTGAAGCCAAAGCGGAGCCGGATCGCGTCGAGAAGGACTCACGCACCGGCACGCCGCTCGCGCTGCCACTCGTCGTCGCATGCCTCAAGGGGCACCTCGAGTGCGCGACACTGTTACTGGACGCGCGCGCCTCGGTCGACCTGTGTGGGCGTGACGGCACATCGCCCCTCATCGCAGCGGCCAAGGGTGGGCAGCCCGAGTGCGTCGAGCTCCTGCTGCGCCATGGCGCCTCCCTCTCGCTCCGCGCGAACGGCAAGACCGCCCTCGAACACTCGGCCGCAGTCTCGCGTTCTCTCGATCGCGTAGCCCGCTCAGTGCTGCGGCTGAGCACTGCAGCCGCCGCGTCCGCGCCGATCGCGGCCGCGGCCGTGCCCACCGCGGCCGGGGCCGCTGGGTCCGGGCCGACCGCACCCGCGCCGGCCACGCCTGCGCCGGCCACCGCCACGCCCGCCACGCCTGCCACGCCCGCCACGCCCGCCACGCCCGCCACGCCCGCCACGCCCGCGCCGGCCGGGGCGGCGCCGACCGCCTCGGTGGCGGCAGCGGCGGCGGCGGTGGCGGCGTTATGCTCGGGCCACTCGCTCGACGGGCTACAGGGGGCCGACGCTTCGATCGCCTCCGTGTCCGAGACGACGGAGGCGCTGCGAGCCTCGACGCTCCGCTGCCATGCGCTCCTGCGTACGGCGACGCAGGAGGCCGACGAGCGCGCGGCGGCGGCGATGGCGGCGCTGCTTGCGGATGAAGAAGAGCTGCCTGTGGACGGCGCCAAGGGCGGAGGCGGCGGCAAGAAGAGTGACAAGAAGGCAAAGAAGAAGGCCAAGGAGAAGGAGAAGAAGTCGCAGCAGCTCGGAAAGGGCGGCGCCGCCGACGCGGGGGGTACACCACCCGCGGCGGCTGATGACGCAGATGATGATGTGGACGACGCCGACGCCGGCGACGCGGCCAACGGCGCGGCGGCGGTGTACGTGGCCAATGGCACCGCCGGCGCTCTCAGCTCGTCGGCTGCCGAGGCGGCGGCGGCGGCGGCGGCGGCGGCGGCGGCGGCGGCGGCGGCGGTGGCGGCCGAGGCGGCCGAGACGGCGGAACGGGCCGAGAGGCAACGGCTGGAAAAGGTCGAGGCGAAGAGAGCGGCGGTGGCGCGCGAGCAGAGGCGGCGCGAGGAGGTCGCACGGGAGGAAACTCGAAAGCGCGAGGAGGCGACGCGCGCGGCGAGCCGTGCCGAGCAGGCTCGCGTCGAAGAGGAGCGCCATCGGGCCGAGGTGCAAGCGCGTCGCGAGGCAGCAGAGGAGGCTCGAAAGCTCGAAGAGGCTGCGCGGCGCGATGCCAAGCGGAAGGCGGAGGCGGCGGCCAAGGCCAAGGCGGAGGCAGAAGCCGAGCGCGCGGAGGCTGAGCGCGCGGCGCGCGAGGCGGCAGCCGAGGAGGCAAGGCGCCGGGCCAAGGCGGACTCTACCCCCGGCCCCGCAGCCTCCGCGAGAGAGGCCGTGGCGCACCCGCAGGCACGGGCGCAGGCTCAGGCGCAAGCGGCTGCCGTGGTGCAGGCGCAGGCGCAGGCCGCGGCGCAGGCGCAGGCGCAAGCGGCTGCCGCGGCGCAGATCGGAGCCCAGCCTTTGCACCCAGCGTCCGCCTCGGGCGCCGTCTCGGGCATCAGCGCACAGCAGCGGGCCTCTGCAGCCGCCTTCGGTGACGGCCGATGGCAGATGGCGACGGCGCTTGCCGCCGGGGGCTGTGCCTCGTTGGCAAGCGGCGAGGTGCTCGGAGGCTGCGCCGCAGCTGGCGACGACACCCACTTCCTCGCTGCTCTCGATGAGCTCTTCAGCCCAAATGGCGGGGGCGCTGCCGCGCTCAGCTATTCGCCCGTGCCGCCTCCCGTGGGGCCGTCGGGGCTGTCGAGAGAGCCGCTGCCGCTGCCTTTTGAGGCGTGGCTTGGCGGGCGCGCGTCCTCAGTGGTGACGCCGGGGGCGTCCAAGCCGTCGGCGTCCGCCACGCCGCCGCCGGGGACCGTGCCAGGCCTCGCCAATGGCTTCGGTGGCCTCGGCCGAGGAAGTGGGGCGTGGGGGGCGTGGTGAACGCGCCTGTGCACGAGCTCGGCAGCAGTGACAGCCGACAGCGCCCAGGCCGATGATGAAGATCTCTCGCCTTTATTACTCTATGCATTTCGGATTGTATGAGGTCAACTTGGAGCACGGTTAGTTATTCTCGGACTCGGTTTGCGTACCAAGTGTGTCGAGACGCAGTGTGGCCAGTCCATGTCTCACATATCAGCCTGCGATCTTAGCATCTAAATGCACTGTGTACCGCCCCCGCGGGTGCTGATGTGGTTACAGATCCTAGCACCTAGGCCGTTTTTGGTAACATCTCCAGTTGGCGCAGCCCGCGACGCCATGCTAAACGGTCAGCTTGCTGCGCTCGCTGATAGGGCCTTGCTGTGGGGCTACGGCCGTGAGCGACATCAATCCGCATCTGCCAGCGCTGAGCAGCTGGCGAACCTAAGAGACTCAATCCAGTCCGCATACGTGGTGGTGCACAATGCGGCCTTTGTCCTGCTTCACGACGGTGCGTTGAACTGCTCTTCGATCAAGATATTCGAAAGTCTTCGGTGCAAGGAAGAGCATCGACCCTTTGACGAGGTCGCTGTTCGCACAGGGCGTTGTGAGCTTGGAAGCTCGGTGCTCGAGAGGAAGCGCATGTATCTTGTACGCATCAACGCGTCCGAATACGATCTGGAGCAAGTGCACGAGGAACTGTTCTCGTACAAACGGGACGATACGATTACGCCGAAGCAAAAGGCCCGAATCTGGAAGAAGCCCGATAGAAAAGTTCTCGCCAATCAGACCAGTCGCATCGGGCCGTACGGGAAAGCGCCGTTCCGCTACGGCGAGTCCCTTGGCATTGGTGCATGGCTTCGCTACCTGGCGCATTTCGTACTCTTGCCAGTCGGCATCAAGCAGGCGCTCTACTTAGATGCGGATACGTGCGTGATACGGCCGGAGGTCGTCGACATCTTCGCGATCGACGAGAGCGTGCCGCTCGTCGTTTCTCGCCGGGCGGTGCCGACGTGGAAACTTCGATTCTGGCTCGACGAGAAGTTCACCGACTTGCAGGTCGCCAGGAAGCTCTTTGGCTTCATGGCTCCCTGGGGACCGTCCAGGAACAACACTGATGAAATCCACATGTTCAACAATGGCGTGATGATGATGAACTTGCTGCCGTACTGCGTAGCCGACATTTGGGGACGGATGAGAAATCTGACGCACCATCACGCGACCATGTCGCGAATTTTCGGGCCGCTGGACCGGGTCAAGGAGCTGGGCGACAATCAGGTCATCGAGCTCGTGGGTGGCATCTATAGCCGCATGGTTGGTACCGAATGGAACTGTCGGCACTACTCTTCTATGAAAACACTCCGCAGCCAAAAGGGCGCCCCATGCCGCATTCGACACCTGCACGAAAAGGAGGCCAGCAAGCTTGCCAAAGGCGGCCATACTTGCAGGCAGATCACTCTGGGAAACCTGAAGGGCCATGACAAGAGCAACCACACGATGGGTCTGGTGCGTAACCATACCGGGATTCACCGGAATTTACCGGGTGACCGGAGCTTGACCCTACTTTGACCCACACGATACGATAGCCCCACAAGCCTCCAGCACAGCGCAGTGCGCCCGCCCCCGCGCACGGTTACGGGTAGGTTAGGAGACGACAGGACTCAGGAGATGTCATAGAGATGTCACAGTGGCTGAGGCCAGAGCGAGGATGGGGTCTTACGAATTGTATCCGACGTAGTTCTAGTTGTGCGCGGTTTTATACCGCAAAACCGCGCGCGTCGTTGACGCGTTGTCCGGCGCGGTAGCCCGGTACGCTCCGGTTTTTTGTTCCGGCGTTACGTCGAGTTTATCCAACATCTAACGTTGCCGAAACGTTCTAACCAAAATGTATCGCAGGGCTTGCTCGTCTACGGACTATGCGGCATCCTTCGGCACGACAAACGAAAGCATGTCGACGGGGTGGAAGCAAGCGGGGTCCAGTTGTGCTCCATCCTTTTGCAACAGGGCCTCTGGTGCCATCGGTGCGGGCTCGAGTGTGGGCTGAACAAGGTGCAGCAGCAAATGCGGGCGCTCCTCCTCATCGTGCCCGCCCGCCTCCTCGTTCACGTCAACCTCGTCGCCTTGTTCGCCGTCGAGTGCCCATCCTACCCAGCTGGTACGCCTCGGATGAAGCAGCCGCTCCTTCATCATCGCGTTCTCGCCCTCGATGCGCTGCTCCTCCGCCCATCGACGAGCCGCCGCCGGTGCCGCCGCCTCCTCGCGCGCCTCGGCCGCAGCTACTCGGTCTATTCGATACTCCGTCCGAGGCAGGGCTGACGAGAGCCTCTCTAGTAGCCGCCGATTCGCCTCGGCGATCTGTGCATGGGCATGCAAGCGTTGACCATGGCCTCGTAGCGCACGAGCTTGGCTCGGCTGCCGAATCGTAACGTCGAGAGGGTCTCCGAGAGATCGGCGGCGGCAGGCGAGCAGCAGCAGATGAGAGCGGTGCGGCAGTTGCCCCCGATGGAATCCGAGAGCAGCCGTGTGAGTACCGACGAGCGGAACGGAACGTGCGTCGTCGCACCCCCAATCTTCTTGCCTCCGCGAAGCTCCATCTCTGAATGACTGTGGGTAACATTCCTAAGACTAAACTTTGAAGTCCTAGTCACGAGTCAAGTCAGAAGTCTATAATCGCAAAAACAACAGACAAACATATACGGAAGCCTATTGAATGTGCTCCGGAAGCCAGAAGTACTTACTGCTGTGAATCCACAGATGATCCAGTTCAACACATACATGTACAAATCGACTCAAACTGCATTTCAAGCCGCATCAAGCAGCTTGCGGAGCTGCGACTCCGTGAACTTGAAAACGTGGGTGCAGTTAGGGGTAGGACAGTGGTGTGTCAGGGTTAAGGCACCTCTGGCCCGCTTGTGCTGCTGGGCCATATTGCAGCTATGGCACTGGCGTGTACACGATTTGGGCGTGTGCATGGCGGCCATCGCCTCGGCCGCCCGGCTGCGGCCAGCCGTGATCATCGAGTTGTCGCTCTGCCATTGGTCCAAGAGCATCTGCGAGCGACTGCGAGCACATGGCGATACAAGTGAGTGTGGCACTCAAATCAGGGGCTGGTTCGCACGCTTGCATCGCGCGCACAGTTGCGTGTTGTCACTGACTAGGTGGAGGCGGCGGTTCCCGACGTGATTTGGATCCTCGCAGCACATCGCATCGCCGCCACGGCCGTCCAGTGCCCAGAACAACTTGACGATTGCCTCCAGGTCGAGGGGCTCGTGGCCGAACTGGTGCGTGGCGAGCTTCGAGGCCTTGTCTTTAGTCTTCATATGGGAGGTCATAATCGACATTCGTTGTGCCGCCAGGTTCACGACACCTTTTAAACTGCGATCTTCTGGTCCTATCAACTCGTGGATCTTCCATGGGTTGCCAGGGGGCCCATGCGTCGTCGCGTCCTTCTTGGAGATGCCTTTGCGGATGGTGCCCTTGCGTGGCTTCGGCAACTTCAGCGACTTGGCGAGGTCCGCGATCTTCTTTCCGTAAGGAGGCGGAACCATTTTCCGCGTGGCCTTTTCGGGACGTGGAGCTTTATTTGGTTATCGGAAACCGGAAGCACCCATGTTGCGGAAGTCCGCGGCATCAAAAACACACTCAAAAGACGATTCTGTGGGTTTCGTCTCTCGGGCTCTCGGGTCCAGTTGGCCTTTTCGGATTCCCCATGTCGTGGCACGCGACGACGCAAATCACTCCGCCGTGCAGTCCGTTGAAGCGGCCGAAGCGGAAGGCCGCGGAAGGCCTCGACGACGAAGCTATGAAGGCCGAGCTGGCCAAATTCCAGGCCCGGCCCCCGAACAAGAAGAGGGTGCACGCAGGAGGGGAGCAGGAGGTGAGCGATACCGACGAGAAGAAAGCGCCGAAGAAGAAGGTGAAGGCCAAGAAGGGGGATACAGCGGTTGAGGATGACGCAAGAGAGACCCGGTCTGCCAAGAAGCTCAAGGCGGAGTTGGCGCAGATGGTGGAGATGATCGACAACTTCATAGTGCCTACGCGTGCCGAGGAGTGCAAGCCGTCCGAGGCGGCCTTCCTCACCATGATCAAGGTCGAGACGGTGGCGAAGTTCTGCGCGGCGCTCTACGACCCGGCGCTGCAGTACGCGCACCGCCATCTTGGCGGTGACGCGGGAGTTTACGGCGCCGTCCCACCAGCGTGGGCGCCACCGCCTTGCACTGGGTGCTCGGCGTGCATCTTTGGATGCTTGGAACTCACGGAGCAGCAGGCGGCCCTCCTTCGCCGCGTAGCATACTCGTGAGTCATTTACCCATATATGCTCGGTTGCCTATGATAAGAGGGTGAGCCAGGGGGGGCAAGCGTCGATGCGTGTTGGATTCGTGTGCGTATTTGTGGCACGACCACGACCGACCGCCGGGATTGTGGCGTTGAAATCGCGTGCATATTTCGTGTGTATGTTTGGCATGACCGTAACTCGTACAACCAGGCGTAATACTCCCTCTGCGACGACGGCGGCCCCGTATACTAACTATCTCTTACCGCCACCGCCCTCGCACTCGCCCCGCCTGACGGGCTGGAGCCGCCCACTCGCTCCGGTCCGGTCAGTAGGGACTGACACGAGCTCGGGTCTTAGGGACGATGATGTCGGCCACTGTATTCCTCGATGCTAATAACTGACTAAACACACAGATTCGGGACGATACCCAACTTTGACGATACCGGTCTCGGGGCACTCTTGCGCCCCAATACCGGTTCATCACACATATGCACCTATGGACATGCTATGTACCAGTTCACACACACATGCAAGTACGGACATACACTTTGAGACGCAACACCGCCGCCCTCTTAGCAACCGGGAAAAAATAGGGGTGGACCAGGTTTTCGTGGTTTGAACCAGTAAAAGCGGTCCGGACCAGCCCAAAGTGGTTTGGACCACCGACAGTTCGTACCACTGTTTAGTGGTTTGAACCACTTTGCCGGTACAAACCAGAAACAAGTGGTATGAACCAGCTTCGTGGTTCACACCACTTTGGCTGGTTTGAACCTGAATTTCCGGTTTGAACCTGGAACACGTGGTTTGGACCAGCAGTGTGGTTCGAACCGCGCGTTGCTGGTGAATACCACTTTTTCCTGGTACGAACCAGAAATTTTGGTCTGAACCATCCCAAAGTGGTATGAACTATGCGGCTGGTTCACACCACTTTGGGATGGTTCAGTCTTCAGACCACTTTTGCTGGTCCGTTCCAGCTCAAAGCGGTCCGAACCAGCGGACTGGATGAAACCACTTTGGGATGGAACAGACCAGCAAATATGGTCTGAACCAGCCAAGTTAGGGACGAGTTGCCCTTTGTATAGATGTCGCGACAGTTTTTGCAACATTTGCCAGAAATGAAGACTGAAAAATGTCGTGTCGTGTCGCGATATTTGCCTACAATCAGTGTGTCCCGTGCGAAAATGTCGTGTCGTG
>Ga0210243_100763_pt1 | contig 26750 bp, 17 predicted proteins | sample ChrtobMeP5a_32mM_FD_155461 | JGI IMG/M metagenome (GOLD analysis project Ga0210243, IMG submission 155461) | Chrysochromulina tobin associated microbial communities from unialgal haptophyte culture, Seattle, Washington, United States - P5a_32mM | ecosystem: Host-associated > Algae > Haptophytes >...
GTGAGGACGGGCTGCACAATGACGACAAGGATGTCGTCGCGTCGGATGCAGATCGGACGCGAACCAGTGATCCGTGGGACGCGAGGGCACCCCCGACCAAAGGCCAAGAAGTCCCCCCGGCGGACATGGATTTCGCGCTAAGAGGTCTCAACAAAAAGACAACGAGGTGCCTAACCCGGACTTCGGAAGTCCGGGTTAGGCACCAGTCCCAAGTGCCTAACCCGGACTTAGCCAAATGAGGGCGGGAAAACGTCCGGGAAAGTTGCCTAACCCGGACTTAGATAACGTTAACGGTGCGTAACCCGGACTTCCGAGCAAGACCCAAGTCCGGGTTAGGCACCGGGCACAAGTCCGTAACCCGGTCTTCACACCTACAAGTCCGGGTTAAGAACCCGGCACAAGTTCGTAACCCGGGACAAGTTGAATTTTCAAATCTCCAAGTCCGGGTTAGGGACCGGGCACAAGTCCGTAACCCGGGCTTCACACCTCCAAGTCCGGGTTAGACACCCGGGCACGGGTTCTTAACCCGGACTTGGCCAAGTCCGGGTTAGGCACCTCTGGCCAAGTCCGGGTTAAGAACCCGTGCCCCAAAGAAGTCCGGGTTACGCACCCCACTCCTTAGGAACTATCTGAAAATTTCATTAGAAAGTAATTTAATGAAGGGATTTTCATTTTGGGAACACTCGCCAGCTGACGCCTAGCACACCTCGGCCCGCGAAGCTGTGTCGAGTGATACCGGTAGACAAGGAACAACTAATTTCCTTTTCACAGCCCGAAGTTTTCGGTCACTATGGCGCGATCGCAATCCAGTCCTGCGCGCCCGCGAGTGGTGATCATGTAAGCCGTAGAACTGGACTCGAGTCCAAGCCGAATTGAATCATCCATACCTGAGCGCCGCAATTTGCTCCCATCCGCTCTCCGTTTCGCAGTAACGGCGAGATCGTGCCCGACAACGACCCACGCGCCATCGCCCTGCGTAACCCAAAACCTGCCCCATCGACGGCGCCAGTCCAGTCCAATGTACGCAATTTACATGGCGGCGGCGGCGCAACACAGCCCAGGCCGACCCCCTCTGGCATGCGCGGCACTCAGCGCCGTGGACAAAGTCGAACCTTCTTTTACGCCGCTGCTGCCAGCATCGCCGCTGCAGCGTGGGTCCTGACACCGCTGGCGGACTCAATTGCCAGTGTCATCGTCGATGCCATCCCGCTCGCTGAGGATGTCGCGCTGGGAGAGCGTGGCGTGCAGCAGGCCAACTACCGGCTGCTCGCGCCATGTCGCACGGGCCGACGCTGCGTCGACGAGATCGGCAACACGGTCATACGTACATTGCTCAAGAATCACCCGCAATTGGCACCAAAAATCCACTCGTACAACTGGAAATTCGGGGTCACGAACCAAAGGTTTGTCAACGCATTTGCGTATCCCGGTGGGCGCATTTTTGTCACCGATGGGCTGCTCGACCTCTGCACCGACGACGAGCTACTCGCAGTCATCGGCCATGAGGTGGGGCACGTCCTTCATCGGCACAGCCAGAAGCGTATGGTGCGACAACGCCTCGGCAGCGTGCTTCTCTCAGCCCTCCTATCCGGCGATGCAGACAACGATGGCCATGGCGAAGGGTTCGGCATCGAGACGGCTGGCCTCCTTCTCCAGCACGCATCTGCGCTGAGCTCAATGACGTACAGCCGCACCAATGAGTTCGAGGCGGACGAGCTTGGATGGTATCTGTGCGCGGCCACTGCTCGCGAGGGCCGCGGCTGCCACTCTCGCGCCATGCAAAGCTTCTTTCGCAAGCTCGACGGCGGCACGGGCGCGACTGAGTGGGACTCGACACACCCAGGTACGCTGATGACCTCTGATGACCTCTGATGACCTCTGATGACCTCTGATGACCTCTGAGTGGGACTCGACACACCCAGGTCGAGATTGATTGCCACTGATTGCCTCTGATTGCCACTGATTGCCAATAATTGCTTCTTCGACTCGTGTGGGACTCGACACACCCAGGTACGGCGGATCGCATCAAGACCCTCGATGAAACGTCGAGAGCGCTCGAGCGAGGGAAGCGAGTCGACCACTTCGCGCCCGAAATCCTCAAGCACGGCGCCACCTCGGCGGGCGAGACAGGGCTTCAGACCGCTGGTGCCCTCCTTGTGAATGCTCTGCCCTCTGAGGCGTTGAGAGCCCTCGTCGTCGGCGCACTCTGGCAAGGGGCCGCGCTCCTCGAGGTGCTCTGGGGCGCGTTCGTGGAGGAGTCTCCTCCGCCTCCACCCTACTCTCAGGGTCGTCGTCCAGGCCATCATCTGTGATCGTACGTGAATCTGCGTTGTGCGGGCTTGCGGGCTAGGTGGCTTCATACCGGTACCTGCAACACGTTAAAACTCTTCATGCTTGTGAACGAGGGGTGCGGAGCCGTTTGAAGTGGATCGAGTTTCAAAGTTCTTTTGGCTTCGTCAATTGCGAACTCAAACTCCGAGGGCGGCGACGCCGAGCGACTCATCTCTTGCCCGAAGCTCGGCAACACCGATGGGGCTCACCACCTGCGCCGCATGCGGCATTCTCCTCTCACTTGGACTCGAGCCGAAGCAACTGGGCGCACTCCTGTGCGACGAGCACGACAAGCAATGCATGACGGCTGCTGAGGCTGCAGCAGCGGAGATCAACTCCGGCGCGGAGTCACCCGACGAAATCTGCGCACGCATCGGCCTCTGCCCCACCCATTGTGCTCTCTGGACTTCGCCCGGCTGGCCTCCAGGGAATCTACCTCCTGCGCCGAAGCGCGATCCAGCAAACACGCGTCGTCTGAGCGATTCTCGAAGCACGGCGCCGGCCTATGGCGCCCTTCGTAACGCCTTCCAGATGGCCGTGCCCGCGGCCTCTGCCGGCTTCTTTGGACTCGCTAACGTGCTCAGCGTGCTGCGGGCACGTTTGGTGCCGCACGGCGTTGGCAAAAGCCTGCCGGCGCCGTGCACCCACCGCAACATTACATGCATCATCGCTCACTTTACCGACCTGCACCTTCCCTTACTCGACTCCGACCAAGACGCTTTCGCCACGACGGCGAACCGCGGGCTGCGTGGTTCACACTGGCGCGGCGCGGACTGCAACGACCTCGATGCGTCGGTGTATGCGGGCCGGCGGCTGCCGTCCGCGACGGCGTTGGCCGACGTGGACCACGATTGCAACGGCATCTCGGGCGGCAACGCGAGCGGCACGTACGAGGAGCTGCTGTGCTCGGCGACGGCGCGACGGGGCTTCATCCACATCGGCGACAGCGCCACGGCACACTTCCACCTGCCGCCGGCGTGGCTCACGAGGGCGGGGTGGACCCTCGACGGCGCGATAGCGGACGTGCTCGACGAGCTGGACTGGCCCGCGTGTGCCTGGGGCTCCGGGTACAAGGACGGACGAACCCAATGCCCCCCAGCCTCGGCAGCTAGCGCTTCGTACCGCCCCGCACGGGTCAGCCTGGCCGATCGGCTGCGCGAGCGCAACCGGTGCAACCACCGCGACTTCCAGAACATTGGCGTCAACGGCGCGCGCATGACCTCGACACAGCCCCTGATCGCTTCCATGGCACGTAATGCAAGCACGGACTATCCCGCCCTTGTGGTGCTCTCGCTCATCGGCAACGACGTGTGCAGTGGTCACGAAGGCACCTCGCACATGACGCCCCCGGAGGAATACCGGCGCTCCTTGCTCGACGCGCTCGACGCGCTGCAGCCTAAGCTGGCGCCGGGCTCTTTCGTGCTGCTTATTGGACTAGTCGACGGTCGTGTACTCTGGGACGCGATGCACGAGCGCCAGCACCCGATTGGCGCGACGTACCCCGAGGTCTATGATTACCTCACCTGCAACCAATGCAACCCGTGCAACGGCTGGCTCACCTCGAACGCCACCTTCCGCAACGTCACTACTGCGTGGGCGCAAAGCCTCAATGAGGTCCAGCGGCAGGTGGCGGCGAATGCGAGTTTCGTCAACTTCGAGGTCGCCTTTTACAACCCCGACTTTCAAGAGATCATCGAGGAGTACGTCAGCGCGACCGGCGGCCTGGCATCGGACCTGATCGAGCCTTCGGACGGGTTCCACCCGAGCCGTACGCTGAGGCTCGGGACCGAACCGTCCGATATACAGATCTCCACAGCTGCCCTTCGCCCTCAACTCCACCCGCCCGGCACCTCCATTCCCCACAGCTGCCCGGCACCTCTATTCCCCACAGCTGCCCGGCACCTCTATTCCCCACAGCTGCCCGGCACCTCTATTCCCCACCGCTGCCCGGCACCTCTATTCCCCACAGCTGCCCGGCACCTCTATTCCCCACAGCCGCCCGGCACCTCTATTCCCCACAGCTGCCCGGCGCGTTTCCTCGCGCGTCCCTTTCGCGCCTCTCTCGTGCCCGCTCTCACTTTGCCTCGCCTGCGTGCCTTGCTTTTACAGAGTTGGGCAACGAGCTGCTCGCCGACAAGCTGTGGCAGATGCTCGAAGCGAGCTACCCGCAGGCAATCGGCGACGTCAACCCGCACAACGAGGAGATTACGAAGCTCTTCGGCGACCAGGGCGGGTTTTGAGCGCGGCGCTGGGGGGAGGGGACGTCTTTGGGCGGGGAGGAAACGTCTTTGGGCGGGGACGAGCAGGGATGGTTCGCGGAAATTTCATTTGTCCATCTGACCCTCACTTGTTCGCACTCCGGCATTATTTTAATTCTAGATTCTACTGGAGCACTGGGCTGTTCAAGCCCGGAGACGGCCGTGAATTCACATTCACACTGGCACAAATGGGCGACGTCGCGATCGGACTGACCGACCTCAACGCGGCCGCGGCTGATTGATAGACCTCGACGCAATGGCTCCACCGGCAACGTTCCGCCTGCCCGACCTCGAGTCACAATCGTCACCGGTCTTCATCACGCCCGAACACCCGTCCTTCTCCGCCTGCATGAGGACTTCCTTCGGCGGATTCGTGCACGAGCCTTCAAGCGCGCTGCCCGCCAGCTTCCATCGGCGCTTCCGGCACTGTCTCTCTGGGTTGAATGCAGACGGCGTGCTCGCTCGGTACGACATTACGCAACCCATGGGCCCAGGCACTGCGCTGGCACGCACTCGCGTCACCCGCTGCCTCATAGGCAAGCCCGGGAGCACGTACAAGTACCTCGGGCTGCGCATGTTTGCCCATCCATGGAGTGGCGACGAGGCGAGCGAGGCGTGCAAGGAGCTGCGCAAGCTGTCCAAGAAGCTTGAAGATCGAGCGGTCACTCAGGGCTGCGCACGCGACGGCACGAGTCGCTTCAACCTCGTGCTGCTCAACCGCATGGCCCCGGAGGAGGTTCGCGCTGCCAAGCGAGAGAAGGTCTACGGCATGGGGCCGCTCTCCGTCGCGTGGCATGCCGATTCGAGCCTGCAAGACTTCACGGCGATCTCGGTGTACGTGGCCCATCACCCGGCGTCGCAGCCCACTTTTGACACGCCAGCCCCGGCGCCGCAGCCGTCCGCCGCACCTCAGCGAGCGTGGCGTGTGGCGCTGCGCGTGGTGCATGACGTCGAAGGGCCGACGATGCGCGCCACGCTGACGGCCGGCGGTGAGGGCAGGCGAGAGGAGAGCAAGCGCGACGACGACGTCACACCGGCGGTTCTCATCCCGATGAACGATGGCGACTGCTATCACATGGTCGACGACTTTAATCACCATCATCAGCACGCTGTCATCCAGCCGGAACCGACCGCGGCCACCGACACGTCCGCTACCGAGGCTGCCGAGGCCGCCAGCGCTCTCGAGGTGCGATACTCCTCCACCCATCGCGTCGCGCTCGAGGATGGGCACAGCTTCAGCTCCGTGCGCCAACGCTGCGTCGCCGCCGTCGCGGCGGCAGGTGTACCTCTCGGCATGACTGCGGACGACGCTGACGCTGAGGCGGGCGCTGCCGGCGCAACCGGCGCATCGTCAGCCCCCGCCGCTTCCGCCCCCTCCGCCGCCTCGTCAACCACCGCTTCCGCGTGGTCCGCGGCGCGCATCGGGAGCGCGGCTCAGTGGCAAGAAGAGCAATCATGCCTCTCGGAGCTTGAGTTCGAATGGATACGGCAGTGGTACGTGCAGGGCGCCGCCCACCGCGACGAGCACGGCTGGTGGGGGCCACGCATCGCCAAGCTTGAGGCCCTCTGGTCACAACTCGAGAGACTCACATTCCAACGGCTGCTCTCACTTCGCCTCGCCGTCGCCGCTGCAGACGGCGCGCCGGACGGTGTGGTTCCGCTGCTGACGGCGCCCACGATGGCGCCTCCGACGGGTACGGAGCTCGCCCACCTGCCGCCCACGGCAGCGCCTCCGACGGGTACGGAGCTCGCCCACCTGCCGCCCACGATAGCGCCTCCGACGGGTACGGAGCTCGCCCACCTGCCGCCCACGATGGCGCCTCCGACGGGTACGGAGCTCGCCCACCTGCTCGAGCTCGGCACCATCCTCAAAGGCGCGCTCACCCGTCGGCACCGTCTGCGCGCGGCATGGGCGCAGCGTGTGCGTGACCCGATCTTCACGGACCTACCCGTAGGCTACTGGCCGCTGCCATGCCTCTTTGGGGTGGACGGCCCGCAGCGCCTCGCATCCCTCGGCGAGCTCACATTGCCAGAGGACCTCGACCCCGCGCTGGGGGAGCTCGAGAGGTTGCAAGCGCGCCTCTCGGCTCAACGCAAGCTGCGTAAGCCCTGCTACCAGTTTGCCAAGTTTGGAAACTGCAGCAAGGCCGGTGCATGCCCTTTTGCACACGAGCGGCCGGCCGCGGTGGCGGCGGCGGCGGCTGGTGCAGGTGCACCAGCCGGTGCACCAACGGCACAGAGCGCCGTGCCGAGCGCCGTGCCGGGCGCCGTACCGAGCGCCGTACCGGGCGGACCGGCCGCCTCAGCACCTCCATCTACCTCGCTGTCCGTCGCCGCGCCACCCGCCGCCACACCGAGACCGGCCCCGGCGCCAGCCCCGCCCCCGGCGCCCGCGCCGGCGCGCCGTATCGAGCGCGTGGCCGATGACGAGAGCGCCCGGCGCGAGTGGCCGTTTGACGAGACCGAGTTTGGGGACCACTTCGAGACGCCGAAGCGAGCCTATTCCGATGTGAGGCCGGTGCTCCGTGCGGCGTGCCGAGCGCTCGGGACGACGCCCGAGCTCGTGCGCCTGTATGATCCTTACTACTGCCGCGGACGCACGAGTCGGCTGCTAGGGCAGCTCGGCTTTGCCAACGTGCTCCACCAGAAGCGCGACTTTTATGCGGACATAGCCGCGGGCCGCGTGCCGCCGCATGACGTGCTGCTTACCAACCCGCCCTATAGCCATCAGCACAAGGAGCGCCTCTACCGGTACATCCTCGAGGCGCAGCGGGCTGCCGTGCTGTCCCTCGCTGGCAAAGGTGCCCAGAAGGGCGCTCCAGTGCCCGTGCCCTTTCTCGTGCTGCTGCCCGCGTGGAGCGCCGCGAAGCTGGGCTGGAGGCAGCTGCTCTGGTGCCTCGCCAGGCTACGCGCAGGCCACCACTCCGTGACGTTTGAGCAGGCCGCCTCGGGCGAGCGCGGAGTGCGGGTGGGTGCCTTTAGCGAGCGCCTCGAGGAGCAGGCCGGCTGCTTCTACATAGTGCCCGCGCGCAAGTACAAGTTCGTCGCCGCCGTCGAGGCGCGCGACGAGGCTCCCTTTGACGGAATCTGGTTCTGCGGCGGGCTGCCGTCGGCGGATGGTGCGGGCGGCGGCGGCGGCGGCGGGGGCGGCGGCAGTGGCGGCGGCAGCGGGGGCGGCGGCGGCGGCAGCAGCGGCAGCGGCAGCGGCAGCAGCGGCGGCGGCGGCGGCGTGCAGGCGTTGCGGGCCGCGTACGACAAGAAACGAGCCAAGAGCCAGGCCAAGCGCGCAAAGGGTGCCGCCACCGACACGGCCGTCGCCGCCGTCGCCGCCGTCGCGTCGTCCTCGTCGTCACCGACGCTCATTGGCTCCCTCGCCGAGCTGCGCGCAGCCGGCCTCTTGCCCCCCGAGGAGCTGAGCGAGGAGGAGCAGATGAGGAGGAAGCGCGCGCTCGCGGCGCTCGACGAAGAGCGCCGGGCCGCCCCGCTGCACGCGCTGCGCAAGAAGCAGAAGCTTCTCGAGGCACGTGAGGCGTCCAAGGTTTCGTTTGGGCGCGACCTGTCGCCGGCGGAGCGTGCGAGGGTGGTCGAGGAACGTGCATGCCAACACTTCTTCCTCGGGCTGGGCTGCACGCGAGGGGCCAAGTGCCGGTTTGCCCATGCCTTGGAGGGGATTTGACAGGAGCGGTTTGATCACTTCACGATGCACTTTCTCATGTTTCGGTACTTCACATGCACCGGTTCAAAAACACCGGGGGGAGCCGGAACACCGGGGTGAGCCGGGACTGGCGCCCTTGCAGCCTCGTTCATGACCATGAGCTCCCATCCTCCGCCTACTCGCACGCCAAACCTGCGCCAAACACGCCTCCCCGGCGCCACCGACAACACGCGGTACGGCGAGGGGGCCGCGTCCCCCCACAGCTTCCTCAAGATCTCTACCGCCATCCAAGCTGCCGACGCCCAAACCATCCTCAATGCCGCGAGCTCGCGCGTGGGGATAGGCTCACGTCTGTGAACGTTCACACTCATCACGAAGAGACCTCTCTCCTGTGCATCTCTCCTGTTCAGTACTCTGAGCCGAACCAGCATGGCGGCCAGCAGCGCAGCTGACCCGTGGGCCCTGCCCGAGGACGCTGCCGCTAAGTACGATGCCTTCTTCACTATCTGCGCAAGTGGCGGCAGCCACGTCAATCGTACGCAGGCAGGGCCGCTCTTCGAGCGTGCGGAGCTGCCGCCGCAGCAGATGGCCATCATCTGGTCTCTCTCTGACATCGACCTCGACGGTCGCCTCAATAGTAACGAGTTCCGCGTGGCCATGCATCTTGCGACGCTCGCCGTGGCAGGGCAGCCGCTTCCTTCGCGGCTGCCTCCCGTACTTGAGCTCATCGCCCGTCCCCGACGAGCGAGCGACGAGCGATCCACGAGGATGACGACGCAGCCGCCCCATAGTCCCGAGACCAGTTCGGGCACGAACCTGATCGCTGACTCACGAATCACCATGTACAAGGTCGTGACCTCCGCGTTCGTCAATGCACAGGACTTGCTTGATCCGGGCGTGATTTTGATGTGGATGGACATTGCGGCGTGCTTGGCAGCCGAAAGGCACACAAAGACGAGCTCCGTGACGCTCTCGATGGACGATCTCCACTTTGACACGATGGTGCGTCTCGGAGCGACCGTGCACTTGGAAGCGACGCTCCACAAAGTCTTTGGCACATCGATGGAGGTCGGATGCACCGTGTCTACATCGCAACCATCGGGCCGCGACAAGTTCGTGTGCGCCGCATGCTTCACCTTCGTGGCGCTCGGTACCGACGGCAAGAAGATGCGCGTCGCCGAGGCGCTTGCAGTGACGCCCGAGGAGAAGTTTTTGTCGACGATTGCGACTGAGCGTCGCGCGTGGCGGCTGAAGCGCTCGGCGCTGGAGCTCGAGGCGCGCGAGGGCGCCGAGTCGAGCCAATCGCTAGACGTGGCCATCGAGGAGGATGCGGTGCTAAGCGGCGGTTGTGCCGCCGGTGGCAGCTGCTGTGAAGGCGGCGTGGAAGAAGCGGCGCCGACGCCCTTGGTGACCTACTCGATGACTCAACTCGTGCTGCCTAATATGGCCAACCACCACGGCAATACCTTCGGAGGTCAAGTGATGGCGTGGATGGCCGAGGCCGCGACAGTCGCCGCCAACCGCCAGGCGTTCGAGTCGGTACCCGCCTCCCACCTCGGCGCGATCTCGCACGTCGAGATCGCGCTCGTGGATGCGCTACAGTTTCATGCCAAGTCAGTCGTAGGCGATCGCGTCGTGCTGCATGCAAAAGTGACACGTGTCTTCGGCTCGTCGATGGAGATCTGCGTCACCGTCGAGGCGTACGGCGCGACCAGCACCGAGGTGCGCCAGCCCCAGCACGGCCTATTCACAGCACGGCCTATTCACAGCACGGCCTATTCACGACGACGCATGCGACCTTGAACCCTTCGCATGCCAAACCCAGCCCTCGTCCGCATCCAGGGGCGCCTTCTGATGGCCACTGATGGCCACTAATTGCATCCAGGGGCGCCTTCTGATGGCCACTGATGGCCACTGATTGCCTCCCTCATTGCCTCCAGGTGCGTCACATCAACACGGGCTACTTGACGATACATGTGAAGGCCCAGAGGCGCCGAGGTGGGCGCTACCTCGACCTGCCCCTGCGCCCGTCGCGCGCGCCACCCGCGACGGACTTGGATGCGCATGCGGCACACGCGGGGGCGCTCGTGCGTCTCCGCGTGCGTGTACAGCGTCGCCAGATGCTCTCGTTACGCTCGGACGCAATGACGTGGAGCCCGTTGCTCACAGGTGCGCCCTGCGTCCGAGTGCCTCTAAGTGCCTCTCTAAGTTCCGCTGATGGCCTCTCTAAGTGCCGCTGATGGCACCTCTCTAAGTACTCTGCGCGATTGCTGACTCGCAAAGGAGCCCTGATGACCGCTGATGACCACTGATAACCGCTGATGACCTCTGATGACCGCTGATGACCGCTGACTCGCAGAGGAGCTTTGCATTTGCAACGTGCTCGGGCTGCTCCGGGTGGTGGGCCAGCAGCCACCGGCCGTGCACTGGGAGGTCCTCTCGTTGACCTTCCCCGGGCAGGTACTCACCTGGACTCGAACCTGGACTCGAACCCGAACCCTAACCCGAGCCCGGAGACCCTGCCTGGAGACCCCCCTGCGGCAAATAGTTGATGGCCGCTGATGACCTCTGATGACCTCCCAGGGCAGATGGTGCGCCCTGATGACCGTTGATGACCGTTGATGACCGCTGATTATACCGCTGATGACCTTCCCCGGGCAGGTTGTGCGCCGAGGTTCGCTACCCTTTGACGGCTCGCTCAGCGCAAGCGACGTGATTTGCGTCGCGCATGCAACTGATCTCTTCGGGCGTGGCACGCATGCGCTCAAGGCGGTCACTGTCGTGCAGGCGAGCACGACGCGCACCTTCGCGGCGGTGACGGACCTGCAGCAGCGCGTGCGCTGGGATAGCCTCCTCGAGGCGGGCAAAGTCCATCGCACCCTTGATGAGAAGAACGCTCTCGTGTACTTCAAGATGAAGCCCCTCATTACGGGCGGCCGACCACATGACTACACGTTGCTGCAGTCTTGGCGGCGGGAGGCGGACGGCAGCTACGTGATTGCATCTCGCTCGGTGGTGACTCCCGAGCTGCCCCCCGTGCGCGGCTGCACGCGCGGAGCGGTCCTCCCCTCTGGGTTTCAGTTAGAGCCTCTGGACGACGGGCGTACGCGGGTGACGTACATCGTCCAGATGCAGCAGCAGCGCGGCATCACCGGCGCCTTCGGCTCGGCCATCCTGCGGCGCGGCGCCGAGCTCATGCGGCGCAGGTTCGTGCTGCTCGAGGAGCTGCTGCGCACGGAGGCGGCGCCCAAGACGGCGCCGACTGCGAGCTGGGCGCCGCGCTGGGGCGCTCGCGGCTCGGGCATTTCGGCCGTACCCACGCCCGCGCCCGTGGCGCTTGAATTGATGATGCCGGGCGCGGCCGCGAGTGCGACGGACCAGTAGGAGGCACATACGATGAACCGAGGGGCTGGCTCACGGGTCGTACCAGGGGGACCGACTGCGCCAGACAGTCTGGAACCGTCTGGAAGCTCTACTTGGCGGCTTTCGGTCGCCTGCTCTCGTCTCTTTGTATAGCTGTGTGCGAATGTCTGGTTTTCGATATTGTGCTGATCCGATCGTGCAGATCAGGGGGGATCGGATGGCTTGTGACGTGAAGCGAGACCCTAGCGAGACCCGTCAGACCTGTGAAACGCTCCTTGAATCCCACATAGGCGACCCGAAGGGAAGAACAGACTGCATCAGTGTGCCGCTGACACACACTCTCTCACACAAACCCCAAAGAAGGGACACATTCGACCCAGCAGCAATACGCCAAGTTATGGTACGAAAGTGTTCAACAGTGCGTGCAACCATCTCTGCAGATGAGTAGATGCCCAACTTGAAGCACAATGTGTTTGCATGCATTCATTCCTGAAAGAGCTTCCAGATCACAAAGTTGGACATGCGCGTAGCGTTCATGGATGCGTTGTCGCTGCGGGGCCGCAAAGCCAAGGCTTCACCACCACCAGACATCGCTCTGCCGGCGACCACGCCAGCCTGCGCCGAGCCACAGACCATGGCATCGCAATTGTTACAAGGCGCACTGGATAACGAGTTGACCAGCACGCTCGTCCTTGCGCGGCAGCACTCAACAATCATGGACGAGTCAGTCGACGAGGCTAGGAACCTCGCGCCGGATCCGCATCGGCGCGAAACAGGAGTGGCCGTGGAGGCCGCGAGATGGGTTGCCGCACTCACGGGCGCTGCACTGCCCCAGGCGGTGGAGGATGGCGACAAGGTGCTTGATAGCCTACACGAGTGGCTGCGCGACGGCGTCATCCTATGCCGCCTCGCTCATCGGCTCGGCGCGATGCCGAGCCTGCTGCGCGCAGAAAGCAACGGCAGCAGTAGCAGCAGCGGCGGCGGCTGCAGCAGTAGCAGCAGCGGGAGCGCCAGCAGCAGCGGCAGTGGAAGCGGCAGTGGCAGCGGCAGCGGCAGCGGCAGCGGCAGCGGCTGCAGAAACGGGAGCGACGCGCTGCACAAGGCCAAGAGCCTCGACCGTATCTCCCAGTTCGTTGAGGCGTGCCGCAAGCTAGGGATGCCTGAGCCTGACCTCCTATGCGGAGCCGACCTCGCCGAGGGCAAGAACATGCAATCGGTCGTGCGCAGCCTCCACTCGCTCGGGCGCGTCGTGCAGCGGCTCGACAGCTACGAGGGCCCCACGCTTGGCGTCAAGCTGGCTGTGAAGAATGAGCGCTCCTTCACAGCGCAGCAGCTCGCCGAGGCGCGGGCGATGCCCACGAGGCTCGGGCGCGACCAAGCGGCCGCGGCGAAGGCGGCGGGCGGGCCTGGCCTCGTCTCCGCCCCTAGGCAAGTCTCCTCTGGGGTCGGAGGCTGGGGCTCACCATCCTCGTCCGTATCGGAGGTCATCTCGGAGGTCATCTCGGGCTCACCATCCTCGTCGGTACATGTGGTCTCACCGTCAGTCATCAGTCTGGAGCCGCCCTCATCGCCGCAGACAGCTGCGCCGGGGACGATACAGAAGCTGCACGGGCACAAGGGCAGCCGGTCGGTGGAACCAGCGGACGTGACAAAGCAGTCGGAGGCGATACAGATGGGCCGGAGTCAAAAGATGGCCTTCGAGCAGAAGCGCGCGGCCTTCGAACGCTCGATGGAGCCAAGTGGAGACGAAGCAGGCGCCGTGACGGGCGCGCCAGAGGCCGGCGCGATGCCGCCGCCGAGCGGCGGTCGTATGGCGCTCGGTACGGCGCGCAACTGTCGAGGGACGGCCGAGCCCGCGCCGTACCGAGCGCCCACGCCCACCCCGGCCGTCCTGTACAGTCGTCCTCATATGTCGCCCATGGAGCGCAGGGAGATGCGCCATGGGGCAGAGGCGCTCGCCGGGGAGGTCTCCGCCAGGGCGGCGCAGCTGCTGCAGCTCAGGCCGGCGACGCTCGATGAGCTGCCCGAGCCGCGAGAGCCGGCCCCGCTCAAAGTCTACTCGCGCTCCATGCATGGCGCCATGCATGCACGGGCCCTTCCGCCGGTGGCTGCCGTAACCTCAACGGCTGCCGTAACCTCGAAAGCTGCCGTAACCTCCACGGCTGGGACCCCATCGCTGGCGGCGCCCCCGCCCCGTGCAAGAGTGGATGTGACGCCTTTCTCAACGAGCGCGCCGGTGGCTGCAACGGCGGCGCCGACTGCGCCGGTGGCTGCAACGGCGGCGCCGACTGCGCCAGCGGCTGCGACTCTTTCGCTCGAGGAGGAGTCCGCGGCGGTGGAGGGGGCAGCGGAGGCACCGGCGGCGGATACGGAGGTGATGATGGCGCCGGCGAAGCACCCTGCCGAGGCGGAGGCACAGATCATCTCGGAGGTAATCTCGGACCCTGCCGAGGCAGAGGCACAGATCATCTCGGAGGTAATCTCGGACCCTGCCGAGGCGGAGGCACAGATGATCTCGGAGGTAATCTCGGACCCTGCCGAGGTGGAGGCACAGATGATCTCGGAGGTATTCTCGGGGGCGCGGGAGCGAGTGGACCGGATGCGAGCAGCCCCAGTCCCGGCTAAGACGCCCACGACGCTGCAAGCCATGAGCCCGTGCAAGGATTCGCGCTCGGTGCTGCGCTTGGAGCTCGAGATCGTAGCGAAGGAGGCGAAGGAGGCGAAGGAGGCGAAGGAGGCGGCGGCGGAGGCGGAGGCGGAGGAGGTGGAGGAGGCAGAGGAGGAGGAGGCGGCTGCAGCTACTACAGCCTTGCCGCCGCCAACTGCCACCTGCAATGCAGCACCCTGCGACTCAGAGCCTGCCAAAACCGAGGCCATCGCTCCATGGCTGGTCGTGTCGGCGGAGGCGCTTGAGACGGCGCCCGACGCGTCCGACGCGCCCTTGCGGCCTTCGGCAGCGGAGCGACAAGCGCCGTCTCAAGCGCCCTCGGGGGAGGCAGGCCTGAAGCGATCGCCAGTGCTAGCTGAGACGGCAGCTACGAAGGCCACTTCAACGGCGGATCAAGTGACTGTTGAAGCATCAGAGGTTGCTCCGAGAGCAGAAGACGCTCCGAGATTACCTCCGAGATTACCTCCGAGATTACCTCCGAGATTACCTCCGAGATTACCTCCGAGATCACCTCCGAGAGCAAAAGACGCCATCGACCTCGCCACGGCCCCCAAAACTTCAAGCTCCGCTGCGGCAGATTCTCGTGCCAACGCCACAGCTTTGTCAATTGCTTCGTCGGTGAGCACGCCGCCGGCCGGCCCCGCCGCTGCTCCGTCGTGTACCGGTACGCTGCCAAAGACAGCCCCACAGCCATCGCCGAAGACGCCCCCGCAGCTGCCGCCGGACGTGCAGCAGCCAGTCGCTCGTCAAGAGAGCCCTGCCGAGCGCGCGGTGCGTCTCTCTGGCGAGCGGCTTGAGTTGCTACACTCGTCTCGCTCGTCACGGCGCTTGACCCGTAGAGCTTGTGGGGACTTGAGCAGCCAGGGCAGTGGGGACTTGAGCAGCCAGGGCAGTGGGGTCTCGAGCAGCCAGGGCAGTGGGGTCTCGAGCAGCCAGGGCAGTGGGGTCTCGAGTGGCCAGGGCCTGGGCTCGCCGCGGCGGCTGCCCTTCAATCTCGTGACCCGAGATCGCCCCTCGTGGAACAATCATTCGACCCAAGATCGCCACTCACCGAGCTCTGAGCAACTTGAGTCGCCGACGGGACGGCCCTCGCTCCCACCGCCGGCGGGACGGCCGCTCTCGCTCAAACCGCCCTCGCTCCCGCCGCCGCTGCCGACAAAGGTGCTCCCCTCGCCAGCGGCAACGCCACAGCCGCCAACGACAGCTTGGGAGCCGATACTCCCCCCACCGATACTCCCCCCACCGCCGACACTCCCCCCATCGCCGATACTCCCCCCACCGCCGCATTTAACGGCCGCACTGACATCGTCGTCGGTGCCATCGGCGCAGTGGAAGGAGCCCTCAATTCGATTGGCACTGCCATTGGCGCCCCCTGCGCCATTGCCGCCAGTTGCAACGGCGGGAGAGGCGTGCGGCGTGACGCCGATGGCAAAGTTGCCGACGCCAACTATGGCGGCGGTCACGGCGCAAAGGTCCCCATCACCATCACTCGCTACGCCAGCCTCTTTACCGCCTCAGCCATCTCCACCACGCGTCCCGTCAACACCGCTGCCGCTTGAGCGACCACCACCACCAAGCCTCATGCCAGCATTGTTGCCGCTCGAGCTACCACCTCGCGCGACGGCGGGCGGGACGGCGCTCGGGACGGCGCTCGGTGCCTCGGAGGCGGCAGATGAGGATCTCGCCGATCAGGATCTCGCCGATCAGGATCTCGCAGATGAGGATCGACGAACGGCGAGCGTCCAGAAGCTTTGCGACGCGTCGGCGGCCGACATCTCGACCCTGTACACAGTGCAGGACCTGCTCGGCGAGGGCCGCTTCTCCAAGGTCTATTCGGTCGTGGAGGAGGCGACTGGGCAGGTGCTTGCGCTCAAGGAGCTCGACAAGGGCGCGATCGTTGAGGATGAGGAAGGCCTCGAGATGCTCGAGGCGGAGGTGCTGGCGCTGAAGCGCGCGGGCAATGCACCGCACGTCGTACGGCTCCAAAAGGTCATCGCCTCACCCGATGCCATCTATCTCGCCATGGATCGCGTGCCCGGCCGCGCGCTCGTCGACGTGATAGACGAGCGCGGCGCGCTCGAGTGCAGCTACGTGCGCCACCTGATGCTGCAGCTGCTCACGGCTTTGGCGGCGCTCGCCGAGGTCGGCGTGGTGCACCGCGACGTGAAGCCCGAGAACATCATGGTGAGCGAGGAGGAGACGGAGCGGCCGCACCTGACGCTCATCGACTTTGGGTACGCGGCACTGCTGGGCGGCGGCGACGCGCCCAATGAGCTGACGGGCGTCGCCGGCTCGCCCGAGTACGCGGCGCCCGAGGTGCTCTCGTGGATTGCGGCGGAGGCAGACGAGACGGGCGAGGTGGTAGGCGAGCCATACGACGCGGGCTGCGACGTGTGGAGCGTGGGTGTGACGGCGCACGTGCTGCTGTGCGCTGAGCTTCCCTTTGACCTGCCCAAGGAGGCGACCGAGGAAGCGCTCGTCGCCGCCGCGCGCCACGTTGACCTCTCCTTCCGTCGTCTCAAGGGTGAGGCGAGGGTGAGGCGAGGAAAGGTGATGGCGACGCTGGAGGGCGAGGCGGCGATGGCGCCGGCGCGCGCGTTTGTACGCGCATGCATGGCAGTGGCGCGCCCGGAGCGCCCTTCGGCACAGCAGTTGCTGGACCACCCGTGGCTTGGCGGCAAGGCAGTAGCGCAGGTGGCATCGGTGGAGGTGGTGTACGTGTTCACCGCCGAAGCGGCCTCCGACGTGAGAGAGCAGCTGGGCGTGACGCTGTCCGCGGGCGATCCGCTGACGGACCCGCTGCTGGCCGCAATGCGTGAGGGTCTCCAAGTGCCGGCAAGCATGACGAACGACCAACTCAAGGCGGCATTGGTGGCCCAGGGCTTTCTCGAATGCAAGACCGACGAGAGCGGCCTCAGTCACGGCCTCCGCGCCACCCCGTCTGCTCCGACCCTTGCACCCAAGCCGCTGACGGCGCTGGCGACGACGGCGCTGGCGACGCCTGCATCTGGCCCTGGCCAGAGCGCGACGCACGCGGGTCCCGCGAGGTCTATCCAACGCACGTACGGTGCGCCGCACTATTGTAGCCCGAGACAGGCCCCGTAACCAGAGGTGGGGCCATGGAGTGTGAGCCCACCTCGCGTGATCCCGTGTAAGTAAGTAAGTAACTCACGCCTATCGGCAGCGTACACGTGGCGAGAGCCCACCTCGCGTGATCCCGTGCAACGCCTGATGAGCCCGCTGTGCGACCACGGGACCTGATGATCATGTTTTGCCGTAAGTACTCAGAGTGATGACGAGACTTACTCAGATCTCAGTAGAGTGCTGTCTTCTGGGACTAGGAACTGTGCATATTAGTGTGTGCTGGATATGCAGTGAAATCACACTTCACGGGAGGGTGGTGCTGCGCTGACGGTCGTTAGCGGGACCCGGCACGAGCGCGAGCGTGGCTGTGATTCCTGCAGCTTCCCTCGGATGATTTTATACAACAACTCGCTACCCGCGCGTATCACCGCGCGCCGCGGCGGCTCGGGTCACCGACGCAGTCGCCACGGCGCGTGCGGCAGGCGAGTGCAGCAGCGTCGTAACCTCGCGCGACGCGACGACCTTGCGCGCGGCGCGGCAGCCAGCGGAGTACTCAAACTGTCGCAGCGCGCTGCTCAGCGCTTGGCGGGAGCGGGCACGCCTCTTAAGCGGATGCATGCGCATGTCGACGCCCTCGCACCGGATCGCCGCGGCTTCATTGGCGGCGGCGGCTACGTCACCGAGTCTCGCGTCCAAGAGCACGCTCGCGAGCTCGGCTGCATCGAGCAGGGCCTGGTTGGCGCCTTGTCCTTTGAATGGTGCCATCGGGTGCGCCGCGTCGCCGATGAGGGTGGTGCACGAGGCGAGCCCAGATTGCATCTCGTCGCGCGAGATGGCGCCGTCGCCGTTGAGGGTGGCGGCGCTAGCCAGCATTGGCGGTGCTGGCCCCTGCGTTGGCGGCGCATGCAACGAAGTCGGCGGCGCACCCTCAACGGCGCGCGGCATGGCCGTTGGAAGCGAGGCCATCAGAGGTCATCAGAGGCCATCAGAGGTCATCAGAGGTCATCAGAGGCAATCAGAGGTCATCAGAGGCAATCAGAGGTCATCAGAGGATGACGATCACCTGCATGGCCGTTGGAAGCGAGGCCACTGACGCCGCGGAGGCCGGCAGCGCTCCACCCGGGGTCGGCGCTCGATACGGCGCCCCTAAATAGGCAGGTGGTGCTCGATACGGCGCTCCTTCCGGAGGCACGGGTGCTGCTGCAGCCGCGCTCGAGACGGCGCGCTCATACGGACTCAGCCGGTCGTAGATTGGGTAGCCCGTCACGTCGTTGGCACGTGTGGCCGCTAGCAGCGCGTGCACCGCAGGCGAGCACCATGCGCTACAGCGCTGCCGGGCCTCAGCGAGCAGAGCCCCGCCGCCGCGAGATGAGAGCTCCCGCGCCGCCTCCTCGGCCATCGGGAATGAGAACTGCCACATGGTGGCGCTCGCCATGTCGCTCGTCGTGTCGCTCGTCGTGTCCACGCTCGCATCCGAGGCCACGCCCGCGCGCTCAAATGGCATCGCGTACATCCGATTGGCGCCATCGACCCATTCCACGACAGTGTGCGCGTCGAAGAGCGACGTGACGTGCGACGTAACGTGCGACGTGCTGGGCGCCGTGCTGGGCGTCGTGCTGGGCGTCGTGCTGGGCGCCGTGCTGGGCGCCGTGCTGGGCGTCATCTCCTCGGCCTGCGCTCGCAGGGCGGCCGTTGCAGCGATGCCGAGGATGACGATCACCTGCATGCAATGAGGGAGGCAATCAGAGGTCATCAGAGGCCATCAGAGGTCATCAGAGGATGACGATCACCTGCAACGCGCGCAGCGGCGCGCTGTCTGCCTCGCCGCTCTCCTGCACGAGTGCCGCGCGCACTGCGGACCGAATCCCATCGGCACCGACGAGAACCTTTGCCCGGACGGTGCGGCAGGTAAGCGGCAGTGGCGCTGCCTCCTCTGCACCCTCTCCATGGCCGCCGATTGCCACTGATTGCCTCTGATTGCCTCTGATTGCCTCTGCACCCTCTCCATGGCCGCCGTGCTGTGCTTGATCGCGGTACTGCTCGACCGTCACTTGGACGATGTTGCATGGCCTGGTGGACGCCGCCACGCCCGCCGCCGCCACGCCCGCCGCCGTCACGCCCGCCGCCGCCTCGCCACACATCTCTTTCTCATCATCAGGAGCCGCCTCGTCCAAAGGCGTGACGCTGATTGCATCGCTGATTGCATCGCTGATTGCATCGCTGATTGCATACTGATGATCTCCCTCATCAGGAGCCGCCACGTCCATCGGCGCTTCGCCGCTCGACCCTTCCCTACGCACACGTGCCCCGCGGAACCGGAAGCCCCAGCGCACCGTACCCGGCGACAGGCCCGCGTACAAGAGCGCGCGCAGCGACTGGCGTGGAAGGTGAACCTGTGGGGAAGTGGCGCGCCGTGGTGAGCACGTGCATGCAAGGCGTACAAGAGAGCTCGCAGCGACTGTCGCGGGAGGTGCACATTTTGCTTGTGTGCTGCCGTCGAGCCCGCCCGCTTGCACTGTGCCGCCATCGAGCCCGCCGCCGGCGCGCCACTGGCGGAGGCCACGCCCGTGCACGCGCTCTCGGCCGCAGCCGCCGTCCCGTCAATTGCCCTAGGAGCCTCGATGGGTTGCTTGCCCGACGCCAAAGCCAAAGCGCTGTCGACTCGCGTCGCCGCGTCAGGCGCAGCGGCGCGCGTGGCGGCGCCATGGCTGCCAATCAGAGCGCCGGAGAGCGCGTCGAAGGAGTAGTGTGCCGTGCTGTGCAGCCCGGCCGTCGTGACCGCCTGCGTAAGCCCAATGGCGCGCAGCGCGGTACCCCCCTGCTGCATCGTGAGCCCGTAGCCCTGACTGCGCTCGCCGATCGACTTGTCACGCTCGTACACGGCGCATCGCACCCCTCGCTGCTGCAGAGCGAGCGCTAGCGCGAGGCCTCCGATCCCGCCGCCGATGATCGCGACGTCCACGGACTCGATGACCATGCCGTCCGCTGGAAGAACACGGCCGCCATTCTCTGCACCGCCACTTACCTCGTTGGCGTCGGCACTTTGGACCGCGTCGCCGCGCTCCGCATCTGAAATCGGGCTCCGAAGCATCAAGCCACTGCCGCTGCAGGCCGAGCAAGGCACCATGGGCGGCGGAGTGGGCGGCGCAGTGGCGACTTTGCGCTTCTTTTGATGAGGCACCTGGCCCGTGCCATGGCAAGCGACACAGCTTCGATAAGCAGGGATCGCAAGTTTGCACAGGCGAACCCATTGGGGCTCGTGCTGACTAGCTGCAAGAGCTGGCGCGTCGCTCCACGCTGGCGACGCCATGGGGCAGCCGAGGCGTCGTGCACCAGGTGTGAATTGCTGTTCACACCTTTGATACTGTACCCCACGTTTTGGCAGGTTACTAGTAAAACAACACTTCATTATAATTTCTCCTCGCGTTTTCGAGCGGAGGTGCGGAGCGTTCACGTCCATATAACAATCTTAGATCGGCCAAGCGTGCGGCGCAAACTCGCCCACTACGCACGCCTTCGCGCGTGCACCCTCCCACTCCACGGGTCCTCGTCGCGGTGGTGGCGCGGCAGCCGTCGGGCGTGCCTCTCAAGCCCTTCGTGGAAGACCTCGTCAGTGAGCCCTTGCGATCGTGGACAGTGAACAGCGGTGCAGCCCAGCTGTTCGACGTGCAAGATGTCCTTGTAGGAATCGTCGAAGAAGAGCATGTCTTCGAACGGCACTTGCGCACGCTTCGAGATTTCTCGTAGGTGGGAGGCCTTCGCTCCGTCGGTGATCACAATGGGCGAGCTGCCCACGACAGCTGCCAGCGTTCGAGATTCGTCAACACGTAGAATCTGCATCCACTCAAGCGCCCATCTCTTTCGGTGGGTCCTCGACGCCAATGCGACGGGCACTCCCAGATCTGCAAGCGTTGCAAGCGCGCGGGCGGCCCCGTCATAGAGACGTAGCGTCTCGCCGCTTGATGCGCGAATGCCGCCGAGCCCATCATCAATAGACACCCATGGTGGCCCGTTTCGAAATCGTGGACGCGCCCAGAGCGTCCAGTCAAGGTCGCAAACGACGAGGGTTGGTAGCGGCGACGGCAGAGGACGCACCATTATTCTTGTGGACGGCGAGCGCCGTCACGGGCGTTTCGAAAAGATAGATCGCAAAAAAGCTCCGCACCACCTACCCATCATACGATGGTCCGAAAACGCTACGTTCACATACATGTAGCGCCCCCAGGGCCCCTATGCGCGTACATTCATGCGTCCAATGATGACTGCGTTTGAGAGTGTGGAGAGGTTTTGTGATTCGATGCAGGGGGAGTTGGCGGAGGTATGCTCAACTTCAGTGCCGCCGGCTCGACACGGGAGGTGCCATCGATCGCCCTTGGCGCGACGCCCGTCAGACGGGTCGCAATGCCGTGGCGGTCAGTCGGAGCCCTGGCGGTGGCATTCCCGAGCGCATAGGCGGCGTCACAGCTCTTCTTGTATTCATTGAGCTCATGCCGCAGGGCTCCGGTCAGACCGCAGCACAGACCGCCCTGGGTCAGTCCGCCCCTCCATTTGCCCCACGCCTTCTTCAGAAACGTCCCAAGGCGCGGCGGGTAGACCTTCGGGTTCGCCGCCATTACCTTGTCCTCCGCCTTCTCCTGAACCTTGCCCGCGGCGACGGCGCACACGATCGAGGTGATAAAGGGCACGTTCTGTGCGAAGGCGCCCGGCCACGTCTGACCCTCAACGTAAGTGTGATAGATCACGTGCGTGGTCTGCGACACGTAGTGCAGGATGTACGCGAGGTTGAGCAGCACCGAGATCACGCGCCGATCGCGCACGGGCAGCTGGAACCAGAGGGTTTTGGTCCTTCGCCCGTAAAAGTCAAAACCAGGCTCCCGGGTCCGGTGGCTGAGCCACACGTGATGAAAGATCGCGAGCCGCCACGGGATGGGCAGGAAGTTGATGTAGCTGAAGCAGCCGGTGAACCACTTGATGGACAAGTTGAACAACCTCTGACTCTCGTTGCAATAGTCGACTGGGCTGTCCCGACTCCAGCCCCATCGAGCTCCAGGTGGCCGTGGAACGTCCTGTGGCCTGAGGGTCTGATTATACGACGCGGCCAGCTCCAAGCACTCCAGTGACATCTGTGTCCCGCCATTGTCACGGTTGAAGTACAGGCCGAAAATGGACCAGACGATAACCACACCCCAGCAACCGATCAGCACGAAGACGCACTGCGCGAAGAAGATGAAGATGCTTGCCACCAACGGACGGCAGAAGAAGGCGAGCGTGTGGTCACGGCACTTCTCGAGACAAGTCGCGTTTCTCGGCGGTGGCACGGCTACCAGGTCATTCCTTGTGTCGGTCGTGTCGGCCACAGGCACTGCTACCTTGAGATCACGAAAAACGTCCTTGATGAGATAACGAAAAACGTCGAGCAGCCATTGCGCCTGCTTTCCCCCCGGCTGGACTTCAACGATGGCTGGGGCAGCGGTGGCGTCCTCGAGGACGGCCACAGACGTCACCATGCAAGAATGATTTTTCATTTTTTCCTGCGGAATTCCCCTTATCAAACGATGGAATTTCCGTTTCGCCAAAATTATCAAATGAGTTCTGAACGGAGTACTGTACGCGGCAGATATTCTCGTTGCGCTTAGCGAATGTGAGGCCTTCACGGAAGCGATGGCCACAGGAAGGCCTCTGCCACCTTGCTCTGCCATCGATGCCTCTGCAGAGCGCGCAGCCATCGAGGCGGTCGGCCCCGCGGGGCTACTTGTAACCGTACCTCGAGTCCTCGAGACTTCGTCTCCCACGGAGAGAAGTGAGGTCCAGATCGCAATCTGGCAAAACTCTCCACGAGTGTGAACGTGCCTGATTAGCCACCTCATGCTGCCCAGTCACCTCCTCTGCCTTGCCGCGGCTGCGTTCGTCAGCACAAGCCTCGGCACCGCTCGGCAGTCTGCTACTCGATGGACGTCTCCTCAATGCCGCGTAGTCCAGTACACGAGGGAAGGAGGCGACACCGCAGCGATCGACATCGCCAAGGTGGAGGAGCTCCTCTTCCAGAGGTCGCAGTCTCGTCAGGACCGGAATTTTGCAGAGTCCGATCGGATTTACAACGAGCTCAGTCAGATGGGCGTCACCGTCTTTGACCGCGAGATGAAGTGGTTCGTCGGCCGAGGTGGGCGCGGGCGCGGCGGAGCGGGGCGCGGCGGAGCCGGGCAAGGCAGAGGCGGAACGTTCCAGAGCGGGTTCCAGCGTCGCGCTGCAACGAGGCAGGTGTATACTCGCGAGAGTGGAGACGTGTACCCAGTCGACGTCGCGGCGGTCGAGCAGCTCATCGAGCAGCGAGTGGCGCTGCGGCTCTCGCGTGACTTTGAAGGTGCCGACCGTCTGCGAGACCGTCTCAAGGAGGAGTTTGGAGTGTACGTGGTGGACCCGGAGCTCAAGTGGTACGTGGGCAGCGGCGCACGAGCGCGCGACCGAGATTTGTACGCCGACGGCGAGCGGTCCGAGCGTCGCAGCGCACAGTCGGAGTCTGCGCGCGGGCTGCCTGCCGATCCGGATTTCGAGCGCTCGGCACGGCGGACGCAGGGCAAGCGCGAGCGGCAGTCGGTGACCCGCAGCAGCAAGGCGGAGCCTTACAGGCGCGCGCCGAGCGATCGCGCCACGCTGAGCGCATCCACCGTCGCCGAGATCGAGGAGATGGTCGACCGGCGCCTCCGGGCCAAGCTCGGGAAAGACTTTGGGGCTGCTGACGCTCTGCTCGACGAGTTGCGGAGCATGCACGGCGTGGCCATCTCGGACGATCAACGGCTCTGGCGCGCCGACGGTGAGCAGTTCGAGCTGCACGAGTACCACGAGGAGGGGAGTCCGACGAATCCGACGCCGCCATGGATTGCCGAGGCCATCGCGAGGCGCGGCGAGGCGCGCAAGGCGCGGGACTTTGAGCTCGCGGACGAGATCTTGGCGAGCCTGGAGAGCGAGGGTATCGGGCTCGACGACGCGCAGCGGACGTACCGGTACCTGCCGCCGCCGCCGGGTGGCTACAAGCGGCCGCCCATGAGAGACCGGCTGGCTGGTGGTGAATAGTGCGACAACGCGCGCGCGCAGCGTGTCGTCTCGTTCGTGAGGCGTCGCGCGGCCCCGCGGTCACACCCGGAGCAGTAAAGTTACTCCGAAAGTAGAGTGTACACCGAGCAGTAACGCCTTACAGCTGTACACTCTGGTCTTGCCGCTTTACGTATGTAGTTACGGTGTCATGAATCAATTTACGTATTCCCGTCCCCCGCCTAGACGCACACGATGCCACTTACGTTACGCGTTTGGTAGTTTTTTGCATCACCCCTCCGCGGCAACGCGGCATTGTCGGCCTTTACAATTTACAGCCTTACACTTGTTATTTCCTGTTCCCCGGTTCCGGCTTCGATTCTGCTACGCATGCTCCACGTCCGTGGACATCACGCCCGAACAACCCCCGCGCGATTCCCATTCCGAGAGAGCCTGCGACGCTCGGAGCTCACACACGTCACACGTTGCGACCAGGTTCACACTTGGTCCTCCCCGAACGTCTGAGGGCTTCTTGCCCCTTCATCATGCCTGCATCATTCTATGCAGGCATGATGAACAGTTTGGCGCCTCCATCATGCCTACATGCTCCCCGACGCGCCGCTGCTGCTGCCGGAGGCGCGGCGCCCTCCATTGCCCCCGCCGTCGCCCCCTCCATCGTCCCCTTCCTTGCGAAGCTCATAGCCGCTCAGTTTTTGCTTGCCTGCGTCGACGTGATAGTCATGACAGTCGATAACGACGGTGAGGTCATGTGTAGCCGATTACCAGCCGACCAAAGTATCCCCCATCGCCCCCCAGCATGTCACAAATAATGGTCAAGATGGTGCATACGGCTGTCAAATTTCCCCAGATTCACACCCTGCGTCGGCGGTGCCTGTGTGTGCTTCGAGGACTCCGGGTCCGTCGCGCCAGGGTTGAAGGTTCTGAGCTCGAGCTCGGACCCAGAGTCGGGCTTCGGGGCCGTCATTGCGAACGCGGGTTCTGGCTCCGGGTCCGCCGTTACAGTCACCATCACCGCCGTTTGAATCGGTTTAGGCACATGGGCCTTGATCGTAACATGTTTGTTGATCTCCTTGATAATCTCATCCAGAGTACTGGGCACGTTGAGCAACGTGCCGGGGTTTGGGATGTCGTTGATCTTGCCCAGGTGCTCCTGCACATTCGCTATCATCAGCTCCGATCGTTCGTCCGTAAACTTTGCCCACTGCTGTCTTCTTACGGGCAGATTCTTCTCCTGGAAGCAAATCGGTATGAGGGGGATTTCTCGTTCAATCGCGCTGTTGATCTCTTCCAAGCACGGCTTGGACTCGTACAGTGCTGCAGTCTTGATGATGATGAGCACCTTGGCGTTTGCTAGTCGCCCCTTCAGTCGCAGCATGAATACCTTCCAGTCCCTCCCAACAGGAACGTGCAGCCCGCTGAAGCATTGCAGGCCGCACTCGTGGAGGATCCGGACGACACCAGCCGCATAATACATGCCTGGGCCTGCGCCTGGGCAATCCTGCTCACGGCGACCCGTCGCATATGACAGCACCACTTCAGGATAGTATTCATCGAACGCCGTGCTCTCCGGTATGAGCGAGCGCACGTAGCTCTTCACTTCCTGCGTCAACTCCTCTGTGATAGTGGGAGGCACCATGAAGACCTCAGCAACATACTTGGCCAACCAAGCGGCCCTCTCCGCTCTCGCTTTCCGAGCTTCGGGCTGGAACACGACTGTGCTCATGGACATGTTGCGGAGCCAGTGGTTGACGTCTGCGCGCCGCAGCTGGACTTGTCTGCGCCTCGTCCACCAGCCAACCATCGCCAGGCAGCACAGCACAATAATCGCCGCGGGCACGGCGATTGCGAGGATGGTGATGGCGCCACCACCGGCGCTATTTAGCGCGTCCGGCGGCTGTTGCGGGGGCGGCGAGGGCAAGGGCGAGGAAGGCGGCGGCGGAGGTGCGACGTTCGCGATGATGGGCGGCGTCACGACCGCAAGCACGGCGATCGAGATGCCGGTGACGCTCGCGAGCATAGAGGTCGCGCTGCTCGGGCTGCTCGTCGCGCTGGCCATCGCCGACTGCACCGCGGTCGCCATCGCCGGGGGCGTGAGGATGCGCACGCCGACGATGACGCTGCCCGACGTGACCGTCACCATCACGGCCGATGGGTCGACGCCTGCCCGGGCTGCGATCGAGCTCTTCATCTCGGTCCGCACGCTCGGGGTGAAGGAGGAGACGTCGCCGGCGAGTCGGAGGGCGAAGTCGACGACGCTCATCGCCGGCGGCGAGGGCGGCAGAGATGGCGGCGGCGAGGGCGGTGGTGGGGAGGGCGAGGGCGGAGGCGGCGAGGGCGGCGG
>Ga0210243_100765_pt1 | contig 26703 bp, 15 predicted proteins | sample ChrtobMeP5a_32mM_FD_155461 | JGI IMG/M metagenome (GOLD analysis project Ga0210243, IMG submission 155461) | Chrysochromulina tobin associated microbial communities from unialgal haptophyte culture, Seattle, Washington, United States - P5a_32mM | ecosystem: Host-associated > Algae > Haptophytes >...
TGTGTGCATATGTAGGTTTCCGTACTGCAGTGTGCGTCATACGTCGACCAGTCTTCATCTTAGGATCGCACACCACTCTATAGGGTATACACTACCGAGAACAGGCGAGAGAATGTGTTTTGGAGCTCGAATTGTTGAGCTGTGTGGCCAAACAGTTCACGGGTCGAAATTCGAGGCGAAGCCGGATTTCGATGCACATCTCCAAAGATCGCGAGACAGCACATAGCTGGAGGGCCATGGATCGAGTCTTGGGACTATATGGACTCATAAAACACAGAGAATCACGCCATACAATTCCTGGGGGGATTCCTGGGGCCGCTTGGGAGCCGAAACCGAAACCCAGGAGTGCTATTGGAGGCGCGTGGAAAACTCTCGGAAATGTCCCAGGACGAAATCGTTCCCCCCAGGGACTCCTGGGGGACAGAAATTCCTGGGGTCGGGTAAAATCATGATTTTATGATATCAAACGGGTAAAATCAAATGCCGCCCTAGGCCGCCCAGCCCATGGCGAGCATCGGGCAGTCGAAGCAGACGGTGCAGGCGCGCGCGAAGCAGCTGAAAGACGGCAACGCCTTCCTCAACTACATTGAGACCGCCTCCGAGGATGGCGAGCTGGCAACGCGCTGGGGCACCGTCTGGGAGGAGGTGAGCGAGGAGGAGCTGGGGCAGCGCGACATCTGGGCGCACTTGGCGACGTACTTCGTCGAGGTCCACCGGATCGAGGAAGGCGTCAAGAACGCTGGCGAACTTCTGGACATCAACACCGCGCAAGTGGACCGACTTATCAACCAGGCCCGTAATGCGTTGGAGCACTCTATACGAATGCGAAGGCAAAGGTGCGATGTGCCTGACCGAGTCGCGCGCGCGCATGCACGCGCGTTGCACACCGGCCAGCGGCAGCACCAGCCTGCCGCAGTGCTGCTGCACACTCCGCCTGCCGCGTGCACTGAGCCTGCCTGCTATGCCAGCTCGAGCTGCAACCGGTCGCTCTGCCTGCAGCGTGCACTGAGCCTGTCTGTCGTGCACTGAGCCTGTCTGTCGCGCTTTTGCCTGTGCAGGCGTTCTTTGATGCCCTCAAGGACGAGAGTTCCGCGGACAGCGTCTGGTTCCGGGGTGTCAATAACAACATGACCAGGATGATCGCGCTCCGCAAAGCTGCCAACTGCGAGTCCTTCGACCACTCCGCGGAGGAGATCTACATGGAGCACATCAAGGCCATCAGCGCTGCTTTGCTCGATGGCGGCAGACAGCAATCAGGCGGCGGGAAAGCTGCCGGTCGCCACGACATCGTCGTTACTCGACACCGTCGTCGTCACGCGACGACGGTGTCGAGTGACTTCTTTTGCGTTCCCTTCGGGGGGCGCGCTAACGGGCGCGTCTGCCAACAGTACTTACAACGCCGCTAAGTCCCACCGCAGCCGCCGCCCGACCTCTGCGCCAAGCTCTAGCCCCCGCCTCACCGAGCCCGCGCCCGCCTGTCGCTGCCGCCACCGCAGGTAGGCTATCCCGCCGGCGCCACCGGAGCCGCGCGCGAAGGCGCCGCCCGCCGCTGTACGGTAAGTAGGCTCACCGGCCGCAGCCGTACGGTACGTAGGCTTGCCGGCCCGCCGCAGGCGCTGCAGGAGACGGCCCGCCGCCGGAGACCGCCATCCGCAGGCACTGTCCAAGACCGCCCGCCTCAGGTGCCGCAGGAGGTGCAGGCTTGCCCGTCGGAGGAGCGAAGGTGCCCGCCGCAGGCGCTGCCGAAGACAGCCCGCCGCAGGCGCCGCCGGAGCCCGCCGTAGGCGAATCATCCTGCGGTGGTTGCCGGTGCTGCAGTGGCGGCGAGGGGCGCGTTCCAGTCTGCGGGTGACAGTGATGAGTGATAGGGGGGTGTGGGGGGGTGGGCGCCTGGGAACGCCTGGGGGGCCTGGGGGCTGCACCAGTGTATGAGTAATGCTCCTGGGGGGGGGCTCCGCCCCCCCCCAGGAATAGGGGGGGGTCCCCCAGGAGTTGTAAATTTTCCCAACTGGATACGGCCCCGGTTTACCGCGCGCGCCGCGCCCCAGGCCTCCAGCCGAGCCCAGGCACCACAGGGGCGAGGGGCATAGGGGCCGGTTGCCCGCCTGGCCGCCGGCCCGGGCGTATGCAAAGCCCGCGTGCCTGCTGGCCGTCGCTCCGGCCCTGCGCCCGCGTTCACGTATTATCGAAGCTCACCTATTATTTTCGCTCGAGCGTTCGGGGCGTTCGGGGCTTGCGGCGCCTTCGTTGCGCGTTGTAGCCGCCCGCTCCCCGCTCTCACGCTCCCCGCGCGAGCTTTCACCCGACGAATGCTCGCAACGGGCACACACCGCGCACGCACGCATACTCACACCGCGTGAGCCTTTTGCCGCCGCGCCGGCGGCCTTGGAGCTGCTTGGGCATGCGACCAAGAGTTTCTTATCTTTCAATCCATCTCCCTCTCCTCTGTGCTGCCCCAAATCTCGAGAGGCTCGAACCTTCCCCTGCCAAGGCGCCGCAGCGCCGCACGCACCCGCACAGTCGAGTCCCACGAGGACCCAAGAAGGCAGCCTCAGCCCTCAGGTCGACGCTAAGCTGGCCGCGGGTCCGACTAGGCCCTCCCCCAACCATTAGCTTGCGCCGGTTGGGGGACGCTCGGGCGCGGCTGAGCATTGGGGTCGCCGGCTCCAACCTGCATCTGCATCTGCAGTAGACACGTCATGAACGATTCCGCAATGCGCTTCAAGACGCGAATGAAAACCGAGCGCGCCTGAGCGGAGCATGCTGGACTCAGGCAAGCATTGTACTTCTCCTGCAAAATGTCGCGCTTCGAGCGATTGATCTGCGCGAGTATGCGCTGGAACAGGTCGTCGGGGGGCAACGCCCAGGTGGGGGGCAGCCCCCCGACGCTAGTGGCCGCCTGGTTGGCATGCGCCAGCAACGTGGACCAATCGTGCATGGCCGTCTCAATCTTGGACGAGCGCGACGTGGCAATCCCGCCGGGACTACGGCTGGCGCCCGCCGGAACGCCCCCGACTCCCTCCTTTGGCTGCACCTTCTCGACGGCCTGCAGAGCCAGCTTCGCCTTTGCGGCCCTGTGCATGCCATGCAGATGATACAGGAGCATCAGTGTCGAGTGCTGTGCATTGCGAAGCTCGTCGAACTGCCAGTGGTACATCTGGCACCGCTCGAGGAATGCCGAGCGTGTGTCCACAAACTCGTTGGAGATCAGAGGGACAGGGTCGTGAATGACGGCGCGCTGTTGACCCTTTTTGAGCTCGAGAAGCGTGACCACGATGAAATGATTCCGCATGGAGCGCATCTCCTCCGTGATCTGGTTGAGCAGCAGGTCGTCCTTGGTCTCTTCGCCAAGGGTGTCACCGTGTGCAGCCGAGGAGCTCCCTTTTGGCTTCGACTTGGGATCCTTCGCATCCTCTCGCTTGTTCCTGAGCTCCTGCATCTTATTCACGATGGACGCTGCCCAGTGGTCCCCAGAGAACATTGGGATGTCCTCAATCGACTCAATATCCTTGTAGACCTCCTGCATGTCTTGGTATTCCACCACGATGCCGCGCGACTTTGCGACCTCGAGCATCTTCTCGTACCACTCCTTGAGCTTCAGCAGGCCCATGCGCTTTTGCACCATGGTCTCCGGGTGAGCGTAGAAGATGAAGTCATCGCCTTGCTTGGGGGGCGAGACCCAGATGTGCGCGTGCGTGAACCCCAGCTCGCGCACGTACGCCAGGTAGTTGACCAGAATGGAGTGGTAGACCGTTGTGCGATGGCCCTCTGGCTGTGACTTGAAGTATCGCACCGAGTCGAGGTAAGAGATGTACACGCGGTTGGCGTTGGGCTCAGGGCAGTCCGAGCCGTACTCCTGCACGTACATCGAGAAGAAACACACCTCGTGCCCCTCGACGTGCTGGAACGCGAGGATGCACTTGGAGCGGTACGGGAAGGTCTTGCCGATGACAACCTGTTCGCCGGCGCCTTTGATCGCGCCGCCTGGCGCCTGCTCCTTGTCAAACTTGGTCACCGTCTCGACGTTAGACACGACGCGGACGGTGACGGGGTTGCACGTCACCCCAAGTCCGCTCAACTCCTTGTGCAGCTTCGCCTGCAGGGCTTGCGAGAGCGCATTCTCGGCCAGCTCCGCGGAGGAGGGCACCGTGAGCTCCGGGGCGAGCGCCTTGCCTCGGGTGAGCCGGCAGGTGTCGCAGAAAAACAAGCAGTCGTCCGGCGTGTCCTCGCCTTTGTACAGGCCGCACGTCCAATGCATCCAAGCATGGCACTCGTCGCACTGTACCCAATTGTCCACGTACTCCGGGCGGTCCTTCTCTTTCTTCTCGATGAAGTTGTCGATTTGCAGGTTGTTGCGATGTGCCAGGTCAGCGAGGACGCGGTTGGGCTTCGCGGAGGCCTTGATGTCCGCGTAGCACCGTTTGCACAGCTTGAGCCCGCCTTCGTCGCCGCCCTCTTCCCAGTAGCTCCAACGCTGATGGATGGCGGTGAAGCACTTTTCGCAATACATGGAGGGGGGGCGGAAGGTGCGCTTGTCGGTCAAGCAGATGTGGCACACCATCCGGCATCGAGAATGGGGGACCGACTTCTCCTCCTTGCCCTCTGCCATCATGATGTCGTACACCATCTCGTCATCATTCGCGGACTTGTGGGCCCGCATGACGATGCCAGAGCGCCAGTCACCACGTGACTCCTCGCCGAGGACGCCGGGGAGAGCCCGTTTACCCGAGGCAAAGAGGACCGAGACGCAGAAGCCCGACTCGAGCAGGTCGTCTCCGCCGCCCGCCATCTGAGCCTCCTGCGCCTCTTGCGCCGCCGCCGGGGCGGCCGCTCTCTTCCTCGAAACTACCCGTGCATCCAGCTGCCCGCCCGCTTCCCCCTCCTTGCGCTTGCGCTTCGGATCGCCGCTCGCCATGTCATCGTCGTCCCTGTCCTCCTTCTTCCGCTTCGTGGGCTTGCGCTTCGGCTGCTGGTTCGGATCGGGCTGCGCTGCGGCCGCGACCCCAATCTTTGCTGCGGCGAGGCGTCGGCGCAACGGCAAGCAGATGGAGCACATCTGGTCCGGGCACTCGCGGTGATGGCGCATCAGACGTTTGGAGAGGGCGCAGCGCGGGTAGGCGCACGCGTCCCCAGCCCGGCACGAGCGCGTGTGGTTCGTCACGAGCGCCTTGGTCGGTGCGCACTCGGGTACAGTGCAGTTGGCGGACGGACATTTCATCACATGCGCCAGAACCAGCAGGTAGTGCGCTTGCGAGTGCGTGTTCATCGACTCGAGAGCCATGCCCGAGGAGACGATCCCGCTCGGCATCCCGGTCGAATGGGTCAAAGATGCGGGTGCCGAGAAGCCGTCGCCCATTGCCGGCCGTCCACCACCAACAACGCCGCTGGACGAGCCCGCCAGCCGTAGCTCATCCGCCCCGCTGACGCCACCTCGCCGCTGCACCAGCAAGTGCAGCTCCTTCTTCGCACGCGCACAGTACGGGATGACGCACTGCTCGCCGGGTGCGGACACGCAATGCTTGGCGTGAATGTACGTGAGTGGCTTCAGCTTCTTGCAAATCGCGCAGTCGGCAGTGTTGCACTCGAGGAAGTGTGTGTGGATCTTCCTCATCTTGTTGCAGTGCGGCACCTTGCAAGTTTGGTCCATGCAACCGGCAGCGTGCACGAGCACGGCGGCTGCCGCCACCTCGAGGCGCTGCTGCTGCTGCTGCTGCTGCGCGGCTGGCGCCAAGGCCGAGGCCGAACTCGGCGCGCTCGGCAACCCAGCACAGGCTGCGTTCGTCGCGTCCGCACCTCGAGGTGCATCCCCGGCGCGAGCATCCCCACCCCCCATCCCGAGATGAGCTCCGACATTCGTCGGCTGCGAAGCGGACGCCGCCGGCGCGCGGGCCATCTCGCCTTGCCCCCCTAATGGCCCCGTCTGCTGCGCACCATCCAGAGGACCATCCGGCGCATCGGTGGCATCAGGCACGGCTGCTGCGGGCGCGGGCGCGGGCGGTGCACCGGTGGCCGAGGGCAGGACACCTGCGGATCCGCTGCCGAGCGATGACGGCTGCGGATCGGGCGCGCGGCGATCGACGGCAAGCTGCTTCAGAGCCATGCGCAATGCTGGGGCATCGTCGCCAGCAATGTCCTTGACGCGGTGCAAAAATTCCTGCCTGTTGAGCCGGAGCTCACGTTTCTGCAGCTTCTGGACGAGGTCTTCGAGCAGGTCACACTTCTCGTTCGGGATTTGGCCGCGGATGGCGCGAATGAGCTCTGGGAGACTCACGCTCGCTGAGGGGGTGTCTCCCATCCCCCCCAAAAGGCCTCCGGCTGAGCCACCGGCTGCGGGTTGCTTGGCTTCCATGCCCCGACTCGTCTCGACGCCAGGCGCCGCGCCCGCCGCCGCGCCGTCGCGTTCACGGTCCTCCGTCTGTGAATGTGGTTCCTTTGGTTTTTTGAGCCCACCGCTAGGACCGCGGCGCCAGGACCGGAGGAGGCGCGCGGCCGCGCACTCGACTTCTTGGTGCGTCTCCTCGCCTTTGTTAGGACGCATAGACAGCGCTCCGGCCTCCGCTCGCGGACCACGTCCACGACGCGCTCGAGCGCCGGCCCAGCGGTAGAAGATTTGTCGAAAAGATTTGGCCTACCGTACTTCTGCTCTACTGAACTCGACCCGGTTCTTGTATTGGGTACCCAAAGCTACTGAAAGCTTCATCATCGGCGCCCAAGGGCGGCGCGTGGCCGCATCGGAACGATTCCTTCAAAAATCGCCCGCGCGATCATTTCGCACAGCCAATCCGATCGTGCGCCGCCACCGAGTCCACATCTGCCGCGGGTGGACTTTGAAGGGATGCGTGCGAGGAGGGCTCACTCAAAGTAGCCATACGTGAATGCGACCGACATGCCAATGTAGATCATCCAGAGCAGGACGAAGAAGATGGCTGTGAGCCACGCCCATCTGGAGTCGCCGCCCAGCTCGTAGCCGCTGACGGCGCGGCGCAGCACGAGGACGCCAAGGCAGGGGAGAGCGGTCAGAGAGAAGACGAGCACTGAGAAGCCGAGTTCGGCAGCCTCGACGACGAAGGCGACGGGCATGTCGGCCGAGTACCACGGTGCATCCGCGAACCGCGCGCGCCACGTCGCTTCTGCGTCGGCCGAGTACGCCCATCGCCAATAGAAGGCGGCGAGCGCCCAAGGGAGCCCGAGGCCGAAGAAGACGTTGACGCTATTCGAGCCGGTGATATTGCCAATCGACGAGTCGGCGCACGGCTCTTGCATGGCGGCCGTCCGAGACGCGAAGGTGTCGGGCAGAGAGGTGCCCATCGCGATGAAGGTGATGGCGGTGATGGAGGGGAGCAAACCCATGGTGCAGCCCAGGTGGGTGGCGAGGTCGCCGATGACGGCGGTCAGGATGCCAATGAAGCCGAGCGCCGCCGAGAAGGCCAGCCAGCCGTTCCATAGGCGCACGGGCGGCGTGAATGCGAGGAGCACCTTCCATGGCAGGGCGAGGAGGTACACCGACACGCCGGCGCACGTGGGCGATCCCTCGTACTCGAAGGCCTCCCGGAACTGCTTCGCCCAGGACATCCTCGAGGCGCCGAGGTCGTGCGCGTTCAGGTGTACGAGGGACGCGATCTCGTCCACCCTGCGGCGCACCACCTCGTCCGAGATGATCGTAACGGTCGCGATCGCCTGCTCGCCCCCGCCGTCGGTGGTCGGGTCGAACGTGGCGCCGCCCTGCGGGTCCGACAGGATGATCTGAAACGTCTCCTCTTGCTCAAACACGTCGTCATCGAAGACGTGCACGGGGAAGGTGTGCTCCGTCTGCCCGGACGCCATGAACACCTCGTGGTCGACCGCGACGTAGTCGGCGCCCGCCACGGCGCTCAAGTCCTTCGTGCGCAGCGTGAACTTGATCTTGCCCGTGCTGCCGCCCACACGCTTGACTGTCACCCAGAGCACGCCTTCGCTCTCCTTAATCGACATGCGCTCGTGCTCAAACTTGAGCACGCCCGCCGAGTGCGCGTGCTCGACGAGCACCGCGCAGTTCCACTGCGCGCCCACGACGGCGCCGGGGCTCGGCTCGACCAGGACGACATAAAAGGCGGACTCGGAGTCGAGTACCGTCATGCGCACATAGCTCTCCGCCTGCCCCGGCGCGAACTCGATCGCGCCCTCGGAGCGCGCCTCGCCGCCGCCCGATTGGCCGACAGAGCGAAAGCGCACGGAGCACGGCAGTTCGAGGCTGCCGCTCCGATCGACGTGAACATCTACCCATTTCTGGCCGGGCGGCAACGTGAGGAGGCTGTGGCGGAACTGAAAGGTCGCCGGCCGGCCGTCCTCGAATTGCGAGATCAAGGCTTTCCCCTGCCCGACGGGTAGGCGCCCCATCGTGGCCGAGCGGCTCGCGCTCACGCGATAGAGGGCGCGCGTCTTCTTCTTCGCGAGCATCGCGGCGAGATCCTCGGCGGCAGCGTCCGCATCGCCGGCCCTGATGATGATATCCATCGCCTTGTCGAGCAGGATCTCCTTACCTTCGTGGCTGAGCGCCACCACCTCGCCCGACGAGGCGCCCGCGCCACCGGCGCCAGCGCAGATGCCGATGCACTTGAAGACGCCCACGTCGGCGAGATACGCGAGCCCCACGAGCAGGGGGAAGAAGAAGAAGGTCACCCCACCTTCCCACAGCTCGATGATGTTCGGTGAGGAGACCTGGAGAATGATGAGGAGCCACACATACGCAAAGAGCGAGAAGACGGCGGTGAGCGCGAAGACGCCGAGGTCGTTGATCTTCTTGCGCTCGCCCGGCGGCAGCGAAGTCACGCACACGGCCGAGATGATCATGAGGTTGTATGCGGCGGAGCCCACGATCGTCGACGGCCCAAGCTCACCCGCGTAAAAGCCCGAGCTCACGATCTCGATGGTGGAGAGCAGTATCTCGGGCGCGGAGGAGCCGAGCGCCATCAACGTCAGGTTGGCGACCGTCGCGTTCCACACGAGCACCGTGAACTCCTTTGGCTGCCCATTGACCTTGCGCATCACCTTGGTTTCCTGCGAGGTGATGCGCTCGATCGCGACCATGAACGCGTCCGCGGCGATCATGACGCCCAGAAACGCCCAGAGCAGGGCGAGCATGAAGATGGCGACGTTCAGTGGCGAGGGCGTCGGGCCGGCGAGGAGTAGCCCGTCCTTGCACGCGTCTGCGCCGTGATCGTCCATGCCCCACGCGATGAGCGACGCACTCAAGCTCTGGGCGCTGCTCAGCATCTGGGCCACCGTGCCTGACGACGTCGCGCACGCGGGCGTCTCCTGCAGCAGCCGCGCCCAGTAGCCGGCACCCACGCCGACGGCCGTCATCACCATCACGCGACACGTCTGGTTGCACCTGCGCGTGGCCACTGGCACGCCCGCAGGCGGCGGCGTGTACGACTGCCGCTTGGCGGTGAGCTCAGGAGCCGTCCGCTTCGACTGCTTGGCCCGCGCGTTTGGGGACGTGCTGAGATCGCGCTCGTTGCTGCGTGCGACTTCGGACGGCAGCAGCAGCAAGTCCGACCGACGCGTCGGAGTGGAGCCCACGTTGGCGCGAGCCGAGTGACACTGCTGCTGCGACGCGGACGAAGACGGCTTGCCGAGCTGCGGCGGCGTTGCAGCACCGTTGCGAGGCGGTCCGCGGGCGCTCAAGCTCCCGCTCGAAGCACCCCGCTGCATGGACGGTCGCTACTCTTCCGACCACATTGCGTAATCCAAATTTCCACGACCTGCAAAACTTCCCTGCTAGTCGGAGGACGCCGTAGGCCACTAGGTTATTAGGGAAGCTCGATCCATCGGTTGCGGTCGCATCGTGTCGCATCACACAGTGTCGCATCTGCATTGATCCATCAACCGGAGACCGAGCAGCAATCGTACGCCGACGATGCGCGCCCACGCAACAGCCCGCCCGTGATCGCTGCTCGTGCCACTGAGCCCCTCATCCACCCTCACCCATCCCCGGCCACCGCGCGGCAGATGTGCCGCCATCAGCGCTTTTTGGCGCTTGCTGCCGTCGAGGCAGAGCAATCATCTGAGACAACGAAGCACGGCGCCCTGCTCGTGCGCGGCGGCAAGGTGCTCGGCGTCGGCCACAACTCGGCGCGCTCGCGCAACACCTCGGTCCCCGGCGCGGCGAACGCGACCTCGCTTCACTCGGAGGTGGCGGCTGTGGTCGCCGTTCCGTGGGTTTTACAAGGCTCAAGCTTACAATTATGATCACCCGAAGCGGCGCAAGAATAGCCTACGCCACTGCGACCTGTACGTGGTGCGTGTGCTCCCCGAGGGGCGCCAGCTCCAGGGCACGGCGCAACGCGATCCCGCCGGCCGGTTTGGCCTCTCCCAACCGTGCATGCGCTGCCTGCGCACGCTCGAAGCCTTCGGCGTGCAGCGCGTCATCTTCAGCACCGGGGAGCAGGGGGCGGACGGCACCATCGGCTGCGAGATCCACCCGGTGACCCGGCTGCTGCAGAGCAGCGCGCACAGCGGCCACTGCTCGCGCGGCGACGAGGAGGCGATCGCGCGCGGCGCGCTGCGCTGCCAGGCGGCGTCGTGGTGCAGCCGGTGCAGCCCCAGGTCATGAGGATTTTACGAGAGTCTCAGTCAGTCCGTTAGGCTCCTCAGCATGATGACCCAAGCGTGAGATATGGATGGGTGTCGGGACCGCGGCCGATGGCGTCGTACACGGTGTGGAGTTAAAGTATGCGAAGACGAGACCCGAGTGCGCGCGCGGGTGATAGAGCGCGAGTGCCGAGACGGGGACGCCTGTTCGCTAAAAGACTTTAAACCGGATCAGGCGGCTGGCGTTAACTCATAACTGTTATATGTGTAATCTATACTCGAGTGTCGAGAGAAGAATAAAATCCAGACGAGAGCATCAGAGGCCGTCTCATGAGTCGTTGCCGCCGCTTACAATAGTGGGCGTTACTAACATTGAGTGCACATGTGTACTCGTACTGTCTACGACTTCTTAAAAACACATTCACTTCAGAGCTCAAAAGGTCAGACCACCTCATCTCTCTTGCGCGAGTCGCACCGGGCCCACCGAGGCCACGCTACTCGCGAGGAGAGGGCGCAGGGACGACGGCGTCCTGCTTGACACGTGCTCTGAATATCGGTTGCGCGACCATGCGCTCACTTCAGCTGCTTGAAGATAGCTGCGGATGCACACTTGTCCTGTGGCCACAAACGCATGCGCAACACATCAGCTGGGGACGCCGCCTGCGAGACAAAGGCAGGCGAGGCGCGAGAACGCACCACGCATTGGATGTAATCCATGTACTGGCCGGCGCACTGGCCCGTGCCCTTGGCCTCTATCCGAGCCGAGCAGCGCTCATACTCAACCTGAGGGAGGGAAGTGCGTGTGAGATTGCAAGGCTTGAATCACGGTGATATCGATGCGCGCGCCGCCGCCCACCAGCAGCTTTGCGCACGACTCGGTCGCCAAGCACTTGGCACTCGCGGAAAGCTTGGGGTCAACGACCTCGTCGTCAGACATTGCGTTGCTCGCGAGCTTCGGAGAAGAGCACAGAGAGCGTTTCGACGCTGTGAACACACAACTCGCGTCACGTGTGCGCGTACTCACTCAGCGTGCGAGATGTTCTCCTTTCCCAAGCTGCAACATTTTCAGCACATTTGCATGCGGGTTTGCAAATGAAAAGTATCTCGCTCCTGTCCGTCCCCAATGCCAACTTTCCACGGCCAGTGCCGCTCCTGCGTCCTGCCTCGACACGGACGATGGGCTCATCGCTCCGTGCGAGTGCATCGGCTCGGCACGCCTCGTACACCGCGAGTGCCTTGCGAGGTGGCAGAAGCGGAAGAGTCATTCGAGCCGCACCTGTGAGATCTGCAAAAGGAAGAGATGTGGCTCTTTGGCTCCATGGCTCGTGCAGCTGGACGTGCTGGACCGCGAGTGAATTACCCGCTCGGTACGCACCAATCCTCGCTATCCCGAGATCTACTGCGCTGTGCTCGACGATGCCGCACGTGCCCGGCTTCTCGAGCTGATGCAGCCAGGCACCCTCATTTTGAAAAGCAAAGAGCGTGCCAACGAGTCAGACTCACGCGCCGCGATCGCGCGGGCGCACGCGAGCGCGGACCCTCTCGAGCGCGATCACGCGCTCTCGCTGTTCGCATCGATGCTTACGCTCCAGCGAGCGCAGCATTGGCACCGTGTTGCCTACCTATTGTATACCTATTGCCTACCTCATCTATACCTCATCCTTACCTCATCCTGAGCCGAGGCCGCGCTGATGCCTCCGACGGCTCTGACAGTCTCGTGGCCGTAAACTTGTCGCGTCCCATGCGCCTATCGGCGCACGCCGACCGCGACGTGGTCGCCCAGTCCCACGCACTGCAACCTGGCGCTCGGTGCGGGCGCGCCGCCTCCGTCGCTCCTGCTTGGCGGCCCATGCCACCAGGTGCAGCCGCTATATGCCTCCTCGAGATATGCGACGCCGAGAGCCTGCCAGTGCGCGGCGACGTGCTACGCGTGCCGCTGCAGCCGCTTCAGCCGCCCTATAGCACTTCGCCCGGCGGCGCTGACAACGCTAGCACAAGCTTGCTGGTGGCGGCCGCGCAGGTGGCGGCGGCGGCGCAGAGGCAACTTTGCCCGTTGATCGCAGCAGAGCTCGCCGTGGCCATTGCGATTGTATTAAGCGATTGTACGCGGTGCTGACATCGGCGGCGGCGGCGGCGGCGGCGGCGGCGGCGGCTCAAGCGGCTCAAGCGGCTGCAGCGGGAGGGTGCTGTGCGGGCGGCTGTGGTCCAAGGCTGTGCGATCTGGTCCACGATGCGATCTGCTCTCCGAGATGTCACGGCACCAGTGGGGCCTCTGCCGCGCACGCGAGGGCGATGCGCCCTTCACGACGCCGATCAGCGCCGCCGCCGCCCCCAGTGAGCACTTGAGTGCGACGTCTGTGCCGGGCACGCTCGGCACCGAGCTCGAGGCGAGCAGTGAGGAGATGATTGGGGAGGCCGAGGAGGGCGGGGAGGCCCAAGCTACTGACCGGACGAAGGTCAGCTGTGGCTCAAGTGCTGGAGGACGCGGCGTCCGGCGTCTACACCTTCAATGTTGACTGACTCGACGTTAGAGTAAGCGCGCGCTTTCGCGGACCGGGCGGTCTATCTAGTTGAGGTGAGCATATTTTTATCATGCCGGCTACGCTATAGGAACGTATAATAAGGACCACATCTAATCCGGGCTGCCCGTCCGAGCGGTAGCCTCCGTGCGACTCTGCTCGACTCCCGCTATATGGGAACATTACTATAAGTTACCGATCTCAGTCTAGAGCGAACACCACGCACGACGCAGCTCTCGCAGGGTCTCGAGTAACGAATAGCGTGAAGAGACGCAAAGGAATGCGTGGGACACGCCACGGGCGGATTGAGTGGCTACCGGCCTACGAGTAGCCTACGGGCACAGCTGTAGAGGTAGAGCGACAGGTAGAGCCGTCTCGGTGAATATCGGTGAAGGCAGCCGAATAGACGGTCTGTACGCATTACGGAGATCGCGGAGACCGAAACATACGGAGACCGCTGTGGTGGCGGGAGAGGCGCTGGTTTAAGCAGCTCGCTACATTAAGCAGCTCGCTACAGCTGCTGCGTCACGTCCGAATAGATAGAGGTGACGCGCCTGACCACGTCCCACGGATAGCTCTTGATCTTGTGTTTGGTGTTCGCGAGCGCCCGCCGTCGCTTTTCCATGGCATGCAGGCTGAAGGCTTCCAGAGGTGAGTGCTCGGGCGGCCGCTTCAGGCGCGGGTCGTCGTAGTAGGTGTACTCCTTTGCATCCTCGCCGCTTAGAGCGAGCATGGACAGCCCTGCGGCGCTCGTGACGGCGCTCGCGTCTCCCGCGGCCTCCGTGGCAGTCGAGGTGCTGCTGATCCCCGTGCTCGAGATCTCCGTGGAGCGACGCGACACCGGCGAGCGAGCAGTAGACGCGCCCGTGCTGGCAGCGCCCGGTACAGGTCGAACGGGGCCACTGCTGTGAACGGGACCAGCACTGCTGCCCCCTTCGACTTCGCCATCGACGCTGGTAAGCGTCGTCGACGGCGTCACGCTCGGAGTAGGCTTGATAGCAGAGGCGTCGCCCTCGACCTCGGCGAGCGGCGGCGGTGTTAGCAGAGGTGGGCTGTCGTCCGTCGACGGCACGAGCCCAAGCGTCGCCTGCAGCCGCAGCGCCTCCGCTCTGTCGTCGGCCGCCTTGGCAGCCGCGAGCGTCAGCCTCGCTGAGCGCTCGCGGACCGTAGCCGCTTTCTCGCGCGACACGGCACGCTCCACCTCCCGTGTGACAGCGCGGGGATGTCGGCGGCTGGGCGGGCGCACAGGCGGGCCGTTTACGACCCCATAGGTAGCCGCCATGGTCAGCCGTAGTGCCGTCGTGGACGTGAGACCTGAGATCGACTGGCCTACGCGGAAGGAGAGTGGCATCCGGATGCTAGGCTGCCATGGCTCCATCCGTGGCGCCCTAGGCCGCCGTCGGGGCTTGAGCACGATCGCATCGGAGGCTCCCCACAGATAGGCCCACGGGCGGAGCGACGTGCACGAGCCGAAATGGGCGCCCGTTGCATGCACCATCGGTCCATCGGGGAGGCCAAAGCCCAGCCTGTACGGCTCACACGTGAGGTCGACCTCGACCTCGATCTCGATGAGATTTTGGAGATTATGCTCCGGCGAGCGGTCGATCGCTGGGAGGGCAATGAGCTGCTGTGCATGTAGCTCGCCCTTCTCGTGGCCTGGCCTCTTGACATAGAGAGCGCCGTGCGAGAGGTTGAGACCCCATGCACCGCCGCGCTCCTCGACGGTGCTCGCCATAGGGTAGCTCGCGTCCGCCACCCCGACGACGACGCCGCTGCCGCCGCCGAAGACGGCGAACGAGAAATGGTACAGATCGCCCTTATGGAGCGCAGGCGAGCCAATGGCGGCATCGCGCGTGCGATCGCGCTCCACGTGCAGCAGCCCGAAGCCGCCGCGGCAGATGCGCGTGTGCGCCGCGCCACGCTCCCACGCCGGCGCGCGCGTTCGGAGCGCCTCAAACCCCATGAGCATCTCCCGCTTCTCCGGCGACGTCCGTTGCAAGCAGAGGCTCACCTTGGCCTCACGCGCCTGGCGCGCGCCGACCATGGCGACCCACTTTGCCACTGCCTCCTTGAGCTCCTTGAAGTCCACGTGCATCGCGATCACGCTCGCTCGCCCACGGCTGTGGAACTCGAAGGCCATCGCGATGTATTCACTCCACTTTCGAAGCCCCTTGCGCAAAGCACGCCGCTTGGGTGCCATGCTCGCGTGGCCACGGCGCGCGCGGTCGCGCAGCTCGACGGCGTCCAGTGCATGCTCCTTGAGGAGCTGGAGCGCCACGCGCTGCTCTACCCTCACCGTGATCTTCCTCATGCGCAGGAGCACGACGTCGCGTTGCTGATCGGCCTTGATGTTCGCCTGCCAGAGGATCAAGCTCGGCGCGAGCCGCCACTGCCTTATCCACTGCCGCACGCCATCGGCGGAGGCGAGCTTGAAGCGGCGCGCACGCTCGCGCCGCTCCTCGATGCCGTTCCGCCACGTGTTGAGCGCGCGGTGCATCGGCAGCTCGCGCAGCGCCTGGAGCACCATTGCCTCCGACGGGCCCGCCGCGAGCGTGCGCTGGAGCGCCGTCGTCGTCGACTCGGCCGCACCAAAGATGCTGCTCAGGCCTGCAAGCAGGTGGTTTGGCGGCGCCTGCGGCGGTACTTGCTCGGCAGAGGGTGACGATACACCCGCCCAGTGATGCCTCGACTTGTCTTGCAGCCGCCGCCGCGCCTGGGCTCTGCCATCGGGCGAGGCGGCTGGCGAGACCGCAGGTGAGGTGGCGACGTCGGCAAAAGATGCTGGAAATTGCAGGGTATCAGAGCCGTCGGTGTACTTTACGTCGGTGTCGCGAGGAGTGCCATACGGCGACTCCGAGACCGGCGTCGGAGGCTGCTGGCCCGCCTTTTGCGCGCGCCGTGCGCGCCGCCGAGCAGGAGACTCGCTCAGCAGCGAGAACGGAGACGGCATAGCCGCCTACAGCCTCGCCAGGCTGTGGAGCCGAGCGCGTTACCTAGCGCTAGCGCCTAGCCGGACCGAAAAAATTTGAGTCCCTTTTTTCGCATTTCGGTTTCCGGATAGGTCCCATGAAAAAAAGAATGCATGCAAACACTATCTCATCCCGCTCCCAAAAGGGCTTTCGCGCACAGCTTGACGCCGAACCGCGCGCCGAGGAGCGCCCAGCCGACGAGCACCATCAGCAGCGCCCGCTCGAGCCGTTTGCGCCGCCGCAAGCCCGTGAAGGTGTTGCGCTCGTCCTGCAGGCCGCGCAGCATAGGCGGCGTGAAGACGGCCGGCAGCAGCGCGTGCAGCCGCAGGTCGAGAAGAAGTGGCATCAGGAATCGGGCCGTGCCAAGAGGGCCGCGCCCGTCAAAGCCACGCGAGGTGCGCACGAGCGCGCGCGCGTCCTCGGCGCGTGCCTCGGTGAAGGCGGCGGCGGCGGCGGCGGGCTCATCAGAGCACGCGGCAAGGCAGCGCGCGAGAACTGACACATCCTCGAGCGCCGAGTTGGCACCTTGTCCAAAATAGGGCTTGACTGCTTTGATAGAGTCCCCGAGGAGGACGACGCCGCCCGCCGCTAGCCTAGCGTGGATGTCACCCTCGACGAGCTGAAAGGAGGGCAGCCGTGAGATCGGGCGCCCCACGAAGGCCTCGAGATCAGCCTCACGCACGTACGGGAGCAAAGGCGGCAGCGCCTCCGCCAGCCAGTCGCGCGCCTCGGACGCCGTCTGGAGCCCTTCAATCGCCTTGTACGCGGCCGAGCCTGGCTTGAAGAGGAGGACAGCCACCATCTCGCCATCGACTGTCGGGAGGGCATCCATGCCGAGGTCGAGCGTGCGGTTGCGGCAGCCCCAGTTGAGGTCCGACGAGGTGCCGGGTACGGCGCTCGGGTGCAGCGCAAGCGTCTTGTACCGCCGAGCGTTCCTGTCCTCAAAACGCACCGGGCGCGTGCTCGTGGCCGGCGACGCGGCCAGCGCCTCGCGCACGGCCGAGCGCACGCCGTCGGCGCCCACGACGAGGTCAAAGGCCGTCAACCCGACAGGCGGCACGGCACACCCTTCCAGCTCCTCTTGACTGGAAACAGTCTCGGCCGAAGGGCATAAGGTGACCGCCGGCCGCTCGCCGGAGAGGTCGACGCCGTCGCATGTCACCTGGAAGCTCACCGCCACGTTGGGATAGCGCTCTCGCACCTCCTCGAGCAGGCACGCCTGAAGCCGATCGCGCTGCAGCACGCGTGTTACATACGTCTTCTCCGCGCCCGGTTGGCCCGGTGGAATCAAACGCGATTCAGAAGGCGCGCCCGTCTTGGTATCAAAGCTCAGCCGCCCGTTGACCGAGGCCGCGTAGCGCGACACCCGCTCCATGACGCCAAACTCGCGCAACGAGCGCTGACCTCGACCGTTGAGGCCGAGCTGGTAGCTGCGCTCGCCCGAAGACCATAGATCGTTGTCTTCCGCCGATGGTGGTGGCGGCAGAGCGTCATATACCTTGACACCCCACCCGCGCTGCGAGAGCATAATGGCCGTGAGGAGACCGGCGGGGCCCGCGCCAATGACGGCCGCAGAGCGTTGCGGTGCGACCGCGGACATGTGCGTGGGGCGCATCTCAGCTCATCGACTCTCGATCTGCGGAATCCCGCTGTGAACGGGTGTCGAATTGTAAAACTTGTTCAAAGCCACGGTGTTTTTGAACCGGCCTCCTGTGTCTTCTTCGTGTCCCGGCTCCCCACGGCCCCACACTGTCTTTTTACGGTGAGACACCGGGGGGGAGCCGGGACACACACGAGACACACCCGGGCGCACACGGGCACACGGATCACAGATCACACTCAGACGAACCTCACAACCATCCAAACCCTCCAGCACACCCGCACGACATTACAATGTACATTGTAGTCTCTCCGGGACAAGTCCCAAATTTGGTTCGTCGGGTTGTCAACTTGTTATGGCCGACTGCGCGCCGAGACAAGAGGAATTCACGGTTCCCAGGCCGACGTGATCAGTGATCATGGTGGTCTCAACCAGGCACACTCTCATGCTCGTGCTGCTCCAGCTGTACTCTGCGAATGCGAGCCGTGCCAAGAAAGTGCAAACCGATTTCATCCACGTTGACTGCCGCAACGTGTCCCGCCCGCCACCAACCAGGTTCCTCGTTCAGCCGTTGGGAAAGGCTGCATGCGGTGAAAGTAAGTTTCCCCTCGACGCTCGGTCGCTAATGCACATCGCGTACCTTTCCATAGGCAAGGGGCAATACATTACCAAGCGAACGCAGTTCAATTTTGCAGCCATATCACACGTTGAGCGGAGGTCCACCACCATGCAAGCAGTATACCACATGGTGACTAGCGAGGACGCGGAAGACATGCGGAGACGAGTTTGCTATAATGGACAGACATCAGCGCTGCACACTACCGGCCGACTGCATGTGCATTCCCTGCTGGCTGCTCCCGCTGACGCACTTGAAATGCATCAAAAGCTTTCATCCCTGGCCTCGGGCAATGGTCGATTCTACCTGTGGAAGAATGTCCTGCACCTACTCCTACCGAAATGGATACCGCGAGTGCTCTTTCTGGATGCAGATCTCTTCTTCCTGAGCGACCCTGCACTGCTGTGGCAACACTTCGACCACTTTTCCCCTGGCCAGCACATCGGCATGTCCGTCGAGGAGAGTAAGTCGCGCCACGACGTGTACTCCAAGGGTGGCATCAGCTTCAATAGTGGCGTACTGCTGCTAGATTTGGACGGCTTGCGTCATTCTGAGCTCTATTCTCGATTGCTCACACGACACTCAGACCCTACGAGCGAAAAATTGGGATGGACGGCCGACCAATCGTTGTTCTCCGACATGAGCAAGAATGCCTCTGGCGGTAAATCTCTATTCTGTGAGCAGCTCGCATCCACGCCCCTTCTGGATCGCTCGCCACTCGCGAGTAAAGTCATTGACGCCAAACTATCGTCTCACTCGGTTGCAGATACACTGCCATGTGGCTGGAACTTGCAGACATCAACGAATGGTATTGCACTCATGCACGCAGCGTCGCAATTCCGAGCACTCCACCATTGCGACGCTCCGTGCCATGTGATCCACGGTAACGAGTTCGAATCGAAGAAGTTTCTCTGGACTCTCATCGATCGGCATTATGATCGATCGACTTGCCGCACTCTGCTTGAACAGTACCGTTGCCACGTTGATCCCTTCCGTAAAGTGGCTCCTGCAGCACGCATGCACGGCTTCTTGGCGCGTCAGTGTTGCAAGTGAGATGTAGGGTAGCACTAGCAGGACAACGAAGGACAACGAACGCTTATGTCTGCCTTGCGCTGGACATCTACAACAACCAAAGACAACAACATAACGAGCGAGCGTTCGAAATTTTCATTTTAGTAGAGTCTTAGTAACCGAACACCGGCGGACGTCCGCCACACCAAAGCGAAGTAGTGAGTAGATAGGACATAGGTGTACATCGGATCTCCAGATCCAGTCGCTAGATCCCGTCCCGCAGTGACTCGACTTGACTCGACTGGGGTGCCAGTTTGGCAATCACACGTTCACGGCTCTGCTAATATTCCGAAACAATCCCAATTCAGAGACACGGAGTCAGGCACGGAGACACAGCGCATTTGAGTTCCACGAAAGCCACCCCCGCTCCCCGGTTGAACGGCTGGACCTTAAATGGCTCCGCTGATTGTCTTTCACACGAGCACGTTAGTTCACGGTGCAGGTTGAAACATCTTCCGTGGTACAGTAACCTACTGACTCGTTACCGTGGCGTTTGGTTGCGAAGGTCGACTCTGAGACCCCACAGACGGCCGTCAGTTCACACTTCCATACGTTTCCATTCACAAATTGAGGCATTTCAATGCATCCAGCCCATTGTCGCCTGCTCGCCGCCAGCCATGCTCGTTCTGCTGGGCAGCCCACGTCGTCGTCGCACTCGGCCAACGCTCGTGCCGTGCTGTTAGCTCGCGAGTGCGTCGCAGCGTCGCGGCCCTCGTCATCCGGCGTCCGGCCAAGCGAGGCGCTGCCACGGAGGCTGCAGGCGTGCATGCAAGAGCTGCTCACGGTGAACGAGCGGTACCACGAGCTCTTGCACATTAGCGAGGAGCAGCGACGTGAGCTTGAGTCAGCACGGGAGGAGCTCGGCCGGTTGCGGCCCGCGTTAGCCGAGGTAGAGGAGCAGCTCACCGAAGCGCGGGCAGCGCTCGACAACGCGCAGAGCACATGCGCGTCGCTGCAGGCGGCGAACGAGCTGCATGCTGCGAAGCATGAGGCCATGAGGGCGGAGATATCGGACCTGCACAATGTACTCCAGAAGTACGCGCAGCGGCTGCTCGCGAGCGAGGCAGAACTCGCGGCCACCAAGCAGCGCAACCTCGAGGCAGAGGCGCTGCTGGCGGCGCACTGGGAGGCGGGCTACGAGGAGGGAAAGGCACAGCTGGAGACGGAGGCGCGCGCGCGGCTACGCCGCGCCCAGGAGCGCGCGAAGCAGAAGGCTGAGGAGGCCTTCGAGCACGGCAAACGCGTGCACGCGAATGAGGTGAGGAGCCACCGTCAGCGTGACGAGGCGGAGCGTCGGGTGCTGCTCCGCAGAGCGGACGAGGCGAAGGAGCGCGAGGAGAAGGTGCAGATGGTCCTCGAAAGTGAGCGGCAGGCGCGCGAGGAGGCCGCCGAGCGCGCGCACAAACTCGAGGAGCGGCTGCAGAGCGTGCGTACGCACAAGGCCGCGCTCGCCTCGGAGCTCGAGGCGACCCGCGCCGCCCATTCGGCCGATCTCGATCACTTTGAGCAGATGGAGAATGCGCTCGGGCGCGCTTGCACCGAGTACTCATCGCTCGCCGTACGCCACGCACGCCTCCTCTCGCCGCCGCGCAGCGGGAGGATTAGCGCCGCGGGCGCCGCGGCGATCAGCGCCGCGACTCTTGATTATGGAAGCAGCCCGCCCGAGGCCATGCGCACGAGGCTGCCCCGGCCAGCAGCAGTGTATGATCCTGCTGGACCTGTGCAAGCCCCTGAATAATAGTTCTCAGACGAGGTAAGCGCAACACGGCGGTGCCTGCGAGCAACGTTATCGAGTACTAAGTCCTCAAACTTTGTTTTGTCAAAGATGTCTCGACGCGTCAAAAGGTTGAGAGTGGTTGTGGAGAAGAGGAGAGACGAGAGAGCAGCCTGTCCGGCTGTGAACATCTGCCGCCTTCACGCCTTCTCTGCCGCGGCGCCGCGGCGCCGGCGAGAGGTCCTGTTGCAAGGTCCCGACCGTGTTGCGGGTATCATGGCCACGCGCTCCGTTGACGTCGGCCCCGGCTTCGCGCTCTGCGTAGAGGGCTGTGCAGATTCAGCGCTGCTCGCTCTGGCCACGAGTGAGCGAGTTCTCGGCTTGCGCGACCGCGTCACACTCACTGCAGTCAACCAGCTCGCCAATGCGCACGACGCCCGCATTAACGAGCTCTGCTTCTCAGGGCCTCACACGCTCTACTCTGCCTCTTCCGATGGGCGTGTGCGCTTGTGGGACCCGTCGGCAGCATGCTTGGCTCCGGTGAGGGAGATTCCGGCGGCCGACGATGGCAGTGAGGTCTGGAGCGTGAGCGTTGAACCGGAAGCGCACCTAGTTGCCACGGGCACGGAGACGGCGGTCGTGCTGTGGGACGTACGCCGCCTGACCACGCCTCTCGCGCGATACGAGGTGCACACTGAGGCCGTGACACAAGTGCGATTCCGTCCAGGGAGCGCAGCGGCGCCCAGCCTCCTTACAGGTTCGATGGATGGGCTGCTGTGCGAGATCGACTGTCGAGTGACCGACGAGGACGATGCAGTCGTGGGTACCCACAATACGGAGAGCCCTGTGACGGCGCTGGGCTTCTTCTGCGGCGCCGGCGCGCCTTCGGATGCACCTTGCGAATGCGCCTGGGCGCTCTCCTCGACCGACGCCATCTCGCTGTGGAATCTGGTACTCGCTGAGCGGCTCGGGTCGTTCGACAACCTCGTGCCACACTTGACCAGCGACCACCTCACTGATGGGCCCACCGGGGCGAAAGCGAGCACGTCGAGGGCGGCGTCCTCGGTGGCGGCGTCCTCGGCGGCGGCTTCCTTGTCTGCGGCGACCGCGGCGATGGGCAGCCTCTCCCTCGCTTACGTCGTCGGCTGTGCCTGGGACGTGAAGGCGGGGCGTCTCCTCATGCTCGGAGGTGACGCAGACGGCACGGGGCGCACCTTCGAGGTACGCCCCGACGGCATTCGCCACGTGGGCACGATGCCGGCAGCATCGCGTCCACGTGGTCACATCGATCGGATACGCGCCTTCCACTATGTGCAAGCGGATGCCACGTTCGTGACGGGCGCGGAGGATGGGGTCGTGTGCCTTTGGCCTGGGGAGACTCGTGGCGCGCCGTCGCCTGCTGGTGCTCGGTCGGCCAAGAGTAGCGCCGCAGCTATGGGCAAAGCGGAGGCGCGGCTGGCGATGGCGATGGGGCCCAAGCCGACGGAAGAGTCGCCGTTGGCCGAGGAAGCCACGGGTGCGCCTGACGACGACGAGCCGGCGGTGGACGATGGCCTGGCGGCAAAGAAGATCAAGCGCCCAAAGGACAAGGAGAAGTGGCGCGTGAAGCCCTATTGAAAGCGCAGATGGGAATTGGCATGGGCTTTCGAATGGGCTCTCGTGGTGCGTTCGACTCACATGCGCCCTGTCAAACACGATACTAACACCTGTTTAACACGTGACGAACACGTCTACGTACTACGACTACGTCAGGACGCGGAGCGGGAGTGCAGGGTGTTACACTGATACATTCGATTCCACGTTCGAGCCAAGAGGGGATCGGGGGAGGCGCGGGGAGATCTGATTTCTGGATTCTCTGGCTAAGGCGAGGGCCTGCATGTGCGCTCTGAATCGCAACCAAGACCCCCGGAATCGGTCCACACCAGCCCGTACCGCGGGTCGCCGCGCTCACCCTCACCACACCACACAAGGTCTCCAGTACCTCATTCCTGCTTCTTCTCCTCTCGCCGCGTACGCGCCACTGCGCGCAACTCCTTGCGTTTGACCTTTATCAGCAGGCTGCTGGCCGAGCGCAGCGCGTTCAGCAGCATGAACAGGGTACACGCGAGTAGCGGCGCTGAGAAGAGCACCGAGATGAAGACGCCTTGCTTGTCAAAGTAGTTTTGACCGGCGAACTGCTGCCAATGCTCGCCACCGAGCCGATTGAGAGTCTCGGCGCTGTACACCACGCCGAGGATGCTCACTAGGAGCAGCATCTGCACATTATCCCAGCGGCGAAAGGCAATCGCGATGGTCCACACGAGGATGTGGAAGACGGCGAGCCCGCGCAACCACGGCTCGCTCCAGTCGACGGCGTGGTAGAAGCCGAGCATGTCCGTCATGAAGCTCTGCGTAAGGTTAGCCGCCGAAAAGTTGGCGCTCGCCGCGAGCAGCCGCTCGAGCATGGCGGGATTCACAGGTCCGCTGGCCATGAGTCCGCGGTTTCACACTACGCGGGTGTGAATGTTGCAATTCCTGAGACATTTTCTGACTCGAACTGTATCATGGCTGCTGATACGCATCTAAGGTATACTAAGGGACGACCGTGCGAGACACCGACGCGAGGGTGATTCACGCCTCCTCCCTCCTGCTCCTGGCGTGTGCCGGCTTCGGTGGCGAACCGTGGTGATGTTGTGCTCGGCTATATTACACTTCCTGGGGATCCGGTGTGCCCTCCCCCATCCCCCCTCGCCTCGGAATGCGAAGCGGTTGATGACCTACCGACGCCTCTAACCATCCTCTACCCCCGGTAGAATATGACGCACTCCATCGTTCCCCACACCCTCCGACTCGGCGGCGTCACACCGTCACATGTAGCGTCCAGTCTCGGCCGCCATGCCCTGCACGATGCGCTCCTCGAGAATGTTCCACGAGAAGATCGAGAGACGCGTGGCGAGGAAAGCATCCGCGAAGGCACAGATGAGGGTGTCCATGATAGCGCGCTCCGGCTTGCCAGAGAAGTCGAGTAGTGTCTCGCGCGCGTCTTCGGCCTCGCCCGCGCCAGCGCGGGGGAGGAGCGGCGCCGGATCGAAGCGCAAGAGTGGCGTGCCCTTGAGCGAGCTGTTGAGCTCGCGGATCTCGTCGAAGCTCGCGTCCGTGGCGAGGAAGACGACCTGGCAGCTGTGGAGGGCAAGGTGCCGTTGGATAGAGGCTGCGAGCTCGGCCGGTGAGAGGATGATCTGGCGCTTTGCGCATGGCTTGAGCTCGGAGCCACTTGCCACGTCCGAGCACTCTGTCTCGTGCTGCCCGGCGCGCTGGATGGCGAAGTCGCCACGCCGCCAGTGCACGCCCAGAACGCGAGGTAGTACTCGAGGCAGCTCGTTCGCGGCGCGGTCGGAGGCCGCAGGGTCGTCGTCGTTTTTGGCGTCGTCGTGGTCGTCGTCGTGGTCGTCGTCGTCGACGGCGCCGCGTTCGGGCGCGTGCTGTGCGCGCACAGCCTCGAGGAAACGCCGAGCCGCGGCCGTGTACCGCGGCTGGTAGAGCATGGCCAGCCGCATGGCGTTGTATGGGCAGTGCCAGCCGCACCCCTCGCCGTCCGCCGCCAGCTGAGCGCGCGCCTCCGCCAACGGGCGCATCGAGCTCGGAGGTGGCAGCTGGTAGATGATGCCCTGCAGGGCGACGGCAGGCAGCTCGCGCGCCTCGCGCGCCTGCAGTAGCCGATCGAACCGCATCTCCGGTGCCCATCCGCACGAATGATTCAGGGCCCTCAGGGTCGTGCCAGCGAACGCAACCGGCGTGACGCAGATCTCCTCGCCGCTACCCTCAATGGCGCAATCGGCCTGGCCCGGATTTGCCATGGTTAACGATGAAGCGCAATCCCCCTCGTCCCAAAGTGGCAGCTGCTTGCGGACGCCCTTGAGTCTCGGCGACACTCCCCGCAGGATGGAGAATATGAGGTCAATGCGAGGCTGGATGCGGCTGCCGCTGGAGTCGTTGCGATGGAGAAAATCGTGGAGATCTACGACTGGGTGCAGCTTGCGCAGTGGCTCGATGTCAAAGACGTGCGAGTACGCTCGATAGTCATAGGCGAGGTCAGGATCGTCCACCTGACGCCTCGCGTCGCTCGAAGTCAAGAAGCGCAGCGGCGGAAGTACCAGCTGGCGATTGAGTGTACGAGCGAGCTGCAACGACCACATGACGCCGCGCCGCTGCTTGCTCATCTGCTCCCAGGGCACGTAGTCCCACAGGAGAGCGCGACCATCCAAGGGCGCCAGCATCACGCCGACCACATGTAAATTGCGCGCTCGCAATTTACATCGAGAGTGTGAACGTGTCGGCGTCGGTGTGAATCTTTCACAATGGCACACCAGCTCAGTTCGCCCATCCGCAGTTTTGCGGATCGCTGACTTTTCCGACGCGTCGCGGACTTACCCACGGACAGCCAACGTGCGGAGCTTCCCGAGGAACCGGTACAAGTACGCACCGATAGAGCTCACGCGCCGACAGTTGCGAGGCACATTGCCGACACAATGCCGGCGGCGTGGCGCGCCTTGGCACCCTTCGTGCTGTTCGCCGGCATCACCACTGTGCGCGGCGACGTGTGCTACGAACCGGGGAATGACAACTACTACCCCTTGTACGGTGGCCGCGTCACGGGAGCTTGCGTTCCTTTGCCCAACTTGGTCTGCACGGATCCGGAGGCTGCCAACTACGCGCCGATGAGTAAGTGCCAGTCCCGCGCATGTATTGGGGGGCGTGCAGCATCTCGCGCGAAGGGACCTGCCGAGATGGTTCCGTTCCACCTCCCAGACCCGAATGCTTGCCCACAGATTATGCGGAGGGCGCCTCCACGGAGGGCGCCTCTGCGCGTGCCGCCCATGCCATGCACCTGTGACTCCTGGGTGCAGCCCCGCCCGTCTGCTGCTCACGGAAACGACCCTCCCACCGCCCAACACCGTCTTGCGCAGCGCCCTCCCCGGCTAAACCCAACCCAGTGAACGCGCCGTGGTCCTGCCAGTACTTCCTGTATGCGTGCAATGATCCCACCGCCGACAATTATGTCTCTGCCTTTAACACTCTCGCGGCAAACCTCCACCTGAACGGCAACGGCGTTATCGCTTCTCCCATGCCCCCTGCCACCGTACTCGCGGGCATGTGCCAGTACGGTGGCTGCAACGACACGGCGGCCACCAACTACAATTCGCGGGTGCGCTGCGCGCCTGTGCCATCCGTTCCCGTCTGCTGCCATGCTTCTTCTCCCGCCTCGCCTGCCTCGCCCCCCCTTCCGCCGTTGCCCCCCTTTCCTCCCATCCGGTTCCCGCCGTCGCCTTGCCACCATCCCAGTTTCAACCGTCGGAAGGCTCGAATCCGCCCACGTTCCCTGCAATAATCCCCACTCATGCGCGTGTAGGCGACGTTCAACAATGGCATCTGCACGTACGCAAAGCGCGGCTGCACGGACCCCACGGCGGCCACGTACAGCCCCGCCTTCACGGAGTCGTGCGCGTGGGCGAAGCCCCCACCGGTGCCTGCGCCCTCGCCGCCGCCCTCGCCGCCGCCGCCCCCGCCCGCGCCCACGCCGCCGCCCTCGCCTCCGCCCTCGCCGCCGCCGCCTTTGCGGCCGCCGCCTCGGCCGCCGCCGCCCTCGCCGCCGCCCTCGCCGC
>Ga0210243_100766_pt1 | contig 26694 bp, 11 predicted proteins | sample ChrtobMeP5a_32mM_FD_155461 | JGI IMG/M metagenome (GOLD analysis project Ga0210243, IMG submission 155461) | Chrysochromulina tobin associated microbial communities from unialgal haptophyte culture, Seattle, Washington, United States - P5a_32mM | ecosystem: Host-associated > Algae > Haptophytes >...
CTCGCCGAGGAGATCGCGACCTGCAAAGCTTACGAGCTCAAGTGCCAGAGCGCCTCGGACGCCGCGAGCGCCGCCAAGGCTGCCGCGACCGATGCGCTCGAGGCGCTGCGGCTCAAACACAAGGACAAGCTCCGCCTGACGCGTGCGGTGCTTGAGTCGGAGACTAACGTGAAGCTGCAGAACGAAACGTATGCTCGCGGCGTTCGTGCGCAGCTGGAGACCATCCGAATCCAGATTGCGAGCCATCCGCTCGCCGCCGAGTTCGAGTGGAAGGGGGAGGGCACCATGCCCAATAAGTCGGGTCCGCAGCTGCTCGCGGAGAACGATGACGAGAACAAGCGCTGGCTGGCCGAGCTCGAGGCGCGCCGCGCTACGGTGAGCGCGGAGCTCACTGTGCTGCGCGACCGGCTTGAGTCTGCCGAGAAGGCTGCCGCTCTCGAATCGAAGCGACTCGAAAGCCAGCGCGCCCAGCAGGTGGCCGTCCTCTACGACCTGGAGCTGTACACAGAGCAACTTGGGGCCAAGTCGCCGAGTGCTGCGGCTCTCATGTCACCGAAGCGCTCGCCGCGCCAGACAAAAACCGCGATGATGGCTGCCGTCTGGGCGATCAACGGCATGAAAAAGGGGGCTGCGAAGAGTTTCGTCGATTCTATTAAGGATGCCGCGGCAGAGATTCCCTCGAAGTCTCCCACGTCGCCCACAAGGGATAGCCCGATCTTCGCGCAGCAGGAGTACCTGCGAGCTCAGGAACAGACGATTGAAGACAACGATCCACTCTACAACCCCGACATGACCCCCAAACCGAAATGAATGTCATCGGGAACCAAGTTTGGGGCGTTAATGGGCAGCAGGGGGCGGTACAGAGGCATTTCACATAGGCGGCCAGAGTGGGCGTGTGTCGGCGACATTGGGCGGGGTGCAGCAGCGCAGTTTGCAAGCATGAGCACAACCAAACAGGTTTGAGCTAGGTGCGCCCAAAATGGGCCACGGATGTGACGCGCATGAAGAGCTTGCGAGCCGTGCGCGGTCGTGCCGTGAGTTTCAGGGCTCAGTTCATCGCCTCAGTCAGCGATCTCGGCTTCTCGGGGACGGTAGGTCGCGCCCAATCCCCGCTCAGAAGGGGCGCGCCATCGATACGCTTCATATATTATCATCCCTTATCTGTGTGCTTGTGTGTCACTGTGTGTGAGGCGAAGTCGGCGAGTGGTCTGCGTCTGCGGTCTGGACTCTGGTGCCGGGCGGGCGGCGCGCGGCCGCACAGGCCGCGTCAGGCGTCTGAGGACTGAGCACTCAGTTTGTAATCAGGGTATGAGGAAGGCGTGCAAATCCAGATATTAATCCCTCCCCTACCCCCTTGGCCGCTTGGGTAAATCACTCAGTTTGTAATCAGGGTATGAGGAAGGGGTGCAAATCCAGATATTAATCCCTCCCCTACCCCCTTGGGTAAATCACTCAGTTTGTAATCAGGGTATGAGGAAGGGGTGCAAATCCTACCCCCTTGGGTAAATCACTCAGTTTGTAATCAGGGTATGCAGGAAGGGGCCTGCAAATCCAGATTGCAGATATTAATCCCTCCCCCGTACCCCCTTGGGTAAAAGAGCGGGGTCGAGGAAAGAGCGGCAGCGCGGGCGGTCCTTTCTCAAATGTCTCCTAAGACCTAACTCGATCTCCTAACGCTTTCCTAACCCGGCGGCGCCGGCGAATCGAACAGTCTATGCCGCTATCGCGATCTCGTTCGCCCCGGCCGCTTTCGCTGAAAGTGAAGACGCCCCGCACGGTTGCGTAATCACTACAATAACTCATCCTAATGCCGCGCGAACGTTGGTCGTTGCTCTGGAGCGGCTCTCCGTCGGTCTCTCTCGTTCGTCGTTGCATGCCTTGGTGGCCAGGTGGGCGAATCGACGCGAGCAATCATTACGAAGACGACCGAGCGTGGACCGACGTGGTCGAAGCTTTATTGGCACGTTTTTGAATCCGGCCTCTCTGGTGTGGCCGCGACGTATAGCGACGCAGTCTAAGACATAGTCTAGTTGTTCGGTTCAACGCAGGGCAGGCACGTCAAATGTGGCGAGGGTCAGGTTCTTCGGGACGTACGGGTCATTATCCCGCTCGAACAGGTTGAGAACCGTCCCCCCGCGCTTGCCCGCCAGCATGGAGCTATACGCGGACGCACCCGGGTAGACCGTGAGGGAGTACTGGGCATCGAGACTTTCGCCAACCGGCCTTGCGGCCCATACAGTCAGGTTTGCGCGCCCGCCGTTGGTGGTCGAAGGCGCCGAGATAAGCACCGATTTCCCGACGGTGGCGATCGAGCCTTCGCAATAGGATGACGTGGCATGGATCAGGCTGGCGACCGTCCAGGTCTCGCCTCCGTCGCGTGAGATCGCGGTCGCATGGTTGTGATCCACCGCGTTGGTCGGGAAGTCGCCACGGACGCGCATGAGCATAACCAGTCCTTGTGGGCCAGCGGGCGCATAACTTGTCACCTGGCACTCTCCGCCCATGTACACAACCGACGAGGCGTTGGGCAGAGGCGTCTGGCTCACGAACACCTCGGCGCCGCGCCGCCACGTTGCACCGTGGTCGTCCGAGAAGATAGCCGCGCTGCGCGTGCCGTTGAGCCCATTGTAGTAGAAGCCGCCGACCAGTCGACCCGAAGCGAGCTGCACGCCGCCCGGTGGGCCGGTGGCAACAAAGATGCTCTCCGGATCGAGCTCCAGCTTGAGCGACGCAGTAAGGTTGGTCGACGCCCCCCACGACTCGCCGCCGTCCGTGCTGCGCGTCACGAAGACCTCCTTGTTGTCGCGGCTGTAGAGGAGGTGGATGTGACCTGTGACGAGGTCGACGATCGGGCAGGGATTGCCGATGGTGTGCCCTGGTTCCACCTTGACCTGAGCGATGTCTGACCACGTTTCGCCCTCGTCGTAAGAAATGCGCCGCACAATCCTCACGTCACCAGCATCATCGCAATTTACATGACGGCCTTCCGCAAAGGCGATGAGGGCATCATCGGCCCTGCGCACAAGCGCAGGGATGCGAAAGCAAAAGTAGGACACGTTTGCGCTATCCACCTGCTGGCGGTGAAATACATCGAACATGGTTGGCGCTGCTGATATGGCTGGCGCGGCCGACGCGAAGACGAGAACGAATAAGGGGTACGACTTCATCGCGTTCGTCGCACACTCCAGCGTAGCGTAGCGTATACACATCGGGAGCGTTTGCGGACCTGTGTGTCAAAACCCATTTCTTGTGAATTTGAATGTGAACGTAACGCGACACACGACGCGACAACCAGCTACGGCACTGATTGTGTGTCAGAATCACACGACAACTAAAAGCGAGTCTACAGTAAGTGTTTGATACGACGTGCGGTTACACGGGGATCGGGGTCATTGATCGGGGTAGACGCGACGAGAAAGACGTCGAAACCTCGTTTGATCACGCCGTAATTAAGATCCGTACAATATAGCCGTAATAAACAAATGCGCACCAGCATCCAGCAGCAACTCACCGGTGTGGTCTTCACTTTTTCCTAATTGCAAGGGAGAGAACAAGCGCAGGCTCTGCACGGCACACAGTTCACAGATGCCGAAGTAAGAGCGAATGACTAAGATCGAACCTGTGCTAGCCGATGGCGCGCGGCCTCGTATGGCATGCAGGCTAGTCGTCCGACCGAGCCTTAGAGCTTCGATGGAGCGAGCGCTTGCTCGGGCCGGCACGCACGACGCCGTCCCGCAGGCGAGCGTCATTGAGCTCTCGGGCCGACTCGCGCATCGTGCGTGGAGTTGGCTCGGCGCGCGGCTCGGCGCCGCTCTGGGGCGATCGCTCAAGGCGAGGGGGTCGCTCGTCGCCCACCACGGCGCGTCCGAGATCGCCCACCACGGCGCGTCCGAGATCGCCCACCACGGCTCTTCCGCTACCGCCCACAACAGCGCGCCGTCCCGCCGTTGGTGGGCGTCGATGGGCACCGCCGCCTGGCTGTCGCTGGAGCAGCCCGAGCTCAAAGCTGCGCAGCTCGTGCTCGCGAAGGCGCTCGGCGGCCCTCTCCTCCGCCGAATGCCTCTGCTCCACGGCCTCACCGTACATGCCTGCCTCGCCTTCTGCCGCGAGGCCGCGTCCCTTGTGCCTGCGCACCAGAGCCCTCGTCGCGGCCCGCCGCCGTCGGCGCTCCACCTCTTGCTCCCACACGGCTGTGGGGGCGAGGCCGCCGCGCAGACGCTCTATCAGATGCTCGACTTGGCTGCTGGGCGTCGTGCTGGGCGTCGTGCTGCGCGTCGTGCTGGGCGTGCTCATGTAGCCTCCGAGGAGCGCACTCAACTCCGCCGCGGCCGCCGGCTGGCGGCCCTCGACGGCGGCACGAGTGGCGGCACGAGCTTCGGCGTCAGCGCCGACAGCATCGGCTGCGGCGGCACTCGAACGCCCATCGTTCGTGAGCAGCAGCTTCACGAGCTTCTCGGGGGGCGCGAGATGGACGGGGGCTCTGAGCGCGAGCACAGACGCGGGAGAGAAGCGGACGACTTCCTGCGCCTCGCCGTGTGGGATTCTGAGCCGCTTGAGTTGCTCGCTCACCAGCGCGACGCGCGAGGCCGTGCGTACACTTGAAGCTTCCTCCGCCGACGAGTCCGCGGACGCGCCCGCAAGAAACACGACGTCGGTGAGCGCCACGTCTCCGTCGAGGGCGTCGAGTTGGGCGCGCAAGGCATGCGCCCAGTAGTGCACGGCCGCGCGGAGTGCCGCCGGCGTGGTGAAGGGCGACAGGTTGATCTCGAGCAGCTCGCCAGCGAGCGAGAGTGTTTCGCCAAAAGCGCCCATGGCCAGCCCGTGCTCGACCACACGCAACGCCGGAGCCGCGGCGGCCTCCGCCGCAACTGAGCCAGGCGCTGCAGCGCCGGTCGGGGCGCCGCCGTGGGCGCCGACCGACGAGGTGATGCGAGCGGCCGCGGCCCACATCAGGTCCGCATCGTCGCCGTAAAAGTCGGCGAACTCGTCGCGCGAGTACGGCTTGCCGTCGGCGGCATCGATGCGCCTCTCGTGCGGGTCGCGCATGCGAGCGCTCACGACGGCGCTCCGCCCTCGGCCCGTCCCGAGCGCCGTCCCGAGCGTGCTCAGGCCCAGCACGCCCGCGCCGGCGCATCGTTCGAGGGCGGGCAAGAGCGCATTGTACAGCGCGGCCGAGAGAGGCACGCGAGCCTGCACGAGCTGCACGTAGCACCGAAGCGCCGCGTGAGGTTCCCCCGCCTCTGCCAAGCTACGCACCAACTCAGAGTGGAGCTCATCCGTGCACAGCCAGCCTGGCCGGCGCTCCGAATGCTCCACTGCCGCCTGGAGCACTCGGGGGAGCATGTCGAGGCGGCCCGAGCGCCGGCACGCGCTCAGGGCGATGGCGTACGAGCTGCCCAGCGGCTCGGCCGAGTGCTTCGAGTGCATCGAGAGCAGCAGATCAACCGCCGCCGACGGCTCACTCTGCCGACGCAGCGCGTCGAGCGCCGCGTTGAACACGTGGACCGAGTTGGCGGCCGACGTCGCTGCCGCGCTGTTGGGCGTCGCCGCTTCGAAACGGATCGCCTCAAAAATGTCGAGGGCCACCTCGGGCATCCCGGCGGCGTTGCATGCATGCATCGCGTCGGCCGCGGCCGCGCTGAAGACCATCCCGCGCGCCTGCATGTCGAGCAGCAGCTCAGCAGCGCGTCCACCTTGAGCGATCGAGGCGCACGCGCCAATGGCGATGCGGTAGTGGTGCTCCAAAGGGGAGAGGCCGCTCGCGAGCATGCGTTCAAAGAGTGCGAGCGCGTCCTGATGGCGGGCGGTGCTCACCAGCCGCGCGAGCACCGCGTCGTACGAGCCCACGTCCGGGTCGGCCATCTCGACGAGCAGTTGCACCGCCTCGCTCAACCGCCCGGATCGCGCCGCGGCGCTCAAGGCCACATTGGACTCAATGACGCCAAAAGTGACGCCCTGGCGGCGTGCGTGTTGGTAGAGCTCGAAGGCGCTCCCGGGCTGGCCTCGCAGGACGAGCGCATGCATGCACGCGCCGTAGTGGGCGGCGCGTACGAGCCCATGCTGTTCGAGCATCGAGAGCAAAGCATGCGCCGCCTCCAAGGCCGCTGCTGAGGGCTGCCCTGACGCGTCGCGATGACGCACGCACGCCCCCATTGCATGCGAGACGGCCATTTCGTGGAACGCGTTGTCGAAGCTCGCACGCGGCGTCGTCTTACGCACGACCGTGTCGAAGACGGGCGGTGGGCGGTGGGCGCCGCCGTTGGCGCCGCCGTTGGCGCCGCCGTTGGCGCCGCCATGGGCGCCGCCGTTGGCGGGCTCGGCGGCGGCCGAAAAGTCGGCAGCAGCAGAGGTGGCGAGCTGCTGCAGTTGTGAGAGCCACGGGGCGCGCGCGGAGGCGGCGAGAACACCGAGGATCCCAATAGCATGCTGCCACGCACCGAGCATGCGGCATGCCTTGAGCGCCGTCAGGTGCGCAGCCACGTCGGCAAAAGAAGCTGGCTGCGCGCCCGGCGCAGCGCCCGCCTCGAGGGTGCGCTGTGTTGGGCGCCACGAGCGCTGCCACGAGCGCGCAGAGTTCGTATACAAAGCGAGCACCGCGTCCCACCGTTGCGCGCTGGCTGCACATTGGAACGCCTGCCGGAGGGCTGAGAGGTGCACGCGAGTCGCAGGGAGGCTCCGAGCGTACGCGATGACGTGGCGCCACGATCCGAGCGCGGCAAAGGCGCCGAGCGCAGCCGTTAGGACCGCGCTGCTGCGCAGCAGCTGCGGAGACAGCAGAGGAGAGAGCGCTGTCGCCGAAGAAGTCTCATCATCCTTGAGTGACCCGGGCGCTCTCTCCTCGGCGGCCAAGGGCAACGACGATGGCGACGAAGCGCCAGAAGCCACGGACAACCACTGGCGACCCAACGCACCCGATGCACCCGATGCACCCGATGCACCCAACGCACCCGACGTCAAACTCGGCGTGACGAGCTCGCTTGCGAGGCGCAGCACGGTCTCGACAGCGTCCACCGTCTCACACGCACGGATCGCGCCGGCGATCGTGTGAGCCGAGGGTGTGGGCAGAAACGCCGGCCGACGCGGTAAGGCGCCCGGTAAGGCACCCCCTCCGCCGGGCATCGCGAAGCCGCGCGCACCGGCCGAAGGCTCGATTGCAGAGAAGTGGAAGACGCGGGCAAGGTAGTCCCACTCACCGCCGAGCACGCATGCCACCGCGGCGCGCTGCAACTCGCGATCGCTCACTCCAATGCCCGCGCGTGCCATCACGTTCAACCCAACGGCCGCGCGCTGCCCGAGCCCTCCCGCCGCAAATGAGTGCATCGCCTCTTGCCACTCGGTCGCGCCCGGTACGGCGCCCGTGCGCCGTACCGCATCGAAGAGCCGTAGAGCATACTGCCAGCGACCCGCGTTGTTGCATGCGCGCATTGCGAGGGCGCGTAGCTCGCCAGATCCCGACGAGCCGTGCTGCACTGAGGCCAGCGCTGCCGCAGCGGCCGTCGCCGTCTCCACTTTGGCGGCCGCGTCGCCCATCCCGGCGCCCGCGACAGCGCCCATGCTCGCGGCGGCGGTAGTCGCGGTAGCCGCGGTAGTCGCGGCCGCGGCCGTCGGCGGCCGGTTGAGCGCCGTCGACGTCTCCTCGAGGACACGCAGCGCCATGTCCCAGCTGCTCGCGTCCGCGCATGCACTCAGCAGCGCGAGGAGCGCGGTACGATCGGGCTCCTCGCCGCGAGATCGGATCTCGCGCAGCAGCTGATAGCTCTCGTCACGCTTGCCCTCGATGGCGAGCGCACGTGCAGCGAGTGAGAGCGTGGTGCGGTCGGGCTCGACGCGCTCGGCTGGGCTTGCGGAGCGCATACGGTCAAAGAGCGCCAGGGCATCCGCATGCTGCCCATCACGCACGCACGCCGCAATGGCCTCATTGTACGCGGCCGTGTGCCAGACGGGACGGCGGATGCCCGGCACGTCGCTCACCCCGTTCGCTCTCGCCGTGCTCACTCGCTCCTCGCCCGCGACGGCACCTCCTGGCTCACGCGCCGCCGAAACGTCGTTAGGCCCGCGGGCGCCGTCGCGGGCTCGCCCGAGCTTCGAGAGAAGCGCGACTGCCTCTGTGTAGCGCCACCTATGCTGCTGCTGCTCCTGCTGCTGCTCCTCTTCGTGCCCGGGGGGAGCCGAACCGTTCGATGGCTCGAGCAACGTGGGCTCCTGCGCAGACGATGGCGCGGCGGCGGGCGCGGCGGCGGATGCCGTCGTCGTCATCTGCTCGAGCAAAGACATCGAGAGGCTTGTGTTGCCAAGCTTCTGCGCGGCTGTGATCGCTGCTGTGAAGCTGAGCGCGTTCATGCGCACGCCGCTCGAGAGCATGCGCTGCATGAGCTGAAGTGCCGTGCTGTACTTCGCGCCATCGACAGCGGCCACTAGGGCGGCGTTGTACGAGGCAGTGTCGAGAGGCCGCCCGAGGCCACTGCCGCTCCTGCCATCGCTACTGCTGCTGCCGTCGCCGCCGTCACTGCCTCTCAGCATGCGCTCAAAGAGATCGAGGGCCTCTATTGTGCGCCCCGTCTTGCCAAGAGCGAGAACCACCGCATTGAGCGCCGTCACGCTCGGCGCAACCCCCTCAGCTTGCATGCGCTCGTACACGTGTAGAACTTGCGCCCAATTCCCCGCATGGGAGCACGCTGCGATGGCATGCGTGTAGCACTCCGCCGACGGCGTCCCGCCGCGCTGCTTGAGCTCACCCATGACGTCGAGCGCGATCTGCCACTTGGCATGCCGCGCGCATGCCTCAAGAGTTCGCACGTACCAGCGGAGCTGCGGCTGCGCCCACGAGGACGCGGATGTTGCGTAAGGCGGCGACGGCGGCGGCGGGGGCGGCGTCGGCGGGGGCGGCGACGACGACATTGTGGCCGGCTGCGTGGGAGACGTTGACAGCGTCGCCTGTGGCGCAGCCGCTGCTCCGTCGGGCGACGTGCTGAGCGCCTCGTCGAGCCGGTTTGTCTCAAGGCTGCGAAGGAGGGCGACGGCGGAGCGCCAATGTCCCGAGAACGCGCATGCCTCGAAGGCGGCATCGCACAGCTGGATGTCACCGGTCCAGCCGCGCACCCGCTCGGCTGGCTCCTGCAGCAAATGGTCGACCGCAAGCAGCAGCTTCGTCCGCGCGCCCTCGTGAGCGCCCGTGCCCACGTGGCACGCCCAGATCACAGCAGAGTAGCTCGCGGCGTCGCGAGGGACCCCCAGCCGATGCATCCTAGTGAAGAGCTCGGCGGCGAGTGTCCACTGCTCTGTGGCCGCGCACGCGAGCATCGCGCCGTTGTACAGCTCCGTCGGCGGGCGGGCGCCCAGAAGCTCGATGCGCGACAGCATCTCGGACGCGCGCGCCGGCTGCCTAATTTGGTTGGCGGCGAGCACGGCGACATGCATCGCGTTCGAATCGGGTACGACGCCCTTGGCCTGCATCGCGTCGAAGAGGGCGAGCGCCCGCCCGTATTCGCCGCTGCGCTCGCAAGCCGAGATCGCGGCCGTGTACTCCACCCGGCCGGGCACCACGTGCGGGTCGGCGCACAGCTGTTCCCACACCGCGAGCGCCTGCGCGTGCCTTCGTAGCCGCATGGCGCACACAAGCGCGTGCTCGTATGTCTGGCGGTCTGCCGGCACACCAGCCTCGCGCATCCGCTCGTACAAGGACAGCGCTTGCACGGGCCGCCCGACGTGTCGGCAGCCCGCAATCGCCATATTGTAGGCTGCGGTGTCCGTCTTCTCGCCTGAGCTCACGAGTGCCACTGCCCGGATCATAGCCGACTCGGCGAGTTCGAGCCGTTGCCGCCGCCACTCAGCCGCTGCCCCGTTGACGCCGCCGGTGCCGGTGACCGTAGCGGCGAGCGAGCCACTCTCTTCCGCAGTGGCAGCCGGGAGCAGGCCGGCGCGGCTCGGCCCAGTGCTGCTTCCAGCCCTGCCGCTGACGGCGAGGCCATCCATTGGGGCCACCAGCTCTTTGCGCGTGGTTTCCTCGGCCGATTGTCGTACCCGCGCGCTGGCGTGGCTGGAGAGGCCGCGGGCGAGCCCCCGCCGCAGCGCGAGGCGCACGCTGGGAGCCGCACCTCGCGCAGACACTCGCATTTCGCGATGAGAGCGGAGTGGATCGGTCGCGAAAGGGGACCCGGCCTATGCGGACGCGCGCCTCGTTCCTGGCAAGTTCCCCGTGCTTCCCACCTGAAATCCTGTGTGAAGGTTTCTCATAATTCTGTGAAACACACCACGCGCACACTCCTGGTGTGCGGTGTGAAAGTGAATGTGTCTGTGTCGGTGTGATTTATTACACACTCCCCCCTAGCACTACCCTAGCACAAAAAGCACAAGGGCCTCTATCGCTACCGGTACCTTGCTACCTCGTGCTGAGCTGCTCGTGTTCAACACAACGCGCGGACACTCTCCGGACCCCTAAGCACAGGAGCCACTATACTACTGGAAACAGTACAGTACAGTACGGTAAAAAGACCCACCCTGGCGCGTGAGTCGGTGGAAGGGGTTGGCTTTGAGGTGGTTCTATAGTTATAGTTGATGTGACACGTGATGCTGAGTGGTCCCGAGCTCCCGAGGGCTCGTGCGTGTCTGTCTGTCGTGTGTCCGACTCCCCACGATGTTTTTGAAGTTCCGGTAAAAAGACACCTGGGGGACAGCCGGGACACATCTCACACACGGGACTAGTTCACACGGGGACACACGGGCACACGGATCACACAGACGAACACAACTCTCACATAACCATCTAACAACCATCCCGCGTTGCGCGGGAGGTACCGGCACACCGATTTAAAAACACCGGAGTCCGGACTAGTCCGGACGAGGTGTTGCGGTCACGGCCGTCGCGGGCCGCCGGCGCCGGCGCTCCGCTCGACCAGTCGACCTCGAGTCGCCAGTCGGTCGAGACACGATCGAGAGAGTCCGATTTCACTCCGCGTCAGAAGGAATCAGATTAGAGAGCGAGAGCCGCGTTATGAAAGTGTTATGGGACTCTCACACTACACACTCACTTTCTTAACAGAGGCTGTCTGCCACTTAGGCGACCACCTCGTGGTCTCAGAAGAGAAAGATCCCAGGTAGACGCAGCCCCTCTCCCACGACTATGTCCCGTCCTGGCCTTCACTGCAACTCGGGGGCCTCTGCGGGGCTTGGTTGCGTTCCGGCTTTTGGCTGCATCTTCTTGAAATCGAACCCTTGCAGCATCGGCGCAGGCATCCGCGTGGCGCGCATCGCCGCCACCGCCTCAATCTCGGCCGCCTCGGCCAAAGTGCGCTCCTCCTCCTCCGCAGCTGCCTTGTCCGCCTCCCGTTTCTGCTTCTGCCGCTCCTTCTTCTTCTTCTTCTGATCAAGCTTCGCCTGCTTCTCGGCCACAGCCTGCGCAGCCTCCTCTTGCGTCGGCGTCTGCGCTGCCTGCGCCACATGTTCGATCGCAGCTTCCCGGTCGACGCGACTCATGATCGTAATCCGGGAGCCCGCGCCTCCGCAGAGCTCATCTGTGAGCATCGATTTCTTGCCGCCGCCCAGCCGGGGCCGGAACAGCTCCGCCCAGAAGACAATCTCGTACCTGGGATCGTACAAGGTGACCCACTCCACGCACTTAGGGAAGCGCCCTTTGTACACCTGGACGACCTCTTCAAGTGGCATGAAGAAGAGCTCGCACACCGCCGGGTCCTTGTGGACCTTGAAGATGATGAGAGTGCGTCCCAGCTGCTGCAGGTCTTTCCACCGCGGGATGATTACGTTATCGATCGCAAAGCGAACGCTAGATCGCGTTTCCCACGAGTCGGTTGGCATTTGCTGGAGGTCACGATACACGGGGCTGACGCTGTTCACATGGCGCGTCGGCTCGACATGAAGATCCCTAATAGTATCAGACACGTCCTCACTGTACTTGAAGGTCCATGCATTGCGCCGCTGCTGTGGCAGTTCGCCAGCATAGCGCTTATCCACCGTCTTATCCACCTCCTTAGCATCGTCAGCAGCGCTCATCGCCGCGGCGTGCTCGTCGCGCTTTCCGCGAGAGTCGTGCACGCGATCGCGCCGTCATGAGCTCATGCCGAAGCGGAGGGTGTCCCGGCTCCCCACGGTGTCTTTTACAGTCGCCGGAAGGGATGAGATCCCTCGCCCTCCGTGACCTGGGACGCTTTCGGGCGACGATGCATGCGCCGCTCCATCCACAAACTCTCGAAATCGCAACACCTCGCTGAACCCTGCATCGCGAGCATGGACCTATCCGATGTCACAAACGCCAACCGGTCTTTGGCGCTACTCCACATCGAGCTCGACAGCCGTCTCATCGCTGGCGAGGTCGAGATCACCTTGGGCATGCTCACCGCCCTTTCGAGTCGGCTCAAAGAGGCGATCGCTAGCCTCCGGAGCGTGAAGCATGAAGAGCTGCGTTGCCGGTGCGATCGCCTCGTGTGCCTCTATCACTCGAGCGTGGTGCCAGCGAAGAGCGCCATGGAGGATGATCTGATCTCTGCCGAGGAAGACCTCAACCGGCGGAAGGAAGAGCTGCGCACGACACTGAGCATGGAGCTGCAGGCGATCATGGATGCGCATGCTAGCGAGGAGCGCCAGATTTGCGTCGATGCGCAGGCAGCAAAGGCCTCCGCACGCAGACAGGCCGTGCACGAGGTGATTGCAGGCGTAGGTTGGGCGGTGCTGCCGTTGAATCGCCTGCCCCCAGCGCTGCTTGCTGAGTTCACCGAAGCAACCGGATGGGAAATCTCGTCACACATGGCTGCAGCGCCGCTCAAGGAGTTGCTCAAGGAGTGCTCATCGACATCGTCGCCGCCCGAACGAAAGGCTGCAACTATTATTGCAACAAAGGCTGCAACTACGGCTGCATCTAGCTCAAAACTGACTTCAGAGCCACCGCGGCGCACTGCTGCCTCTACACCACGGGCTGGTGCAGCGCCGCCGTCTGCCAAGGACGCATTTGAGTTCGATGAGCACGAGGCTGAGGCAATCATCCGTCGGCCCGGCTCCGGCCTGAACAAGCGCAAGATGGGATCGGGCTCTTGGTCTCGTGGCTCGCACGTTGGGGGCTCCGCAAGTGGCTCCGTCGTCAAACGCATGCAATATGTCGCTGGCGGCGCGGCGGTCTCCTGTCCGTGGTGAGGCGGTGCCCCTAGCCGCCTAGGCGGACGTGTAGACCCGGACCACGGGGGCAGACACCCCGCGACCCGCACACCGCCGGCTGCCGCGTCGCGGTGCGGTTGTGCTTTCTGCTTTGTGAGAATGTGTTATACATGTATCGGTTGTGCGCGGTTATTGTGCGGTCCTCGATGCGGTCCTGGCTCTTGGGAAGTGCTGGGCGTCTCCGCTCCTCCGAGCGGAGTCGCGGTCGGACGGGGATAAAAAGTGTTCAAGATCAAGTACGCTCTCGGTCAAGAGTACATGTACACACTGGATTCTACACATCTGTTAATCACTGCGAACATCTTGTCTCGTGTAGACTGTAGTGTGTACTACGGTCCGGCGTCTCGAGCATGTGCGTGTGTCCTGTTAAACTCAGTGTTCTCATTTCTAACAACGCATCCCGCGACCACGTCCTTGTAACGTCCTTCGCGCTTCCATGTTTTTCGCGGCATCCACATCATTCCCGGCATCGTACCGGTATACCGGTAAGTTTGGCCGTGTGAGGCGAGCCCCGGCATTCGTGCCCGATGGTGCTCAAGCCGGCCAACTCTCCACGCCGGCCTGACCCTTCAGAGCGTCCGAGCTTTGCGTTTGCTATTCCAAGCCCAGAATCGACGGCTTCACCATCTAAGCCGCCAAAGTCGCCGCTGCAGAAGCTGGCCAAGCTGGCACGTGAAGATCCACCGCCTACGGTCACCATCCGCGGCCTCCAGGTCCAGTACAACGTTGTCAAGCGCAACGTGCTCGCCGCCGTGGTCCGCATCTCAAAGATGCGGAGCTTCGTCAAGGGCGCCATCGATAAGGCGGATGCCGTGCAAGAGTCGTGCGAGATCATGATGGACAACAATCCGAGCATCTCGGATGGAGGTTCGCTTGCCGAGGCGGCGGCCAAAGGCGCGCTACGCGAGCTCAAGATGTGGGCCGCCCTTACTATCACTGCAATGGCGGTGCAAGACAGGGAGCTGGTAAACCTGCAGGATCAGCTTGCCAGCGCAGCTGCTTTTCTGGACCAGGAGGAAGAGGTGATGCAACCGCCAAAGAAGATGCTCGGCCCCGACGATGGCGGCCGTAGCCCGAGCCCTGGTCCCGCCAAGGCAGGGGCGCACAGCCAAAGCCCAAGTGGTAGAGCCAGCCGAATGCTGCGCATCGCAGCAGCGCAGGTGATGGCTGCGTCTCCGCCGAGGTCGCCTGCCAGTGGCGCGGGTGGCCATTCTCGCAGCATGGACAGGAATCTCCGGGTCGCTGCCATCCAGAAGGGCTTTATCGAGGCTACGGCGCTCGCAAATGAGACACGCATCGCATGTGCCGAGGCCCAGAAAGTTGCGCGCGAGCACCAATCGATGATCGAGAGGCAGCGCTCGCTGCTCGGCAAGGCCGGTAAGATGCTCGTCATTTCTAAGGGGCGAGAGCATGGCGCCGGTGCGCTGGAGGTCAACGAGGACGCCGAGATCAGCAACCCGACTGACGAGGAGCCCTACAGTCCTAGCCCATCGGGGCTAGTCGAGGGCTTGCTCGGTACCAACCGGCCGATCTCTGAGCCAAGACGTCCAAGATTCAGTCCGAGCACCGTCGTCATGGGCAGTACCGACAAGCCGACCTCCGAGATCGTACAGTTGACTGTACGTTCGAGGCGCTCCGAGAGGGAGACCGTGCGTTCGGGGCGATTGCCGGCGCCACTACGTCCGGGACGATTGCCGGCGCCACCGCCGGTGGCTGTACAGGACGAGGACGACGAGGACGCGGGCTCCGCCTCGAAGAAAGTATCAAGGAGTAACCTACTGCCGCTACCCATGATGGACCTCGACTCGGTCGACGCAGAGCGAGCTCCTGCTCCCACATCCGCTGCCATCGCAGGCATGGAGGCACCGGCCGAGCCGACTCCCGCGAGCCACGTGAGAGACGAGGAGGCAGAACAGGCGGTCGAGGCGGAAGCCCAGCCAGAGGACGACGAGTCGGAGGGACAGTCGTCGCCGGAACGAGCAGCGCAGGAGCAGGTGGAGGATGAGGAAGGTGAGGAGGGTGAGGAGGAGGGCGAGGAGGAGGGTGAGGAGGAGGGCGAGGAGGAGGGTGAGGAGGAGGGCGTCGAGGAGGATGGCGAGGAAGGCGAGGGTGATGCGTTCGATGAGGGCGCGGCTCGGGCGGCGGCGCAGGAGATGGATGTAAGCGAGCTCGAGGCTGCTCTCGCAGAGTTTGGTATCGTACCATCGGGAGATAAGGGGGCGCTCGTCGATCAGCTCGTTGAGGCGCAGGCGGCTACGGCCGCCAACGAGGAAGAGGAAGCTGACGAGTTTGATGAGGAGGCAGCTAGAACAGCGGCGCAGAAGATGGATGTGGCGGAGCTCGAGGCTGCGATCGCCGAGTACGGTCTGGAGCCGTCCGGAGACAAGGATGAACTCGTCGAACAGCTCTTAGAGGCGCAGGCAGCAGCTCACGAGGACGGAATCGAAGACGGGAGCGATGCAGGTGATGAGCCGATTGGAGGACTGCCAGGGTAATTTGTTTACAGCCGTATACCCCGTAGGCCGCTCCCTTAGCCCTTGTCCGTTCGATGAAGCGCATGAGAGAGATCGGATGAAGTCCAGGAGCGTAAACAGAATGCTGAGTTGCTGACACACCTTTGACTCGGAATTTGAAATCTGGATTTTGTCCGTCAATTTCCCGAATCGCACGGCGAGAATTGAGCCCTGGCTGTCGAGCTGTCGAGCTGTCGAGGCTCCGTCGAGCCGCTGTCGAGGCCGTTGTCGAGGCCTAGCCTGTCGAGCCTTGTCGAGCCTGTCGAGTTCCTGTCGAGCCTGTCGAGGCTGACTCCATGCGCCGGCGCGTCGAGTTGCTGTCGAGGGCTGTCGAGGGCTGTCAAGTTTCTCTGTCGAGGCTGTCGAGTTATGTCTGAGTGTGCTGTCGAGCTCGAGCATGGCATGTAGCTTTGCTATTTTGCATGAAGCACTCTGACTCTGACAGCAGTAGGCCTAGAGGACCCACACATAAACCACCAACCAAACTACAAGGTCAAACTGATGAAGAACTCGGAGACACAGGACGTCACGACCTATCGACACAACCTAACCCCTGACCCCTAACCCCTACATAGGCACAGGTTTCTTTACTGTTATTTTTGTAATACCCACCCTAAACCCCTACCTAGCCACTGGTTTCAAGACCAGAAAATGCAACCTTAATGCAATTCTGAGGAGAACTAGGTCGAAAAGAGCACGAATAAGGGCACGAACGTGGAACGAAAGGTCCACCAGAACATCCATCATCCAGCCACGAAGTTGTGTAGTTGACCACGAGTGGGTCCATCAACCTTCACCTTGAAGGAGTGGGGCTCTTGTAACCCGGCTTTACCCAGTCTTAGACCTCGTGTCAAGGTTTGTCGAGGTCTGTCAAGGTGTGTCGAGCTGTCGAGCTGTCGAGCTTGACACTTGACGCCGCCGTCGCATGGAGTCAGGGCGGTTCTGTCCAGTAGCTGTCGAGGTCTGTCGAGGTCTGTCGAGCTATCCTGTCGAGTAGCCTGTCGAGTAGCTGTCGAGTTTCCTGTCGAGTTGTCGAGGCCAGGGCTCAAGGCGAGAAACGGCCGACGAGGCGCGTAATTTTGATTCTTCGGAACATTTTGACGTACCCTTGCATGCCTCTTGCCTGGGTACCCCCCTCGCCACGTGTACGCTGCCACTTGGCGTGCGTTTACTTACTTACTTACTCTTCTGGATTTTGACGAACATACCAACGAATCCCAATCCGGTCCAAGTACGAATCTACGAAAGTTTGCTACTCATGTACTTTGCTTTTGGTGACCGCGGGATTACCGCGGGACCAAAGTTACCTCGGTACGCACGCACGGTACACACCCAAGGGTTCAGCGTACCTCCCACGTGATGGACTTAGTAAGTAAGTAAGTAAGTAAACAACGCCAAAAGGTCGACCAAAAGGCAGCGCACACGTGCTGGCGAGAAGAGAGGGGGTCTTCCCCAGGCATACGAAGCGTGTACGGTACGTGATGGACTTTGTGATGGCGTACTTACAGGTGGTGAGACCTAAGTGAGACCATCAATTGGAGACCATAAAGGCGCTATGGTACGAGGTCTCCCGGTCTGCATTACTGTATAGAGTATTCCTCTACAACACACAAACTAGAGATCCCCCGTCAGTGAGAAGCTGAGAACGCCACATGTAACGCCCCAGGATCCGGTAACGCCCCGGGTCCGCGCCACGCGCGCCGCGCGCGGGGTGCGTGGCGCGTGCGGCGGATCGTTCCGCGCCGCGTCCGGCGGGTCGGGGCGGCCCGGCGCGCGCGCGCTTGCCGTCCGCCGCGCGACCGTGCGTTAACGCCCGGGCCGCCTTAGGCCTTACCCTTAGCCCGGGCCCGGCGCCCGGCAGTGCAAAGGCCATAAAGCAACACCCGACCGCAGCACGGCCAGAGTGCAGAGTCCCCCTGGCCGAGGGCGCGGACACACGAGAGACACGAGTGAACTACGAGTGAATCAACTCACGCAACACCCGTAAGCCGAGCGGCTATCGCGTGCGCGGTAGTTGTGCCGCGGCATGCGGAGCCGCGCGCGGCCGTTCACCATCCAAGCGAGGCGGCGGATCCGCACCTACTAGAGCCACGACACCAGGTTCCCACAACAACGCATGTATGATCACGAGACCCCCCAGCCAAGGAATCGAGTGTGTGCAGAGGAAACTCGACTCGCGGCTCTGACTTGGGACAAGGGACCAGAGCCATCGCTCTCTCTTGCCTACGACAGCTCGACGTTCTGCTCGGGCGGCTCCTCCACGACCTCGGCCGTTGCTGCTGGGGCGTCTGCTGCTTCCGCCTCGGCGACCAGCTCCACTGGCACCGTCCCCGCTGGCGCAGGCTCCGTTTCCGCTGGCTCCTCAGAAGCTGGCCCCTCGGGAGCTGGCCCTGCCACGGGCTCCTCTGCCGCAGGATCCTCTGCCGCCGCCGCCGCCGCCTTCGCCTCATCCATCCCCCCCAACCCGGTGACCTTGACAAATGCCCTCTCGAGCATCTCCGCGACCATGTCATGCGCGAACTTAGCCACGAACGTCGTCAGCTCGGGCACATTCGCCTTCCGACGACCGAGGCCGGCGCGCGTGACGTGGCCGCGCGCTGCCGACTGGACCACGGTAGCGGCATACTGCTCCTGGAGGATGTGGCGCCGGGCAGCCTCGACTCGCTCCGCGGCCAATTTGACAGCCACTTCCCTGTCCGCAAGCAGACCAGCCACGAGCTCTTCGCGCGTAATCTTCGGCGTAATGTACGAATGCATCGTCTGAAGCTCTTCGCGCGTAATGTACGTATCGCCATCTTGGTCGGTTCCCATCTTGTCGAGGATGCGCATGACGTGAACCACCTCCGGGACGGTCGAAGCGTCAGCGATGCCAAGAAGGGATTCGATTTGACCGTCGGCGCGCAGCTTGGCTGCGAGCTCCTTGCGCGAGATCTCGCCGCTGCCATCTGTGTCCATCGACTCGAACAGCGCATCTACCCTCGCCTTCAGAAGAGCTGTCTCGTCTGAATCAGCCGCTGCTGCAGGCGCTGAAACATCCGTAAGCACGGCTTCAGTAACCACAGTATTGACGCTCTCTACAGGCGCCGCTGCGGCCGGCGCCTCGACCATCGGCAAGCCCCCAGACGGCTCCGCGTCATCTGTGGTATCTCTGCGGTATCTATCACCGTCATACTCTACAGTATCGGTCGCAAACTCTTCCTCCGCCAGATCCTCCTCTAGAGCTGCGAGATCATCATCTGCCGCTGGCACGACCCCTTTCTCGCTTAGCTTGGTCGTCTTGGTCTTTTTCTTCAAGCCTTTCTTGGCGACGGGTTTGTCTTTGCCTGATTTCTCTGCCCGCGAGCTTTCCTTGGGAGCTGCATGCTTGCTGTCCTTAACCGCATTGGAGCGCACCGATGGCGTGCCGAGCCTCGAGACGGCGGTCGCGACGGCCAGAGGCGGGGCCTTGGGCGCCATCAGTGCACGGACGTCCTGGACAATGAGCTTTTCGGTCAATTTCGCGAGTCTTGACGAAGCCAAACTAATGTAGCGAAACTCGCTCCAATGACCCCAAATCGCTGTGAGATCTCGCGTCAAGAGATAGCGGGGGAGCCACACAGGCTGTGTCGAGCTTCATCACGGCGTTCTCGGCGACGGTCCCGGTCGTTCGTGTTGCTCTGCTCGTCATGACCGACGAGACCAAGGTCGCCAAGCAGAAACGGCCAACCGACGATTCTGCGCCGGCACCGAAGCGCGCTCGCGCCTCGTCGCTGCTGCCCTCGCCTACGGCCGTCTCGCTGCCTCCGCCGCGGAAGCCATTGCCTCCGCACCAACTGATATTAGCACCTATGGTTGGCGGCAGTGAGCTCGCGTTTCGGTTGCTTGCACGGCGACACGGCGCGCAGCTGTGCTATACCCCGATGATCCACCAGGATGCATGGCCCGAGCCCGGCGCGGGCGTCAACCTGCTCGAGCGCCACGTCGACGACTGCCCGTTGGTGGCGCACTTTTCGGGCGACGACCCACAGAAGCTTCTCAGCGTTGCACGCGAGGCCGAGCGCTGCAGCGGCGTGGTAGCCATCGACCTGAATCTTGGCTGCCCTCAGCGCAGTGCGCAGAGCGGCCACTTTGGAGCCTACCTGTGCGACCCGGAGGATCGTGTGCTGCTGCTCCGCATCGTGTCGACACTCGCGAGCTCTCTGAGCGTGCCTTTCTTCTGCAAGATCCGGCTGCTCGACGTGCTCGACGAGACGCTCGAGTTCGTGCAGCAGCTGCAGGACGCGGGATGCGCCCTGCTCGCTGTGCATGGCCGGTACCGCGGCTCGCCGATGCACCGACGTGATGGGCCCGCGCATCTCGATCAGATAGCACTGATCAAGCAGAAGCTCTCGATCCCGGTGATCAGCAACGGCAACGTGCGCAACGGCGCCGAGCTCATCCAGGCTCTCCAGATCACGGGGGCTGATGGAGTGATGACGGCAGAGGGGGCGCTGGATGACCCGGCCATCTTCTCAGCGGCCATCACTCTCGTGCAGAGTGAGCGCGCGCGGCTGGCGGCGGAGGTCAAGTGTGCAAGGGATCTGAAGAAGGCGAAGCGCGACCAAGGGCGGCAGCTGAGCCTTGAGGAGAGGGCAATGGTCAAGCGTCGTCATGAGGCCAAGGCGCGCCTCCACACGCTTCCCAAACTGCGACGGCCACCGCCGCTCTCCACGGCCGTGCCGATGCCGCCTTCAAACATTGCTGGCGCGGCTGGCGCGGCTGGCGCCTCGCCGCCGTCGAGCCAGTTTGATCTGGCCGAGCAATACCTTGCGCTCGTCGAGAAGTTCCCCCCGCCTGGAGGCGACGACGCGCTGCTCTTTCACGCGGTCTTCCATCTGCGTCGGCTGTGCCGCACGCCGCTGACCGAGTTTGACTTGCTGGCCTCCCTCGCGGCGTGCACGAGCCTCGACGCGTGCGCGGGCGTCGTCAGGCGATGCCGCGCTCACGCCGAAGGCACGCTCGAGTTCGAGGGGCGCCGTCGCCCGCCGTCATACTGGCGCCGACAGCAGCGTCGCGGGGTGGTGCTTGAGGTCGTGCCATCGTAGCGGCGAAAGTGCAAGCAAGCAAGCTATTCGAATCACATCCTCCTCCACATGGCAAAGACCGAGGGTACATCAACTATAGAAAGTCCTTGCTTTCTCGCTTGAATGTGCAACTGAGGTCTAGGGGACCTCACCTAGAATACCCGGTATCTCCGACGGAGAAATTTCAATCTTTCGAACAGTTCCTACTTTCAACGGTCTCGCGTGCTCAGTTGTGAAAAAAACGAAATGTTCCTACGCTCGGGCACAGCCTTTGCCCCCCTCTTCCTGCTTACCGCGCTCGACGGCGCGTCTGGCTGGGTGGTCACCTCGCCGCGAGCGCAGTTCAGCAATGCTGCAGCGAGCACTACACCGGGCTATTACAACTCTGGTGGCACGTTGTGGAGGAACCCCAACAGCTTCAGCCTGGATACTCAAGCGGTTCGTTGGGGTGCTACGCCTTTTACGCACACCTATGGTGCAGGAACCAGTTGCACTGGCGCCGTGACCGAGCCGTCATCGTATACACCGTTGACAAGCGGGCTGAATGGTGGGATCACCTTTGCCTTTCACAAGGACTTTTGTACGAATCTTCTCCATCTCTTTCCCGAAGAGAACCCAACGGGCGAGGGCAAGGAGACCACCTTCCTGACGTGCGAGGAGCTGCGGGATGTCGTCGCGCGAGCGTTCAACACGTGGGCGATCAATCACCGCTCGATCTCCTTCAAGGACGTGACCGACAAGTGCGTCGACGTCACCACGACGAGTGGCTGCGAGCACGCGGAGATCTTCATCGTCTCCGGGGCCAGTAACAACGGCGCCACCTCCACCACTGGCGACCAGGCAGCGCTTGCGATCACTTCATTCAGACAGGGCCGCGTGTGGACGACGGCAGGCCAAAAGATCGCCGACAGCTTCGAGATCACGGGTGCCATTATGTATGTGCGCGCCCCCGCGTCGACGAAAGAATTTTGCTGGTACCTAGACTCGACCTTTTGCTTCTGGTTCCACAAGTGGAATGACAGTGGAACCGACGTGATCCTGATTGGACGCATCATTGCGGGAGTCCTCTTCATTCTCGCGGTCATGGCGATGTTGTGGTGCTTGGTCATGACCGCCTCCGCCGCGTTTTGCCTGCCCAAAGTGGATCTGGGCGTCGTGGGACAGGAGGGAGAAGATGAACTGTCCGTCAAATCGCCGGGGAGGGTGCCGCCTTCCGTCCCGCCGTCGCCGTCACCGTCGCCGCCCGAGCCTGCAAACAGCCGAATGTCCAAATTCAATGCATCGAAGTCGTTCAACGATGTCTTGTCTGGGCTGGGCACGGCTGAGGGGGTGAACAAGTACGGAGACGAGGAGGGGTTGACGTGCGGGAGCAAACGGCTGACGAATGTGATTGAGTACGTGGCAGTCATGCCGACCATCACACTGCTGATTGCGATCTTCTGGATCATCTGTGCGCCTATGTTCTACTACCGCATCTTCATCCCGTGCTGGGACTGCCACGGCTTCGAGGCCGCAATCGCCCACGAGGTCGGGCATGTGCTTGGCTTCCACCACCCGGATCAGGAGTGGCGGCACAACCTGAAGGCCAAGTACCCGATGAACCAGACTTCGTGCACCACGCCGCTCAACCACGTGCTCCTGTCCAATACTGCTACCGCCGCCACAGCACCGGAGCACCTGCCGACTGAATCGATCATGTTCTCGCAGTCGCTCTTCCGATACCGCACGTGCCTCTCGGCAGACGACCTCGAAGGACTCAACTTCCTGTACCCGACCTGCAGTGGCGCCTTCGAGCCTCTCGACACTGCCGACGGCCCGCAGCCGCTGTGCATCAAGGGGCGCAACAGCTCGGGATGGCTGCGCTTTCTCTTCATCGTCGCTGTCCCGTTCCTCATCTCTTCTACATTCATTGTACTGGTCCAGATGTGCGTTCGCCGCGAGCAGCGTACACGTCGCAAGTCACTCGAGGCGACGGCCATGCGGCTGCGTGCGCAGCGCTCGGCGCTCGTCGATCAACTTAAGAAGCGCACCATGGCCGCGACTACGAGAGCGCCCGACGGCACCACTCCACGCGGCGGAAGGATGCAGAGCATGATGAAGCTCATGGGCACCTCGAAGAATCTGACGAGCACGGCTGAGCAGGCGGCCGTGTACGTTTTGCGCGCCGGCGGCGACGAGAAGATGGGCTTCGTCCAGGCCTACGACCCCAAAACCAGCGTCTACACGATCAAGCTCGACGGTTCGGGCATCATCATGCAGGCCCCCGGCGCAAAGTTGCGTCCGGCGGGGCCACAGCTGGGCCAGACCGTCCTCGTCTCGCGCAGCAACGGCGACGAGAAGAAGGCCGTCATCGACGCCTTCGACCCCGCCACCAACAAGTACACGGTCACCTTCGCAGGTTCGGGCCTGAGCGTCGTCGTCGCCGCCGATAAGGTGCGCTCAATGCGTGTCAGCATGGCTAAGCGCCAGGCCTCCCGGGCCAACGTCCTCGATGCCGAGCTGGCCGCCCAGCGTGAACAAGCCAAGGCCATGGAGGCGGCGCAGAAGGCCAAGCAACAGCTGGCAGCGGCCAGGGCAAACATGGACCAAGCCGAGCGCACCCGTCTCAAGGCAGCTGAGCTTGCGGCCATTCTCGCAGTGGCGGAGGAAGAGGACCGCAAGATCGAACGCGAGGCCACAAAGGACCGGCGCGCGAAGGTTAGCTTTGGCGCTGGCAACATGGGGGTCTCGGGCTATTGGTCTGCGAATAAGGAGCCCACTCCAGCTTGTGCGAAACCTAAGGTGCGTCCCAAGACCGAGCGTAAGGCCAACCCGAAGGATGAGCTCGAAGCGGCCATGACCGACCTCGCTGTGAATGCTTGAGGCCACACTCAGTGATATGAGAGCGTGACGGCCTCTCGGATCAGAAGTGCATGGAGCTAGGCGCCTGCGCACGCGCTGGGCCTCTGTGGGGGAAGGAGCGGCAGCTTCAGGGATGAAGCGCGGCGTCCAAGGAACACTCCAAACGACGCGGCGGCGGTTAACGGGTCGCCGCGCCGATGCGCTGTCCGATGTGTGAGCCCCACGGGCTCGAGTTGTTATTGTGTGTACCATCCGCATTGCGTCGTACGCATACTGCCCGTACTGCGCCGTATGGTACAGTAGTGTGTGTATACGTCAGGCTGTCGCCGGGCGTCGCGCCCGCTTATTGACCGGTGGTGGTCGACTTGGAGCGTGGACGTGCCGGGATCGCGACGTGCCGAGTCACGTCAGTACACCTAGACGGTACACGGCGGTATCGTATCCGATCCCTCGCGTCCGGAGAATACGGCGTGCCCGCGGCCGCGCCGGCCCTTCTCGCTTCTGCGCTCGGGCGGCGCCGGGGTACTTCGTACTACTGCTACCCGGTGACGCAACGTGTACCGGCGGTGGTGGGTGGACCGACGCGCGACGGCCCGGGACGCGGGGACGCGCGCGCGGCGGCCCCGGCCCCCGCGCGCGATGCGCGATCGCCGAGCCGGCCGTCGGCGTCGTGTGAGCTGTGACGATCGTCGTAAGATTATCGAGTTAGATCGGTGGATTCATAGTCAAGTGCAACATACGCCGCTGAACGCGCCAACGCCGCTGAACCTCAAGGCTCAACGCACCACACGGTCCCGCAGTGAGGGCCAGTGAGAGCGTACCGGTACGGCGCATGCTTGATGCTCTACGGGCCTACGCGCTACGGCTCGCCCTTCCTCGCGGCCGATCCAAAGAGGACCGCCTCGCTCCGGGCAAGGCGCGGCGTGATCAGTGGGCCGCCGTCGGGCGGATGCACGACCAGCTTCAGTACGAGTGAGTAGCGTGGCCGGTCGCCCGCGAGCGCGTTCGGTGCGGTCACTGAATGCGTGATGTCCTGATCCATCAAGATGAGACGGCCGGGCGAGGGCGTCGTCTCGAGCACCCGGGCAGTGGGTGTGTCCAGGAACCGTGTGGGCGCCCCCCACTCGGCCCTCCACTCAGCCGGCAGGTAGAGGAGCGCCGTAACGAACCTTGGCCGCCCAGGATCTCGATTGGGGTACCGGCTGTAATAGTCGGTCCAGGGCGACGGCGGTAACAACATCGGGTCAGCGTCGATGTGCCAATTGAAGGCAGCCCGATCCTCAGCGGCGGTGGGCGCGTTGGCGGCAAGCGGCGGCACCTCATCGCCGAGCGCGGCCGGCGGCATGCGGCACACGGTGCATGCTACTCCCGGATTCGCGGCATCGATCAGCAACTGCAGCCTGGACTGCAGCTCAAGCACAGGCCCGGGTGTTGGCGATTGCGAGCAGAGGCGCCCCAGGGCGTCATCCGTGAGGCCCCAGCTCAGCGCGCCTTCGGATTTGTCACCGAGCACGTCGCGGAAGCCCTCACGCTCCCAGCAGAGCACGTCGGGCCCCGCGTCTGGCTGCCAGCCCGCGGCGCTCCCCAGCAGGCCCAGCAGCCGCGAGCGGAGATCATCGTCGATGACACCGTCGTACACGGCGACAGTGGAGCAGTCCCAGCGGCCGTTGATGATCGCGCCGTCGAGCTCCACGTGCATCACCTCCCGCGCTAGATCTGCCGTCCACGTGGTAGGCGTCCGGCTCACGGGACGCTGCAGGTCCCACTGCTCAGCGTGAGCTGCTCTAGCGGCGTGCAGCAAGTCGACGTCTGAATCTACCTCGTTTGGTGTGAAAGCTATGAGGATGGGTTCGGTGCCTGCCTCGAGCTCGTCGTCGAGGCAGCCAAGCATTTCATCGACAATCTCCGTGCTTTCCATGTCCTCATCCAACTCCAGGCCATGCAGCGCCGCCATCCGATGAGGGATGCCATGCACGGTATGAGCTTCAAAGCTGATGCCGGTCACTGCAGCCGCTGCTTCAAGCACCGCCGTCGCCTCGGAGTTCGTAAGGCCGCTCACGAGCAAGCGTGGACGGTGATGGAGCAGGGAGCACTGGTACACGTGAAAGAGAAAGAGAGAGGCCATCAAGGAACCTGCGGAGTCGCATCCTAAACGTTGGCTGTGAACTATACACCGGGGGGAGCCGGGACACACACGAGACAAACACGAGAGAGCGGTTCTAAGGTCAGGTCGGACCGCTGAGAAAATGACGCTTTTTTTGGCCCAGGAGTTGTCCAGAGGGTGTTTCAAGACTCCCTGTAGTTAGTACGGGGCCCTCGGAGGCGCGGGGGGGTTAGGGGGGGTTAAAAACAAAAATCGTGAAACGAAGGCCTTCGGAAATAGGGATTTTGAAGGGAAATCGTGTTTCGAAGGCGCTCGCGCCGGCGCCTGATCCATGGAGCACCCTAGCTTCATCGGCGCGGTTGCGTGAGCGGAGCGACTTGTTGAGCTCGCGACCGCCCGGCTCGTGCTCGGAGACGAAGGAGTACTACGAGGTCATCCTGAAGGAGTCAATCGTCTTCCTCAAGACCAACGACAAGCGTGGCACCTCCGTCTTTCTGGTGAAGCCGAGCTTGAAGCCGTGCCAGTCCAACGCCGTACATCACGCCCAAGGTGCAGCGCGGCCTGGGCTCTTTCGGCACGGTTGAAGAGGCTGCTGTTGGTGCTTAAGGCACTGGTCGCTGGGCAGTGCCGACGCCGCTCTCGCAACCACCGTGGTGAAGGCTGCCGCCCAGGCGAACGGCGCAAGCTGTAGCCCTTGGCTCTGCGAATGCTGATGCTTTAAACGGTCCAGTGTGCGCCATAGGGTCCGGCGATGAGGGTGGCGTACAATGTATTAGCAAAACGTGTTGTAGCGGTCGTATAAGTCATTCAAGCACACGTTCAATCACGCGCTATTGGAATCGAAGATAAGTGGCACCATTAGGGGTGTCAGCCCAAACCCAGAACACCTAAAACGAGTTCGAAAATGATTTTTCGATTTTTCTGTCCGACTCAAACGCCGCTCCCGCACCCGTCGCGACACACAAAAGTGCACGAAGGACCTCGACTGGGAGCCGGTCTGGGAGCCGGACGGGGAGCTGGCCGACGTCCCGGA
>Ga0210243_100770_pt1 | contig 26623 bp, 8 predicted proteins | sample ChrtobMeP5a_32mM_FD_155461 | JGI IMG/M metagenome (GOLD analysis project Ga0210243, IMG submission 155461) | Chrysochromulina tobin associated microbial communities from unialgal haptophyte culture, Seattle, Washington, United States - P5a_32mM | ecosystem: Host-associated > Algae > Haptophytes >...
CTCCTTCCCCTCTGGTCGCGCCGTGGGGGACTGCGCGAGGATGCCGATCCCTCTAGGTGAGGAGAGCACGTTAGTGCTGACGATGTGTTGTGTGAACGCCCACGGGGGCGCGCGTAGCGCGGTGTGAGCTTTTTGCTCCCCCCCGTCCTGCCGCAATGGTCCGTGGCAGCCGAGCCAGCGCCAATCAGCACATCGCCCTGGTCCGTGAGTGTGAGGACGACTCGCTCCACGATCTGCTCGTCAAGGTCCGCCAAGAGTTCTCAGGCATGGGTGGTCGCTTGCTCTGTGTCCTCACCTCGACAAGGAAGATGCCTCTCTCCGTCGTCTGGCATCTTCTTGTCGAATGTGGCCACGCGCCCCACCACTCGCATTTGAGTATGCTTGACGCCATGCTACCGCTTGCTATCACCGACTTCGAGCTCATCCTCTCATTGTGGCCAAAGCTGGCTGATCTCGAACGCACAGCCCCGGGAATGAAGGGCAGCAACCTGCCGCGTCTCGTGCAAGGATGGGCTGGCGTGCGATTCCTTGAGTACTGGCAGTCGGCCGCAGGCGCCGCCACACTCGACGCTGACAAGCTGCAGCGCCTTCGTCCAATCTGGGAGTCGGTGGCGCCAACGCAGGCGCAGCGGCTCCCGCCTGTGCGTGCGTGCAGCCTGGGCTGGAGCGACAAGCAAACCGTCGAGCTCGTGCGCCAGTTCGTGGACACCAACGGCGAGACGGAGGAGCTCGTGCGCGAGCTCTTTGAGCGCCAATTGCTCACCCCGGCCTTGATGAATGAACACCAGGGCCTCATCGGGGGCATGCTTCGTGTGCAGCCAGAGTGGGTGGCCGAAAGGCTCCTTTCTGGCGAGGTGATCCTCATCAAGGTACAGGCCAGTATCGGCGTGCTGGCGGTGGAGGCTCTCGCGGCATGGGCACAGCGCTCGGTGCTCACCGTACAGAACGTCCACCATCTGGCGAGGTTTGTCCAGGAGCTCGGGCAGCTGGCGCCGGCTACGAATGCGATGCACCGAGCCCTTGGACCACTTGTGACACTGATCGGCTGCATGCCTACCGACGATGAGGAAAAGAATGGCGAGAGGAATGGCGAGGGCCGAAGGACGGCCTGCCGCTGCGTCTCCCTCATGTACACCCTCGAGGACTCAGTGACAGGCAGGTCAGCCTCTCGCATCGCCGCGATCCCTCGGAGATCGCGATACTTTCACTCGAGCACAACCATGGTCTACTCGTTCGAAGCCTTCTTGTCGCAGGCGATACAAACCATTTCGCTCACCGAGCTCACCCAGTGTTACGGAGATCGGCAAGGCTTGGTTCGATTTGAGCCCTTCCCACTCTCAGCCGGTTTCCAGGAACGTTTCTACGCATGGGCGCTTGAACAGTTGCAGGCGGTGCAGTCATCCGAAACACTTCTCTGCTTCATCGAGAAATGGGCGACACGTATCTGCGAGTCCACTCAGCTGATGACACTGTGGAAGCGCGCCATCGAGTCGCTGAACTCGTGGACGTTTCTGCTGAATTCGATGGAAGCAGTCGTGGCCGCAATCGGCGGGCAACAGGCGTTTCGCGCGCAGAAACCAGTGCTTGTGACCGCCTTCGCTGAGGAGGGGCCGATCTCGATGGTGTACGAGTACATTGCGCCTCTCGCCCTGCGCAGTCCGTGCGGCGGCAAGAGTAGCAACGTGCGTTGCACGCAGGCGCGCCTCGCGCACTATTGGCCGAAGCGCTTCGCCTCCGAGTACGGCATCAGCCTTGCGCTCGCACTGCAGAAGCCGCCGGTCCAAAACGCCTCTCGATCGTCACCGCGCTTGGTGAGCCGCTTGTCCCACAAGCTCTCAGAGAATGCCGAGCAGATCAACGACACCCTCGATGCGCCAGCCGAGCTCGGCCGCGTCTTTGCCAGGCACCCAACCATGGAGAAGACCAAGACGCGAGACGAGTTCCTGCTGCTCAGCGACTGGGTGCGCAACCTCTCTGCGCACCTCTTCCGTGGGGCTGATGCATTCGAGCGCATGAGCGCCTTGCTCTGCGCCACATGGTCTGACAAGGGTGCCTTGCAGAAGCTCAGCGAGGTCTTTGGCGACACGCTCCTAGTATGCGCCGAGGCAACCTTGGATGTGACGCCTTTGGTCCGTTTCCTTCGCAAGAGCTCCAATCTGGGCTCGAAGAAGCTGTACATTCAAAACCGTCTCGAGACCTTCGCTCCCGCCTTCGCGCGTGGCGCCATGCCGCTTGGCACGCTGCATCCGCTGCTGCAGCAGGCATCAAGCGCCTCGGACCTCGCCCACTACTTACATGCGCTTGCATCCCATCTGCCCAAGTCCAGCGGTCTGCTGCAGGTCACTGGCGAGACGGCGGCGCTCGCGTATGAGCTGCTCGCCAAGGAGCCCGAGGCCGAGACCCGTGTTCACCTCCTCCGAGACTGGCGCTTCGCGACGCCGCCGGCACCCGAGCTGGATGAGGACGTGGACGCCGAAGTTTGGAAGACAGGCTCCTTGGCGGAAGCGCCACCCGTTCCAACCGAGAGACTCCCACTTGCGTTGAGCACGTCGGCGTACAGCGGGCTCGTGCGGGCGGTGCCCATCGTGCCGAGCTGCCAGCTCTACCGCCGATTTGGCCCGCGCGGCCACGCCGAGTTGGTGTCCTTTGTGAGCGGCGCGACGCCGACACAGCTGCGCGACCTCTTCTTGGAACACTTCTTGGAAGGTGAGGGCCAGTTGGGCGCAAGAAGTGGCGCAATCCGCCACGTTCGCAAGGATTTGGTCGAGCTCTGCCAGGGCGTGATGCGCGATTGGCAGCCCCCCTCCTGCCCCGCCGATCAGGTGGTCGCGCTCCTCGAGATCATCGAGTGGTTCCCCGAGACGTTTGACCGATGCGCGCCGCTCGTCTTCGCCAATGGCGACGAGGAAGCCGCGAGGAAGCTGCTGACCATGCACCCGCTCGCCGACCTCGAGGCGCTGCCACGGCACTTGTGGCCGTGCGTGCACTGGTCAGCTTGCACGGAGGCGCAGCTGCTGACCTTGGTGGAGGCTGGCGTCCCGGTGCCGCTCGACCAAATTCCTCTCGAGAAGCTCGGGTGGGAGACGCAGCAAGTCCTGATCGATGCACAGGCCGAGCAGGTCGGAGCATGCGCCGAGTACGCGGCCAAGATGATCGGCCCAATCGCCAGCTACCTGACTCGCTTCTTCGAGCTCTTGCCCAACTCGACGCCCATGCTCCTCAAGATAGGCGACGGCCTCGAGGAGGAGGAGCGCATGGTCTCCGGCTGGAACAAGATGGTGCATGCACTCCTCGTGAGCCTGCGGGAGCGCATCCGCGAGGGCAACGTGCTGCACACGGAGGAGCAGCTCATCGTCTTCCGTGGCTGCTCGCGTCGCGACGTCGACAGCGCCAACTCGGCGTTGCTTGCGGACCTACTCGAGGCGAAGAACGTCGACCCGAGCCACGTCGCCTCGCTCGTCAAGTTCGTTCTCGGTGAACGGAGATTCCATCAGACGGTGCGCGACTCGGCGCTGCGGGCTATGATGCGGCTCGGCCAGCAGGACCGCGACGCGCTGCACCGCAACTTGCTCTCCAACAAAGACAGCGCCACCGAGTTGCCCCTGCAGGTGCTCTCCTCACTGTGCGTGACCACCTTGGCAGTGGATGTGCTCCCGCTCGTCTCGGCACAGCTGGCGCGCTTGAGCCTCAAGCAGTGGGATGCCCTGCTCACGCTCATCGCCGACGCGAATCCCATGGGGGGTAAGCCACCGCACACGTACCCGCGTAGCCTCGGTGCCGAGTTCAACGAACGGCTGCTCGCAAAGTACCTTCGGCTCAAGTCGATGGACAACGACGACCCGCGCTACTTTCTCCTCTTTCTTGCGTGCACGCCGCCGGAGCGTGTGCCCGGCTACCTCCTCGGCGTCCTCGGGGTGCAGCGCCACCCGCTCGATGAGCTCTTCCTCAACGCGCTCACAAGGATGAGTCGGCTCGAGCTCAAGCAGCTGCTCGAATACATCTCGCCCCCTGAACTCGCCTCGCGCCTCGAGTGGGTGCTTCGGAGCCTGCGGACGGCGGGCGACCCTTGCGAGCTGCTCGCCGCCCTCATGGACGTACTCGACCATCCGGCCTACCGCGCTGTCCAGCCGACCATCCTCACAACTCTGCTTCAGATGCCCAAGATGAAGGAGCTCGGGTTGTTCGAGCTTGACGAATTCCGCGCGCTGTTCCGCTCGCGCCTGCCAAGGCTTGAGTGGCCTGGGCGTACCTCGAGCGGCGCTCGCAACATCGACGAGAGGTTTCGGCCGTTGCGCGCCTTATACGTCGAGTTCTTCCGCGCGAGCTGGGCCAACGGTGCGCCCCTCGACAGCGCCGAGTCGCTCAGGACGACGCTGCATCTTGGGGAGGAGCCCTTGAGCAGCCAGGAGGTGCAGGTCCTCGGCGCGGATCTGCGCTCGATGCGCCTGCTCGTCGAGCTCGCTCCTGCTCACGCCATCCCCGCCTTCGGGTTCAATCTGCTGTCGGAGGACCCCTCGTTTGCAAACGCGCTCTCCATGAGGCAGCTCGAGTGCATCACGCAGCTCACGCCCAAAGGGCTCGCCCAAGACAGGAACTGGGCCGTCTGCCGCAAGGTCATCGGCCAAGTGGAGCCCGCCAGCGCCCTGCGCCTCGCCATCTCCCTCGTGTGCCACTCGCGCGAGCTCGGCGACCTGTGCCTCGTCGAGGCGGCCTACAAGGCCGTCGACAGCTTCACGCGCAAGCAGGTCTGGCTGCCAAATGAGCTGCGCGGGCTGTGGAACCACAAGCTGCCGGACGCGCCCGATGGGACCAAGCGTACCTTTGGCGACGCGATTCTGCGGGTGGTCTCTGACGCCGTCGGGCCGAGCATAACGACGCGGGCCATTGTCGAAGCAATTGCATGGCGCCCGCCGCCTCCGGAAAAAGACCAAAAGGCCAAGGAAGAGGACTTTGAGCTTCTCGAAGGCGAGGCGGCAGAGCCGGTCGAGGTCGACCATTTTGGATGAGAAAAAGAGCAACGCAGCTAGAAAGATGGGCCAGCTGACCGCGGGGGCATACTAGCGCGGACCGGCAGAAGATATGTTCGAAAGCAGCGGGTTGCGGGTGCGTGGTCGCAATCACGATCGCACGGCGACGCCGACGGCACGCGAGCGCGGTGTGGGAGCGAGCGGGAGGCGCAGGTGGGCGTGTCGGGTGTGGATCCCGCATAAACACGGTACACGGTGATCGACAGTCTCAGTTATCGCGGACCTTCGATCGTCAGCTATCACAATTAAGATGAGTTGCACACCGGCGTGGATCATCCGACATCGCCCCCGCGCGCGCGCCCCGGCCGGCTCCCACCGCCCTGACCCGCCCTATACATTGTCCGAACAGCGCAACACTCGACTCGACACAGCACCCTCCGCGAGTACGAAGCCCGCAGCGGTCCCCGCCACAAACCGAGGATGGTGTAACCGAATAGCTATGGTTCAGACTTCCAGTCTGGGACCCACCCACAGTGACAGTCTTGTGGCGTCAGTGCAGACATCAACTTTCATCCGAATGTGAGCCCCAATGCCCAGCGCTCCACGCCGCTTCCGGCCCTCTTGGTTTACGCAACCGCCCGCTGGCGCGCATGTCAACAATCGCCGTTCCCGTCGCGTGCCATCACTGAGGCTCTACCTCCAGCGAGCTCCGCCTGTTGCCGCGACGGTCGACGGCGCTGGCTGCGTTGTGCGTAAGGACGACTGTGCGGGCCGCGCGCTCTCCGGTCGCCGCTTCGGCGCTTGCTGTGCTGCGGCTAGACTGTCCGCTGCCACGCCCCCCAATGGGCGCGCCGTCTTAGGGCGTAGATTGTACTGAGCCCGAGAGAGCTCACGCGCCGTGTCACGGACGGTCTCCCGCGCCGACTTTGGCGCCGACACCTTGCCCGTTGCCATGCGCGTCGGGTTCTCCTTGTCCGTACCCAGCCCATCACGAGAGAGTTGGTGCGTATTTGGCATGTGGGGAAGCTGCAATGAGCGACGGAGCGTGTCTGGCAGGTGGTCAGCTGCAGGACCATCCGCGCAGGTCGAGTTGCTTCTGCTGCTGCCACGGCTGCCACTGGCGCCAAGGCTGCTGCCGCCTGATCCTCTGTCACGACTGCTGCTGTTGCTGCTCTGGGCGCTGCCATGAGCGCTGCCATGAGCGCTGTCTTGAGCACTGCCTTGAGCGCTGCTCCGAGCACTCGCTTGACTCTCTTGGCTCCGCGCCGGGTCGGGTCGGCCTCCAAAGCTCAGCCTGATCGCATGTGGCGGAGGGCTGAGCAGTGCTGCTGCCGCCTCCGCCGCGGCCGCCTCGGCCTCCTCGGCCGCCTCCGCTGCGGCGTCGACGACTGCAGCGGCCACTTCCACTGCCTCCTCCACAGCCACCTCCCCAGCCACCTCCCCAGCGATATGGGCACCCTGCAAGCTGTGAAAGGCTCCGCGCGGCGTGAACGAGGCGAGGGCCGCGTTGAGCGAGGCAGAGCTGTAGAGTGCGGCGGCTGGTGGCGCGGCGCCGCACCCATCTGGATTTACTGCACGTGCGCGAGCTGCCGCCCGCTCCGCAACCATCTTGGCCGATAGGGCCGCTCGGGGCGTCTGGCGGGATGGCACTACCGCCCCCGAGGCGATGGCGGCAGCAGCCGAGGCCTGCATGATCATGGCAGATTCTCGCTTGGCGGCGACAACACGCGCCTTTTCTTGCTCCGTCTGCTGGCGTGCCGCCTCCAACTGCGTCTGAAGCGCCTGCACCTTATCTGCGAGAATGCCGGCGCGTCCCTCGGACTGTTTCGCGCGCTCGTCCGCGTCCTTTGCCTGGCGACGTGTCTCGAGCAGCTCTGAGTGGACTCGCGCGACCTTCTCCTCGGCTGCATCCGCCCGTGCCATGGCCGCCTCGGCCGACTTGGCGCTGCTCTTCGCGCCCGTCCCGGCGCCACGCTTGACGGCACCGAGCGTGACTGCCTGGCAGCGCTCGCCGAAGCGCAAGGTACGCAGAGACTCGACGGCGTTGCATGCGGCGGGTGAGGCCTGCATGATCATGATCGTCTTGGCACACGAGCCCTTAGCACCGAGTGCGTCCGAGAGCAGTAGCGTCAGCTTCGAGTTGCGATACGGGATGTGGACGCCGCCACCACCCTCCTTGGCACCACCTTCCTCGCCGCCAGCCCCTTCCTTGCCGAGCGCCTTGCGCGAGCGCTCGTGCAGCGAGGTCATCACTAGCTCGAGCGCCGAGAGGCTCTTGTTGATGTGCTGAGCCTCTCGGAGCTGCTCCCCCTGCACGCCGCTCTTACCCACGCGCTCGGAGCCGGCGAGGTCCACCAAGTGCAGCTTGCCGGTACGCTCGGTATCGTCACGCGTGTTGCGCAGCGTCACGTGCACGGTGAGCACGAGGTGGGAACGCGACGAGGCGGCGTTCATGAGCGTCGCATGCGTGTGCCGCCGCTTGCCCGCTGCAGTCAGATGCTCAGCGACCGCTTCGCCGGACTCAAAGGGCAACGTCGTGAGGTGTGGCACGCTCACCGTGCCGTCGGCCGCCGCGCGCACCTCGAGCGCGTCGGCCACCACCTCCCTTCCACGCTCGTCGTGGATCTTCTCATGAAGCAGGTCCAGAACCTTCTCGTTGTACACTTCGAGCATCGAGCACGTGAAGAGGACCTCGAGCGGCTCGGCACGGCGCGCGTACTCCTCCTCGAGCAGCCGCGCCTCGCGCAGCAGCTCGTCGCACGCCAGGTGCACCAGGCCAGGCTCGCTACCTGCGCCCTGCATCGTGTACGACTTCCCGGCGCCCGTCTGGCCGTAAGCCATCACGCACACGTACTGCCCCTGCAGCACGGAGGTGATCGCGGGCGACACCTCATCGTACAGCTGCTGCGTCGTGCACACACTGCCGAAGCACGCGTCGAAGGCGCACTCGACGCGTGCGCCATCGCCATCGGGCGGCGGTGGTGCCTGCAGCGCGATCAGATTGTACGCAGGCACCGAGACGACGGGGGACTCCCCCTTGCCAATTTCCGTCGCTGAGAGGGGTCTGGCGCGGCAAAGCACCCGGATGGCTCCGCTCGCCTCCTGCAGTTTGTTGCACGCCTCGCGCCGACGCACCGCCATGTGCCGCGCGCGCGCCTCTGCCGCCTTCATCGCCTCCTCCGCGATCTGAACGAGCTTCTCTCGCTCCGATCGCTCCTCAGCCCGCACGCGCGCCACCTCTGCCTCGGACGACTGTCGTGCCGCTCGCAGTGCCGCCTGTAGCTCGGCCACATGGGCGATCTGCTGCTCAAGCTGTGACGTCGCCTTCTCGAGCTGAGCCTTCATCTCGGTCAGCTGCGCCTGCGTCGCGCGGTTCTTCTCAGTCAGCTGCCGTTGGATGCATGCTGCCTCAGCCTGCGAGGCACGTGCGGCGCTGCGCTCGGTGTCGAGACGTCGCTCGGCGGCCTCCTCGGCGGCCGACACGCGTGCAATCGCCGCCTCGCGCTCTGCGCTCACCGCCCGCTCGACAGCTTGCTCTAACGCTTCGCCGTTCACGCCGCCGGCCTTGCCGTTGGCGATGGCCGCGGCGGCGGCGACGGCAGAGGCGCGCCGCGCATCGCGCAGGTGAGCCTGGAGCGTGAGCTGCTTCTCTTCAGACGACTTGAGCTGGGCCTGGAGCTGCTCCACCACCTTGGCGTGCTCCTGGGACGCCTGGAGCAGCGCCGCACGCCACTCGTGAGCTTGCTGCTGCGCCGCCTGCCGCTGCGCCTCCTGCAGCGATGCAGCGAGCTCGTGCATCGTGCGCTGACCCTCTATGAGCGCCTGCTGTTGAGTTTGCGTCGCGTCCTGCAGCATGCGCTTCCAGCGCTCCTCGTCGCGCGCGCTTCCCACTTCGGACGCCTGCACAATCTGCTGCTCCGCCATTGTCCGTAGCGAGGTGATGTCGCGTGCTTGACGGATGGCCAGCTCGCGCATGTCCGTGAGGCGCTGTTCGTACTCGCGCATCTGCTTACGGAGCCTTTCTTCTTCGGTTTCGCCACCCTTGAAGAGCGTGCTCGCGAGACCCAGCCATCCATTGACGCCCGCAGGCTTGACCAGCGAGGATGATGAGGATGATGGCTGCTGCTGGAGCGGCGGATCACTATGCGAAGACGCCGGCGGCGGCAATGCATCCACGACTGGGACGTCTTCCAATCGGACGTAGTCGTGTGCGAATCCCGAATTCGGGCCGAGTGGGGAGGCCAAGAGGTCACGCATGAGCGCCCCGCAGCCTTCAAATGGGCCCGGGAGGAAAATCTGAGGTGTGAATACAAAAAGGTCAGCGAGTCCCCTTCCGCAGCTTCGCGAGCATCTCATGAATGGCAAGCTCGCGCTCCAACACGGCCATCTCTGCGCGCACGGTGCTCTCCTCGCCCAAATCGAGCCGTTCTATGAAGCTGCGCAGATTCTCGCCCTCGAGCGCAGGCGCGTTATCACGCCTGTTGTACCTGGCCGGGTCGACCGCTTGCGTCAGCGCGAGCAGCCGTGCCTTCTTATCGCTCGCCAAGTTGGCAAAGCCGGGCGAGTTCGCCAGCCGCTCGCGCACGGGCGTGCGACCTCCTTGGATCTCATCGAGCCGCCGCTGCACTCCGCGCCGGTAGTATCGGTCATTGGGCCCAGCCGGCCGCGGCCCCACCCATCGCGGCCCTCCTCGCGGCTCACTCGGCGGTACAAAATCGGGTGCGCGACGGCGCCTCGCATGAGACTGTGCGGTGGCTGGTGCGGAGGGGGCCTCGCGAGGCGGCATCGGCGGGCGCCGGTGCGGTGGTCTGCTCGTCTCGATGGCGCAGGAGGAGATAGGAGCGTGCCAGTTCGAGGGCTCGAGACGCGCTGGCGCCGGCCGGTTCGACGAAGCCAGCGGGAAGAACCGGTACGCTGGTGGAGACTGCAGCAATGGAGGACGGCGGTACGGAAGGCCGCTCGTGGTGATGGGCCGAGTGGAAACGGCCGCGTGCCACGTTGGATTCGTGTGTCGCAGGCTGCGCATGGTGCGCCGGACATGAGTGGGCGTCGGGAGCGCGGTTAGCCGGTCGAAGGCCGGGCAGCTTTTGCTCTCGCCGAGGCGGGCCGGGCGATTCGGCAGCACGGCATTGATGAGCTCCTCGGCGGAAGAGTGCAGCATCGCGATGAGCCGGCGGTTATCTACTGGCGTGGTCGGAAACTGCTCGCGCTCCCAGACGTGATCCCGCGGTGGCGGCGCGTAGTCGGAGGGCAGCGGCTCAGTGGAAGTGCTCGTGGCAGGGTGGTGGTCGTCTGCGTTCGTGAGCACCTCCGTATTGCGGAAGACGCAGTCGGGGCTGTCTGCCACGACGTCGGCGACGCTGACGTCGGCGGCCATGGCTGATCCTGCGGCTTGTTGCCGCACAGCATGCCCGCGCACATGGGCCTGCAACTTAGTCGCCGCCTCCGCTTCCTCTGAGGCTCTCGCCGCGGCCTCCGCTTCCTCTGCTGCTCTCGCCGTCTCTGCGTCGGCGGACACAACCGCGAGAATCCCGAAGACTCGTGCTGCTGGTACCGCAAATTCGACCATCGGGCAGCGCGCGAGGGGACCAGTTGCTCGTATGCTCGAGGTCAAGACACAGAAGCCATGTGTGTGAAGTCAGGCGTTCCTAATGAGTGTAACAGTCGGAGGCGAAAACGCGCATTCGACCCAGAGTGCCGCTCGAGGGCCCGAAACGACAAGGCAAATCAAGTCAAACTTGTCTTGCGAAACGACAAATCCTCGCTCTTCTTGTCGGTGCTGTCTGTCGACGACGCCTCAATACACAGGCGCCGCGGCCGACCGGCGCCAGCACTGCGCCCGCCTTCGCGGCCTAAAGGGCTTGGATGCCTACGCCCATGCGCTGCGCCTCCGGCGTCCACACTGTGCCGCAAGTCAACCATTACCAACTAGGCTTCAACTCTGGATACGGCGCCAAAGCAGCAAAGTACAGCGCGGGCTACGCAAGTCGCGGCGCCAGCCCAATGCGTACCAGGGACAGCAGCCCGCCGCATGAACGCGCGAACAGCCCACCGACGATGCGCCAGCATATCATCGATCCTTTCGAAGAATCTGTTCGAAGAGCCTACAGCAGCAAACTCAATACCGGGGGTCTGCCGCCGCCGCTGCCGCCACGTCTCGTGCCCGAGCGTCAGAGCATGAGCGATTTGTGGCGGCGGACGGACCACATTGTCGGCGAGGGCGGCGATGCTGCGCCGGTGACGGCGTCTCCCTTTTCATCGCTGGTCGGCGGTGTGGGGCTCACGCGCGCAGTCGCCGGCTTCCCCGCCCGGTTGACGCTCGTCGCGCGCAGTCATCTCGGCCAGCCCGTGCGCACCGGCGACGCTCCGTGGGTGGTCTCAATCAGCGGCCCCGGTCGCGCAGAGGTGGCCATCACAGATCACCAGGACGGCTCTTACACGATCCGCTACCTGACGGCCTCGTCGGGCCGGTACAAGCTCGCCATCCGGCTTGGGGAGCATCATCTGAGCGGGAGCCCTTTTGAGGTTGGCGTGCGCCCGGCGCCTTCGTCTCTGAGCCTGAGCCTCGCGAGCGCCGACCGTGCGCTCAGCCTGGCGGCGCAGTCGCGGCACACGGTGCGCGGGCTGTTTGCGCGCTGGCGCGCATACGTGCCCCTCGAGCGCTTCGGTGGCTCACGACTTCGTGGACTTCTCATCGCAGCGATCGAGCACGAGCAGACGCGCTCGCTGATGCGAAGCTGGAGGGTGCTCGTGGAGAACACGGAGCGGTGGCTGGCGCGGCGGCGGCTGCTGCGCGCGCAGCTGCTGCACGTGCTCGGCGCGCGCGCCACGCACTCCCTCGGCGAGTGGCGTACCACCACGTACGGCCTGATGGGCATTGAGCTCACTCTCTTCCTCGCGCGCCGCGCACTCGCACCGCACGAGATGCGCGCTGCGCTACGTGTGTGGAGCGCGCGCATCGCGGATGGGTCGCTCCGCCCGGCCCGGCGCGGCCCGCGTCGGCTCCTGCTCGCCTTATTCGATTCGCAACGTGCGAGCCAGGCGGCCTTCAACTCATGGCGCTCGGCTGCATACGAGGACAACTATCAATTGCGCCGGCGAGCCATCGCTGCGTTCGTGCACTCGGGGCAGGCGGCTGCCCTGCGCACATGGCTCGAGGTCGTGCGCGAGCGTGTGCTCAAGCGCCATGTGCTCCGCCAGATGCTTGGGCTGAGACTTGCGCGCGCGTGGCGCCAGATCGTCCATGCGCACGCCCTAGTCCGAGATGCCCTCGCGCTCCTCGAGGCGCATGCACGCACGATGCTCCACGGTCAGACGGCGCGCGCATTCCACAGCTGGTGTGAGTCGGTCGAGGCGCGCACGCGGGCGCTCGCGCGGCTGCGCCAGGGTATGTCCGCCCTCCGCGACCGCGCCGTGCTCCTTGTGTGGAATGCCTGGTCCGCCTTTGCCCTCCACCAGGCCAAAGCCCTCGACACGCTCCACACCGCAGTCGGCCGCTTCCGCAACGCCCACTGCTCGCGAGCATGGAATGCCTGGGCGGAGATGGCCATGGAGCGCGCGGGACAGATGTCGCACCTGAGGGGGGCCGCCGCGCGACTGGTGCACCGCCAGACGGGCGCGGCGCTCCGACGGTGGGTCGATGCATGGGAGCTCGGGGTCATGCTCCGGCGTGGCCTCAAACGGCTCGTCCATCGCGAGCTTGCGATCGCCTTTGACACGTGGAGCGATGCGGCGGGGCAGCTCGCGTCGTCGATGGCCATGCTCGCGCACTCGATGGCACGGCTCATCAACGGGCAGCTCGCGGTCGGGTGGCTTACATGGAGCGTGTTTGCGGCGCTCCGTGCCAAGACCCTGGCCGTGATGAGCAAGTGCAGCGCCAAGATGCTCAATTCGCGGCTCGCGGTTGGGTGGCACGTCTGGGTCCGATTCGCGGCGCTCCACGCCCAAGCGATTGAGACCTTACGCATGTGCGGCGTCAAGCTCTTCAACCAGCGTCTTGCGCTCGGCTGGACGTCATGGGCCGAGTACGCGGTCGCACGCAAGAGCGCCATGGGGATGCTCCACAAGTGTAGCCGCCGGCTGATTAATCGGCGTCGCGTCCTCGGATGGAACTCGTGGGTTGATTACGTGGAGACGCGCGCCGCAAAGATGGAGCAGCTGCGGCGCATGGTGTCGCGCCTGACGTTTCGCGAGCGCGCGGCGGCTTGGAACAGCTGGAAGGCGTACGTGAGCGAGAGCGCGGAGGCGATGCGGCTGTTGCGGGGCGGCGTGGGCGCTTTGATCAAGCGCGAACTCGCTGCTGCGCTTCGCTGTTGGCGCATCTGCGGGGATGAGATTGCGGTCGGCCAGCGAGCGGCGCGCCAGCTGCTGGGGACGAAGCAAGCGCAGGCTCTGCGCACGTGGCATGCGACGGCCTCTGCTGCGTCGGCGACGATGGAGCAACTCCGGCGGTGCGTGTCCCAGCTGCTGGGGACGAAGCAAGCGCAGGCTCTGCGCACGTGGCAAGCGACGGCAGCCGCTGCGTCGGCGACGATGGAGCAACTCCGGCGGTGCGTGTCGCACATGCGCAATCGGAAGCTGGCCATGGGCTTCCTCTCGTGGCGTGAAGGCGCGCAGATGTCGAATGCCGTTCGCCTGTGCGCACGGATAGTGATGCGAGAGCAGACGAGCGCGCTCCTGGGATGGCGCGCGCAAGCCAATGAACGTGCAACCATGCTTTGGCAGCTTCGCATCGCCGTCGGTCGCTGGAGCAAGGGTCAGGTTGTGGCTTGCCTCGAGCGGTGGGCGGAGGAGGCACGGCACGCTGCCGCCAAGCACGTGGTCATCGTGCGCATGATGCGGCAGGTGCACGCCAGGGCCCTCCGCCAGTGGCGCGAGGTGGCTGAGGGGCACTCCGCGGCGCTTGCGGCCATCCACCAAGCAGTGGGCAGACTCTTGCATCGGCACTCGCTCAGCGCCATCAATACGTGGCGTGCGTACGTCTACGAGCTCAACGCGTCGCTTGCCAGCCTTTGGCACTCAACGTGCTCGCTATTTGGCCGCTTTCTGCGTGTGGGCTGGAACACGTGGCGGGACTATGTGGAAGAGCGCGCCGAGCGGCTCGAACGGCTCGGAAAAGCGGCGAGCCAGTTGCATCACGCGGGCCTCGCCAAAGCCTTCCGTTCGATCCTCAACGCTGCTCAGCACGACGCGACCGGCCGCGCGGTGCTCAACCGCATGCTGAACTCGGCGATGACGCGCTCGCTGATGACGTGGCGCTCGGCGACCGAGGCGCACGTGGCCGTGCTGAGCGTGGTGCAGAGGGTGATGGGCTCGTGGCTGCACCGGGCGGTGGGCGGTGCGCTGCGTGCTTGGAAGGAGGAGGGCGAGTCCCTGCTGGGCCTGCGGCGGGCGGTGGCGCGCCTCGTGCACAAGCAGCTGCTGGCTGGCTGGGAGCCATGGCGGCATCACACGAGGCAGATGAAGAGGTGGCGATCGTGGGTAGCCAGATGGTCGAGCGCGTCCGTGCTGCGAGCCTTGCTCACCTGGATGCAGTACGCGGAGGACGCTGCGGAGCACGCGCAGACGCTCGCAGTGCAGCTCATTGTGATCAAGCAGTTCATAGGTGTGCAGAAGGCGCGTGCGTGGCGGCAGCTCACTAGCGTCGTGGCGGCCCGGCTGTCCGCGCTCGCCTTGCTCCGCGGAGCGGCCCTTCAGCTCATCCGACGGCAGATTGCAATATCGTGGCGGAGCTGGGCCGAGATGACCACCGAGATCGCTGCGAAGCTCGGTCGGCTCGAGCAGAGCGTCGCGACCCTGCGGCGTGGCGCACGTGGGCACAAGATGGCCATGGCATGGCGCACGTGGGTCGAATACACGCTCGAGCGCAACGCGAGCCTCACGGCGGCACAGCAGGTCATCTCCCGCCTGTACAATGGCGCTCTCTTCCGCGGATGGCACACGTGGGTCGAGATGGCGACGGAGCGCTCCACCCAACTCGCCAGGCTCGGGCGTGGCGTTGCGAGCCTCCGCAACCGCGACCTGAGCCAGGCGTGGCACGCCTGGTCTGAGAATAGCCTCACTGGCGTCGCCGCTCTTGCCAAGCTGCGGCACTGCGTGGGCATCATGTTCAATCGGCGCCTGTACGCGGGCTGGCTCCGCTGGCACCAGACCTCCACACGGCGCCGCGCGGCCCTCAAGCAGCTCGGTCGGTGTGCGCACATGCTTCTTAACAAGGGCCTGCCCATCGGTTGGCACATGTGGCTCGAGTTTGCTCTCGAACGCCACGCGGCCCTCGCGCAGCTGGGCCAGTGCCTCGCGCGCTTCTTGAATCTCAAGCTCGCACGGGGATGGCACACGTGGTGCGAGGCGGCGTCGCAGCTGGCGTCCCAGCGAGTGCAGATGCGACGCTCCTTGATGCGACTGATCGCCCGGAGTCTGTCCAGCGGCTTTGCCACGTGGGTCGAGGTGGCGACGGAGCGCGCCGTGACGGCTGCCACCAAACGAAAGGTGGCCATGCGGCTCCTCAAGCGCGGCGTGTCGATGTGCTGGCTGACGTGGAAGGAGACGTCGGCGGCGCGCGAGCAGGCACTCGGGCAGCTGCGCCAAGCGGGCCTGCGCCTCTTCCATCGGCGGCTCGCCCTCGGCTGGATGACTTGGCAGACCTTCTCGAGCAGCCGAGCGGGCATGCTCGCTGCTCTTGACAAGTCCGGACGGCGCCTCTTCAAACGAGGTCTTGCGCTCGGCTGGACGTCATGGGCCGAGTACGCGGTCGCACGCAAGAGCGCCATGGGGATGCTCCACAAGTGTAGCCGCCGGCTGATCAATCGGCGTCGCGTCCTCGGATGGAACTCGTGGGTTGATTACGTGGAGACGCGCGCCGCAAAGATGTATGAGCTGCGGCGCTCGGTCTCGCGCATGATGCATGCCAAGCGGGCAGCGGCTTGGAACAGCTGGAAGGCGTACGTGAGCGAGAGCGCGGAGGCTATGCGGCTGCTGCGGGGCGGCGTGGCGGGTTTCCGCAGCCGCGAGCTTGCTACGGCGCTGCGATGTTGGCTTGAGTTCCGAGACGAGATCGCGTTCTGCGCGCGAGCGGCGCGCCAGCTGCTGTGGATGCAGCGTGCGCGAGCGCTGCGAACATGGCAAGAGAAGGCAAACTCGATGTCCATGGCCATGGGCCGGCTGCGGCGGTGCGTGTCGCACATACGCAATCGGAAGCTGTCCGTGGGCTTCCTCTCGTGGTTCCGAGGCGCGCAGATGTCGATGGCGCAGCGGATGGGCGCTCAAATGCTGATGCGGGAGCAGGCGCGCGCGCTCCGTCAGTGGCAAGATGTCGTGCACGTGCGGCGCGGGGCGTTTGCGCAGCTCGATCGGTGCTTTCGCCTGATGAGGGGCGCCAAGCGTGCCAAAGGACTCCGGACTTGGCAGCAGTACGTGCGATCGCGCCGGGCCGCGCTCCAATCATTACGCAACTCGGTCGGCCACATGCGACGTCGCCGCCTGAGCCGGGGCTGGAATCAGTGGAAGGAGGGCGCGCGGCTGAACAAGTTTGGTGCGCTGAGCGTGCAGCAGGCGCACAAGAAACGGCGCGTGGTTCTCGCGGCCGCGCTCGCTGTCTGGCGGCACGTGACTCATGAGGAGGAGCTCGCGCTTCATGAGGAGGAGAGGCGGCGCATGCATGAAGCGAAAGTCACCGCGGACGAGGCGGCCGCGCGTGACAGCAGGGTCGCGGCACTCATGCAGCAGAACTCGGCGCTGCGCGCCTCCACGCTCTCAATGAGTGCCTACGTCGAGCGATGCGCGGCGCAGGTGGCGTCGGTCGCCGAGCTCGAGGATGGGCAGCATGTGGCCGTCTCGTGGTACGTCACCTTTCTGGAGGATCGAGTGTCGGAGATGCGCCGGCAGCTGGCGCTCGCCGCCGCGGCCATCAGCAACAACGACCCGACTGCCGCAGAGGCGGCCCAGGCAGCTTTCCACGCAGCCGCTGCCGGCGGCCCTCCGGCACGGCTGCCGAGTGGTGCACCGTCGCCACCAGCCGCCTTCCGGCAGGCGGCCGAGCGGTGGGCGGAACAGACCTTGGGCAAGGTTCCCCAGCCCGTCACGAAGAGTCTCGAAACCCCTCGCGGGCAAAGCGCCGTTACAAGCGCCCCGGGCGGGGGCGATGGCATCGAGGGGCTGGCGGCGCGCGTAGCTGCCTACCGAGCCACGAGGGATGCACCGGCCCCTGCTGCCCCAGCGCCATCGGGGACGCCGCAGTGGTTACAGCAGGAGTACATGAGGGCGCAGCGCTTAGCTCAGGAGTGGGAGAGCTACACAAACCTGGCCGGGGTGCCCCCTCTGCCGAGGGCTGGGGCCACGCCCGCTACACGTCCGCAGGTGCTCCCGCCCGCACCGCCAGCGCCGCCGCAGCAGCAGAAGCTGCCGGCGCGCGTGCCCGTGCGAGTGGTGCAGGCCTTCGACCGCTTCGACGCGGACCACAGTGGCTTCATCGATCGTGCCGAGCTGCACGAAGCGCTGCATCACTACGGCATTGACCTGTCGGGCCCGGGGACGGCGGCGGTGCTCGCGCGGTACGACGACACGCCCGACGGCCAGATGGACCTGAGCGAGTTTGCCGAGCTCGTACGAGATCTCGATGAGGGCATGCTCCGAAGCTCACAGAACGCTGCCGCTGCCGCCGCCGCCGCCACCGCCGCCGCCAAGCTGCGTGAGTCCGAGCTGGCGGCTCGTCGCCTCCGTGAAGCAGAGCTGCACGCGCGCACGATCGAGCGCGCCGCCGAGCAGCAGCACGAGCGCCATGCCGAGCGCCAGCTCGCCCTCCAGGCCGAGCGCTCGCGAGCCCAGGAGCAATCGGTCCACATGTTGAAGCAGCAAGCGGAGCGCGAGATGCGCCACTCGGAGGCAGTAGAGGCACAGTGGAAGCATGTGCACGCTCTGGCACGCTCCTCGTCGGCTACTGTCCTGCCCAAGCGCGCCAATGTCTTCCTCTCCGAGGGCGACAGGCGCTCGGCCTCCCCGAAGCGCGCGTCCTCGCCCAAAGCTGTTCGGTTGCACGACGACGCCGTAGCCGCTGCGATGAAGCGCGTCGACTGGCTGCACCAGGCGCGCTCCCAGCGGTTCGAGGCGGAGGCGGCCAAGGCACCGCCACCGCTGCCGTGGAAGCCCACAGGCAAGGCCACGAGCGCCAGGGCGTACGACCCAAGGGAGCGAGGGATCAAGTGAGTGCACGTGCACGGGCCACGGCACCTCCAGAACGCGCTTGTGCATATCTGATTTTCAGTTTATAGAGTTTTGCGTTGCCGCGCGCGCCGGACGCACCGCGTGGTCGCGACGTCGCCACCCTCCAGATGTGAGCGGAATAACTGATAACATGGCTCATGGGCACGGCAATCTTTCACTGATGTACTGAAAAAGATCGGGTGTTACGTGTTTTATTCGGCGTTAGCGAGGAATATTATAACTAATCGACAAACGACAATTTCGTGCGCTAGGTTTTAACCGCGCCGTGGATCCGATCGTGCTCAAACCGCCAGCACACCGACGAGCAAACACTGAGATTTCCCCACACCACGACCGCGCGTGCAGCCCTGGGAACAGCACACCTGCGGCGCGCCTACCCTTTGTTAGCACAATGTCACGCACGCATGCCTCGTTGCCAGCTGAGTGGGGAGGGGACTGCTGCGCTGAGCCGCTGACACGTCCCGTGGCGTCTCTCCCATGGCCGTTGCTGTGTTGACCGCCCCCCCCCCATTTTCAGATGCCTTGCGCCATTCACGCACTGCCCCACCACGCACGCCATTCCCACCCCACATACATTCTCCCGCGCAGCTCGTCCGGATCCGTCCGCTGCGCCAGGGTCAGTCAGATGTCGCCGCGGGGTCCGTCAGCTGTGTGGGCCATGCCGCTGGGTCCGTCATTCATCCCACTGGTCATTCATCCGACCGCCGCTGCCAAAGCCACTGCCGGCGCCGCGCGACGGCGGTTTCGCGGTTTCGGAGCTGCTGCCGAAGTACGCCCCGAGCCGCTTGGTGACCTTGTGAATGCCACGGTTGATTGCCGAGTTCATCTCGGCGATGCGCTTGAGTCCAACCCCGATGGTCTCACGTACCTGATGAGGGAGGCCATCAGCATGCAATCAGCATGCAATCAGCATGCAATCAGCATGCAATCAGCATGCAATCAGCATGCAATCAGCATGCAATCATTCCCCTTGAGCCCAACCCCGATGGTCTCGCGTACCTGCGACTCGGTCGCGTCGTCGTACGCGCGGATGAGCGAGTCGTTGATCTGGGCACGCTCGCGCTTGGTCGTGATCCCACTCACGTGGAGCAGGTTCACGATGAGCAGCGCCGCAAAGAGCTGCAGCTGATCGTCCTGCGGCGTGCGCGGCGTCGGGGGATTGACGAGGCGCATGAGCTGGTTGAGCGGCTTGTACGCCGCGAGGGCCTTGCACGTGTCGCGACCCGCGCACGAGATGGCGTAGAGCGTGGCGCAGCTGTTCAGTTGGCACTGCTTCGACTCATGGTTCAGGAGCACAGCCAGGTTCTTGAGCGCGCCCGCCTTGACGAGGGAGTTCTTGGACTCGAGGTGCTCACGCGCGAGCGAGTACATGCAGCTGGTCGCTTGCTCGAGAGCGGCCGTCGACTCATTATCGGTCACCATGACCATGAGCAGGCGCGTCACACCACCCTTGAGCAGGCCGTCCTTGTACTCGGCGTTCGCGTTGAAGGCGAGCGACTTGAGTGCACGCGCCGCGTCTATTTTCTGCTGCGAATTGCCATTGGTGAGCTCTTCGAGGTACTTGAACGTGTCCTGGCGGGAGAGCACCGTGGGCTTCTTCTCGCCGCTGCCATACGATTCCGTGTCGAGCGCCTTCTCCTTGGGCGCCTCTCCCGGGACCTCCGCCTCCTCCTCCTCGGGCGGCGGCGGCGGCGGAGGAGGAGGAGGAGCCATCGGGTTACTGAACGGATCATTCGCCGCGAAGGGGTCTGCTGGCGGCGGTGGCGGCGGCGGGGCGAAGGGGTCCGATGCAAATGGATCGGCGGCAGGGCGCGCCGGCGTCGGCGAAAAGGGATCGGAGCCAGGGAAGGCCGACGGCGGCGGCGGCGCAAAGGGATCAGGGAAGGATGACGGCGGTGGCGGGGGTGGCGGCCCCATGCCGAGCGACGCTTCGAGGGATGACATGTCGTATGCGCCCATCTGCTGCTGCGGTGCGAACCCCATGGGCTGCTGCATTCCGCCCATGCCGCCCATACCAGCCATGCCGCCCATACCAGCCATGCCGCCCATTCCACCCATGCCGCCCATTCCACCCATGCCGCCCATGCCGCCCATGCCGCCCATGGGCATCTGCGTCGCAGGGAAGGCGCCGGGCATTGCGAGCTGCGGCTGGGCCATCTGCTGCTGGCGCATCGAACCCATCGGCACGTTTGAAGGCGGCGCTGTCGCGGGTGGCGGTGCGGTCGTCCGTGGGGCTCCGAAGGCCGCGAAAGGGTCAATATTGACGTCTCCCATTGCAATGGGTGGGTGCGGGCCCGGGTGCGGACGCTGCGGCGGCGGCGTGCTTCACGGTCTTTATTCACAACACACTAACACGTAAAAAGCAACGGACTTCACGCTCCTGCCAGAAATTCCACGCTTCGCTCACTTGTCCTCCTCGAACGCCCGACCTTTGGCTGTGAAATCGGGCCTCGCAATTGTTTGCCTACAAGCGCGCACACGCGCGCGTACGTGCGCGCGTCGCCTGCATCGCGCGCGGGTAGGACTCCCCGAATTCCCCGCTCGAGAGATCATGAGCCGCTTCGGTCGGCCAACCATACCGCACCACATCCCGGACCGTAAAGCACCAAAGCCGGTCAATTTGCCCTCAATGGCCAAGGAGCACAGCAAGCGCGACATGGGGATGCCCATCGTCGACTCCTCGGGGCCTGTGTGGGGCGGTGCCAAACAGGTGGGCGAAGAGACGACCGTTATGGCCGCCGCGAGCCACGCATCGGCCGCCGCGCGCCAGAAGGAGGAGGCCGCACGCGCTGCCATGGAGGAGGCCAATGAGGCACAGCGTGAGGCTGCCAAGAAATTCGAAGAGGCGATGGCCAAGGCGGCCGCGGCTAAGAAGCGCGCTGAGGAGGTTGCCAGGGCGGCGGCCGAGGAGACGGCCGCCGAGGCCGAGGAGGACTTGCTCTTCAGGGACGCCGCAGATGCGCCCGCGGCGGCATCCGAAGGGACTGGCGCAGCGTCCTCATCAGTGGCGCAGTCGACGACTAGGGCCGCCGTTCGTCAGGGCGGCGGCGCCGCTGATCCGGCGGCGGCCCCGGCGAGCTTCGGTAGGGCGGCAAACGCCGCCGTCGTCGCACCCGCCGCCCCGAGCGCTTTGCCCGCGCCGTCTGCCTCGCTCTCGGACCGTGTGGATAGGATCAAGGAGGAGCTCGAGCTCTCGAACTCCATGCCACTGGCGATGGCCATCATGCAAGCGAACACGCTCATGGGCCTCGAGCCGGTGAGCAAAGCGATCCCGGTGCAGGTGGCTGCACTGCTCGCCGCCATGGGTCTCGATGAGAACGGGTTGCGGCCCGGCCAGCACGGAGAGCCACCTGCGCCCGCACCGCCGTCGCTCTCGGCTGCGGCCTCTTGCGTTGCTGCCGGCGCCGGCGATGGAGGTGGGTATGATCAAGCAGCTGGGTACGACGGGGCAGCAGGGCACGACGCGACGGCGAGCTACAGCAGCGCCCGGTTGCTGATGCCGCATGAGCTCGAGGATCGCGAAGGCGGAGAGGTGGGAGTGTCCCCCTGCACGTCGCTCGGGGCTGCGTGTGCCACCGCTACCGACGCGACCAAAGACACGACCAAGTGGCGGCCGGCAGCGTACTCGTGCCGCGGCGGCCCTCTCACTGGTGCGACGGCAGGCCGCAGCGCGTGGGCCGACACGCCGAGCGGCGGCGGCGGCGGTAGCGGCCACTCCGGTCCGTCGCACTCCGGGGCATGGGGCGATGTCGAGGAGGACGAGGACGCGACGCCGAGGTGGGCGCCTCCACCGCCGAGGTGGCAGGCACGCCCTTGCTCCGATCCATATGACAGGCGGTACGTCGACCCGAGCACATACAACGACTTCAACGACGACGCCCGTTACGAGGAGGAGCGTAGACGGCTCGCACGCCTGCGAAGCGGCGGCGCCGGTTCATGGCGCAGCAGCGGCGAGCGGTACAGCGGCGAGCGGTACAGCGGCGAGCGTGGCGAGCGGTACAGCGGGGACGGCGACCACGACGGCCAGCACGGCGGGCGCTTAGACGGCCGCGAGCGGTACGATGAGCGTCGTGAGAATGGCAGGGGCTATGGGGAGGAGTTCACGCCCGCGCCAGTGCCTGCGGTGAGCGCGTGGCAGCGACACGAGGATGACGCAGTGCGCCCTTTCATCCGCGAGCCACCGCCGCCACCGCCGCCACCGCCGCAAACGGAAGAGCCAAAGGTGAAATTGCTACTGCGGCGCGCCCCTGCACCTGCCGCAGCGGCACCTGCCGCAGCGGCGCCTGCCGCAGCGGCGCCAGCTGCAGCGTCAACCACGGGCAGCGGCGCCGAGCGCGTCGGCGAGAACTCCAGAAGTGAGGCAGCCGCCGAGAACGGATGCCTCGACAGCAGCGGCGGCGACGGGAGTTGTGGCGGCGCCGGCGGCGCTGGCGGCGCTGGCGGCGCCGGCGGCGCCGGCGGTGCGGGTACGACTGCCGTGCGGCCAGGCGTGGCGCCGATCGTACCACGCCCGTCGCCCCTGGTAGGCGGCGCCATGTTCACCGAGCTCAGCCATGAAGAGAAGATGAAAGCGTATGCTGCTGCGCGTGCGCGCATCCTAGGGACTGCGGCGGATTCAGATGCAAAGACGAGCGCCAGGAAGGGTGAGAAGGACGACCGAAGTGTGAAGGACCGCAGTGAGAAGGACGACCGAGGGGCCAAAGACGGTGGTCAAGTCGGAGGCAAGGGCGGCGGCGGCGGCGGCAAAGAAGGCAAGGAGGGCGGCGGCGGCAAAGGAGCCAGTGCGCAGACGGCCGGCGTTGCCGGGCGGGGCGGCGGCAAGGAGGGCGGCGGCAAGGAGGGCGGCGGCAAGGAGTGCGTCGGCAAGGAGGGCGGCGGTACCAAGGATGCGAGCGGCATGCGGGGCGGCGCACACGGAAACGGCAACGCAAAGTCAACAGCGGTCACCGCGGCCGGCAAGGGCGGCGGCGGCGGCGGCAGCGGCCCTACCGATGCCAATAACAAGGAGGTTCCGACAGGCAAGGGGAACGCCCGGGGCGGCGCCAAGGGCAGTGGGCGGGGCGGGGCTAGCGAGGGTGCTACCCCGTCAGTCGCGACCACCTCCGTGCCCACGCCGGCCGTTGGCGGCAAAGGCGACAAAGGAGGGCGTCCGGCCAACGGCCAAGCACCAGATCCAGCCGCCAGCGCAGCTCTTTCCAAGAAGGCTGCTGATGCGGAGATGCAACGTCAGCAGCGTAAAGCCGCGGACGCCAAGGTCAAGGAATCCAAAGCCGAGGCTACCGCGGGCCGCGAGGCCGCGACGCGGGGCGCGGCGGAGGCGAAGGCGAGGGCTGCCGAGGACCGTGCTGAGGACCGTGCCGCACACAGGGTCGAGGCTTCCGCGGAGGCTGCCGATCGGCGCAAGCGCGCCGGCGCGCGCGCTCAGCACGGCGCGCGCGCCAGCACGGCGTCTTCACAGCTGTTAGATCCGCTCGGCACGGCGTCTTCACAGCTGTTAGATCCGCTCGGCGATGGCGATGGATTCAGCGCCGGTGCCATCGGCGGCGACGATGACGGCGGCGATGGCGACACTGCTGGCGGCAGCGCTGGGCGGCCATCGGCATCGCGACCTTCGCGTGTGGCCCGCGCACCCGGCCCCCGAGGGAAGCTTCGCGCAGCCGGCCCTGTCGCAGCCCCCGAGTTGGATTCGTCCGATGCCTCGGACGACGAGCCTATACGCTGGGACGGTCTGCTGCGCCGTGGGGCATCCGATGATGACAGCGATGCCCTTCGCGGGCCATCTGAGTCTGACGATGAGAACGACAGCCGACTGCTTCGTGGCGGGGCATCTGAGGATGAGAACGAAGACGACGATGAGAACGACGACGACGATGAGAACGACAGGAGCAAAGAGGTGGCTCCGCCTCGAGCCGCACCGGCCCCGCAAGGCGGAGGAAGCCGAGGCGGCGGTGGCAATGGCAGCGCACGCGGTAAGGGCGGACGAGGCGCGGGTGCCGCGGGTGGCGGCGGCGATGGTGGCGGCGGCGGCGGCGGCGGCGGCGGTGGCGGTGATGGCGGCGGCGATGGCGGTGGCGGCGGCGGTGGGCGTGGCCCTGGCCGTGGCGGGGGCCGTGGCGGGCGGGGGCCGTGGCGGGGCCGTGGCGGGGGCCGTGGTCGTGGCGGTGGCGAGGGCGGTGACGGTGACGGCGACGGTGACGGTGACGGCAGCAAGGCTGTGGCCGACACCGGCACTGGCCGCAATCAGCGCATTCAAGGACCGCAGCGGGCGCGCACTCAGCGCACTCAAAAGGGTGGCGGAGGCGCGTCGCAGCGGGGCGGAGTGCCAGTGGACTATGGCGGTGGCGCAGCTGGCCCGCTGATTTCGCTTCCCGACGTGTCGTCGTGCTGACACCGCCCCCAGTGAAGAGATAGATACTTCAGGAGGCTCTGGAGTGTGGAGAGCCGGTGGAGAGACCCGCACCGGCCTGCCTGCGATTCAACCACCCCTCATATCCGATCGGCAGCGACCTCGCCCCACGTGGCGGTGCGACCTGCGACGCCCCCGGTTGTGCGGTGCCACACAGATTCTTTGACGCGGACGCGCTCTCATCGCATCATGCATCGCGCGCATGCGGTATCGTGCATGTTCCATGTACCTTGTACGATGTAGATGTGTACCCCGTTTCGCTCGAGCGATTCCGATTGTGGATTGACCATGTTGCTTTCTGTGAAAACAAAGCGTAAAACGTTTACCTCGAGAGGGCCGGCCTCTGGGCCTTACCTCTGATCCCGGCCGTCGAGGGACGACGTGCTGGTGGGCAAAAGCTAGAAGGGTGAAGCAGGCCCGGAGGGCAGCTTCACCTTGTCAGCCTTCACAACCATAGCACTGCCGCTCATGTCCTTGTCCGTAATGCCGTTGAGGGAGAAATACTCCTCGTGCCCCTTGCTAAGCAGTGGGGTAGTCTTCCACCCTCGCGCCTGCAACGCCTCCGCGAAGTAATTTACACGTTTTGCGTTGACACCATAGTCGAGGTAGCCCAGCCGTGATGAGGTCCGAATCTGGCCCAACCCGCCGCGCAGCGCCATCTCGAAATCGTCAATGTAGCCACGGCGACGGCTCTCAAATTGCACATAGATGTAGGCAGTGCCGTCCTGGGATGTGCTCTCCGTGATGATCTTGAAGCCGCCGCCATCAATGCCACGCTGACCAGGAGGGTATTCCGAGACCACCGCCTTGAGATCAGCGAGCGCATCAGTGACCGGCTTATCGAATTTGAATGGCGGTATCAACCAACCCTCAGTTGTCCCGTAGTCGGCATTGAAGAGATCGTTATCTTCAAATACCTCGGGAGATGACGAGAAACAATGGGGTTTGCCATCCGTGCACGATTTCAGCAGTCCACCAGGCTGGGGGCCAATGTCGAACGGCTTTGGGCCTGGCGTGCGCGGAGACTTGTACTTGGCCTCGAGCTCGTCTACTGGCAGTCGATTTTCGAAGGCGATGGCCGGCAGACTTGAAAGGTGCAATAACTGCATCGGGGCGGTGAACGTGAGCGCAACCTGCGCAAGTACGGTGCCACGAGAGACTTTCATATGGGAGGACCACGCACGAGGGTGTGTGAATATAATTCAACGGTGTGAATGAATAGGCAAATAATCGGCCGCCTACCTGGTAGGGCGCAGGATAAGGTGTTTAGGAGGCATTGAGGAGGGGCGTGCGTGCGTTCGATAAAAAGGGAAGAAAGTCGTACTTTACTCGTCGTCTGAGTGCAAAGAAGTCTCCGAAAGCAGCGTCGTTACAAGCTTTTCGCCTCGAAGGCGAGCCCCCTCGCATGCGCCGAAAAGGTGCATTTTACTCACCGTTTTTCGGTTTCGCGTTTCAGATTTCGCCGAAATCCGATCACAAAGCCGCATCGTGTGTTGTGTGACTGACGGTCTCGCAGTTCCATCTATTCCATCCTCACAAGAGCGCCATTAAGAGCGCCATGTCGTCCCATTGGTTCAAGTAAGGAGGCCGTGATCTGCGGCAGCTATCTTGCGCTGAGCACTCTGCTTTCGTACTCTCCGGCAGGTACAACATGAGCTTCAACCAGGAATTCACCACGACTTCGAGCCACTATCGCCGCTCATCGGACATAATAGGTTCCCATTATGCAGATCCCCTCGTCAAGTCGATCAAGGGTGGCTTTTCGGCCTACCCGCTTGGCTCTGGCTACACGTCTTCGAAGAGCATCGGCTACGCCTCAGCTCCCAAAGCGACAAAGAAGTACCAGAAGTGGGACCTGGGCAACATCTTCTCTCAGTTCGACACGGACGGCGACGGGTTGCTGAGCTTCAACGAGTTTCAGCGCGCGTTCCGTGCGCTCGGGCTCAAGAAGCGCAGCGGCGAGAAGGCGGATATCGACGAGGCCATGTTCAAGAGCTTCGACAAGAACGGCGACGGTGTGGTGTCCCTCGCG
>Ga0210243_100775_pt1 | contig 26511 bp, 16 predicted proteins | sample ChrtobMeP5a_32mM_FD_155461 | JGI IMG/M metagenome (GOLD analysis project Ga0210243, IMG submission 155461) | Chrysochromulina tobin associated microbial communities from unialgal haptophyte culture, Seattle, Washington, United States - P5a_32mM | ecosystem: Host-associated > Algae > Haptophytes >...
GGGCGGAGAGGGTGGAGGTGGAGACGGCGGAGGTGAAGGCTGAGCTCTCCACCTTTGCGGCGGCGAGGGCGGTGGCGGCGGTGAGGGCGGCGGCGGCGGGGAGGGCGGCGGCGGTGGCGGCGGTGGTGAGGGCGGTGGTGAGGGTGGTGGGGGCGGTGACGGTGGGGGCGGTGAGGGCGGCGACGGCGGTGGGGGCGGTGAGAGTAATGGCGCAGGCGGCGCAGGCGGCGCTGGTGGCGCTGGCGGCGGTGACGGAGCCGGACTCACGAGGCCACCATCAAGCCCGCTCGTCATCCGCATGGCCTCTACATACAGCGCGACATCGAGGCGGTTGGCCTTCTCGATGAGGCTGCGCGTGTACGGATCCGGCTTCGGAGCGAGCCCCACCGCCGCAAAGTCGACTGGATCCTCGATACCTAGCCTACAGGCCGTGCCCTTACGAATGAGCTTCGGCCAGGCGGAGGCGATGAGATCCTGCGTCACGTCGAGCTCGTCCTCGGGCACCCCTTCCGTGAAGCCTATGTGGCTCATCGTGCCCAGCCGCTCGACTGCGCGCGCATACCATTCGGACTCAACCGCCTCGATGTTCTCCGGCGTCCATTCGATTGGCTCGCCGTACGGCGACTGCATGCCGTTCTCGGCGCAGCTCGGGTTCCCAAAGGAGATTCCGCCGCAGGTCCGATTCATCCACTCGACGGCCTCGCCTTTGCCATACTCGTGCAGCGGCTCGCCGAAGCTGCGCGTCATCCGATTGAACAGCTCGCTCTGATGAAGCACGAAGGCGCTGTTCTTGCCCGGGGGCGTCGGGTCGTCGTCCCAAGGCTGCTCGTCGGGACCAACGGCATAGTCGATGCCGAAGAACTGGTTGATGTTGAGCAGCGGTCGCTCGAGGAACCAGCTCAGGTTCTTCATGAGGAAGGGCAGGTAGCCCTGCCGGCGCCCGTGGGCGTACAGGGCCCACACGCGCGAGACGGGATGGCGCAGGACCGTCATGTTCCTCGCGAAGGCCCAGCTGAAGGTTTCGTCGATCCCGTCCCGCGCAGCGCTGCGCACGTCGAGCATCGCAGGCTGCTCGTGCGTCGTCAGGACTGTGGGGATCCCCCTGCATTCCACAGGCCCGCGGTACACCCGAAGAGGTCCATCCCGCTGCTCGAGGCCGGCATGAGATTCGTTCGCGGCGCACGAGAGGAATCTGTCCACCGCGAGCCCGCCCACCCCCCGCGCGTTGTACGCGTGGAAGAAGACGTATCGACCTGGGGCCTGGCACTTGATCCTGGGAGGCGGCGGCGGCGGCGTGGGGCGCGGCGGCGGCGACGGCGCGAATCGCATGTACCACGGCGGCAGCGTCGGGGGCGCCACGACAGGGAGCTGCTCGGCCTCGGGGTGCTGGGCAGGGAGCTGCTCGGCCTCGGGGTGCTGGGCAGGGAGCTGCTCCAGCGTTTCGTCGAGGGGATGCGGCGAGGGCATCGGCGTGAAGCGCGGGAGCTGCTGCTGCGACCATGGCTGCAACGCCCCGCCCACCGGATCTTCCAGCGGCTCCTCACGCTTGGGATTCGTCACACGGTTCGTCCATCGGGCCGTTGGCGAGAAAGCTGGCGAGCGAAGCTTCTCGGGCCAGGGCGCCGCCTTCTCTCGCGCCGCCTTCTCGGCCGCCGCCTTCTCGGCCGCCGCCTTCTCGGCCGCCGACTTCTCGGCCGCCGCCTTCTCGGCCGCCGCCTTCTCAGCCTCCACCTTCCCAGCCTCCGCAGTCTCCGCAGCCGGCTTCTCAGCCGCCGAATCGCCAGCCGCCGCGTCTCCGGCCGCTGCCTTCTCGGCTGCCGCCTTCTCGGCTGCCGCCTTCTCGGCCTTCGCCTTTATGCCCCAGCCCATGAGCTTCCACAACGGTGGCGACAAGACTGCGGCCGCTTTGTCGGGCATCGCCTCTTCGGGCGTCACCTTCGCTTTCTCCGCCGTTCCACTCTCGGCTGTCTCCTTTTCCGCCGACGCCTTGTACTCCGCCACCGCCTTCTTGGCCGCCGCCTTGGCCTTCTCCATCGCCGCCTTCTCGGCCGCTGCCACCGCACTCTCGGCCGCCGCCATCTCCGCCGCAGCCCTCGTGCCAACATTACTGAGCGCCTCGACATTACGGAGCGCCTCCCTGGAGATCAGATCCCGTAGCGGATGTGCTGCAGGATCCCTTCTATTCGCTATGGCCGCGTCCGACGTTGTCAGAGGCACCGACGGCTGACCGAGCCTCTCGAGCTGCGGTTCAAGGAGCTGCGGATCGGAATGGCGCTCCGAAGTTACCCAGCTCAAGCCGAAGAATAGGACGCCGACCACATTCTTGGTTCGCCAACAGAGAGGCCGCATTGGAGATGGCTCGAAAAGGCAACGCGATGTCTCTTTCTGCTGCATGCAAACGGTGTCTGCAAAAGTAGAGAAGAAAAAGTAGTAATCTGTAACAACAAGCAAGCAAGCAAACTAGCTTGCTTGCTTGCTTGTAACAACCTCGTCGACCCGGCGAGGCGCGTCCAATCGCGAACGCGATCCCCGGCGCTGCGCGAAGGAACCGCCTCGGGGTGTGGCTTGTAGCTGATTTACGATAAACTCGGCATCCAAGTTGGTCGAGTTGCTTCCCGAGATGCAGCCAACCCCAAGCCCAACCGGAACCGCGCAACTCACAAGGACAATAAGTCAACACACGTAATCTAACTTCCCTATCCAGTTGTCAAATTGAGAAAGTTGTGGATTCGGGTTGCAGACGACATGTGAGACTCATGGACCGACAGTGGGGGCGCGGCCAACGTAGGCAACGAGCTACGCTTCCGGGGAAGCGAGCCTCGGCCCACGCGAGGGGCTTCGGCGGGCACGATGGAGCGTACTCACGCTCTGCCGCTCTGAAAGGGTCGTCGGGTCGTAATCAGTCCAGGGGAAAATTGGTGCAAGGGTCGTCACGGTACTCGACCTTTCGCCCGATGCCCCTGCAGCACAAGTAGAGCTGCCCGTCCTCGGCGCCACTCTGCCTCGCGTCCTCGGGCACAAAGCGAGCCTTGACCCACCAGCCGTCTTCGAGCTCCCGCCCGACAATCAGATCTCCTCCTTTGGGGCGCGGCGGCGGCGCCCCGGGCTTGGCGCGTGCGAGCGTCGGAAGCGTCACATCATGCCGCCGCCCGTCAACCAGCGTGCCATAGACGCGGGCGTGGTTGACGTCGAGGGAGGGGCCATGGATCGAGACGCATGCGAGTGACTGGCCCCGACACATGACCGTCGTGTCCGCGTACGTCGTGTCGGCGCTGATGATCTCGACGCCCGTGTACGAGGCCGAGCATATAGCGGGTGAGTCGCCGGACGGCTTGTGGCCGACACACACGCGCCGAATGCCCCCTGCGAGCAGCCACTGGGCAACGGTCACGTCGCGCGGGTCGGAGGTCCAGTCCTCGTACAACAGCGAATCGTGCACTGCCGACTCGGCCATCTGCTGCTTCACGTACTCACGCTGAGGCGCGGCGCCCTTCGATGTGATGCAGCCGCCGTCCGCGTAGGCCAAGGCGACGATGCACCTGCCGGAGAGCGAGCAGCGGTTCTGGAGGGCAAGCAAGAGCTCGCCGCCGCGGCTCGTTCGCTCCTCGTCCCAGTGCGGTCGAGCCGCATGGTCGAGCAGCCCGCGCTGCATGAGCGCGTTCATCTCGTTTGCCCACGCGGCGACACCACCCTCAACCGTGCGAAAGGGCTGCGGCACGGCCGGCGCACAAAACCTGGTGCCGTCCTCGGGAACGATGCCGATGGTGATCGCATCGAGGGCGCCGTGCACCCACATTGTGTTGCCCAGGATGACCACCAGCTGAGCCAGCTGCAAGTATTCACGGAGCACGCCCATGCACTCGCGCGCCGGCAACACCCCCATCCTTGCCTCGGCCGGCGCGCGAGGCCGAATGTCATCCACCATAGAGTCGACCACTTGCTCGTCGGTGATGGGCTCAATTGGAGCGCCCGGCTTGGCGGATGCGGCGGCAAGGAGCCCGAGCTCGCGCCGGCGTAGCTCGAAGCCGCCCGGGCAGCCGAGCGTGTGCGTGAGATAGTAGCGCAGGCGCTCCGCCTTGGTGTCGAGCGACTGCGCGTCCACGCCGCGTTCGGCCGCGAGTCTTTCGAGGTACTGCGCGAGCGTGGGCGCTTTGGGGTCCCAATGCGGGCCAGGAATGCTCGCGTATGGCCGGCGCATGTCGTCGTCGCTCAGCTCCGAAGTGAATCGCACCTTGTTCAGGTCGCGGTTGCCCGCCAGAAAAAACACGCGGTCCGGATACTGCTTCTTGAGATCGACGATGCGCCGTGCGAGGCGCAGGCTCCCGTCGAAGCGATCGATGAGGTCGCCGCCGTAGATGAAGTAGGCGCGTTCGTTCGTGAGCTCAAGCTCCGTCGTTCCCGGCTTGTAGCGCACCGCGTTGGACTGCGGGACCCAACGGTCAAAGTACTCGAGGTTGCCCTCGAGGTCGGTGACATAGTCGACCACGATGTCCTTATCGTCGCGGTCGCTCATCATGACCCGTGAGGCCGGCATTACGCGCGACGGACGAATGAGGCAACAACAGCCGGCCAGCATGCGGCGAAAAGAGTAGTGATGCGTTGTGACCCACTTGTCAGTCATGAAGCTTGTAAAATGCACAGGGAGAGACGCAATGAGCCGAGAGGACGGTCCAAGAAGAGGGACGGGGCGGTTGACCGTCACACGCGATATGCTGTCGTGTGGGGTCCTCGAATCTAATGAAACTTTCATTTCGTCGGGCAACCCGCCCCCCCCCCTCGCACGTGCCGAACCACAGCGCGCAACGTCTTCAGAACTTGTAGCACGATGTCTACGTGAACAAATCGACCGTAACCACCTTTGCGCTCGCAAGCGGCGGTTCGGAGGCGGCGGCGCCGGGCGGAGGCGGTCGCGGCGGCGGCGCCTGCTGCTTGGTGCTACGTGCGTACCCTCCCTGTGCGGGTGCGAACGCGGGTGTGAAGCGTCGAAGGTGGTCGTACTTATCAGCCTGGCTGCCCAGCGCGCCCGCTCCCCGGCGCGCTGCCGCGTTGCTCGTGTTGACCCTGGGCCAAACGTCAGAGCCTGCGCGCGCCGAGGTCATCGTCGGTGTCCACGAAAACGGCGCCCGCTCCCCCACAGGATCCATCGAGGCGAGCGGCCCCGGATCACGTTCACCAGAGTTTCGTCGACGCTTTCCTGGCGAGACGGTGGAGGACGAGCTGCTGCTCCGCCCCGATGGGCCACCGCCGCTATAGCCGCCGCCGCCACCCCCTGTCGAGCGGCCAACTGGCTTGGGCGCCGAGATGGGCGCCCGCTCGAGCCCTTGGAAGACACCGTCCAGCGGCGGCTCCGCCGGTGCGCGAGGTGACAGGAGAGGCCTGTGGGGTGTGTGCCCGGGGGAGGGCGAATGATGCGTCACTGGCGACATAGGCGCTGTCCTGGGCGGCAACAGCTCTCTGGCGGCAGCGTTGGCTTCAGCTTCCTCCGCGAGTGCCTCGGCAAGCGCCTCGGCCTCCGCCTGCGCGTCGGCGCGGGAGGCGCCCTTCATGACCGCCCGCAGCGCACACATCTCCGCGAGCGCCTCGGCGTTGGCGCGCGTGGCGGCCTCAAGCTGCTCACCAAGCTCGTGGCACAGGCCCTCGCTCTGAAACGCGCGCGCGTCCGCGTGCTCACACTGTGCGGTCAGCTCGCGCCGCTCGTCTTCCCACGCCGCCTCGGCGGCGGCGTAGGCGGCCTCCACGGCTGCCTTGTCTGTGCGCAGGCCCATGGCAAGCTTGTGGTGCGCCTGTGTGAGCGCCTCCGTCGCGTCCTGCTGCGCCTGCAGTCGCGCGGCCGCAGCCTCCTGCAGAGCCTCTAGTTGGGCCTGGGATTGGGCCTGGACTCGGGTGGACTGGGCTTGATGAGCCTGTAATTGGTCGCGTTGGGCCTGTAATTGGGCCTGATGAGCCTGTAATTGGGCCTCTAGTTGCGCCTGTAATTCGGCCTGATGAGCCTGTAATTGGGCCTCTAATTGCGCCTGTAATTCGGCCTGATGGGCCTGTGATTGGGCCTGTAATTGCGCCTGTAATTGCGCCCGGTGCTCCGCGGCCGTTTCGATCCTTTCCTCGTCCCGACGCGCCTCGGCAGCCTCTAATTGCGCCCGTAATTGGGCCCGTTCCTCGTCCCGACGCGCCTCGGCAGCCTCTAATTGCGCCTGTAATTGGGCCCGTTCCTCTTCGCGACGCGCCTCGGCAGCCTCCTGCGCCTGCCGCTGCTGCTCAGCACGGCGCTGCTGCTCAGCAAGGCGCTGCTGCTCGATCGAGTCCCGACGCTGTACCGAGCGCTCCATCTCCTCGATCGCCACCTCAGCGCGCGCGCGCTCACGAGCCAGAGCGCGCGCGTCGGCCGCCGCTTGGGTCGAGCTCTGCTCAGCACGGCGCTCCGCCTCGGCCGCTTGGGTGGCGCTCTGCTCAGCACGGCGCTCCGCCTCGGCGCGTCGTTGCTCCGCCTCGTCAAGTTGGCATCGCAGAAGGTCGAGCTGCGCGTTCGTCTCCTGTCGCAGGATCTCCATCGAGGAGATCTCCTCCGCCGCCTCGATCTGCGAGGCGAGCCGGCGCATCTCGCGCAGATCTCCGAGCGCCTCGAGCTCCGACGCGAGCTCACGCTCCCTCACCTCGGCATGCGCCGCGCGCCGCTCCGCAATCTCGCGGAGATCTCCGAGCGCCTCGAGCTCCGACGCGAGCTCACGCTCCCTCACCTCGGCATGCGCCGCCCGCCGCTCCGCAATCTCGCGCAGATCTCCGAGCGCCTCGAGCTCCGACGCGAGCTCATGCTCCCTCACCTCGGCCTGCGCCGCGCGCCGCTCCACAAGAATGAGCTGCTCCATGATGGCAGCGGTGGCGGCGGTGGCATCCGCCGTCTCGTCGCTGCAGCTGGCTACTTGCTGCTGCGCGCGCGCAAGCGCCTCGGAGGCCTCAAGCCGCGCCTGTGCCCGAGCCTCGCTCGCGTCGTGCTGGGCGTCCTCAAGCGCCCTCGCCAGGGCCTCCGTCGTGTCGTGCTGCGCATGCAATCGGGAATCCGCCTCGTCCTGATGGGCCTTTAATTGGGCCTTCAATTGTGCGACAGCCTCCTGATGAGCATGCAATTGAGACGCCGCCTCGTCCTGATGGACCTTTAATTGGGCCTCCAATCGGGCGACAGCCTCCTGATGAGCATGCAATTTGGCCGCGAGGTCGCGAGCCTCCTCCTCATACGCATGCAATTGGGCGGCCGCATCCTGCTGATGAGCATGCAATTGGGCCGCGAGGTCGCGAGCACGCGCCTCGCTCGACTCAGCCGCATGCAATTGGGCGGCCGCACCCTCCTGATGAGCATGCAATTGGGCCGCGAGGTCGCGAGCACGCGCCTCGCTCGACTCCGCCGCATGCAATTGGGCGGCCGCACCCTCCTGATGAGCATGCAATTGGGCCGCGAGGTCGCGAGCACGCGCCTCGCTCGACTCCGCGAGCGCGACCACGGCGGCCATCGCGGCTGCGTGCGCCGCGCTCTCACGCGCTCGCTCCTCCATCGCAGCTGCCACGGCCTCCTCCAGCTCGTACACTCGCGAGTCGCTCTGGGCGCGGCGCACCTGATGAAGGAGGCAATCAGAGGTCATCAGAGGCACTCGCGAGTCGCTCTGGGCGCGGCGCACCTGATGAAGGAGGCAATCAGAGGTCATCAGAGGCACTCGCGAGTCGCTCTGGGCGCGGCGCACCTCGCTCTGCGACAGCCGCTCCGCCGCCGCCGCCGCCGCGTGCGCAAGCTGGGCGAGCGCCGCCTCGTGCGCGGTACACAGGCTCGAATGCGCGATCGCAAGGGCCGCGTGCTCGCGCTGCGCGTGCGCTTGCGCCGCGCTCAGCTCCTCGTTGGCACGCCGTACGACCGCGTACCTGATGAACGAGGCAATCAGAGGTCATCAGAGGCCATCAGAGGCAATCAGAGGTCCTCAGAGGCAATCAGAGGTCCTCAGAGGCCATCAGAGGTCCTCAGAGGCCATCAGAGGTCCTCAGAGGCCATCAAAGCCAGCTCTCCGCGTACTCGAGACGTTCAGCCGCCGCCAATTCCATCTCTCTCTCAAGCCGCGCATGCGCGCTCGTCAACTCAGAGAGCTGCGTGCGCATCCCTTGGGCGTCGAAGCGGTGTCGCGCTGCCTCCTCCTGAGCCGCATTCCGCTCGGCCGTGACACGTGGCCATGCCCTCTCGAAGTGGGCCACGGATGCATGCAAGGCATGGAGCTGGGGTTCGAGTAGCGCGAGTGCCGTCTCGATACGCGCTGCGCGGCTCGTCTCGTCCTGGGCTGCCTCGACGGCGCCCGCCACGCTCGCCTCCACCTCCTTCACACGCACGCCCAGCGCGGCGGACTGCTCGCATAAGGCGTCGGTGGCACGTGTCAGCTCATCCACCGCCCGTTGGCTGAGCGCCGGTCCTCGCGCCGTCGTGGGCGGCGTGGCGGCCTTGAGCGGGCTGATGCCGTCCGCCACGGAGGCATCGACGAGCGCGCCGTGCTGAGCATCGAGCGCGCCGTGTTGAGCACCGAGAGGTGTCCTGCGAGGATCAAGCGCGCCGTGCTGAGCATCGAGCGCGCCGTGTTGAGCACCGAGAGGTGTCCTGCGAGGATCAAGCGCGCCGTGCTGAGCATCGAGCGCGCCGTGTTGGGCACCGAGAGGTGTCCTGCGAGGATCAAGCGCGCCGTGCTGAGCATCGAGCGCGCCGTGTTGGGCACCGAGAGGTGTCCTGCGAGGATCGAGCGGATGCAGAGGCGCTTCACGCCCCGGCGAGCGCGCGCCGCTTACCGTCGTCGCCGATGCCGCGACCCCCCCCCGCACATCGAAAGCGATCGTTCGCACTTGGCCGTTGCTTTCGGACGCTGGGCCACTCGCCATCGCCGCGGCGACTGCCGCCGTTGGGCCGCTCGCCATCGCCGCGGCGACTGCCGCCGTTGGGCCGCTCGCCATCGCCGCGGCGACTGCCGCCGTCGTCGTCGTCGCTCCGCGCACCAGCGCTGTCACGGCCTCAACGGTCCCGCCGGCAGCGCCGTGCAGCGCCTCCTGCGCCGTCGCGAGCGCGCCGCGCGCTTCGGCGATCGCGCCGGCTGCGCCGTCTGCGGCGGCGTCGCTTCGGACGAGCTCGGATCTCAACAGGGAGATCGTCACACGAGCGGCGGCGATCTGCTCATCGAGGGCAACCTCATGCGCGAGCTCGAGTCGGCGGGCGGCGCCGTCGGCGAAGGCGCGCTCGGCCGCGGCCGCCGCGCTCGCCTCGTCGATGGCCGAGCGTAGCCTACCCAGCTGCAACTCGTACTCGGCAGTCGACGCCTCGGTGCGCTGCGCTATCTCCTCTGCGGCAGTGGCCACGCGTGCGTCGGTCTCGCTCGCGGCACGTCGCAGCGCCTCGAGCTCCTCTGCCAGAGTATCCCCTTGCAGTGTGAGCCCCGCGAGCCGTGCATCGACCGCAGTGCTCAGGTCCTCGGCGCGTGTCGTAGCGATGCCGAGGCTCGCCTGGATGCTGGCCTCCGCAGCGCGGAAGGCAGCCAGCAGCTCCGCACGCCAAGCGCGCTCGTTGACGGCGGCGCGGTGCTCCATGGCCTCCTCGAGCGCCACGCGTCGCTCCTCCTCCTTGGTCAGCAGCTCGAGCACCCCGTGAAGCGCGGTCCGAAGCTGCTCGTTGTGCCTTCCCAGGCTGGAGTCGAGCGATGCGCATAGCCGCTGCTCGACCTCGGCCAGCTGCAACGAGAGCTCGTCCTCGCTCTTCTTGAGTCGCTTCTCCGCTTTGCCGATCGCACTCTCGAGCTCGGCTTGCCGCTGCTCGACGATCAGCAGATGGCTTTGCATCGCCGCCATGAATGGGTGCAGATAAGAGTTGCAGCAGGAGAAATCTCCGACGCCGCGCCCGAAACGCGAAGATGGCACAGAAGGTGCAGATACATTTAGGCGGCCCCAAAAGTCTTTTAATCACGTAGGCGTTTACGCGTCGGGGCGCGCAGGCGCGCAGCTAGCGCACGCCAAGCCTTCTCGAGAGCGGCGCGGCCGAGTGGCGCGCCTTCTCGATCACGTCCAGGCGCTCCGCAACCGTCTGTTTGGGCAGTGGGGCGATCAGCCCCGTCTTGGACGGCAAGGGGGGTAGCCCCTTCATGCTCGTCTTCGGCGTGTCTCGCAGGCCGCAGGCGCTGGATATGGCGGTGGAGAGGGTGGGGGCGTCAGGGGGCAGCCGCGGACGGCTGAGGTTGGGTAGGGAGACGGTGGTGCGCATGGAGCTCTCCGCATGGCTCCTCGCTGGGCTCCTCGCATGGCTCCTCGCTGGGCTCCCGGCACTGGGCTCCGGCACGCGCGCTCGCTTCGAATGACTCAAGAGCATGAAGCTCGGATCAGCGCCTGGCTGCCGGTGCACCTGCGTCTGAGGCGGATTCGCGGCAGCATCAACAGGTGCTGCCTGGCCGCCGCCCGACGGCTTGATGGGCGGCAGATTCAACAAGGTTTTGCTCGCCCTTTGGAGTCTGAGCATGGACAGGATGCTGCCCCGTGTCTCCAGGGCTTTGCGTCGCTCCTCTGCCATGTAGCGCTCGTGTATCGCATCCCGTTCCCTCGCCTCGCGAAGGCACTGCTCCACGGTAGAGTGGGCTTCAAACGTGCGCGCCACGAGCGGCAGCACGTCGAACACAAACGGGCGGTCAAATGGCTCGATGCCAGCCTCCGCGAGAACCCGCTGCTGCTTCACGACCGCACGAAACTCGCTCAGCTCGAAGGCGCCTTCGCTGGAATGATGCATGGCTTCCTCGAGCAGGAGCTCGCGTGCGAGCTGCTCCTTCTTGAATCGCAGCCCGACCAGCTTGGAGGCATTCACGATCCCGTCGATGGAGAGATGGCCAGAGGAATCCACGTCCAGAGCCGCGAAACTCGATTGTATGCTCGAATGTAAACCAGAGTGAGCATCCGCTTTCGCGGTGGACATTGTGGCCTCCCAGCCGAGGTCCTCGGCTAAGCGTCGCGAGACGTGCGCCTGTCCATCGGCGATCCTGATGAGCACCTCGAAGGTCATTCTCATGTTCAACGCCTCGCCCAAGAGCACCTCGCACATGACGGTAACTACGTGGGCATGCTCGCTGCTCTGTATGCCCACAACGAGAGGTTTCATGAATATCTCCGTGATCCTCGGGTGCTGCTTCGTCCCCGCTTTGGCGAGGTAGCCCGCGATCCCTTTCGTGGTGGTTTTCTGTCCGTGCATCTTGAGTTCGTCGACAAAGTCCATTGTCATGAATTCGGCCGCAGCTGCCTGTATCCGTTGATCAAAATCCCCTTCCATCTTCAGGAATCGCTCGACTAGCTCTATCGCTGTGGCCTCCTCCGGTAAAACCCTGTTCGCTCGGTCGCGCTTGTCCTTGTTCGATCGATGCACCCGCTGAATGTCGCGCGCGGCGCTGCGCGACTTGTCAAAGCCTTTTCTGGCCCGTTTACCACGCACGTGCGACTGGATGAGCGTCGCCGAATCATGGCGCTCCAGCTCAGCGGGGGACAGAGCCATCTCCTTATACTCGACTGCGCAGATCTTTGATTCTGCCTGCCTCGCGAATGGAGCCGCCACGAGCGTGCGTGCGCGCGCGACACGACAAGAACCCCTCGAGCCCCACGCACAGAGCACACACAAGAAACCCGCGGAAATTCTCCGAGTTTCGAAACAGCAAAGCATTCAAAAACACCGGCCGGTGTCTGGACATCTCGTCTCCTCACTCCATCATCTCGATGTACAGTCCCAACGCTCACGTCCACGCTCTCTCGTCTGTGGGCTCGTCTCAGACGCTCGCTCACGGGGGGCTCGACGGCTGGTTAGACGCAAGACGGCTGACGGGAATCACGGTATCCTTCTTGGCGGCTCCGACGGTGTCGGCGTCCCCGTGCTCTCCATGGCTCCAAGAAGAGGATCGACGATGCGGACATACACGAGACAGCTCGCTTGAAAGGTGCGGAGCTCTGACCCTGAGGTGCTGCGCCCAACGACCTCGAGCCGCTCCGCGACCATACCCACCACCAGCCCGACCATCTGCACGACGACACTCGTCGTCTGGTCAAGCTTCAGAGAACCTACCCGCACACGCTCTGTGAGGCAGAGCACTGTCGGCGCTGGCGTGAAGGTCAGCACGAGCTCTTCCCACGGCTCTTTGGCGTGATTCGTCAACTGCAACGTCACGCGGAATGGCTGCCCGAGCGCCAGCGCCGTCGTGGGCGCGATCGCCGCGAGGCCGACGAGCTCGTTCATGGCGCGCGGCGCCGCCGCGATCAGGAAATGCACCTCATGCGCCCGAGATGGCGCGCTGGCCATGGCGTGCGGGGCGGCGCATGGAGGAGTACCTCGACGAGCATCGTCGAGCAGCACAAAGGGCGCCGTGTCGGGCAGCAATCGAGGCGCCGTGTCGGGCAGCACTGGCGGTGTGCCCACAGCCACGGACCTCAGCGGCGAGGCGACGTCCAAATCGACCTCGGCCAGCGCTGCGTCGAGCGACTGAGGCGCTGCCTCCACCGCGCCTCGCACCTCCCCGTCGGCCATCGGCCTCCAGCTGACCGTCAGAACATGGTCCTCGCCCGGGGGGGTGCAGCAGGCGAGGGCGTACGAGGCGCCCGGCGCCAGCGCGAGCGGAAAAGGACCGGGGGCCAGCAGCAAAGGCAGAATGCGCTCGTCCGTGGCTCGCGAGCTGTGAATGTGAACGTGCGAGCTGCCGTCCCCAGCGGTACCAGTACCTATACTGCTGCTACCGCTGCTGCCTGCCGCTGCCGCCGAAGGCGGAGGTGGCGGCTTTGCATTCGCCGTAGGAGGCAGCGTGGCCGACACACCGTTGGAGAGACGTTTGCTGCTCAGCCGCCCAGCTTGGGCATCGGCTGCCACAGCCGCGCTCAGCCTCTCGCCAGCCGCCGCCGCAACCGCAACTGCAGCCGCAGCCGCAGCCGCCGCTTGCGCTTGCGCTTGCATTGGGAGCTTTGGCACAGCGCAGAGCTTGGCGTCGGCGACAATGATCGCCGTGGCAGCAGGGTTGCTCAGCCCGATGTTGACGATGCTGCGGGGGCCACCGTCGTTGAGCGCGTCCGAGTCGACCTCGAGCAGCCGAGTGAGGAGCAAGGGCGGCCGCACGAGCACGGAATGCGTGAGCCGCCATCGACTTGCAGAAGACGAGCTTCCCAAGGCCGCAACGTTATGGATGAAGAGGCCGATGAGGCCACGCCCACCCTTGAGACCCGCAGGCGCTGCGCCGAGACCGGCCGAGAGCGGCGGCGCCGCCACCTCGACTGCGAGCTCCATGTGTCCCTCGTTGGCAGGGCAAAACGGCACTTGCTCGCTGGTGATCGCAGGCAGCTCGAGGTGATACTCGACGCGCAGCCCGGCTATCGTGGTCTTGGGATGGCCGTGCGCAAAGCCTACAATTGGTGGATTGGCGACGGCGGTCACGCGCAGCGCACCAAAGAGCGCGCGCCAGGAGCACGGGTCCTCAACGCTTGCATCCGCCGTCAGCACGAGCTTGGCGACAAGCGGAGCGCCAAAGAATGCTGCATCGTCACACTCGAGCGTGGCCGTCGCCGTCTGCGCCGGCCAGAGCGCGTGGCCATTATCACCCGCAGGGCCGGCCAATGAGATAGGGCAAGTCGTCGCCATCGAACCGCTCGTCACGACGCTTTGACGACGGCCCCGATACTTGCGAAGAGGGCAGGCACACCAGCTACATGTATCGTTTTACAGAGTTTGACGCGTCTGTCGTGTTAACGTTCACAGGGACCTTTGGCGGGACTTTTGGCAATCAAACCAGATCAGCATGCGCGCTATGCTCTCTCTTTCGTGGTTCGCTCTCGTTGCGAGTATCACATGGGATCTCAGGGACACCAGTGGTACTCTGATCAAGGACCGGCAGCAGTGGCAGAAGAACGACGGCTACTGCGGAGAAACGTCGTTCATGATGGCTGGCATGCACTTGGCTGGCCAGTACGTCTCCCAGTACGATGTGAGGGCTGCTGCCAACCCTAGCCGGAGCGCCCGCGCAGCGCAAGCCCATCAGCTTCTCATCGGAGATGTCGGCTCCACTGACACTAATGACAAGGCCGCTTCCGATAAGCTCAAGCTGCGGTATGCATTCTACAGCCCGACAACCCCAAGCACGGGAAACGTGAGCGAGTACTTAGGATGGATCAAAGCGCAGCTTCGGCGAGGCCGCGCGCCGACCATTTGCGTGTATTGCAAAGACTGCGGCAACGTCGAGTACGACCATATCGTCACCGCTATCTCGTATGAGTCGACTTCCAACGACGACCTTTTCCACCCCGGAGACGCCTTCACGTATTGCGACCACCTCGGTGCCTATCCCTCGGGCAATGCAGATGATGGAGATTACACGGCGAGTGACTGGCAAGCGATTGCAGCGAACGGCGGCATCGACGCCTCAAGCTGCATACACACTGTGGTGAACAGCTTGTCCGACCCCTTTTTTGGTTCCCGGGCCGATGCCGATGCACGCACCAGCTATACGATGCCAGACGATGTTCGTAACTATGGCATAGCTCATCTTGGCCCAGTCGATCTGAACAACGAGCTGCTCCAGGTCGAGATGACAAGTGACAAGACCTTCGAAGCGCCCGAAATCCAGACATTCTCGGTCGGGAATGGTGCCCGGCCGGCGTCGATGGACCTCACGCTGACCATCACCGTCAGCGGCCTCTCGACGGACCCAACGAAGCAGTACGTCCTATGCCTCGCCTGACAGCCTGGCAAGGAGCCTTCCATCGTCCGGACCGTATCCTTCTCTCCCGCGCTCTTCTCACCTCCTCGATGCCCCTTTTCCACGCTATAACCTTTAGGTACGTCCTGCTCTGGTACAACCACGAGGACGACGTCCCAACGTCCAATTTCGCCCAGGCCACGACAGGTTCATCCTCACCCACACACCTCTCTTGGTTCGCACCCGCACCCTCCACCCTCACCCTCACCCTCGTGGTAACCCTCACCCGTACGGCAGGCTGCGTCTGGAAGACCTTCCCAGGGCACGCGTCGACGAAATACACCACCACGATGCAGATCAAGTCCAGCGATAAGGTCTTTCTGCGTGCAATCGAGAGGCCGTCTAGAGGGGTCGCAGCGCCAACAACTTGCCCCCCTCCGGGCCCCGCTGCCGGCGAGGCTGCCCCGTGCTTCCCATCCTCGGCAACCGTCGTGGTGGCCAGTGGCGCCAAGCGCTCGCTCGATGCTCTGCAGTCGGGCGACGAGATCTTCGTGGCCACGGCTGAGGGCGTCCTGACCACCGATACCGTGAGCGCGCTCTCGCTCGCCGATAATGACGCGGTGTCGACGTTCCTCACAGAGGCGCACCACATACCGGTAGGCCCGTCCTGCTGCGCCACCCTCAAGACGGCGAGCGAGATTGAGCTGGGCGACACCATGTGGCTCGCTTCGACCACCGGCGCGGCCATCCCCGCCGCCGTGACCAAGATCGCCCAAGTGAGTCAGAAGGGGCTGCACTCGCCCGTGATGACGCACGGGAGCTTTCCGCTCGTCGACGGGGTCGTGACCGCCTTCGATTCCATCCACATGGTCACCGCTGCCGGCTACTTCCTGCCGATGCTCGAGAGGACAGGCACGATCGAGCTCTTCAAGCGTGCCGCATTCCACCGCGAGCGCAAGTACATCTAACGATCGGAATGGGATCAGAAGACGATAAGTACATCTATCAATCGGAACGGGATTCCGTTGATAGAGCCCGTGTTCAACATTCCGTTCCTGACCCACCCCCGATCGGAAAAATTGAAAGACGAAATCCTTGATTAACGATGCCACAACGAGGCCGCCCCTTGCGAACATGACACCGGTACATGATACATTACAGCTAGGGTACCGTACGTGCGGCCGGGATCTGCGGGATATACCGGCGGCGGCGCGGCCGGTACACCCTGCCTCTCGTCGCGGTGTGTTGCGATGACGACGGCTTCGAGCTTGCAGCTTCAGCTTGTTTAGAAAGGAATCTTGGGCGCGCCGCCTATGGCGCTAGACTGCGATCGAATTCTCTCAGGCGCGGCATCCCAACGCTGAACCAGGCACGATGCCTGTTCCATTACAGCTGCGATTTAGGGATGACGCCTTCACGGATCGATTCGCAGGCCGGCGTGCGCTTGCTTCGAGTGGAGTTCGTGGGCGCCTATTTCCTTCCGAATGCGGTGAGGAAAGAGATGACCACGAGCAAAATGTAGCAAGGGACCTGGGCCTCCAGCGTAGCGCCAAGGAGAGTCCACGAGGCGTCACCGGCGAAGAATGCGGCTATGTTTGCAAGAGCCACGCCGATGAAAGACGACGTCACCACGTTGGAAAGCAGCTGTTTCTGCTTGGCTTTCACAAAATCAGCGAACTCGGCTGGGACTTTGGACATGGAGAGAACTCCGCCCACGCTCCAGCGCGAGTCCACAATGCAGCCTCATTGGTACTCAGCACCAGTGCGGAATGTGGCAACAGCTCCAAAGATGCAGCCGCTGAGAGTGGTATAGGGCATGCCAACCGTGAAGTACGCGGCCGCAGTGGCCACACCCATGCCCACTCCCACAGCCTTTCGCACGCTTGCTTCGTTCTCCGTGATCATCTTGAAGCCCTCCACGGCTTGCTGCTGCTTCGTCTTCGACAGTGGCGCTGCTTCGTCGCTCAATACCATGTGACCGCCGCGGAGGTTAATCGACCGCCGATCCTCGATGATGGCCGCGGACAGCGGCTTCATAGGCTCCATAAATTTGCTCAACGCGGCGGAGCAGCAAGAGAGACTCGCCGTCACAAGCAAGACGCGCATCCACTCACAGGAAGGAAGGCCTTGCCCTTTCGATTCGCACAACCACAAGTTGAAGTTCTTTGACGAATCGCGAGTTCGGCGGCCGCCGCACTTCTCTTGAATCTCGTCAACAAGCAATGCAAGCAAACACTTGCTTGCCACACGCCAACAGTACTCATCACTCATGAACCCCCGCGACCCCGCTACCTTGCAGCGCACCAACACCGGTGTTAATACATAATAGATGATTGACCCTCTTCATTCCAGGAGACGCCCCCAGAGATGCCGCGCCGATCCGCGTGTGTGTGTCTGTGTCTCTGTCTGTATGGTTCTACGCGCACTTTTGACTCTCGAGAAGTCTGTCCGTCGAGCCGTGTCTTCCTCTCGTAGTCGCGGACTGTAGCAGCACTCCGCCCCCTACGAGCTGCGCCCGCCTCACTCTGCAGGAGGGGGGAGCTGCGGGAGCTGAGTCGTGGCGGCCGAATGCGCGGCGGCGTGTGCCGCGGCCGCCGCGGCCAGTGCGGATGTGGCACTCGCCGTCGCTGCCAGCTCGGCCGAGATCGGGTCCGACCCAGCGCTGGTCGCGCCTCCGTTGTTGGCAGCCGCCGCGGCGGCAGCAGTGGCGGCCGCCGTGGCGAAGGCAGCAGCGGCCGCCGCCGCCTTCACTTGCGCAAACGGCGCTTGCAGCTGCTGCGCGGCGCTGAGTAGATTTGGGTTCCCGGCGGCGACAACGGGTGCGCTGGCGACGCGCGCTTGCGCGGAAGCGAGCGAGGCGGCCATATTAGGCAACTGGAGCGTAGCGGCCACGGGATGCGCGAGTGGCGCCGTGTTGGGTGGCGCGAGTGCGCCGGCGAGAGATGCGAGCATGCCTGCAGGCAGCACGGGCGGGGGCGCGATGCCCGCCACCGACGACGCCGCCGAGGGGCGCGGCGGGGCGAGCACCGGACCTGCGCGACTGCTCACTGCGCCGGCGCTGGCCATAGCCATCGCGGCGGGCGGCGGCGCGGGGGGCACCGCACGCGGAAAGAGCGAGCCGGACGGCAGCGGCGCGGGGGGCGCGGCCTTCACACCGGCCTTCACACCGGGCAGCGCAGTGCTCGAGCCGATCGTGGCCGCCGCGGCGGTTGCGCTGGTCGCTTGGGCCACGGCAGCGGCAGCGGCGGTATCCTTGCCCCCGCCTCGTGGTCGCTTCGGTGGCCTGCCGGGCGCAGCCCCGGCCGAAGCAGCCGCCGAAGCGCCCGCGCCGGCGGCGCCGTGCATGGCGGTGACTGCGGCGGCGGCGAGATCCCCGGCCGAACGCTTGGAGGTGGCAGGCTTGTTCAGCCGCGAGGCCGCTGCGTCCTTCTTCGCGTCTGCCGTCGCCAGCCGCAGCTCCGAATGCAGAGCCGCCTGCGTCTGGTCAGCCCGAACCATAATCTGTCGGAGCGCATCCATGGCCGCCATCGCCGCGGGGGCGAGCGCGAGCAGACCTCCCTCACCAGGCCCCGCATCGGCAGAGAGCTGCCCACGAGAGCTTGTGGGCAGCGTGCTCGCGAGCAGCAGCGGCTGCAGCGAGTCCAGCCGTAGCGCACCGAGCCGCAGCTCTCGCGCCAGGTCCTTGGCACGCAAGATCAAGCCGAGTTGCCGACGCTCGTGAAGGAGGAGGGAGGCAAGCACGGACTCGGGCGCATTCGGGCGCGCAAGCCGATGCTGGCGCAGCGTGTATAGGCAGAGCAGGGCGTGCTCCGTCTGCTCACACAGCGAGCCGGTGGCCACGCTCAATGCATGCAATCCCTCGGCCGAGACCTCTCCGAATTCGGCAAGTACGAGCGCGCGCATCTCCGCCACCTCCGCCGCCAGCCGCTTGCTCAGCGTGTTGGTGGCATCGCCCAGCCGCGCGCCGGCGCTGGCGCGACCGGCGGCTTCCATGGTGCGTCGCTGAGCGGCCGCGAGGCTCGCGGCGGCAGCACAGCACGCGTGCTCCGTGAACGCGCCGCTACCCCCTACCGGTATGCGACTCGCCGCAACGGCCGCCGAGACCGAAGCTATCGCCGCTGCGGCCGGTCCGCTGGCTCCGCCGCTCTGTTCCCACGGGCTTCGGTCGACGACGCCTCCGGCGGCAGCATTGGCGGCGGCGACGGCATGGGCGGTGGCGGCGGCATTGGTTGCGGCGTGCACCGCGGACACGTGCGCCGCGTTTGCGTTCGACGAGGCGGCGCGTGCTTGCTGCAGCAGCTGCTTCACGCCGGTGTGCTGCCGACGGAGCGCCTCGAGAGCTCGTGCCAAGGCGAAGCTCGCCCTCACCGCGTCCCGGCAGCACATGAACGCGGCCTCGAGCCGCCGGTTGCCATGGGTCGCCGCGACGCGCCAACGGCTCGATGGACGCCCGTCGAGTAGCCGATGCACCCAGCGGCGAGTTGACAAGGCCGTGGCGAGGAGTTGGAAGCATGCAGCTATCAGCTGAAGCTCCGTCGAGTCATGCGTCTTGGGGGCGCGCTTGGCGCCGGGCGCGCTCGCGCCGCCGATTCCGGCCGCGCCCGCGCCCGCCGCGCCGCCATTCGCCCCGTGAGAGGACTCGCTCATCGCAAGCGCACACATGAGGGCGAGCGCCTCGTGCGCGGCGGCGCGCGAAGCCCGCTGCAGCAGCCGCAGCTTGTGATCTCGCGCGACGGGCGCGGGCGCGGGCGCGGGCGTGGGCGCCGTGGCGGGCACTTTGCTGGCAGCCTCAGTGGTCTCGTCTCCCATCGAGTCCACCTGCATCTCGTGCGCCCCTCCCTCGACCTCCTCCTCTTTGACGGCCGCATCGTCCGCGCCTTGGGCCTCCGATCGGCCGGCGTCGTGTGCCTCGTCCGCGTCCTCTGCCAGCTCGGGAGCTCGGGCGATCTCGGGGGCGATCTCGGGGCTTTGGAGCTGCACCTCGTCCTCCTCCTCGAGCTGCGAGAGCCGGGCGAAGCGCAACGGCTCCATGGTTTCGTCGGTCTCGTCTGGCTTTGTAACCGCCGCGATGGTTTCGTCGGTTTCGTCAGGCTTCGTAACCGCCGCGGCCGGCGCGGTCTGCGGTGCCTCGCCCATCGCCACGTCACCATTCGAAGCGCTCTCGTTGGCCGTCGAAGTGAGGGTGGCGGCCTCGGACGCCCTCGCTCCTGCACCTGCCTGATCTGGCCCGATCTGGCCTGATCTCGCCTGATCTGGCGCGGCCGCCGCGGCGGCCGCCGCGGGTGCAGGCGCGCCGACCGGCGCGGCCGGCTGCCCGTGACGCACACCAATAGGACACCATTCGAAAAAGGTCCAAGGCTCGGAGGTAGCGGCATCGATGCTGTCCAGCTGCCTTCGAAGGAGCTTGGCCTCAAGAGGCGAGAGAGGCGAGGCCATCAGCAGCCGAGCAGCGTCCACTGCCCTTGCGCTCTCATCCGGTAGGTTCCGAGTCATCGAGGTTAGGGCGCGCTCGCCTCCATCGCGGTCCTTGAACGAGATACCTGGACCATCGCCCGCGCTCGCTCCTGCTAAGAGCGACCAGAGCATTTTGAGACGTTCGGGCAGCACCGGCACAGGCGCCGCCGCTGCCCCCGGCACCGGCGCCGCCGCGGGTGGCAGCTCCTCGAACTGAGTGTCCGCCGTAACCTCCCCAATGTCCTCAGGGAGAGGGCCGAGCAGTGGTGAGCTGGCGATTGCAGGCAGTTGACTCGCAGAGGCGGCGAAGGCGGCAGCAGCGATGGCGGCGGCGGTGGACGATGGGGCACTGCCTTGCATGCAAGTGCTCACCACGGCGGCGGTGGACGATGGGGCACTGCCTTGCATGCAAGTGCTCACCACGGCGGTGGTAGACGATGGGACCACGGGCAGCGCGCCAGCTGTGAGCACCGTACTGGACGCCGACCCGCCGGGCGCTCCCAGACGCGTGGGCGGCTTCGCGAGCGCCGTACCGAGCGCACACGCGGCCCCGCGGCCCATGGAGGCCGCCCCAGCAGCAGCAGAGGCCGCCCCAGCAGCAGCCGACGATGGCGGCATCCCTGGAGCGCGCCATTGCATGATCGTCGCGCGGCTGGTGGCCGCGCTCGCCGCTGGCGCGAGCACCGACGGCGGCAGCGAGGGCGGCGGGAGGGTGGCAGCGCCGTGTACGGCGGCCGCGGCGGCGGCGGCGGCGGCGGCGGCGGCGGCGGCGGCATGGCCGGTCGCACCCGATGCGCATGCTTCCGCATTGGCGGCCTTGGCAGTCTTGGCGGCCGTCGCCTTCGTGGCAAGGCTGCCCGCGGGCGCGGCGCCGAATAAGGAGACCGAGGCAGCGGTGGAGGTGGCGCCGGCGGCGGCGGCCTGCGCGGCCGCCATCGCCTCCTGCTTCGCAGCCTGCTTCGTTGGCTTCGGGTTCACCACCGCAGGCCGCGGCAGCACCGTCGTCGCGGTCGTTGCAGCCATAGTCGCTGCTGCCAACGCAGAGTAGGGCGTCGCGGCGCGGGCGCCCGCAAGCGCGGGCTGTGCGCCCAGGAGTCCGCCGGCGGCAGCGGGGGCGAGCACCGTCGACGGCGGCGGGGGCACGAAGCCCGAAAGCATCTTCTGCGCGGCTGCGATCGCAGTCGGGGGGCCGATCGCATGGCCGGCTCCTGCGGCGGCGGCGGCGGCGGCGGCAGCGGCAGCTGCCATGGCGGCGGCCGCCACGGCGGCGGCAGGTGCTGGTGGTGGTGGCTGCACCATGGCAACCACTGCAGGCTGCGCGCCACGAGGCTCCTCAGCACTCTGCTGTGCAGCCGCATGCTCCGTGAGTGCCGCCGCAAGCTCCTCGCCGTTATTGCTGCTAAAGTTGGGATCCATGGTGCGAAGAAGGAACGGAGGGTGTCGGGAGAGCGGCGCGAACGCCCGTGGTGATGGAGACACGGAGAAGTCGCAGGTGAAGCACGCCCGCCGCCCTGGACAGCCGCGCGGCTGTGTCACGGTGGCGTGAATTTGATGTGAATTGGATCGAGAAAATTTTCCAGCTCCCCACTTCTCAAGCTGCAGCAAGCAAGCAAGCACTTCTCAGACCGCAGCGGTGTTCTGACTCACACGCCGCCCCCCACGTCGGAGCCTGGGATACCCATCAACTCCTCATTGCTCGGTGGCGGGTAGTATCCAGCCTCAATGCCCGCTGGCTTGAGGATCTCCTTCAGCCGATCGACAATCTCCTTCGCATCGACTGCAACATACTTGGGCTTGCCGCGCCCGCCCCAGATCGGGTTTTTGAGCGCGGAGCGAAGCGCTCGCAGGATGTCATCAACGGTCGGCACGAGATTGGATCCCTTGTGCCAGATCGCGTTTTCGTCCATGCCGCTCATCATCATGGCCATCATCGGGTCGATCCCCGGAGGGATCGGCGGCCCGTCGCACGCGGGGATCGGCAACGGGCCTGCCATCACCATGAAGGCATGCTGAGGATTCTGCTCCTCGGAGTACCCGTAACGTCGGAAGACCCACATCGAAAGGTCAGCCGGGCGGCCGCCTGGACCAGGCAGGCTCTCGCCAGGGCGCATCGGCCGCGTCTGACGAATCTCGTGCTGCACGTCCTGTTGAAACGGCGTCAGCTCCATACCGACCAACGTGCCCGCAGGCGCGGCCGCCGCGACCTCCTCGTCGCTGACCTCGATGAGGTTTGCCGGCTTGAGCGCGACGCGCGTCCCAGTGCGCAGCCGCACTGCGTAGCGGCCTGTGGCAGCCTCATAGGCACCCGCGCTCGCAATCTGGCCGTTGAGCTCGGGCTTGGCTTGGAGCCCCGAGATGCGCACGTGCTTGCCCTCGAGCGGCGCATCGACTGGTGTCGGCAGGACGCTCACCACGGTCGCCTCCCGCACCGCCGCCTCGATGGCCGCGAGTCCTTCGGCACAGGCTAGCTGCGCTGGCAGCGGCATTCCGCGCAGCGTGCCGTCGTACACGATCTCGCCCATGAACGGGAGGAGCGTCAGGCCGATGCACTGAGGCGGCGACTGCCCATTCGAGCGCAGCAAATCTCCGAGCGAGGTGGAGATGCCCTTGACCTTGTACACCGTCTGGCCGAGCTGGAGGCTGGGTCCGAGCTCTACAAGAAGTGCGGAGCCGTCGCTCGCCTCCTTGGCGAGGACGAATGCGCCGGTGATGCGCTGCCGCGGCCACGCCTTCAGCTCACGTGAGGCAAGCAGGTGCAGCGCCGACGTCATCATCGCCTTGCGCTCGCCGAGCTCGCGCCTTCGCAAGCTGCTGGTGCTGGAGACTTGCATCGCGCACCAGCTGAGCAGCATCTCAAATACGCCCGGGCCGGCAGGAGCGGAATGCCAATAGGACCACATCTTGCCGGTCAGCTCGACGGCGAGGTCCATGCGTTCACAGCGCAGCCTGGAGGCATCGCTGATATCCTTGAAGGCGTGCTCCTGAGTGATCTCATTCACCAGGAAGCGACTCATGTCCATCAGGAGCATGAAATTGCGCCCATCGCCCTCCGTGAGCGCACCGATGCCTGCTGGCATTTTAGAAAAGTACAGTATGAATATGAAGACTGAGGGAAATTCCGGCTTTCGGGGTTTGCTGCAAGCCTGCAGCCTGCAGTTCAGTTCAGTTCAGTTTATTCGCGGTCCCCCCACGCTCACTCCACCGCCGTCAGCTGTGAAACACACATAACGCGCACGCTCTCCAGACCCCCAAGCACGAGGGCCGCTATCGCAATGGACGGAGGCGTGGCCGACACAGCCTGCTATTACACAGGCCGTTAAGGCGGCGGGGGGCGGGGCGGAAGGAGTAACCCTCCCCCCTAACGTAACCCGATAGTACCGATGGGGCCGCTGATAGCTGCGGCTGCCGCGGCGGCAGCGCGCACGCGCGCGCGCCCCGGTGCCGTCTCCCCCGCGAGCAGCAGCGTGACTCTCCTCACGTGCACCGTCCGCGTACCCTCCAGCATCCGTGCCGCAAGCACCGCCGCGCGCCGAGGCCCGAGCGCGGGCGAGATCGCGGTTCCTCGCAGGGTATGTCCTCCACACGATTGTGACTACGGAACTCCTGAACCAGGGAGTGGAGTCGGCGGCGCCTTGCGCTGCTACCCACATACGCCCCGTCGCCCACTCCTGGCAACTCGTGGCACGGCTCCGACACTTCACAACCCCCCGGATTGGCCACATCAGAGACCCACTCACGCGCACGGGTGGACGGGTGGGTGCTGCTGACCGGTGAGTGGGTGTGCCAACCGGCTCCCCTCCGTTCCCTCGCTTAGGGGGACAGGACTCCCTCGGGCTTGGCCACGCCGACGAGGGCGTCCTCGCCCTCACCCTCGCCCTCACCCTCGCCCTCACCCTCACCCTCACCCTCACCCTCACCCTCACCCTCACCCTCACCCTCACCCTCATCCTCACCCTCATCCTCACCCTCGTCGGCAGCGGGGCCCGTAGGGAGGCAAGTTGTTGGCGCGGCGACCCCTCCAGATGGCCTCTCGATTGCACGCAGAAAGACCTTATCGCTGGACTTGATCTGCATCGTGGCGGTGTATTTCGTCGACGCGTGCCCTGGGAAGGTCTTCCAGACGCAGCCTGCCGTACGGGTGAGGGTTACCACGAGGGTGAGGGTGAGGGTGGAGGGTGCGGGTGCGAACCAAGAGAGGTCTGGGTGAGAATGAACCTGTTGTGGCCTGGGCGAAATTGGACGTTGGGACGTCATCCTCGTGGTTGTACCAGAGCAGGACGTACCTAAAGGTTATAGCGTGGAAAAGGGGCATCGAGGAGGTGAGAAGAGCGCGGGAGAGAAGGATACGGTCCGGACGATGGAAGGCTCCTTGCCAGGCTGTCAGGCGAGGCATAGGACGTACTGCTTCGTTGGGTCCGTCGAGAGGCCGCTGACGGTGATGGTCAGCGTGAGGTCCATCGACGCCGGCCGGGCACCATTCCCGACCGAGAATGTCTGGATTTCGGGCGCTTCGAAGGTCTTGTCACTTGTCATCTCGACCTGGAGCAGCTCGTTGTTCAGATCGACTGGGCCAAGATGAGCTATGCCATAGTTACGAACATCGTCTGGCATCGTATAGCTGGTGCGTGCATCGGCATCGGCCCGGGAACCAAAAAAGGGGTCGGACAAGCTGTTCACCACAGTGTGTATGCAGCTTGAGGCGTCGATGCCGCCGTTCGCTGCAATCGCTTGCCAGTCACTCGCCGTGTAATCTCCATCATCTGCATTGCCCGAGGGATAGGCACCGAGGTGGTCGCAATACGTGAAGGCGTCTCCGGGGTGGAAAAGGTCGTCGTTGGAAGTCGACTCATACGAGATAGCGGTGACGATATGGTCGTACTCGACGTTGCCGCAGTCTTTGCAATACACGCAAATGGTCGGCGCGCGGCCTCGCCGAAGCTGCGCTTTGATCCATCCTAAGTACTCGCCCACGTTTCCCGTGCTTGGGGTTGTCGGGCTGTAGAATGCATACCGCAGCTTGAGCTTATCGGAAGCGGCCTTGTCATTAGTGTCAGTGGAGCCGACATCTCCAATGAGAAGCTGATGGGCTTGCGCTGCGCGGTCGCTCAGGCTAGGGTTGGCAGCAGCCCTCACATCGTACTCGGAGACGTACTGGCCAGCCAAGTGCATGCCAGCCATCATGAACGACGTTTCTCCGCAGTAGCCGTCGTTCTTCTGCCACTGCTGCCGGTCCTTGATCAGATTACCACTGGTGTCCCTGAGATCCCATGTGATCGTTGGGATCTCAGGGACACCAATGGCGAGAGCGAGCCACGAAAGAGAGAGCAAAGCGCGCATGTTGACAACCGAGGCCCGCGTTTGCGTGGAGGCACCTGGCCCTACGGGAATCGCGACAAACGGACCCAAATATGGGAACGAAAGCGCCCAAAGAAGCGCTTCTCGCAATCAGTAAGCTCGCGTCGCGTTCTGAGGGTGAGCCGGGAGGCACCGCGGGCGGATTTCCATAAAGCGCAAGGAGGTCCGGACGTGTGAACGCGGCGGGGGGGGAAGGAAACGCCCGAGGAAACGAAGGATGAAAGCAATGGGTGATCGTGCTCGATTCCCGTGGGCGTGCATGGTAGGCGTGGCGGGTCCAGCAATTCTTGCAGCAATGGGTCCAGGCACGACCTTTTCAACCGTGAGTTGGTGCCTTCTCGGGTACCGTACCTCAAGCTCCGGCATGCTCCGGCTCAACGCCGTTTCACACAGTGAGAGCTGGGCGGGTCGGTGTTCCCGGGACCCGGGTGCGAGGTCAGTCACAGGGAGTGTGAATGTGAACGTGTGACTGAGCACGGGGAGAGGTGCCGTCCAGGCCCAAAATGCTGTCGACAAGCAATACACAAGTAGCACCGGTTGTCGCGTCTGTCGTGTTAACGTTCACACAAGTTTTTGGGGTGCGACTTGTTTTGTGCGTCTGTCGTGTTAACGTTCACTGTGTCCTGTTTGGAGCGGCGCGCGCGTCCCTTCCCTTGCGCGTGTCGCGGGTCACGCTCAGCGGCGCGCCCGGTACGGCGCGAGTCGGGGGGATCGGGTCCGGGGGGACGAGGGGGAGGAGAGCGCGGACGGAAATGTGGCGCCTTTCCTGCATCGGATGCAGGGAATCAGGCGCAATGTTTCGTCGCGCTCGGGCCGCCGCAGTCTCACTTTGCGCGGGCAATCGCTCGCGCTCGGGGGACAGAGCGGAGATCCGGAGTCGGCGCACCCACCACGCAGCACAGATGTCGGCAATCGGCTCGAGAACGACACCGATCTACTCCATGACCGTGGACGTAGATGACCCAACTCGAGCGATCCTTTCGGATCACGGAATCGA
>Ga0210243_100786_pt1 | contig 26352 bp, 15 predicted proteins | sample ChrtobMeP5a_32mM_FD_155461 | JGI IMG/M metagenome (GOLD analysis project Ga0210243, IMG submission 155461) | Chrysochromulina tobin associated microbial communities from unialgal haptophyte culture, Seattle, Washington, United States - P5a_32mM | ecosystem: Host-associated > Algae > Haptophytes >...
TCGATTCCGTGATCCGAAAGGATCGCTCGAGTTGGGTCATCTACGTCCACGGTCATGGAGTAGATCGGTGTCGTTCTCGAGCCGATTGCCGACATCTGTGCTGCGTGGTGGGTGCGCCGACTCCGGACCTCCGCGCTGTCCCCCGAGCGCGAGCGATTTGCCCGCGCGAAGTGGGGCCGTCGCGACCCGAGCGTGACGAAACATTGCGCCTGATTCTCTGCATCCGATGCAGGAAAGGCGCCACACTTCCGTCCGCGCTCTCCTCCCCCTCGTCCCCCCTTGGACCTGATCCCCCCGACTCGCGCCGTACCGGCCGCACCGCTGGGCGTGACCCGCGACACGCGTAAGGGAAGGGACGCGCGCGCCGCTCCACCAAGGGCACCATAAAACCATGTTCGAGTACGGTGAGTATTCATATGTCGTGATCTGCAAGCGTTTTTCATAGGATGATTGTGGCTTCACGGACGGTGCAACCTCGGACGGACGCTCGCGTACAGTACATCGTCCATATCCAGACCTTCTTGTTTCCCCACAGAGCGGGGGGCCTGCCGCGGGTGCGCGGCCTGGGAGGCGCCCCTTGATGAGGGATTCAATTGCGCCTGTGCCACATCGTCCATATCCGCTTCAAATATAGTCCGTAGGATATAGTATCTACCGGTACAGTACCGGTACGGGTACCGGTACGTCCGGTACCCGGTACTGACCGGAACCCCGAGTGAAGCTCGCCGTCTCCGCCACCGATCACCTTCAGCACAAGCACTTCAGCGGTATTCGCATAGCAAGATGGAGCGCGACAAGCTTGCAGCTATAGAGGTCACCAAACATACGCCCTACGTACGCCCCTGGTCAACGACACTCAACTTTCTCAAGTGCAATAACACCGAAAGCATGATTAACGCACTCGTGGCTCATCAACCCAGAATCGAAGGCCTCGCTGGCCTTCTTGCCATTATCAGCCTGACGTGCCCATCCCCGACTGAGCAGATGCTGCAACTGCGCTCTCAATCGAGTGGCGTGTTTGGCACACTCCCCGGTGTGTTGTCAGGCGGTCGGCCTGCGACGGTGAGCTTGCCACGGGCATGTGGCTCACTCCTCAACTTCACCGGCTGGTTGCGCGACGACGGCCGCCGTGAGAGTAAGGTGGCATGTGGACCGGCCACAAGAGCGCTGCGCGCACCGTGCTCTGTCATCTCGGTGGGGAGCAATGGCGAAGCAGGCTTCGAGGAGGGTGTACACGCCATCGCGCCGCATTGCACGATCGATGTCTGGGACGGCACACTGGACACCAAAAAACGAGCACGGGTTCCCAAATATGCCAACCTCAAGCTCATTGAACGCAACTTCGATAACCAGAGCTATCAGGAGTACGCAAGTCAGCGATCGAGCATCTCATTGCTCAAGATGGATTGCGAAGGCTGCGAGATGACGTCGCTGCCCAGATTCATCGAGACCATTTGCACTGATCAGGTGATTTTGGAGGTCCATGCACACCCAATCTTTTGGTCACATACGGTCGCTAAGGACAGGGCCGATTTGCGCTCGCATCAGTTTGATGGGCTTGCAGCCTTCTTCGCACGGCTTGGCACGCACTACTCACCATTTTTCGGCGAGTACAATCCGGGCTGCCCGATGTTTCGCTGCTTTGAGGTCTCTTTTGTGCGCCGGGTTCCGTGTGAGCTGTGACCGGGATCACTAACGCTCTTCTCACGTGGATCGTGATCGATCGCCCCGCATGTGCCCTTCTATTACCAATCATCCGAGCAGTGATGATTGATGACGAGAGGAAACAGGTAAATTCCACACACCAGCCGAAAAGTATAACGCTACCTGACATCAATTAACCTTGCGATTCCAGGGTTCGGCTTCTCGGGGGGGCTTCAAATCCGGGGCTTCAAAACCTCCTCGGACATGCAAAATATGCTGGCCCGCCCGATCGTCTCCGTCGACTGGGCTGGGCCGCTGTTTCGGACAGTTGATGCAAAGGGCTTCACTGCCTGGCGCTTTCTCGACGAGCTCGGTCGTGCAAGCATCCTTCCCGCTGCCGCAGTGGAGCTGCTAGAGGAGATAGACGGTGCTGCAAGACGTGCCGCAACAGGAGCGGCGCATCTGAAGGCCAAAGGAGACACTCAACAGCATCGGGTCATGCAAGCGACGCTGGCGAAGATCAATGCGGCTCGAAATTCGCTGGTTGCTCGATATGGCGCTGAAAATTGCATGGAAGCCGCAGCTTCGCGCGTCGTGCCCATATGTGGATCGCTTCCACGGGGCCACTCTTTCATCAGAGCGGTTGCGGCGCAACTTCGCAACGAGCACTACGCTATCATCGACAATGTACTCCAAGAGGACGAGGCCTCGGCCCTCGCGCAGTGGGTTCGCGAGCTCCGCTCGCGCGGCGAGCTGCAGCGCGGGCAGGTCGCGAAGAGCGAGCGCGCGAGCATACGCTCTGACTTGATGAAATGGATCCCTGCCGAGGATGAGGGACTTTTGCCCTTGCATCTTCGGCGCTGCCTGCAAGTGCTGGACGAGCTCATTCTCGGGCTGCAGGGCTGCTCGCTGCTGCGTGGCCTCCTGAGCGAGCGCGACTTGCGCCGGTGGGAGATCCAGGCGACGTGCTATCCCGGAGGGGGTGCCTCGTACTCTCGCCACATCGACGACCAGACGGGCAGCGGGGCGCGTGTACTGACGGCGATCATGTACCTGAACCCGGGCTGGACAGTGGAGCATGGCGGTGCGCTGCGCGTGTACCCGAAGCAGCCCGACGGCTCGATGGGCTTTGACGGAGAGGGCTGGCGCGGTTACGACGTCGAGCCGTTACATAACCGCCTGGTGGTGTTCTGGTCGGACAATCGCGTGCCGCACGAGGTGAAGCCTGCGCACGCCGAGCGCTTCGCGATCAGTGTCTGGTACGGCGATGCTGCAGCCATCGCGGAGGCTAAGGAGGCTGAGAGGCCGATCACGGCTCGGCCATGAGTGTGTGTGAGTGCATGAGTTTGTATAAAACTTTGCATCGCGTTGTGGCGGGCGCATGCTTCGGCGCACAATATAAAAGTGTGTTAGAAATCACACAAACACACATTCACATTCACACCTACAGTGTGAAGACGCGAGAGGCTTGCTTTTTGTGTGGCACTTGTGTGCGGGTCATGTTCTCGGCCCTAGCTGGAGCGAGCTCGTGGGCCACGACGTCTGCGCGAGATGGCGTCTCACAATTCGATCAGGCGCGGCGCGACCTCCTGCGGCCCAAATCTGCAGGCTACCAAACAGATTTGATACGCGAACAACTGTCGGCAGCGGCGATGGAGAGGAGCATGGCGCAGGCTGAGGCCGAGGCCCGTGAGCGCGGAGAGACTGGGCTGCCACACCGGCCGAATCTCTCAAGGCATATAAGAGACGCGCAGCTCACGCACGCTCTCAATCCCGAGCCGGAACCTCCGCCGGCTGCGCACCAGCCTTTTGTAGCGTCAGCACACGGCTCGCATGACGAGTGGGCAGCAGTGTTCGGCGACTACCAGATCCGCCTGGCGCCCAGGCGTCCAGCGTCCAGCACCACTGCGTCAGTGGAAAAGGCGCACCCACAACCCTCTCCATCCGAGGGTCCGCAAGGAGGTGACGGCGAGAGCGAGACCGTTGTGGGCACTCGCCCTGCACTGGGTCGCTCTGCTCTGGGAGCAGAGGAGAGTATCGAGCAATGGCTGGACGACCTCGACTCAGATGTGGAGGAGCTGAGCAACGTGACGCAATCGGCGATGACAGGCGTGTCTTCTGACCGAGGTTCTACCCGTCCCGACGCCTCGTCGTCGACGGCACTCCTCATGAACTCATCGCTGCCCTCGGCTCTGGCGCCGGACGCTCTCGGAACTGTCTCGGTGTCACGCACACTGTGTGACTCAAGGGTGTCGGGACCTCTGGATGCGTCGCAGGACTTGGCTTCCGCGCCTCGGGAGACGCACCTGCGCGGCCAGCCCATGCCTCCCATGCCATCGGCGCTCGCCACGGCACTCGACAGCGACATGGGCCGCGGCTTGCTGAGAAATAGCATGCCAGGCCTCCGCACCGGCACCGGCACCACCGGCGTCGACCGCTTTGCTCGCATCGGGCGGCTCATCGGCGCCCCGTTGCACTCCGAGCGCCGTCCTGATCAACCATCGGCGATCACAGCGGCGGGCACCAGCATGGACTTCACGGCGCTCATCGGCCGAGTCGCCCCGCCAGATAGTGTATGCACGGATGCAGGTACCGGTAAGTACGCAGCTGCCGAGGCTGCCGCCGCGTTCAAGGGCGTGACGAACCTGACGAACCGCACGAGCGAGGCTGCCGCCGCGTTCTTGGGCGGCTCCTCATCCGAGCAATCCATCGCAATCCGATCAGCAGTCGCCGAGATGGAGGCCCTCAAGCCCAAGATTGCGCCGAGATTGCGCCGAGATGACGCCGAGATGGAGGCACTCAAGCCCAAGCTGGGCGCATGCGATCAGTCCTCGCTGGAGCACCCCGCCGCGGACGCTCGGGATGACGCTCGTTGGCGGCTGGAAGCACCCGGAAAGGCGCCGGGTGCTCGGGATGACGCTCGTCGGCGGTTGGAAGCACTCGAAAAGGCCGCCAGGGAGGCAGCGGAGCTGCGAAGGCAACTCGCAGAGAGGGGCTACAAGTCCTGCGGTGTGCACATGCCACCGCCTCTGCTTTCGAGCCACCAACCTCCTGCCTCAGCGGGCGGAAGCCATAGCACGGGTGGCTACCCCCACAGCACTGGTGGCTTCCCCCATAGCACGGGTGGCTTCCCCCACAGCACAGGTGGCTTTGGTGGCTGTGCCGTTCGGGGGAGTGTCTTCAGCGCTAGTGACTTTGGCGGGAGCACGAGTGGCGGCAGCGAGCTTGGCGGTAGTGGGATTGGAGGCAGTCGTCATCATTCATTCGAACTTGGCGGCGGCACAGAGGTTGGTGGCAGCGTCACCGAGGTTGGTGGCGGCAGCGGTCACGGTGGCGTTCGTTCGACGCACGCTCCACTCTCCATTCGCTCTCCGATTTGAGCGTGCGCGAAGAGCCGATTACTTCCTTTGCGTCGCCATGACGGTGCTCCTACTGTAGAGAGATGATGACGGATGATGATTAGTTAGAGCACGCCGAGCAGGGCCGAGGGCGGCGGCACGAATGAAAAGCCCCCGTGTTCGTTCTCTCTTCATACGGATACGCTTAGGTGGACGCTAGTCAGGGGTTAATTCTTCACGCTCCGCGGGCTGTGGACGCTGAATGCTTTACTTACGTAGCGGTGAAACACAAACATACACCTTTCGGCACACATCGGCATCTGGACCGGGTGCTTTCAATGCCATGGGCATGGCGTACAGCGTTCAGCGGCATCATACAGCGGCACAGCGTTCCCGCGCGGGCGCCGCGCCGCGCGTGCGCCCGTGGCTGCGTTCACAACCCACCGGTAATGGATAGTATCGACACCCAAGACACCGGACCGGCAATCGAACGCGAAGGCGCCGGGCCGGGCGTTTCCGCTTGATGTTCACACGGGTGGGAATGGGGCCAGGATGCCCTTCACTGTGGCCTGTGCGGCCGGCGTCCGCTCGAGATGCTGTCTCCTTCATCAGTGAAGGGCTGCATGAGCTGCATGCGCTCGTCACACTGGCATCTGTCGCCGGCAGTCGGTCTCGCTCTCTCCGCAGGAGGTTCTCGCTACCTAGGCCGCCTGTACGAGATCGGCGATGAGGATCGGCTCCCGTCGGCCGCTGCCAGGCTTGCCCGCGCACTGTTCCACCGCCAGGATGCAGAGGAGGCCCTGCGCCCGTCTGGAAAGCTCAGCATCCCGGCCGCTCACCTGAGCGCCTCGCTGTCGGCACATTTGATCGGCCTTGCTGATGCCAAGCTGGGCGAAGCGAGGACGTATGAACGGCTGCGTGAGGCACGATGCTGCGACACTGGCCTCAGCCTACCATCCCTCTGCCGCGAGACTGGCGTGAGCATCGCGCGCTTCCAGCGTCTCGTTGAGCAGATCTCGGCGGCAGATGACGCCGCGGCGACAGACCCGGCGATAGCAAAGGAGGGCTTGCCGGTAGAACTGCTGCCCCGAGTGGGCACTGCGATGGTCTTGCGTCACCTCTGGCTGCGCGCCTCGACGGGCGGCGGTAAGGCGACGCTTTGGACGTACCTGCTCACACTCGAGCACTTCTATGGCCCGGTACTTGCACCGAACTCGATGCTCTCGCCTGGATCGTCGTTGCGAGATCAGATCCAGATCTCCGATCTCCCGCCTGGATCGTCGTTGCGAGATCAGATCCAGATCTCCGATCTCCCGCCTGGATCGTCGTTGCGAGATCAGATCCAGATCTCCGATCTCCCGCCTGGATCGTCGGTGCCGCCGGCCCAGTGGCTCGACCTGCGCTTCACGCCGGACGAGCTCGTTGCATCAGCTGTGCACGCGGCCGCCGCGAAGCTGCTCGCCACGGCCTCATGTGAGTCGAAGGCACTCCGAGTCGACGGCGAGGACGGTGCTGTCGCGACGGCGTACGAGAGGCTCGTGTGCGCGCTAGCTTTGGGAGGCTCGCGAAGCCCGCCGCTGGTGGAGCGAAAGGTTGGGATCCAGTGGCGGCAACAGGCACTGCCGCCGAAGGCGGATTGCGCCGAGCTGGTCACACGCGAGGTCCTCAACGCTATGCTTTGGTGTACCGAAGGCCAGGCATTTGACGCGTCGCGACTCCCAGAGAGCGCGAGCCCTGCGCTCAAGGCCTTCTACGCTCCCGGTGGGCTGGCGTGCAGCAGCAAGAGCGCGGCGGAGGCCTTCATGACTCTCGTGTCGGAGCTGCCCGGGGTCGAGTACCTGAGCGGCCAGGACGGCCTGAGTAGCCAGCCGCCACTGATCTACGAGATGAAGCCGACCATGGGTAATCTGCTCTCGGCTCTGCAGGCGCTTCTCGGCGTTCCGGTGCCGAACGTTCGGGCCTTACAGGCCATCTGGCGCAGGATGCAGCCAGCCCATGGCATCGAGTTGCGCTTGGACTACTCTGGCGACCGGCTGACGGTCTTAGAGCGAGCGGCATCTCCTCGGGCGGGAGTGGCACGAGTGGCCGCAATCAGGGACAATCAGCGCCAATCAGGGACACTCCGAGGAGTGGCGGGAGTGGCGGCAAGCCCTGCTCCACTGCACATGTTACTGCACATGGAGCGGCAGGATGATCATGGGACTGCTCTTGAGATTATGCTCGAGATCGTGCTGCTCGAGGGTCGCAATCATGCATTCGCGGTGCACCACGAGAGGCAGCCCAGCTGGCTGCCAACGCTCGCCGCCAAAGTCTACGCGTATTGGCGTCAGAACGGCACGCCGATCTCTCACCATCCCCGACCCATGAGCGATTCGGAACCGTCAGTACAACCGTCAGTACGACCCATGAGCGATTCAGATCCGTCAGTACAAACGACGCCCTCCACCGTGAGAACACTGCTCCCGCAACTCGTGCCTGCCCTGGCGCAGCCGCTGCTCGCGTTCAGTATGGACGAGCTCAATACAGCGATTGAGGAGCTCCGCGTAGTAACGGTGCCGCCGGCAGTGGGACACTCGCACTCTCCTGGCGGCAGTAGCTCTGCCCTCGGCGACGAGCGCGACGCTCGTGGTGAGCTACGGCGGCAGCGGCTCCTCCTACTCTGCACCAGCGCCGGCGCCCCTGCCGACGTGGCAGCCTCGATAGTCCGGCTGCTAGGGGCTCAGGCTGCGCATCCTTCCGACGCCCTCCTGGCGGCCCGAATGCTGCTTGCCACTCGAAACCTCTCCTCTGCCCTCTCCGATGAGCAGCTGCTTGGGCTCGCGCGTGCATTTGAACGCTCGGAGGCTCTCCGAGGCGCAGGTTGCACTGGTGTCTACCTATCGGAGCTCAGGGCAGCCGCTGCATCCGAGCCTCCATTCGGCGCATGCGTCGCGCTCGTTCATGGGCCCTTACGCGACTGGCACACAGCCCTCCAGGCGGCCCCGATTCGTGTGGGCCTCCTCACGCTGCGTGCTGCCGCCATGCTTGCTGCCTCTAGGCTGCGGATTGCGCGCGCGCGAGCAGACGTTTAGATAAGGTTTAGTTGTCGTGGTTCAGATTAAGAATGGAATGCTCTCGAGTCTCGTTGACTGCTTTGAACATCGTTCCTATTCAGGTACGGTTACCGGGTAGGTGGTGATGTCGTCGCCGGTCCGGCGCTGTGAATGACCGCGAGTTTTCGCGCGCACGGGTCAATTTCCATGGTCAATTCCGGCGCACGTGCAGAGCATCTGTTTGCAAGACGTGAGTGACGCGGTCTACAGCGCACGGAGACGGAAAGATGTCTTTGCTCCTTCCGCCTCCGGCCACCGTCTTCTTCTGCGACTGCGACGACTGCATCTACCAAAACAACTGGGCGACGGCGGAGAAGATCACCAAATCAATAGCCGCGTACACCGCCAAGATTGGCGTGAGCAAGGAGCATGCGTACGATCTCTACAAGACGCACGGCACGTGCCTTAAAGGGCTGCTCGTCGAGGGCCGCATCGACGACAAGGGTGTCGAGGAATTCCTGCACACGGTGCACCTCATCGACTATAGCGACATCCATCCGGATCCGAGGCTGCGTGACGAGCTTGCTCGGCTATCCGTGCCCTCCTTCATCTTCACGGCGTCCGCATCGGAGCACGCACTCCGGTGCATGGACCGTGTGGGCATCAAGGATCTGCCGTGGAAGGGCGTCATCGACACGCGCTCCACAAAGCTCGAGTCGAAGCATGCACGCTCCTCGTTTGAAGCCGCCATGGGGATCGCTGGCGTAACGGAACCGCGCGCGTGCGTCTTCGCGGACGACTCCGTCAAGAACATCAAGGCGGCCAAGGAGGTCGGCTGGCGTACCGTCCTCGTTGGGCGGTACGATCGGGACAGCGGCGCGACGATTGTGTGCCCCGAGGCGGACGCGCACATCGATTCGCTGCACGACCTGCGAGCGGTGATGCCAGAGTTGTTTTGATTTCAATCAATAGGCTCCCCGCCAGTTGGCTCGTGCTAGACTTTTGGAAATGAATTTCCCAAAGTCGCCGCTCGTGGAGCACAGTGTGCGACGGCCTGTCTTTTCGTTATAAAAAAACGGGTTCACACGAGTCAACCCCGCCAGGGGGTGAGCGGCCGGGAAACTCGAAGCGAACGGCAAGTCCCATGATATCCTGGTGTTTTTGTGACCTCTAGTGTGAACGTGAACGTGTTTATGCCATGCCGAAGTATCGCGTTCTCACGATTGGACCCATCGTGGTGCTGCCGCTGCTCCTCATCGAGCCGGCGATCGCGGGTCGCTGCGCATGGGCGACAGCGGTCATCGCAATTCTCTGGGCCACGGAAGCGCTGCCAATCGCCGTGACGTCGCTGTTGCCTCTGGTCTTATTCCCATTGCTCGGAGTCGCGCCGGCAGAGCGCATGTCACGCAACTACTTCGCTGATAAGATCGTGCTCTTTTTCGGGGGGCTGGTCGTCGCGTGCGCACTCAAGGCAGTTGCACTGCACCGCCGCATGGCACTGCGCGTGCTCCTTCTCTTTGGCTCGAGGCCACCTTGGCTACTCCTCGGCTTCATGTCCTCAACTGCCTTCCTGTCAATGTGGATGTCGAACACCGCGACCGCAGCCATGATGATGCCGATCGCCGAGGCGGTCATCACGCAGCTCGAGGCCGCGCCCGCCGGCACCAACAGCCGGCCTCAGGCCGTCAGTGAGAGCGAGAGGCAGAAGGTGGCAAAGGATCTGGGTAAGGCGCTCGTGCTCGGTGTGGCCTATGCGGCCAATATCGGCGGGATGGCGACGCTCACGGGCACAGGTCCCAATCTGGTGCTCGCCGGCCAGGTGAGGGAGCGTGCATGCGCGTCTGCATCCGTCCGAATGCCTCGGAGTGCCCTCGAATCATCTCTAACGTGCCCCAACTCCTATCACACTTCAGTTCACAACGCTCTATCCCCAAGCTGAGGGGCTTTCGTGGCTTGGCTGGCTGGGCTTTGGGCTGCCACTCGGGATCCTCGTGCTCGTGATGGCGTGGGCGCTGCTCTGGTTGTTCTTCCTGCGCGGCGCAGCCACCCTTTATGACGTGGCAGAAATGGGCACTTCCTTGAGGCGTGAGTACCTTGCACTCTGATTGCGATGGATTGCGTTGCATGCGGGTGACGCGGCAGAAATGGGCACTTCTTTGAGGCGTGATCGCGTTGATGACCTTCCGAGAGCGCCACTCTGATTACCGTTGATTGCGTTGCATGCAGGGGAGTACCTCGCACTCGGCCCGATGGCCTTCCGAGAGCGCCACTCTGATTACCGTTGATTGCGTTGCATGCAGGGGAGTACCTCGCACTCGGCCCGATGACCTTCCGAGAGCGCCACTCTGATTACCGTTGATTGCGTTGCATGCAGGGGAGTACCTCGCACTCGGCCCGATGACCTTCCGAGAGCGCCTCGTGCTCATCGACTTCAGTTTACTTGCGCTGCTATGGATCACTCGAGACCCCAAGGTGGTGCCGGGCTGGGATGCGTTCTTTCGGCCCAAGTACGTCACCGATGGCACGACCGCCGCGCTGCTGGCGCTCGTTCTCTTCGTCCTGCCTGACGAACCTCCCGAGATTCTGAGCTCGATGGCGCGCTGTGTTGGGCGCTGTGCGTGGCTGGCATGTGGTCGCGAAAAGCAGCAGCTCGAAATCTCGATGGTCGAGATTGGAGGTCGGCTTGAGATCTCGATAGCCGACTGGGCCCCGCTCGCCTCCGCCTCGCCGCCCGGTGAAACGACAGGATCATTGCCGCCCACCACGGCGCCTGCGGACTCGTCGGCAATTCCGCCCACCACGGCGCCTGCGGACTCGGCGGCATCCCCGCCGCCATCGCCATCCGGCTCGGTCCAGCTCGCCGACGACGGCGAGGGAGCCGGAGCGCCTCGTGCCTCAGGGTTCGTCAGGGTTCGTCAGGGTTCGTCAGGGGCCGGAGCGCCGCGTGCCTCGCCAGCCGTTAGCCGACCGCTGCTCGAGTGGGACATGGTGCAGAAGACGTTGCCTTGGGATGTCATCCTGCTACTCGGTGGCGGCTTCGCCCTCGCGGACGCCGTCCTCGTCTCGGGCCTGAACGCCCTCCTCGGTGAATCTCTGAGCGTGCTCCATGACCTTCCTGCCAACGTCGTGGCGCTGCTGCTGATGATCCTCGTGTCCGTCACCACCTCTGTTGCCTCGAATGTGGCGACGGCCTCGATCTTTGTGCCCGTCGTCGCCGGCCTCGCAGACTCAATGGGCATTCATCCCCTGCTGTTCATGCTCAGCGCGACGCTCACGTCCTCCCTCGCCTTTGTGCTGCCGGTGAGCACGCCACCAAATGCGATCGCCTTTAGCTCCGGCCGTCTCGCCGTCATGGACATGATCAAGGTCGGCACCTGCCTCAATGTGCTCGGCGTGCTCGCCGTGTTGCTCGTGCTCGACACGTTCGGAATCGCGCTCTATGGGCCGTGGGAAGAGCAGCCCGCCTGGGCCAGGCGTGTAGGCAGCTCGCCACCCCCACCGCTCCGCAGCAACGTCACCAACCTGGCGTGCACACCGTAGACCCGTGCAAACTGAGACTGAGGAAGGACCGTGGCCCCCTATCCCCAGTCACCTCAATTACTGAGTGTACTCGCTCTGGGGCGCTACTCAATCGTACTACGGCGTTACGTTACGTGGAATTTGTGTCCCAGAGAAATCACTGCATTCCCAGCCCTTTCCAGAACCGAACGGATAATTTTAATTACGTACTAGCGTTTTTGTAGCGACCTGCGCCTCATAATCGCTATCGCGCGATGGCGCACCCCCGCCGGGCATCTTTCGGCTCTATTGGTAATCACTGCATTCCCAGCCCTTTTCAGAACGGATAATTCGGAAGCGGGGCTCGCGCTCCGGATCTCCTTCCTTTAAAGGAAGGAGATCCTGAAATCCTCCCACGTTTGAACCGTTTGAAATGTCTTGGAGGCTCCTCGTCGTGAGCTGTCGCGCGCTCAGATCTCGATAAAATAGACTCGTAGTCGAGCCGCTGCTCATAGAAGATGTGTTCGTATGTTGCACCCGCTTCCTAAGAATGTATATTCATTGTGTCTCGTCTCGACATTGGCCATCACCAGTTCACCACTCACCCACCAAGATGCTGCGAGGATCGCGCAAGGCTTGTGGAGCCGACAAGCTCGCCAATGGCGTACGTTCGGTTGCTGGTTCGCGCTTCCCGCGGCGGGGACCCGGCCGCGTGGCGCGTTCGTGCCGACCCTGCGACGATTGTCGCTCCTGAGTCCTGTCGTGTGTCGATAAACGCGTTAAAATATCGTAATGGTAAAAGCGTGACATCCGGTTAATCTGCCATGCGGTCCCGGCGTGGTAAGGAGTCGTAGTTTCAAGGCATTGTCACAGGACACCGCCACAGCGACGACAACAAATCACCGGCGGCGCGGAGCCGCCCCTGCCACCGCCTCTGCGCCTCACCGGTTCCAGCTTCCACCGCCGGCAGAGCCGCGCCGTCCACTTTCACGCACGAGAACTCGAGTCAGAACTCGAGAAGACGTAGAGCTGCCGCGTGGCGCGTGTGCTGGCTGGGTCTCTCATGCGCTCACACAGCTGACAGCACGACATCGTCATTCACACAGATACGGCCCGCCCGCCTCACAACGTGCACTCATGCAAGAGCAGTCGCGCCCGCGCGCGCCTTCCTCGTCGCGACGCCGTGCACTCGCGCCGCGACGACTCGCTCGGGGTTGACGTGCTCCGGGTTCGTCACCTCCGAGCTCAGAGCACGTCACCCCCGAGCTCCAGGTTCGTCACCTCAGAGCACGACGCGAGCAGCCGCTCAATCGAGCGCGAGCTCGGATTTGCTCTTGTTCATCAGGCTATTGTGGCGGCCGCTCGCGAGCACTTTGCGATGCACGAGCCCCCGTAGCACCACAAGCGCCTCCGAAGGCGTTGGCTCCGGCGGCGGCGTCTTGGGCCGCCCATTCTCGTCTGTCTCAGGCTCCGGCGGCGCACGCAAGGCGACGATGGCGCGTGCCGCGTGCAGGACCGTGTGCAGCTTGTCCTCGAAGAGCGCCAGGTACTCGGGCACCGACGGCACCCCGAGCGGCAACTTCTCCTTGATGTGCTGCGGCAACTCGACCTCGACGGCGCGCCCGACCAACTCGACGGCAGGTAGCAACGCATTGACGCTCTTGGCCCTTGTATCGAGCTCCTTCTCGAAGGCGGCGAGGCTGTCGGCGGCGGTCATCGCTGCAGCCGTCGCTGCCGCGTCCATCGCGTCCGCCTGCGCAATCTTGGCCTCGAGATGGGCACACTGCTCCTCCTCCGCCGCCAGCTCCGCCTCCAGGCTGGCCGTGAGCTCGGCCACGTCATTGCTCACGTAAGCAAAGAGCGAGCGATTGCGCCGCTCATTGGAATTGTAGATGTCGAGCACCCGCGCGACCGCGTCCGAGTGGGCGTCGCCGAAGCCCGACACTTCGCCGTTGGTGATCGCGGTCACGCGCGCAAACTCCGACGCCCAACCCGCCACCTGCCCTTGCAAGAACGCTTGGCGTCGCTCGAGCTTCTCAAGCTTCTCGCGCCCCTGCCGGTCCTGATGATACTTCTGGCGCACCTCGAGCTCATCGTACGACTGGAGCCGGCCGTCGATCTCGTTGTGCTCAGCGTCGAGCTCGGCCAAGGTTTCGTCTAGATGGGTCGCCTCGCGCAGCTGAAGAGCCTTCGAATGCGCCGACTCGAGCTTGAGGCGCTCGTGCTTGGCGCGTAGACGCTCGCGCTCTTCCATCGCGGCCGACGCCGTCCCGAGCAGGAACTGCGCGTCATTGTCCATCGTATGGTCTTTGGCGTCGAGGGAGCGCACCCTATGCACGTGGCGCTTGCGCGTGACGCGCAGCGAGTTGATGATGTGCATCAAGGCCTGCGTGGACGTCTGCATCTGGTTCGCCTTGCCCTGAACGTCCGTGAGGTCCTCCTTGAGCCTCTCCTTACGCAGCCTCTCCTTGCGCATCTGTGCCGTCAGGTCGTTGGTCAAGGTATTGCGCTCCCCTTGGTGGATCTCGCGCTTCGTCTTCTCCATCTGCTCGTCGAGCACCTGCCGCTGCAGCACGAGCTGCTGCAGCTTCTGCTCGAACTCGGCGATGGTGTTCGAGCGCTCCTGCGTGTGCCGGTCGTGCGCCGCCGCCGACGCGCGCAAGACGTTCATCTGATGGATGGGCGTATCCTCGGGGTGAGCTAGTGGTCATCAGGGGGGGTCATCAGTGGTCATCAGAGGCAATCAGTGTCACTCACCTGATGGATGGACGTATCCTCGGGGTCGCAATTCTCGATCGCGAGCTTGGCGTGGTTGGGCACCACCACCGTCACCAGCCCCATGGTCAGCGGTGCCGGCTCGTCAGAGTCGTCGCCATCAAAGGATCGCGTCGACTCACCGAGCTCCTCCTCACGGGCACTGCCGGAGGCGCTGCTAGGCCTTCCCTTTGCGGAGGCGTCCGCATACCGTGCCTCGAGGCGCTGCCGGCGCAGCTCGTTATCGATCAGGTTGCGCTTGACGGGGCGCGCCGGCTTGTCCCACGACGGGATGTTGGGCTTGGCCGCGAGCTTCGCGGCACGCTGCTCACGCACCTGCAGGCCGCGCTTGCACTGCACCTGCCAGTGCACGCTCTCAAGCATCTCCCGCTGCCACGGCGGCGCCGCGGCCGTCCCATCCGGTGCGATCCGGCTCTGCAGCTGCTGCCACACGTAATCAAACTCGTGCGCCGCGCCGTTGCCGCCCTTGCTCGAGCCGCCGCCACCCCCTTTCTTCTTGGGCGCGTCATCGTCCTCCTCGGGAGAGAGAGAGGGTAATCTCCCTGCCCGGAGATTGGCCTCTGCGCGCGCGAGCTCCGCGTCCTCCTCCGTCATCCCCTCGGGCCGCAGATCCGCCGCGCTGATCGGCTGGTCCGCCGCGTTCGTGCTCGCCGCGCCGGTGCCCGCTACCGGCTTCGCAGGCGTGCTCTGCGACCGGAAGGCCTTGCGCAACTTTTTGAGCTCCATCGACCGGACGCCCGCTCCCGACTCAAGCTTTCGAAAGACCCCATTCACGTCGTCGCGGCTCACCTCGATGCCCAGGTTGAAGAAGCCGCTGAACATCTCGTCCGGCGAGATGCAGCCGTCGCCGTCCGCGTCCATCCGCTTGAAGTACTCGAAGACCTTCGCATGGGATGCGGCGACGAGCCGCTCGACCTTTGCGAAGGCGGCGTCGGCCTGCGGGTCGGCGTCACGCGCCCCGTCCGACGCGCCGCCGCTGGCGCGCGCGCCCGCCGGCGCCGCAGATGCTGCCGGAGCCATCGGGGCGTCGGCCGTCACCGACGGGGGCCGCGCCGCCGCGGGCGCCAATGGCGCCGTACCGGTCGAGGTCGACGCGGCGGGCGGCGGGCGCGCGCCGGCCTTCGGCGAGGCCGGTGTGGCCGTGACCACCGCCACAGGCGGCGAGTCGGCGCGCGCAGCCGGCGCGTCCACGGGCGGCGCCGCCGCCGCCAACGCCGCGTCCGCTCGGAGGGCCGCATCGGGGTCGTCAAGGAAGCTCATCACCGAATGCATCGCCGACACGAGAGCCTCCTCATCGGTGCCCGCGACGGCTCCGCCACTCATCTTGGTGAGCAGTTGCTCCTGCAGCGACCACAGCTTGCGCATCTTCTTCGCTTCCGTCGCCGAAAGCGTCCCTGCCTCCGCCATCGCGTCCACCTTGGCAAGCATGCGCGACGCCGCGAGTGGCTCGAAAGGGACACCCCCAGCCTTGCCACGCGTGGGCAAGCCTGGCTTGCGGGCCGACTGAGAGCCGGCCGGCGAGCCCTTGCCAGCCTCCCAGTGCCTGCTCTGCGGCACACGCGGCAGCCGCACCGCCGCTGCGTCGGCCGCGGCCGCCGCCGCGCCGTGGCGCGCGGAACCTCGTGGGCTGACGCCTAGCTCGAGCACCAACCGATCGTAGTTCTCGCGTATCTGCGAGCAAGGCAGCACGTCGAGTGGGGCTGCTCAGCAGGCGAGGCGAGCGCGTAGCTGCCGGCGGAGGGCGTGCGCTGCTGGCTGGAAGGAGGGCGTGTGCCGTTGGCGAGCAGGACGCACCTGAGCCAGCCTCGTGGCCGGATTCCACGGCTCGTTGGCAATAGCATCGCGCTCGTAGAACACGCGACGATAGCTGGGTTGATTGGGCTCGCCCTGCATTGGCTTGCCCGGGGGCGGCTTCGGATGAAAAGGGGTGCTCATTTGGCGCGGCCACGCCGCCAGTCAGTCGAGAGTGTGTTGAGCGCAATGGATGTTGAGCAAAGATCTTGTTCGCTCAAGTCGCTCAACAACTCTCACGCCGCAACTTTGGGAGCTGACCTTTATAGTAGAGCGTCACGACTCATGGTCATGCATGGTGTACGGTAAATACATGTACGGCTGACCGGGGTTTTATCGCACGGCACGATCGATATCGGATATGGTCACTGGCGTGGTGGCCAGGAGCGCCAGACGACGCACTCAGTCGAGCCGCCCCACGCAGTATGTTCTGTCAGTCCATCTGCGCTGTCACCCGGTGACATCCCACTGGTTCACTCACTGGACACTGCCGCTACTCGCGCTCGTTGGAGCCGCACAGGTCCACAGGCGACGCGCGGCGAACGGAGTTGGTTTGAGCCGAGATATGAGCCGAGATTCGCGCTCCAACCGATCAGGACCTGGGCCCTCTGCAGATTGCGTCCCGCATCAGCTGATTGCGTCCCTCACCAGAACCTGGGCTTGCTGCCCTCTGCCGCGCCTGAGACCGCGAACCAGGTGAGCACCTCGCCATTCTTCTGTAGGTAGACGAACGCACCTTTGTCGGAGGGCACCCATATCTCCGGACCGAGCTGCAGCTTCTCGCCGGGCGAGATCCACCCGAACATGTCAGCGCCCTGCTTGATGAGGAAGGGCACGGTCACCGGCTGGAAGCGCCCGGCACTGACCAGCTGCGGTGTGAACTCGTCGCGCCAATGGCGGGGCTCTCCGAAGAAGAGCTCATACCTGATGAGGTACGCAATCAACTCTCATCAGAGGCAATCAGAGGGGCTCGGCGGTGAGGCAATCAGAGGGATGAGCTCGTACTCGCTCTCGGGGCCAGACTCGATCGAGATCGATTGCACACAGATGACCGCGCCGTGCGCGTCGAGGAGCAGCCAGCCGCCGTAGAGCGCGAACTGAAGCGGGCCATAGGCCGAGAGAGAGAGGAAGGCCAGCTGCCATTTGGTCGTGTGATCTCTCCGAAGGGTTTCGTGAAAGTGCTCCATCGGATGTGCCCAACACAGCGCGACGGCCTTCTCCGGCGCACCGGGCCAGCCCGCCGGCAGCGGCGCGATCGGCGAGCAGCGACCGTGCTGCGCGTCGATGGGCAGCACATCGGTCACCCTGAGCCCCTCCGTCACCCTGTACGTGATGTGCGTCTCGGTGTGCTCGAGAGTCACGCTCATCTCCGGGTTGGTATTGATCGCGAATGGGCCCAGCGAGTTTGGGAAATTGGACTGAGCCTCGACGTACGCGTACGGATGGGTGCCTGTCACGCCCTCGACGCTCACCAGGCTGACGCCCGCGTCCCTGATCTTCCCGACAACCTCCTTTGGGTCCGAAAGGAAGCCGCTACCGTAGAGCCCGAGGCCCGGGATGTGGGCGGCGCGCGCCGCGTCGAGCACCATGGCCACCGTCTTGAACTTGAGGGCCGAGGCATTCACGCACGTGTCGAGCACGCAAAAGTCGAGCGCGAGCCCGCACACGAACACGCGCTTGAACTTTTTGAGCACCTCGTGCAGCGAGTTGAGATTGCGGTCATGACTGTCCTTGACGCACGCGAAAGCGTCGGGCGGGCAATCCATATCGATCGGTGTCTTGCCGGACTTGTCAGCGAGCGCCGCCGCGATGCCGCTCTGCTTGAGCAGCAGCGAGCCCGTCCACGGCGCGGCGGCGCACCCCATCTGGCACCCGAGCTCATGAGAGTCGCGCCCCCTGGCGCGCGTGATGATGCGCTTGTGCCCGCCATTGATGTACGGTAGCCCACCAAACGAGTCCACGTCCTCGTGCATCGCCTTGAAGGCGACGTGCACGCGATCGGGTGCGAGCCGCTTGCCGCGCGCGAGCGCCTGCGAGATCTCGGGCATCAGGTACGAGCCGCGCGTCCCTTGCACGCAGTGGACTGGAAAGTGGCCGCCCTCTGTCAGGAACGACGCGTGATCGTGCGGATGATAGTCGCGGGTGGCGGCGACGTACCCACCCCTGGCCACGAAGTGCTCGATCAGCTGCACGCAGGCGAGCACGATGTGGTCGCCCTCCGGCACGCCGAATCGGCCGCCGTCCGGATTGTCGATGGAATGGAGCGGCACAAAGTCGCGCTGCATGTCGACCACGACCAGTGCGTCATCTGGGCCGATGGGTCCGGGACTGGTCGGCGCTCCGACGTTGATCAGTCTGACATACTCATCAAAGAGCGGGGAAGCTGATGTGGCGTACTGGCCGGTACGGGACGCAACACGCGCTGTCGCACGTGTGGCTTGCCTTCTGGTTGGCCTTCGAGTGCGTGCGGTCGGCGAGCGTCCTTCGCCGCCTAAGAGCGCATTGGACGATGAAGGACCAGACTGCGACCGCGGTTGCGGCGGGAGGCCCGCTGGGTCGTATACGGCTTCATCATCCGCCGGATAGCAGCACTGCATGAACTTCGTGTCCATTGCCTTCAGGCCAACTTCGATCCTTGCCATCATAGTTTTTGGGTGGCTGTGGGATGCCCGTTCCACAAAGTTTGGCGAGCACGAAGGCGGCGCGTCGGTTGAAATTTGTAAAGCAGGTTGCCAAGGCCAAAAGCTCTTCGTGTTGTGGGGTTTTCGTTCACAACACAGGGGAAGCTTTGTGTCTCTGTTTTTGCTCCGAGACGTGCGGCGCCCCGATGCCGCCCAAGAAGGTGGATGGGGCGAAGATTGGCGCGTTGATCGCCGTAATCGGTGACGAGGAGACCGTGACCGGCATGCTGCTGGCCGGTGTGGGCGACAAGGAGCGGGGCGGACGCTCCAACTTCATGGTCGTCGACCCTTCGAAGACGACGCCGGCTCAGATTCAGGAGGCGTTCCACAACTTCACCAAGCGGCCGGACGTGGCTGTCCTGGTCATCAACCAGTATATTGCCTCGACGATCCGCGAGACCGTCGACTCCTTTGAGGGCAAGTCGCCCGCCATCCTGGAGATCCCGAGCAAGGAGCACCCGTATGATCCGAGCCAGGATGCGGTCCACCGCCGAACCAAGCTGCTGCTGGGCATCCGCGATTAAAGGCGCTGCCACGTGAGGTATCCGCGCGCCCGAGGAGAGGGGCTTGCGAGTGGCGCTCGCGTGCGCGCCGTCTCCCCCCCGACAGGTGGGGATCATGCATGCAGTGTGCGCAGTTCACGTATACATGTACGTCTCAGGACTCAGATAATCGAGTCGCTCTTCGGCTATCCGGTTATGGTTTAGTTACATGGTTGGCCCCGCCGGGGACGTAACGCAACGGGCGTGTGAGCTCGACGCCGCTTTCCCGCACTGGGCCGCGCAATTGGGGCCGCGGACGGGGCCTTGTCAGGCCTTGCGTCGCTTGGTGGGCCGCGTACGTCGGACTCCAGCATGGAGATGGACTCCAGGTCAATTGCTCTAGGTTCAGGTTGCCCAACTGCGTACGCGCTACGCCGGAGCGCCCGTTGTGGCTCCGCCCGGGGGAAATTCCGCTCGGGACGACGCGCCGTCCGGAGCTTCGTCGAGTAAGCGAATGACTGTTGTCCCGCGACTCCATTGATGCCAGCTCGTGCCCTTCCCGACCCCGGCGCACCCGCCGAGGAGGGTGGCGACGAGCTGCGTGCCGTGCGGGAGGCGCTCCTCGCGCTGCAAGAGGAGGTCAAAATGTTGCGTCAGCGCGACGAGCTGCGTGCCGTGCCCGAGGCGCTCCTCGCGCTGCAAGAGGAGGTCAAAATGTTGCGTCACGCTGTTTCTGCTGGAGGTGGCAGCAACATCGGCGGCGGTGGCGGTGGCAGTGCCGAGCTGCCCGCGCCAACGCCGTCCTTGAGCCATTCCACCTCGCAGATTGTGCCCACGAGAACGTCCAAGCCTGTTGACAGGTTCCTCAGCGCCGCGCTCAAGCGCAGCTTTCCGATGTGGGTGCTGCCGATCCGCACGCTGCTGTCGCCTTCCTTCCAGATGTTTCGCCCCCACGAGGAGCTGCGCGACGCCGGCGCGCTGGTGGAGTGGCAGCCAGGCATGAGCCCCGTCCTCTTTTGCAGCCACACCTGGTTGCGCCACCGCCACCCCGACTCGGCCCAGGGCGACAAGTTCAAGACGCTCACGGGCGTGCTGCGTCGCATCCTTGCCGGCGAGCTCGACATTTCCACCAACTGGATTATCTCCTTAATTTACGGCAAGGCGGCGAAGCGATTCCGCTGCAAGGCCGACGCGCTCCGGCGCAACCTCGCCGAGGGCTTCATCTTCTTCGACTACATGTCCATCCCGCAGGCCTCCGTCGAGGATCAGCAGCGCGCGATCGCCTCGCTCGTCTCCTACGTGTCCGACTCGGCATACTTCTTCGTGCTGGCGGGCGCGTGGACGCACGAGGACGGCTCGCATCGCGACGAGCTGGCGTGGGCCGACCGAGGCTGGTGCCGCATGGAGCAAATCGCCAACATGCTCTCACCCTCGTCCAAGCCGATGGTGGTTGTGCGCTCGCCCAGTGCCATCGAGGCCTACCCGCCGGGCGGCGTGATGGGCCGCGAATGGACCCACCATGCCATTGTCGGCCGCGGCAAGTTCACAGTTCCGGACGACCGGCTGAAGCTCGCGCCGCATCTCAAGCACTTGATCTCCGCTCGAAAGGCTCAGGCCCTCTCCGAAGGCGACCTTGAGTTCTTTCGCTACCTGCACGCGCTGACGGCGACGTTGCTCGATGGTACGGAGCTGGTGCCCGACGAGAAGGAGCAGCCGTACGCTGAATGGATGCGAGAGATGCGCTTCGAGTCGGTCCACGACAGCGCGAGGTCGACAGGTATCACGCCTATCTTCTACGCGATCCTCGCGGGCCGAAGGGACCTCGTGAGCGCGCTCCTCGAGCGTGGCGCCGACGTGCACACCAAGATCAGGGTCAAGCGGCCGCAGTTTGTGTTCCAACCCGGCAACACCCCGATCGGGATCGCCGCAGCCTTCCTCGACGACTACGAGATGATCCAGCTGCTCCTCTCGGCAGGTGCTGACGCGGCAGGCAGGATCGACGAGAATGGGGGCTACCCACTGCACAGGGCATTCTGCCATGGAAACTTGCGCAGCATCGAAGCCCTCATCGCTCACGACCCGTCGCTGCTTCACAAGCGCGACGGAGAGGAAGGATTACCGATGACCCTGGCGGCGTATACTGGCAGGATCGAGGCGCTGCGGCTGATGAAGGAGCGCTACCCCGAGGCGCTCGCCGAGCTCGTACACGAGAAGCCCAACGCGTTTGGATGCTCGAACGTAGGGGCTTCCATCTTCGCCAACTCAGGCGATTTGCCGACCCTCGAGATGCTCCTCGATGAGGGTGAGGACATTGATCTCTGCGGAGCAGGCCGTGGCAAGACGAGCTTGGGCTTGATCCGCTTCTGCGATCTGGCGCGCCACTTTGCGGGCAAGCCCAAGGCTGGGGGCATGATTTTCGCCTTTGCATACGGCACTCGCGTCCCGCCGCTCCACTGCGCTGCGATGGCCGGCAATCTGGGCGCAATCAAGCTCCTCGTGCGCCGCGGGGCCAGCCTCGACATCGTGGGCCGCAATCCGCGCAAGATGACGCCGCTGATGATGGCGACGCTTGGCGGCCACATCGACGCCGTCGCGGAGCTCCTCGAGGCAGGTGCACGCACCGACCTGAAGGACGCACGCGGTGCGACCGCGGCGGACTGGGCGAAGCGGCTCGGGCTCACAGAGATCCGTCAGCTGCTCCTCGGTGCCGCCGCTGAGCAGGCTCATAGCGGAGTTGTAGGCAAGCAGGGGCGAACGCCAGGGTAGGACCGGAGCGACGTGTGGGGAGAGCAGGTCGCCTTGGTGAGCACTTTTATGCCGAGCGGCCTGACGAGCTCCGGCCCGGAGCGACCGAGCGAGGTATACATTTTAGGGGGGATTTGCCGTTAACGGCTCTCGGCTGGCCAATCGGGGGCCGGCTCGCGGCGCCAGCCTCGGGCCCGGCTGGTCTGAGCGCCGCTGTCCTGTCGACCCGTTCAACTTGTGTTGACCGAGAGGTGCGGAGCCGTCCAAAGAGACGGGTGCGTGCGCGCGTACCGCGACGAAACCTTGACGAAACTGGTCTCACACAAGGTCAACAATTTCACAGGCTCACGTGCCGCGCAGATGGGCCCAATCGTGTGCGACCGTGTTCAGGATGCTCCCGCTGAGACGGTACAACGTGGACAAAGAGTTTGTCCGCTCGCGCACGCCCAAGGGCAGCGTGTGCCGCGACGATCCGAATGGGCTGCCGCAGTACTGGTGCCTTGAACGAATCCTCGACTCGCGGGTGCAGTGCGGCTTCAGCGATGACGGCGTGATGGCGGCGCAGCAGAAGGAATACCTCTGCAAGTGGTTCGGCTACGGAGAGGATCACTCTTCCTGGGAGCCAGAAGCCGCGCTCTCCGAATGCACACTCCACGTGCACAAGTATGAGAACCGTCACAGCGTCGCAGCCCCTGCTGCCACTCAGCTGCCAGGCACACCGTACCACTCGCTCGCCGGTCCTTCGGCCATAGGTGACGACGTGCAGATGGAGGACGCGCGAGCGGCGACCGACACGACGACGGCCGATGCGGGCGCCGTAAGGTTGCATGATCTTGCGGGTGAGGCTGATCGTGCGGCAACCGAGGGTGGCGCCGACGAGACAGCGGCCGCCTACGGCGCCCTGGCGTTGGAGAGCGCGTCGGCATCCTCACAGCCCCATCTGAGCTTTGAGGCTCCGAGCGATGAGTCACTGCTGCCGCCCCTCCAGGCACTCTCGGGACCGGCCGATGAGGCGCTTGAGGAGACAGCAGCTACGGACGACGAGGCGGCGGCACCGCCGCCCGAGGAGCCGCCGCCGCCGCCACCCCACGCGGAAGCGGCGGAGGAGGAGGAGGAGCCGCCGCCGCCGCCGCCGCCGCCGCCGCCGCCGCCTCCGAGTGCTCCGGCGCACGACGAGCCATTCGACGCTGCGGAGGAGCCTTCACTCCGCGCCGCTTTCGAGGCTGCGACCGCGCTCATCGACGCTCACGACGACGACGACGACGACGTGCCCGGTGCGCTGAGCGCAGCTGTGGAACGGTGCGCCCGTGACGGCGCGTTGAGCGCAGCTGTGGAACGCTTTGCCCTCGCACTCGAGATGCAGGCGTCCAAGGCACAACGCAAGCGCAAGCGCTCTCTCCAATCGATTCGTGATTCACTCAGCGCCCTCTCACCCGACAACTCCCTCTCGCTTGCCAGAGAGTGGTATCAGCAGCTGCAGGCTGTCGAGGCGGAGGGGACGGAGGCACCGAGCGTTGACGCTCAGGCGGCCGCGACCGTGCGCAAGGACATGGCCACCTTCGAGGCCGCGCGTGCCGCCTCACGTCAGCTTCGTGAGCAGGCACAGCACGCCCTCGGCGACCTGCGGCAGGTCGAGACACCCGCCGGCCCGGCCGCGCGCGCCACCAAGCAAGCGATGGGCGCAAAGCAGCGCGCGAAGACGGCCCTGTACGCCGACGAGCAGCACCGCCGGCTGCTTCGGCAGCTCATGAGCCGCTGAAGACGTGGCCAGCGGCGCCACGCGTGAGGTTGTCAGGGACACAGTGATGAGGCCCAGGAGGACGCGTAGCCACCCTCCTCCCGACGCATGCACTTCAGTGATTATTCAGTGATGCAGCTGCACACTCGAACCTAAACGAGTCACGTACGCACCCTCATTTACAAGGCGGGGCGGGTGGGCGGTTAGGAGCCGAGTGAAAAGGACGTGGCCACGTGTCGAGTCTTCAGACCCGAGATGATTTTCGGCACCTCGGTGGCCATGCATGAAGATCGAGTCGGGTCGGGCTCAGCAAGCCCCACGTTCCAGCAGTCGTCGCCACAGTCGTCACCACCACCCTCACCCTACTTGAGGGTGGTGGCGCCACCACCCTCACCGCCGACGCCGTCGCCCGTGGTGTTGGTCGAGGAGACGGTCGAGCACGGGGCTGCGCCCGTGCGCCGCCGGCTGCCGACGCAGAGCGAGGGCGCAGACGCCGCGTACGTGGTGAAGCCCGGTGGCACTGGTGGTATTGGCGGCGTCGGCGTCGGCGTCGGCAATGACGGCGACGGCGCGACCCTGGCGTCTCCGCACGGCGAGCGGCTACCTGAAGGAGCTACGATTGCATCGTGCACCTTCCTCAACCCGCGTGCCTCTGGCTCTCTGCTGCCAGAGCTCACGCCCAGCCACGGCGGCACAGTGCCGCGCGTGCTCTACCTCGCCACGCTGCTCGATGTGACGGCCGTGGGGCTCGTCGTGCCGCTGCTTGCCACCTACTCACGTGCGCTTGGTGCAGGCCCCCAGTTCACCGGGCTGCTCCAAGCGACCTACGGGCTGAGCCAGCTTGTCGGCTCGAACATGCTCGGCGGGCTCTCGGACACGGTGGGACGGCGTCGACTCCTTCAGCTTTCCGCGTTGGGCGGCATGCTCGGGTACAGCTGCCTGGCGCTCTCACTGCCCGACGGCATCGCTGGACCCAAAGGCTCCCTCGCGATGCTGCTGCTCTCGCGCCTCCCGATCGGGCTGCTCAAGCAGTCGCTGACGGTGGCGCGCGCGCTCGTGGTCGACACGACGCGCCCGGCTGAGCGCATGCGCCCGATGGCCGCGCTCGGCGGCGTTACCGGTATCGGTTTCGTCATTGGCCCCGGGGTGGGCGGGGCGCTCTCGAAGAAGCTTGGGCTGCATGCTCCACCGATGCTCGCGGCGGCGCTCTTCATGCTCGCGCAGCTGGTCGTGTCCCTCGGGCTGCCCGAGACGGCGCCGCTCCCGCTCGCAGCCGCCGAGCTGCGCACCCTGCTCGCGACGGCGCGTGCCCGCTGGGAAGCTGCCGGGAAGCTGCCGGAAGCTGCCGCTCCCTCCTCCTCCCCACACGAAGCTGAGGTGCCACTACCCGTCGCTGTCGCAACTGAGCTGTGTGCCGCCCTGATCGTCGAATGGAGGCCAAACGGGGAGCCGTTACGCGCGGAGGAGCGCGCGCCCGCGCTCGAGCTCTGGAAGGAGGCGCTCAGGACGGCGCCATCGGCCGCGGAGCCGGCGACGACAAAGGCTGCGGCGACGACGAAGGCTGCGGAGTCGAAGGCTGCGGAGACGACGAAGGCTGCGGAGACGACGGCTGCGGCCGATCCGACCACGACGCCGTCTCGGCCGTCTGTCGAGTGGGCGGTCTTCGCGGACGTGCTCAGCGCGCGCTATGCCGAGCACAAGGTGAGCCACGGGATGCTCCATCGGGAGTCGATGGCTTCCCTCCTCGGCCGACCCGCTGCGGGCGCCGCCGCGGGCGCCGCCGCGGCCGAGGCGGTGTCGGGGCTGCGCAAAGTGCTCGTGGCCGCGCGTGGCCTGTGGCGCTCGGATTCCTTGCCCCAGGTGCGCGTGATCTTGATGGCCCGAGCTCTCATCGAGCTCTCGGTGATGATGATGCATGCAACCTTTGCGGACTACACGCGCACCAAGTTCGGATGGGACCAGAAGGCGACTGGGTACGGGATGGCGCTCTCCGGCGCCCTCTCCGTCGTCGTCGATCTTGGCATCCTCCCTATGCTGCATCGTCGACGGGTCCTATCCGAGCTGCCCACGGCGCTCGGCGGCGGCGTGCTCGTCGCCGCCGGCCTCGCCCTCATCGCCCTCGGCAGCGCCGTCCGCGCGTTCCTCCTTGGGCTCGCGGTGCTCTCACTCGGCACGTCGCTCTTCAAATCCGCTCTGAATACCCTCGTGATGGGCCTCGCGCGGCGGGACGAGGCTGGCACCATCTCGGGCGCCGTCGATGCTATGGAGGCCGTCTGCCGCGTCGCCGCGCCCCTCGGGGGTGGCTTGCTGCTCGAACACGTGTCGATAGAGGGTCCCGCGTGCTGCGGCATCGTGTCAGCGCTTGTGGGTACCTGGGCGTTGTACGAGGTCGCGCCCGCCGCGCACAAGCGCGCGCTGCTCGCCGGCAAGGTGTACGAGGAGGGGAAGAAGCGCGCATGAGCAAACTTTTGACGAGGCGCGCCCACATTCACACCTTTATATTCTTCCCCACCCCCGGTTTCGTCTGAATACCGGGAGGGAAGCCTCAGAGATTAACCGCCAGCGTGAAATTAGCGCGTGCGCGAAACGATAGGAATTTGCGGTGAAGCCCGATTTTCGACTTGTCCG
>Ga0210243_100787_pt1 | contig 26338 bp, 13 predicted proteins | sample ChrtobMeP5a_32mM_FD_155461 | JGI IMG/M metagenome (GOLD analysis project Ga0210243, IMG submission 155461) | Chrysochromulina tobin associated microbial communities from unialgal haptophyte culture, Seattle, Washington, United States - P5a_32mM | ecosystem: Host-associated > Algae > Haptophytes >...
ACACCGTGGGCGAGTTCAACTGCTCGTGCGTCGGCATCTCCAAGTTCCAGGCCGTGTGCGGCGGCGAGAAGACGCTCGCCGACGTGCCCGACGAGGACTACTTCGACGCGTGCGAGCTGACCGACCTCATGGGCGTGAAGGCTATCGAGATGCTCGAGAAGGCCAACAAGAAGAAGTAATCGCCATCGCGCAGTCCCCCCCCACGGCGCACCCCTCCGGCGCCCGGAGTCGTGGGTTATCATCGACAAGATGCTTAGTGACCGAGTGGAGCATGGGTGTGCTATCTGCCTGACTGTGCCATTGTACGGCTCGTGTTCGTGCGGGCCAAGCTGGTCACCAAACTGGGCGAGAGCGGCACGAGCACCCATTGGTGCGCGGTCATCTGCCGCTCTTCATAGGGCACACTGCGCGCGCGCGCGCGCACGGGCGTCGTGTTTGGGTCGTTCAACATCAGAACCGGTGTTTTGGGAATTGGGAGACCGGACCGGCTGAAGACATTTATGGTTTATGGTAATGGTTTCGCGTCGGGACCCGCCCGGCGCTCCTCCGCTGCTCGATATCGCACATGTGACATGACCGCGCCGCGCGGAGGCGAGAAGGTCGAGCCACCGGCGACGGCCGACGCGCCATGGCCAACGTTTAACGCGACGGCGGACGGGGCGCAAAGAAACGCTCCAAACCCTTACCAAACCCGCAACCCAAAAGCCGCAAGGCCATTCGCAAGATAAGCCCAAGCAGGGTCGAAAACGATAATAGGCGGAAGGAGCCGAGCGCCGACCCGCGAGCTGACCAGAAGGCCAGAAGCGCGGCGAGGCCGTGGCCGACCAGGGTGGCCGACGGGTGTCGCACCTCCAACCAATTGCCTCCGACGACCGACACCTTCACAATTCACAGTTCGTGTCACACTGTCAGTGACTGGATGCCCCTCAACTAGATTCCGAGAAGGGGCGAGTGTTATCACATGTTAACAGCCAATCACCTGTTTTTCACACACACATCGCCTCATGTTGGCTGTCCTTCTTCTCCCGATTGGCCGCGCGTTCGGAGCCGCGACGCTGTGGTCTAAGCCGCAGGCACTGGCTACACTCCGGCTCCCGCAGATCGTGCAACTCGGTATGGGCGTCCTGCCACCAGATGGATTCCAGAGGCTGCTGGCAGACCGTGGAGCAATGGTTGCTGGCCTCAACGGTTGCATATGCTCTGCAGCGGCGTTCGTCGACCAGTACGCAGCAGCTGGAGAGAGTGGCAAGTGGGTTGATGGGCGATGGGTTCAGAACCCACTCGTCGATCTGAGCAGCTCCACGGGGCAGCTGCGAGATCTGTGGCAGGCTGAAATGCTGGTCGATCACGATGGCTGGAGATTTAGCGGCAGCGTCGCGGATCCAAGCACTGCAGCCATCAGATTGAAGGAGCATCTGCTTGCAGCTAGCGGTGTGCTCCCACAGCTCGGTGCGGCCTCATCGGTGCTGCGTACGATGGCATGGTTGCACTCGACTCTTTTGGCCGCGAGCCTGGACGGCGGCATGTATGCAGGGTGGGTTCATGCACACGCTGAACGATGGTCGAAGCTGGCGGATGCATGTGACGAGTCGTTCGACGCTGCAAGTACCGCACTTGATCTCGGCGCGCACGGCCTCTCTCCGGGCTGCGCCCTCTCGGATGTCGAGTGCTCGATCGCGCTGAGGGAGGCGCAGACGGCGGCGAGCCTCCTCCACTGGAGCCTCGAGGACGCGCCCGCATGCATCTCAGATCAGTCCACGTCGGGCACAGACGGCGCTGAGGTGCCAAGCAGCGAGGGTATCTGCATGCAGTCTGCACGTAGGGCGATCGACGCTGTCGTGCCCGGCTTCCTTTCCTTTGCTACGGAGGTGGTCTTTGTTAGAGGTAAGGGCTACGTCGATCCTCAAGGGCAGCAGGCGGCGAGACGGCAGGCTGCGGACTCGTACCTGGCAGCCAAGAGATTTGTGGCAGCTGACGGTTCGTCAGGCCCACCGCTCGTGCCACCAGCCGCCCCACCATCACCACTGCCACCACGAGCCCCGAGTGCTCGTCTCCTGTGCACCACACGAGGATGCTCAAGTGCACGGAGCTCGATGCCTGTTGCCAGCGCGTCTTCAACTGAGTCTTCTTCAACGACCACCGTCGCCCTGGACGACATTGTCAGAGCGGCCAAGAGGCAGATCTCAACGTTGGGGGGGATTGAGGCGCAACGCAGGGTCCGCAACAAAAACCGTCTCCCCTTCACGATTCTCGACACCGCCGAGAAGCAACGAGCGCTGCTGGTCGATCACGACACATTCATCTTCGACTGCGACGGCGTGCTCTGGTCGGGCTCGTTCGGGCTGCTCCCTGACGCGGCTGCCACGCTCGAAGAGCTCGCGCGACTCGGAAAGCGCTGCATCTTCGTCACCAACAACTCGGCGCGCTCTCGTGAGCAGTATGCGCTCAAGTTCGGCCAACTCGGCCTGCGCGTCAAGGTAGAACAGATCGTGCCGTCGTCGTACGTGGCGGCCCGATGGCTCAAGCAAGCCCGGCCAGACATCAAGGCGGCCTACGTGATTGGCGAGGCTGGTGTAGTGGAGGAGCTTGAGGCCGCAGGCATTGCCGTGGTTCGGTGTGAATCTTCGGACTTTAGCGAGGCCGCCTTCGCGACGTCCGAGCCCGATGCGCGGATTGGCGCCGTCGTTGTGGGGGCAGACGTGAGCTTTAGCTTCGCGGCGCTCGCGATGGCGTCGCTTTGCCTCGAGAAGCTGCCTGGCTGCCTCTTCGTCGCAACCAATTCGGATCCCTATGACGTGGTCGGTGGTCGCAGGCTGCCCGGGAATGGGTGCCTGGTCGCCGCCGTCGCGGCTGCATGTGGTCGCCAACCCGACGTGGTGTGCGGCAAGCCCAGTGCCGATCTTGCATCGTACCTCTCCTCGACATTCTCTCTGGACCCAAAGCGAACCGTCGTCGTGGGCGACCGTTTGGACACCGACATTTCGCTGGCCAATTCCATGGGTGCGACGGCTCTCCTGGTGCTCACTGGCGTGGCCTCGTACGAAGAGGCAGCTAAGGCGGAGGCCCGCCGGCCCAAGTGTCCGGATGCAGGGCCAGCCACCTGGGTGCGCTGCTGCATGAGTGCAGAAGCATGTGAAAGGTTTGGGTCGCATGAGTTCATTTCAGGTCAGTCCCCACACCCCAGCCGGAAAGTCTCCGGGGGGGAAACGTCACTCGCTGTTTATTCATAGGGTCTCGATCTCGAGACGGTTTCGAAAGGTCCTAGCTACCCCGTTGTATGGGGAAGGCGCAGTCATCTGCCGAGGCGCAAGCGGCGCGCGATGCACTCCTCCGTCAGGCGGAGCACGACCAGGAGGTGGTGATGCACATGCTGCGGGAGCGCGGCTACAACACCCGAGATACCATCATCGAGAACGAGCTCGTCATCGACAACCGGCCGCTCGGATCTTTCTCTCCCGTCAAGAGCAAGCTCGAGTACAGCCAGGGATTCATCGCGCACCGCCAGCAATTCGCGCAGCAAAAAGCCAGCAGATCCGACTACCTGCGCATGAGCCCATCGGAGCTCGCGCTGGCCAAGGCTAGAGCGAAGCAACCAAAGGTCGTCATCACCCCCAAGGAGCAGCTCCATCAAAGGCTCGTGGTACTCATAAGCGACGATCACTTTGATCGCACCGGACGCGCTCGGCGGGCCTCGCGCATGATGAACGATCTCGGCATCTTCCCACCTTCTATCAACGCGATTCGGGCCGCGACGCAGTGCCACGCCGAGGGTCTGATCCGGCCTTCGTGTTCGATGGATCAGATGCGCGCGACTGCAGAGGAGCAGCTCGCGACCGGCTACGAGCGCCCTCCGCCCATGATGAGCGCGAACGGCGAGATGATCGAGCTGACCGGCCCGGAGCGGTTGCGTGGCAAGCTTGAGAAGCTCGACGAGCGCATCCAGCGTGAGGCGGCGAAGGCGGTAGCTGTCCTTTTAGCTGCTAACAAGGCTGCTATTGCACCCACGCGGCGCGACAGTAAGGAACGCGTCTCGCACGCCACGGAACGGGCGGGCGGCAGCTCCACCCCCGCGGTCGCCCCGAGCTGGCATGAGGAGCCGCCTGCTCCGGCCAAGCCTCTAGCAGCCGCCGACGCAGCCTTCCCACAGCCGGGAGCCGGCGCTGCAGGCTCCCGGCCGATGCGAGTGAGCCAATCGATGCCGGCGCTCAGCAAATCGAAAGGCTGAGCCAGAGTGAAGTGATTACAAAGTGAGATTAGCATCTGTAGGAGCACATAGCACGTGTACAATCTAAATGAGTCGACTCGAACATCTATATACAGCCCACACACCCAGAGGCAGACAAACTACCGCACACGGCCACAGTCACCCGTCAGCGTCACGCCCGCGCATGGGCATGCACGCCAAGCACACCACGCACGCCACCGGTCACCGCCGGATCCGCCACGCGTCGTGATCATCGTCGCGTATTACACGCAAGGTCCGTACGGGGCCGGGCCGATCGGATACGAAACTCGTAGTCGTTCCTGTGCTCCCCAGTACGGTAGAAAGTAGAATCGAATGGGACGTCGTGGCCGTCCCGTCGCTCTGATGCGCTCTGCGGTGCACGCAGCAACCGACACGTATCGAAATGTTCTGTCCTTGACGTCAGCGATCCGCCGCTCTAGAGGGTCAAGCCCGCAGCTAATCGAGGTCGGCCGGCGCTGCCGTCCCCGCCTCCGCCGCAGGCTCTGCAGCCACCTCCGCCTCCGCCGCAGGCGCTGCAGCCGCCTCCGCCGCAGGCCCTGCAACCGCCTCCGCCTCCGCCGCAGGCGCTGCCACCTCCCCTTCCACCTCTACCGCCGCAGCCGCCGCCTCCGCCGCCTTTGCTCTCTCAGCCAGCAGCGCAAAGAGTTTCTCGTCCTTCTCAGTCACCACGTCCACCCGCTCGCCATCGAAGCCGTGCCGATGCCTCGCCGCCTCCAGCTCGATTCTGGCCGCCTCCGCCTCCTCCCGCATCTTACGTGTGGCGGCGCGTGCCGCCTCTGCGGCCGCCTCCGCAGCCGCCTCTGCGGCAGCACGTGCCGCCCCCGCGCGCTTAACGTTCGCGCGAGCGCGCGCTGCCTTACCTCGATGGATTCTTTGGACCGCAGTAGCCGCTGCGGCGGCGCGCGCCGCCTCCGCCGCGCGCGCCGCCGCCGCCTCCGCCTCGATCCGCGCGCGCTCTGCCGCCGCCGCCGCCTCCGCCCGTGCAATCGCCGCCGCCGCCTCCGCCTCCGCCTCCGCCGCCGCTGCTTCCTCCGCGCGTTTCTTAGCCTTTTTCTGCTCAAATTCCTGGGCTGGAGTCAGCTTACCGAGGCCGCTCGCCCCGGCCCGTAGCAGACCATGAGTCGCCTCGTTCGTGCTCGCGGTCTCGATAACGATGCCCCCCGACTCAGCCTCCTCACGCTTGCGTTGAAGCAAAGCCTCCAGGCTGGCTTCCTTCTCTGTCTTGATGCTCACCACTTCTCCCGTCGCCATGTGACGGCGCTTCCCCGCCAGAGCTTCCTCCTTCTCTCTCTTCAAGGCGATGCGCTCGGCCGCCTCGGCCGCAGACAACTCTCCTGCCGCCGCCTCGGCCGCAGACAACTCTGCGGCCGTCGCCTCGGCCGCCGCCGCCGCCTCGGCCGCCTCGGCCGCCGCCGCCGCCTCGGCCGCCTCGGCCGCCGCCGCCGCCTCGGCCGCGTCGGCCGCCGCCGTCGCCGCCACCGCCTCGGCCGCCGCCGCCGCCGCCGCCGCCGCCGCCGCCTCGGCCGCCGCCGACCCTGCCGTCGCCGACACCGCCTTGGCCGCCTCCGCCTCGGCCGCCGCCGCCGTCGCCGCCGCCGCCGTCGCCGCCGCCGCCTCGGCCGCCGCCTCCTCGGCCGCCGTCTCCTCAGCCGCCGCCGCCGCCGTCGCCGCCGCCGCCTCGGCCGCCGCCGCCTCGGCCGCCGCCGCCTCGGCCGCCGCCGCCGTCGCCAGTGCCTCTGCTACGGCCGCCTTGGCCGCCACCTCCACTTCCGCCGTCTCCTTCTCCGCCGCCGCTACCTCATCCGGCGAGTCAGCCGGCATCGTTGAGCTGGCCTGTGGCGGCTCGTTACCCTTCGCCCCCGGCGCGTCCACAGGCGCCGTCTTGGGCGCCACCTCCTGCGCTGGCGCCGTCTCGGGCGCCCCCTCATGGCTCGCCTCCATAGGCGCCGTCTTGGGCGTCACCTCCTGCGCTGGCGCCGTCTCGGGCGCCCCCTCGAGGCTCACCTCCTCGTCCTCTTCCGGCGCTCGCGCCGGTGCTTGGGCCGGCGACGCCTCGATCTTCCCCATCCACCGCGCCGCCTCGCGCTCCGCTTGGGCTCGAAGCTCGGCCTCGGCGGCAGCCTCGCGGTCGACGAGCTCTCTATGCAGTTCGGGAGCCGAACGGGCCAGGGCCCTTTCCCGCCGCTCTTGCTCTGCGCCCATACCACCGGCGGCCGCGTTGGCCGCGTCGGCGAGCAGCACGTGCAGCGCCGCCACCCAGTGCGCGAAGGAGACGTCGTCGGTGCAACGCACGTCGAGCGAGTCCTTCTCCTTGCTCCCGGACTCGTCGGTCGAGTCGATGAGCAGCGATAGACATAGCGATACGTCGCCGTCGCCCTCAATGCTACGACGGAAGACTTCGGATTCGGCACCGACTAAGAGCGATGCGCAGTCGGCAATGCGAACCGACCGCTTCTTGCCCATGACCGACCCTGCCAGGCTGGACAGCGAGCCGGCGAGTCCACTGCGACTGTCTTCCCAGCTAAGTACCGTCTCGTCTTGGGAGAGTCGGAAGACAGCTTCGTGACCCTTCCCGTTCCGGCCAAACTTGATCGCGGGTGCGCCGCGCTTCAGCATGTTGATTCCTTCAGCGGTCGCAGATCCCGCTGGTGCCGATCTGGTCAGCCGCTGCCCTGGCACTGGCGGTGGTGGCTGCGGGACGCCGCGGTCCGCCATTGACTTTTTCTGCATGTGACCAAAACGGCGCGTTCGGTAAATTACGGTGCCTCCGACGGTGTCTCCGACGGACGTGAACGACAGTTGTCACGACACCTTACGCGGTGACCTCTCTCCAACGTGCTTGCTACTCATCATGAGAGTGTGGCACGCAGCAGCTCGCGCGGTGACCGAGGAGAGAGCGCGATCGTCAAGGTCGCCTCCTCGCCGTCGTCGAGCTTGATGCGCGTCCGGCACGACTGTCGCCACCGGGCCACGTTGCGCAAGAGCTGGCGCTCGCCCGCCCGCTTCTCGGAGAGGTTCTCGGCGCCCGCAAGCACACTGATCACACACGTGGCGCATAGGCCGTTGCCGCCGCACGTGCCAGAGCCCGGCGCTTTATTGTCGTAGCGCTGGGCTCTCATGTCATTCGGCGCGAGGCCCTCACGAATGAGCCGCATGCGCAGATTCTCGCCATTGTACGCGACAAACTGCGCCTCGGTGCCGTCAGGCTTGCGCGCCGTCACGAGCGCGCGCCCCAAGGGCACCATCCGTTTCAGCAGCAGAGTAAGCGGCCGGCCATTCGCCTTCGCGACTGCATTGCCTAGGACCTCGATGAGCGCCTCGTAGGAGGCACCCTCCGTCACGATGCAGCCGTTGCTCAGGTCCTCCTCACCACCCACGCCCACGATGGTATCGCCGATCTTCACCACCTGACTCAGCACACTGGAGCCTGCGTCGTCAGCAGTGCCACGATGCAGTTCAGCGCTGCGGCCCTCCACAAGGCCCGTGACGACAACGAGAGCAGCACTCGCTTCAGATCCGTCGTTGCTGTAGCCAGCCCCACCCAGCTCAGTCAGTTCAATGCCAAGGCTACCACCCACGATTGGCAGAGTCACTTCTATGGTGCGCACGACGTAAGTTGGGTCGGACGGCTCCAAGAGCGTTTGCTGCTCTACGCGGTCGAGCCCGCCGGATGAGCGCCGCGCCAGCCGTGTAGCCAGGCGCCACTCGGAGGCGCATATGCTCGAGCAGCGAGGAGGTGAGCTCGGAGGGAAAAGCATGCACGGTAATAAAGAGGCGCATGTGCGCATCATGTGTCTGACTCGCGGTGCGGGCTTTCGAGATTGATTGGAATTTGCAGGAATCCTTGATAACCCGTGACGAAACCCCTCGTCCTGCCGTCAGGGACACAACGCCAGAGGCGGACCACAGAGATGTCCTCTTTTTCCATAAAAAGGTCCGTTTCACGGCCATTCGCCGCGCACGCCATACGCACGGAGTGCACGAGTCCCGATGGAGCGTGATGGAAAAATGTGGGCCTTGTATCGAGCAACCACAAAAACAAGCCCGCATCTGCAAGATGTGGGCGCGCGGCGAGACGTGCAGGCATCGCGGATGCCCATTCCGGCACCACACGAGCTCGGCCGCTGATGATAGGCGGGTAGCAAAGGCGACTGCCCAGCGCCAAACGGACGTCGCGGCCAATGTTCACCCCGATGACCCGCATTCGAGTGCAGAAATATCTACACACGGTGGCCGTTTCATTGAGTTTGCGCGCTGGCTGCTCGCCACGTTCGGTGCGACAGCACTTCGTGCACGGGCTGGGGTCGTCGACGTTGCTGGCGGCCGTGGTGGTCTTTCGTTCGAGCTGCACTGCCGACTGGGCATTCCATGCACTCTGCTCGAGCCTCGAGCCGTCGAGCTCAAGAGCAACCAAATAAGGCATCTTCGTAAGCATCCGGAACGCGGCTGCTACCGACATGTTCGCGCGCGGCTTGATGCTTCCTTTGAGGAGACGGCCGAGGGTCACGCTCTGCTTCGAGATTGCTCCATGCTTGTGGGGCTGCACTCAGACGAGGCCACAGAGGCACTGGTCGCGGCCGCTGGACGGTTTGGCAAGCCGTTTGCTGTGGTCCCCTGCTGTGTCTTTCCGACAGTGTTCAGCACCCGGCGCCTCGCTTGCGGCAAGCCAGTCCGAACGTATGACGATTTTTGCGCGTGGCTGTCCGAGCAGGCGGAAGGCAGCCAGATAGCCTTTTTGCCGTTTGCCGGGCGGAACCGCGTGGTCTTCCGTACGTCTGCCACCTCAGCTGAGTGCATCCACCGCCACGTTGTTCTTGTTGACGTGTCGCTGCAGCCGGTGGAGAGGGAGCTCGAAGAGAGACTAGATTGGAGGAGAGACGGGGGCATCCATCTGTCGTCGACGAGGAGGCTCCGACTGGGAGTGCGACTAAAGATAAGCTTTCGTTAGTGGTGCAGTCTAAGTTCATCCGCGCGTGAGCGACGTGCGTGCCCAGTGGCGCTCTTCCTCTTCGGCACGCTCCTCTGACACCTCTCACTATACCGTACGCTCGATCTGTCACATTCCGGGAAGCTCGGTACCAGCTCGGTACTGGCCTCCTGCGTCACTATACTCCTAGAACATCGACTCCAGCGATCAGCACCAAAGCGCCGGATGCAAACGCGAGCGCAAACAGGATGCGTGCAGTGATGATGGCATCTGTGCCGAGCACGCGCCGCAATGGCGTCGGCCGATTGCCCGACGAGTCATTGATGATGACCGAATCGGACCCAGTGCCGAACGGATCTCCAACCGCGATGCGCCGCCAGAACTCCACGCCTGCCCATACGAACGGCACGCAGCCTATGATGAAGACCACGGTGTCCTCAGTGGTGATCCCACGCGGCTCAAAGGTCATTTTGGGCGCCGCGTCGACGCTGGCTTCGGCGATGGCATGTGCAGCTCTCGACGTGAAGAGACTGATCGCACCGATCACCGGTCTTACCGGCGGCAGGCGAAGCGCGTAGGCATGCATAGGCGATAAACACAGCACGCCGAGCACGAACTTCATCGCGATTCCTGGAAAAGTCACGGAAGTGAGAAAACATGACAAACGTGTTGTCCTCGGAACTTCCTGTGCCACTACATGTACAATGTTTTGAGCAATCCGCGCAGTTTCATGGAAAATACCACTGAGGATTCCCCAGCGGTCACCCTTATGTTTTGGACGCTATACGCAGCGACGCACGCTGCGGCGCTGCTGCAGCCGCCGGCCCATATTGCCATCGTGGGTGGCGGGTGGAGTGGCTGGGGTGCGGCCAAGGCGCTGATTGAGAACGGCGCCAAGGTGACCTTGCTCGATGCTGTGCCGGATCCCACGGGGAAGACGCCCTTCCTGACGCCAACGGGCAAGCCATTTGAGGCTGGCACGCGTGGCTTCTGGATGGACTACCCAAACATCGTCAGCCTGGTCACTTCTGATCTCGGCCTCGATGAGAACGCCGTCTTCACCGACTACACTAACAGCAGCTTCTACTCGCCTGACGGCCTCGAGGCGACGGCGCCGGTCTTCTCCAAGGGTGCCAAAATCTTCGGCCAGACGATCCCCGAGCTGCCGTCGCCGCTTGGGCAGGTGGTGGCCACCGTGGACCTCTTCGAGCGCGTTCCAATCGCCGACCGCGTCACGATGCTCGGCCTCCTGTACGGCATGCTCGACTTCGTGCGTGACGAGACCACGTTTGAGGCGTACGACCGCATGTCGGCGCATCAGCTCTTTATCAAGATGGGCATCTCGAAGCGGATGGTGGACGACTTCATCAAGCCGACGCTGCTCGTGGGGCTCTTCAAGCCGCCCGAGGAGCTCTCGGCTGCGGTCGCTATGGAGCTCCTCTACTTTTACGCTCTCGCGCATCAGACCGCATTCGACGTTCGCTGGATCAAATCCAAGTCGATCACTGAGCTCATCCTCGCGCCGCTCGCCGACAAGCTCGCCTCATACAAACTGCCCATCCCGCCCGCCCAGGGTACGGCCGGCGAGGTGGTCGCTGTTCCAGAGGCGGAGGCGGCACTCACTGTGCTGGGCGGGAGTTTCGTCTCCGGGCTGCAGCTCGACCCGGGCACTGGACAGGTGAGCGGGCTTACGTACACCGACCGGGCCACCGGCGAGAAACGCTCTCTCGAGGGACTCTCCGGGTGCGTGCTCGCCCTCGGTGCCAAGGGCATGAAGTCAGTGGTGCAAGGCTCCCCAGCCTTGGCACGCCGTGCGCCTGAGCTCTGTGCAGCCGCGTCTCTCGACGCGATCGATGTGATTTCCGTTCGCCTCTGGCTCGACCGCACCGTGCCAACGCGCACGCCGGCCAACGTCTTCTCGCGCTTCGAGGAGCTGCGCGGCGCGGGCGGCACGTTCTTCATGCTCGATCAGCTGCAGGATGACAACCCGACCCTCCTGTGGGGAAATGCGGAGCCTCAGGGTTCAGTGGTAGCGTGCGACTTTTACAACGCGGGTGCGCTGCTCGCGCTGCCGGACGAAGAGCTCACGCGCATCCTCATGGAGGATCTGCTGCCCGTCGCCGTGAGCGCTTTTGGTGAAGCGAAGCTCGTCGACTCGTACGTGCAGCGCTTCCCCGGCGCTGTCACATGGTTCTCGCCAGGCTCTTACCGAAAGAGGCCGCCACTTCAAACGTCGGTGAGCAACCTCGTTTGCGCGGGTGACTGGGTGCGTATGGGCGAGCGCGAGCACGGTGCCAAGGGCCTCTGTCAAGAGCGTGCTTACGTGAGCGGCCTCGAGGCGAGCAATGCGCTCGCGCGCAACGGCCACCTCGGGGTGGGCATGGGCCGGCAGCACATAGTGATCCCTATCCGCGACGATGAACCGCAGGTGGTCGCGGGACGTGCGGTCAACAAGGCCCTCGCCGATGCCTTCACTGCCAACCCACTCGTCAAGGCACTTGGTCTCAAGGCAAGCCCATGGGTGCGTTGAGCGGCAGCGGGGTACGCGCATGTCTGCTCCCCCTGAATGTGGCATTCACCTTACAGAAAACGAACGTAAGCGAAGCATGACATTTCCTGGCCCGGCAGGCTGCCGTCGGGGCGCATGGCACAGTCTGCAGATTTTCATCGCATGGTTTGACGGTCTTGTCCGGTCAAATTCCGATCCGACGGTGAACAGTACTCGACTCGTGTCGGCGAGTTACGATCGTTTCTCGATCTATCGATTAATTTCGATAACACTAAATTCAGGAGAACTCAGACTAACCCAGGCCACTGGCCAGCCATTACTAATCGATTGTTGGGGCGTGTACGCAATTTTCTCAGAGAAGGAGTGGCTGGCAGGAGCTTGAGCTTCTCGATACTCGATTATTATTGATGGCTTAGATGTTAGGCGGCCAATACTCATCCCTGAATCCGTTGTACGTGTTGGTCTGGAAACTAAAGAAGTGGTACTTCTGCTTTGCGGTGATGGACATCGGGATGCGTTCCTTCTCATAATGAGCTGCCGCGGTTTTCTTGCCCTTCCCGCGGTCAGGCGATCCGTCATTGCCGCCTGACTTTTGAAAGAGCTGAGATGCCCAGGGAGGGGGCGGCTCGTGGTCTAAGTTGGCAATCGAGATGCCAAGGAGGTTGATCATCTTAATGGCCTGGCCGCGCAGCCAGGTGGCAGGTGAGCGCGCGAGCTCGAGGAGTGCATCACTCGCCCCCAGCTCGATCATGGTCCGCTTCGCGTCTGGATCGCGACAGAGGTTCGTGAGGCAAGCGGCTGCAAAGCCGCAGGTTTGGTCGTTGCCCCTCTGCAGCGCGTGTAGCAGTGGCGGCAGCCCGATGTACTCGATGATTTGCTTGTCGTAGATGCCGTCGGGCCCATCAGTCAGGCCCCACAGCGAGCACGCGGCGTGCCTCTGCGTCAAGACACGCGTGTCGGAGAGCAACGCGATCAAGGCCGGGATACCCCCTGCCTGCACAATCATCTTCTTGTTGTTGCCTCGTGACACGGCCAACGCAGAGAGGACCGAAGCCGCGTGCTCACGCGTGTCCGGCAACTTTGAGTGGATGAGCGTCACGAGGCTTGGAATGGCGCCAGCCTTGACGGTGGCCACGCGGTTATCACCATTAGAGGCCAGATGAAACAGAGCCCCTGCAGAGTACATTTGAGCATTTTCCATGGGGCTACCGAGCAGCGCGACAAGCGGTTCGATACCACCTGCTCCAGCAATTATCGTCCTATTCTTCTCCAGGAGCGCAAGATGCCACAGAGCGCCGGCTGCATGCGTCTGCGCCTCTGGGGATGGGCAAGAGAGCATGGCAACCAGCGGCGGCACACCCTTCTCCGCCACGATGGTCTCCTTATTCTCGGCGCCACGCGCAAGATCGCAGAGCACAGCAGCCGCTCGCTCCTGCGGCGTGTCGGTTCGCGCGCTTTTGCCGTCGCCCATCAGCCGGATGAGTGGTTGAATTGCTCCGTGGGCAGTGATGGCCGTCCGGTTGTCGGCGTTGCGCGAAGCGAGGACGGCAAGGGCAACCGCCGACTTCATTTGAGCTGAAGCGTTTCGCGTGTCGAGCACTTCCACAAGGTGGAAGATCACTCTGTCGCGTGATTCAACGTCATTAGAGGCAATGTTGAGCAGCGCGCCGACTGCGTGCTCTTGCGTTGCAACCGAGTCTGTGCCGAGCAGCGCCACAAGAGGGATGATGGCGCCCCCTTTCATGAGCGCGACCTGATTGTCCAGGTGATCACGCGCCAGCGACTCTATGGCTGCCGCCGCGTACTGCTGGGTGATCTCATTTGCGTCGGAGAGCAGCTCAACGAGGGGCGGAAGCCCTCCCGCCAAAGCAATGGCCGTCTGGTTCTCCTCGCACGCCGCAACGCGCCAAAGCGCCTTGGTCGCATACTGATACGTGATATGAGCTTTGCGCTTCAGGAGCTCGACTAAAGGCACGATGCCGTCCTCCTCGGTGATGGTCACCTGGATGACAATGTTATCCTTGGCGAGTGTGGCCAGCGCTAAGGCAGCCATATTGGCGTGTTTCATCGCCGTCACCGCAGCACTTGACGGGCGTCCGCTACCAGTTAAGAGCTTGGTGCCGGCTGCCACCATGGAAATGAGCGGCGCGATTGCGCCTTCCTCGGCAATCTGAGATTGTGTGTCAGTACTGTCGAGTGCGATATCGGAAAGAGCCCGCGCTGCAACTTCCGGCGGTCCGAGGGTGGGATCAGCGAGCCACCCCACGAACGCTGGGATGGCTCCAGCTCTCGAAATGTCGAGCGCCGCCCCGGCACGCAGGGCGAGCTGGGCCAGAGCGTCGGCGGCGTGGACCTTGGCATCAGGGGTGCCCTCCAGAAGAAGGCGCACGAGCGGTTCGATGCCTTTCATCTTCCGAATGGCCTCAGCATTCGTGCCGATGGGGGCAAGCCCGGAGAGTACAGCCGCAGCATGCTCCTGTGCGGTCGGGCTGATCTTTCCGCCGACGAGAGCCGCAATGAGCGGCTTGATACCACCTGCCTGTACGACCGCTTCCTTCGCAGCCTGATTGGTGATCGACGAGAGCGACCACAGCGCATACTCCTGCGCCTCAACACGCCCGTCCTTGAGACCATCCTTCAGCAGATTGACGAGAGGTCCGCCGCCACCGGTACCGACGGCCTGCGCTTTCGTGGCCGACTTATCCTCGTCGGCAACCCCGCGCAGCGCCTCGGAGGCGCGCTGGCGCACAGACTCTGCTTCGGAGGCGAGCAGTTTGACGAGCTCCTGCGTCACAGTTGCTTTCTCTGCCTGTGATTTGAGCGAGATGAGCACCAGGCCCGCTGCCGCCATTTCCATCGACTTCTCGGACCCTGACTCGAGTTGCCGGACAAGCTCCGGGATGGCACCAGCCTTGGCGATGGCGCCGCGATTGTCGGGATTCGTGGCGAGATTGCGCAACAACTCCGTGACGTGCTCCTGCGCCAAGGCTGAGCCAGTCTTTATCAGGCGAACTAGATCCTGAGATACCGCCACCTGATTGGGGACGTTGTCGACCACGAGGGTCTGCAGGGCGCCGGCAGCTTGCGCCTTGGCGTCGTCCGTGCCACCGTCAAACAGATCGACAAGCGGCGTGATCCCTCCTGCGCTCGCAATCGCCACGCGGTTTGCTGAGGTCTCGGCGAGCGAGTGCAGGGCGGCTGCCACGGTCTCCTGTGCTTCTCGGCTGGCAGTCGAGAGCAATCCCACGAGAGGAACGATGCCACCCGCATGGGCGATGGCAATCTGGTTGGTACTGTGGCTGGCGAGGCTCGACAGAGCGCCCGCCACGTCGCGATGGACCTCTGGATGCCCTTTGAGCAGCGCAATCAGCAGCGGGATGCCACCCGTCTCCGCAATCACAATTTGATTTGGTAGATTGTTGACCGCCATAGACCAGATCGCAGAGGCCATCTCTTTCTGAACCTTAGCCGACTCCAGGGCCTTTGCCTCCAAAGCCAGACTTTTGTCTTCAACCGGCTCAGACGGGAGAATCGGGATTTCCCTGGTTCCTGTGCGCAACCTGAGTCTCGGAGGCTCCAGGGGCTTAGACTCCTCCATGGGCTTAGACTCCGGAGGCTTAGACTCCATGGGAACGCCACCTTCTCTGATGTCGAGCAAACTAACGAGGAGCTGGATACCTCCTGCTACTGCAATTGCATCTTGGTTCGAGGGGTGCGCGCGCGCTAGGCGCGAAATGCCACGCGCAGCCTTGGCAGAAGTTTGCTTGTCTGTTGAGCCGAGCAGCTCAACGATCAGCGTGGCAATCGAGGATTCATTCACCTTGTTGTCCAACGCCAAGGCTGCGAGCGCACCCGCGGATTGCTCCTGCGCTCGAGTGCTAGCCAGACCCAAACATGCCACAAGCGGTGCAATCCCACCCGCCTGAGCCACGGCCACCTGGTTCTCGTAGTGCTTCTTCGCGAGCGACATGAGGGCTGAGGATCCTTGCTCCTTGGCGTATTCGGATGTGTCCTCCTTTAAGAGGCCAACCAGCGGTGCAATACCTCCATCCGCAGCCAACTTATCCTGGTTTTTCCTATTGTCGAGCGCAAGCACGGCAAGAGCAGCCGCTGCCTCTGCACGAACCTCGTCGCTGATCGATGCACCCAGGAGACCGACGAGCTTGCCAATACCCATGAACTTCTCCACGGCATCCTGATTCTGAAGCATGTCTAAGCTGAGCGCCGCGATGGCGCCCGCCGCCTTTTTGCGAGCGAGGTTATGGTCTTCACCAAGCAAAGCCACAAGGGGTTTGATAGCGCCGGCCTCTGCGATGAGCTTCTGCGTCTCCGGATTCCCTGCACTGAGACTGTGGAGCGCGCCTGCCGCCTCTGCCTTTGCATCTTGAGTGCCTTGGGTCAGGAGGGCAATGAGGGGTGCGACGGCGCTTTCATTAAGAATCACGTTGCGGTTGCGCTTGGAATGTCGGCCCATATCTGCGAGCACCGTCGCCGCATGAGCCTGTCCGCTGGTCGAGTCTGATGTGAGCAGCGCCACCAGCGGTCGGATACCGCTGGCCGCCGAGATGGCGGCAACGTTCTCATCAGAGTCACCGGAAAGACGAGCAAGGACGGCGGCTGAAATCTCCTGCGCCTTCATTGATGTCTGGGCGCCTCCTCGCAGCTGAATAACAAGGCGAGAGATGGCACCAGCCTTTGAAATGGCAAATCGATTAACATCATCGTACGACAACGTAAGGAGCAGTTGCGTCACGTGCTCCTGTGCCTCGATCGATCCAGCCCCAAGGAGCGCCACGAGGCCACTTGCGATAGCCAACTGATTTGCAGGAGAGGCGAGAGAGAGAGTTGACAGCGCCTTTGCCGCTTCCTTTTTGACCTCAAGTACGCCGTTACTCAAAAGGTTCACGAGGGGTGAGATGGCACCAGCATTGACGATGATTCCAGGCGAGCCTGGATGGTTTGCAGCCAAATCACAGACCGCATGAGCGGCTCGTCGCTGGGCGCCTGCGCTCTGGTTGCCCAGCAAGCCGACGAGATACTTTGCAATCTGAGCTTGATTTTCAGCGCTGTCGATGGCGAGACGAGCGAGCGCATCAGCCGCAAGGCTGTGCGCCTTCGGCGTCCCATCGTCCAGAACCGTGACAAGCGAAGGAACGCCGTTGAATTTAGCGATCTGCATCTGGTTGCCGGTGTCCAGTGCTAAATGCCACAGCGCTCCAGTGGCATTTTCCCGTGCCTGCGCCGTGCCACTGCTGAGTAATGCAATGAGGGGTTGGATGCCTCCAGCCTCGGCAATTTGCTCAAGGTACGGCGAGCCGAAGTCATCTTCGTCCTCCTTCTTTTGCTTCTCCTTCTTCTCCTTCTCGGACGGAGGGTTCGCCGCTTCAGCGGCAGCGGCTTCAGCAGCGACCTTCGCTAGAATGTCAGCGTACTCGGCCGCCTCAGCATGGAAATGCTTGGCTTTGAGTGCATTCCTCTTTCCTGCCGCCGCAAGTTTCTTCTGCTGCTCGACCCACTCCGCAATTGCGCCACGCCCAAGATCCATCAAGCCGGCGGCCGCGTATTCTTGCGCCTTGGGTGATCCGCTCTTGACAAGCATGACGAGATCAGGTATCGCACCGCAGTTGATAAGCGCCATCTGGTTGCTGTTCTGTTCAGCCAAGTGCCATATGGCACGCGCACCGTGCTCCTGGCCAAGTGGCGTCCCCGATCGAATGAAGGCAAGCAACGGAGGGATTCCACCATCACCAATGATTAAGTCCTGCATGTTGAAATTGTCGTGAGCAATGTCAGCCAAGGCCGCCGATGCATGCTCTTGCATGGCACTGCGAAGGGTAGACTCTGGTGGTAGAGGTCCACCGCCCTTGTCCTTCTCGTCAATGACGTGAGGCGGCATAATCCAAGTTTTCTTCTTCTTGATTTCGGTAGTCTTGATCGAATTATCGAACAGGTTGGAGCCATCAAGCAACGCAATGAGCCGCTGCAAACCGCCCACGGTGTGGATCACTGCACGCCGCGCCGCGCAGCCGTTGATCATATCTTCGGGTCTGATGTCCTCCACCAGAGCCTTTCGACGTTTGCGAATATTTCGAGCTCTCTCACTGTTGTCCTCTGGATCGATCCACTCGTCCTCCATGTCCACGTCTTCGCGACTTATGTGAGCGATCGCACGTGCCGCAGTCTCCGGCGTGCCAACCGTCGAAGAATCCATCAGGTGCACCAGAGGCTCTATGCCGCCGGCACTAGCGATCACGTCGCGGGTCTTAGATACGAGTGCAATCTCAGCAAGCGCTGAGGCTGCTTGCTTCTGCGCACCGGGCGATGCGTGGCTGAGCAGCTTGACCAGGGGCTTAATGCCACCAGTCTCCGCGATGTCCATGGCCACTGCCGCGTTGGATTGCGCAAGTCGGACCATGACGAACGCCGATAATTCTGGTAGGATATCACCCTCAGCAGCCAGCATGCTGACCATTGGCTTGAAGCATCCTGCCTCGACGATTAGCGGATGGTTCTCCTCCTGCGAGGCCAGGTGCCAGATGGCGCGGGTAGCATGCTCCTGCGCGGCAGGTGTGCTCCGCTTCATGAGTGCGACTAGCGGTGGAATCGCGTCAGACTTTGCAATTAGCTGTTGCGTGGTAGTATTATTCTGCGCCAGGCAGAACATGGCGTGCGCCGCGTACGCCTGAACCTTGCCTGACGCGGCCTGGAGACACTGAATGAGCGGCGGGATCCCGCCAATCTTGGCAACGGCAACCTGATTCGAATGATGATCATTGAAAAAGGACGAGCACGTCATCAGCACGCGCGTGGCTTTCTCAGCTGCTTTTGCTTGCGACGATCCTAGCAAGCCTACCAGACGCTTGGCGATGAGCTGCCGATTGTCTGGATGTTTGAAGGCGAGTGCCGCAAGCCCACCTGCAATACACATTTGCGACTTTTCGCTATCGGATGTGATAAGCAGGCCAACAAGTGGGTCGATGCCACCGAGCTTTGCGATTGTGTCCTTGTTAGGCGCATTGTCAGTCGAGAGCGCCCACAGTGCCGAAGCTGACTGATCTTTGGTCTCCGCAGAACCTTCACGCACGAGGGCGCACAATGGCGCGACTGCACCTGTTTTTGCAATGGCTGACTGATTGGGCTGGTTGCCACGCGCCAAGTTGGCTAGCGCACCTGCGGCGTTTGCTTGCATCTGAGCTGATGGGGAGCCGAGCATCGCAACCAGTGGAGCAATCGCGCCTTCGGCGGCGATGGCTTCCTGGTTCTTCTTATTGCCCTTAGCCATCTCCTTCACAGCCTCAGCGGCGAGCGTGCAAAGCTGGATGATGGCCGAATCCTTCATCGTGGCACCCGAAAATCCGAGCAGCACGTTCACCAGCTTAGGGATGCCGCCAGCCCTAGCAATCTGGCTTTGGTTCTCTTTAGACCTACGACAAAGCTGCTTGAGCGCACCGACTGCGTTCTCCTTGGCTTTGGGGCTAGAGTGTCGGTCGGCGTCGAGCAGGGCGAGGAGCGGCACGATGCCATTGGCGTCGACAATCGTCTTGCGGTTGTCCTCTGACTCGCGAGCGAGGTTGGCGAGTGCTGCGGCGGCCTGCTCCTGAGCTGCGTTGCCAGAATCTTGGAGCATGTCGACCAACTTCTTGATAATCTGCACGCGATTGCTGGTTTCAATCGACAGTCGCACCAGTGCACCCTCGGCGTGCTCTCTTGATCGTGGGTTGGGGCAGCCGAGCAGCATCACGAGCCAACCGATGCCGTCCGCCTCTGTGATTCCGAGGCGGTTACGTTCGTGATCAGCGAGTGCGAAGAGGGCACCTGCAGCCTCCTCCTGCGCTTCTAGGCCCTCTTTGCCATCGAGGAGCGCGACGAGCGGCGCGATCGCGCCCGCCTCCGCGATTGCAGTCTGAGTCGCCTCGTGCTCCTTGGCCAGGCGTGCGAGCGCCATCGAAACGAACTTCTTGGTGTGGTGTCCATCGTCCTCGAGGAGGAGCACGAGTGGACGGATACCACCCATACCGACAATCTCGTCGCGGGCCGCGGTGTCGACTGCCAGATCGGCGAGGGCCGCGGCAGCGTTCTGTCTCACAAGCTCGGAGGACGATGGGCCAGGAACGAGCTGCCGAATAAGCGGCTTGATGCCGCCTTCCTTAGTGATCTGCGACCGCGTGTCATCGTTGTTGTGCGCAAGCTTGGCCAGAGCAGCTGCCGCCTCCTCTCGGTTTCTCACGCGATAATCGTCGAGCTGTTTGATGAGCGGCGTCACCCCGCCGGCACTGGCGACGACGCCTTGAATGGGACCGCAGATTGAGAGGCTCAGCGACCACAGTGCATAGTCCTTTGCCTCAGGGATGCCCGCCTTGAGAAGATCGACGACAGGCTCGGGCTCGCCTGCATCAGCGATCGTTTGGTGTGAGGATGGATTCTCGGCGCGAATCGTCTGTAGCACTTGCACAGCACGCGTTTGCCCATCTTTCGTCCCTAGGGACAACAGCTCGATGAGCAGCCGCGTAATCTGTATCAGGTTGTCTTGGTTCTCGAACCCGATGCTTGCGAGAGCCTTGGCGGCGTGCATCACCGCCAAACCTTCGCCAAGGCCAAGGAGCTCCACGAGAGGCTGGATGGCCGACGCTCCGGCGATGGAGATTTTGATCTTGGGATCCTCAGACATCGACCAAAGTGCGCCCGCCACGTGAGATTTCACCTCAGCGTGTTGGCTGTTCTTGATGAGGCCTGCGAGCTGGGAGATGCCGCCATGGTCAACGATCGACGTCTGGATGCTGTGGTTAGAGCGTGAGACTTCTGCGAGTGCGAATGCCGCCTGCGTCTGCACGTCTGGACTAGAGCTGAGGCCGAGGTGGGGGATGATAATCTTGACCCCACCCAACCTCGCGATAAAATCCTGATTCTCACGGTTGTCGTGTGCGAGTTGTGCGAGGGCCCCCATCCCACGTGCCTGCGCGGCAGGGCTGCGCGACGCAACCAGCGAGAGCAGCGGACTGATGCCACCGGCTTTGGCGACAGAGTCTTGCACCTCTTTGTTATGCCACGACATTTCTGCGATAGCAGCTGCTGCTTTCACCTGAGCGTCGGTGTTGACTCCGTTGAGCAATGACAGGAGCGGTGCAATGCCTCCTGCGGCACTGATCTCGGTTTGGATGGCTGGATTCTTCCGGGCGAGTTGCGCCAGCGCGTGTGCTGCAGGCATTTGAGCCTTTCCGACAGACAGCAAATTAAGCAATAGCGGGATCGCGCCCGCCGCTGCGATGGCGTCCTGTCCTGCCACCTTGTCGAAGGAGGCGATGTTAGCGAGTCCCTTTGCAGCCGATGCCTGTGCGACAACGGATCCGCCCTTGATCATGGCGACTAATGGGGTTATGCACCCTGCGTCGGTCAACATCCTTTGGTGCCCGATGTCATCATCGATCGCAGCAAGGGCTGAGGCAGCCTGTGGACGCACGCACAATCACCAGCAGTCACGGCGCAGGTCAGATGTGAGTTGGGAGCGGCAGGCTGCTGAGACACTGAGGTGCAAGCAGGCTGGAGTCGTTTATCTCAGGCTGGAGTCGTTTATCTCGAGGCGTTGCCCGCTCACCTGCTCCTGAGCCTTGGAGCTGCCCGTCTTCAGGAGCTTCACAAGCGGCAAAAGAGCGCCCGCCTCCACGATGGCAGCTTGATGGCTCACCTTGTGTTGCGCGATCTCGCTCAGCGCACTGCAGGCTGACGTCTGTGCGTCCGTACTGCCAGACGACAATACACGGACCAGGGGGCCGACGGCTCCACAAGTAACGAGCGCGTCTGCGTGCTCGCGATGGCCTTGCTCCGCGAGGCTCTTGAGCATCGCTGCGCCACCCTCGACAATGCTGCTGTTAGGATCGGAGAGTTTCTTCACGAGGTCTTTGATCAGAGTTGGCACATCTCCAGCTTTGGCAATATCCTGAGCGGTGATGCGAGTATTTCCTTTACGGACCATGCGAACGAGCGGCTGACCAAGCTCGTGAGCACCCGCGAGGGGACCACCCCGTCCAGCTCCAGGAGCGAGCGAGAGACGAGGTCCAAAGTCGTTTTCAATACTGTACTTCGATCGCGCGCCGTCGTGGCCGCACGCGTAACGAGCCTACTGAAGGAAGAAATCAGTCAAACATAGTAAGCTGTAAGGGTGGTCCAGAGGTGTGGCTACGTGAGTTCCAACCCCCTTTTGCGCACGTCGCCCGGACGCGCGGACGCAGAGACGCCCGCCGCGCCGTGCCTCTCCAACGGATGCCAGTAGTGAAGTCTAAACTAAACAGGCCACCAGATCATTACACAATGCGCAATCGGGACACTTGCCCGATTAGGGAGAGGCCCGTCGCCCCGCGACGCTCCAAGACGCTTCAGAGCGGCCCCGCGCGCAATACTGCACGAGGAAAATGGCCGCCGAGAAGATTGTGGTGCCGGGCGACAAATTGCCGGCGAGTACCTCGGCTGACGCCGGTTCGACGTTTGTGTGGGACGGTGCGCTGCGTGCGTCGGTGGCTGGAATCGCTACAGGCAGCAGCGTGCGGGCCAGCCGCAAGCGGTCCGCCGCGGCGTCCTCTGTCCTGAGCGTGGGCGACACTGTTGTGGGCCGAATTACGCGCATCACGCCGCGGCTGGCACATGTGGACATCCTCTCACTTGGCATCGATGCTCCACTGCGTGATCCGTGCGCCGGTATCCTTCGACGCGAGGACGTACGTCCCGCAGAGCACCGCACCGCTGAAATGCTCGAGATGCACCGGTGCGTGCGTCCAGGCGACGTGGTGCTTGCGGCCGTGCTCTCGCTCGGCGACTCGCGCGCGTACTACTTGAGCACCGCAGCTAACGACCACGGCGTTGTGATTGCCAAGAGCTCGGAAGGAGCGACGATGAAACCGGTGTCATATTGCGAGATGGAGTGCCCGGTGAGTCACGTGCGCGAGAAGCGCAAGGTCGCCAAGCCGCCAGGCATGTAGTCTCCAAACTTAAAAAGGAAAATCACCGAAACCTCATCACATTTGCACGTGCAGGCCCAATGCACCACAAGGAAAGGATGCCCCGCGCGCGCCGCGCCCGATGCCGATCGACCCCGGTCCCGCGGCCAGACCACGGACCACGTGCACCAGCTTGGGCTGCGGCGGATGCTGCGTGGGCGGCAAGCCTGACAAGTGCTTTGAGGATGGCGTCTCCACTAACCGTCGGCACAGTGCGCGTGCGCCACGCGCAACCGACGCGCGTGAGATGACTTGTGAGATGAGTTGAGATGAGGACGCGGCGCGACCTCCAAAGGGCGTTGGCGGCTCCTTGTGGCGGTCGTATCCATCTAGGCATCTGAAGGCGGTGACGGCCGAAGAGAGTGCGGTCGGGGACCATGTACCTGACGTGCACGGGAGCACGGCGAGCCGCGTCGACAATTGCGCGTCGACGAGCCGCGCGGTCGACGGTGCAGCCGTGCAGGCTGCCCGAGTGACCCGGGGCGGCTTTGCCAAGGAGGCCCGGCGCGCTCGCGCCGGCGTCGCGCACCATATGGACATGGCGTCGTGGTGGCTGGTGAGACACGACGTCGTGACCGGGGCGCGGGGGCTGGGGAGTCGGCCACGCCCTCCCTCTGAGGGGAAGGCGGTGACGGTTAATGACGGTTAGAAAGTACCTGCGCGTGGAGCGGTTGGCAATTGGGTGCAGCTTGCTTGCTTGGGTGCAGCAGGGTGCGATCGCGCTCGCAGAGATACTGACGAAACGGACGATTCCGTTTTCCCCAATAGAGGTTCCAAAACCTCCGAGATCCGCTCGTCACTGTTTTCAACGCATCCATCCACATTGTGGCGCCAACGCACGCCCACAGTCCATTTGTCTCAGATGGGCCCTCCCGCCTTCATGGGCATGGCCTGGCTCGTTCCAGTCGTGTACGCCGCCGATATCACCGTCATACATGCTGCCAGCACGCAAGGCGGCTTAATCTCGGTCGTCGCCGCCATGTTTATCGTCGCGTTTGCGGTGTCAACCCTCCGAATGCCGTCGGAGGCTGCTGTGGCCGTGCATGAAAGTGCTGTCGTGCCGTCGCTCTCAGTTCACGCACCCGAGTCATTGCCTGCTCTGCAATTGCCTGCTCCATCGCAGCCACCTTCGCAGCCACCTTCGCCGCCCACACCACCACCGCCCCTAGAGGAGGCTGTACCCCAGCCCGTCACTTCACAACAGAAGGTCGGGCTCACGATGAGCTTATTAGAGGCGGAGCGCTTATTTGATGTGGAGCAGCGCCTGCTCGAGGCCTTTGGCATCGACGAGGCCGAGGAGGCGGAGGGCATCTCGGCGGATGACATCGCCGCCTTTAAGGCGGCGCACGGCGGGCATCGGCGCACGGCCAGCGGCAGCGTGAAGGAGGCGCCGCTGCTGAGGTACAAGGACAGGGCCGACTCAGAGCCGCTGTGCGACGTCATCTCGCGCTGGCAAAAGCAATCGCCAACCAGCGCCTCGCTCACCAGTGAAGACAAGGATTCGCAACGCCTGATGCGCCGTCCGTCCCGAAGCAGCAGTAAACGCCACAACAAGATACAAGAACTGGTGAGGCGCTGAAGCGAGTACGTGTTCCAGCCCCCTTGCGGCCTCAACACTACTTCAACGCTTGGTGTGCTCGACCAAGTGCAGAGGTGCCATGACCTCAGCCCAACCATGGGCTACTCGTCACTGCTCTCGAGCACAAACCATAACGACGGAGCGCGCGCTTGGCGTGGGCACGCATGTGTGTGTCATTAGAATCTTGTTCCGCGCGGCGGCTCGATTGCTGCCGAATGGTGTGTATCATATCATGCGTTTAGAGTGCTTGCACAAGAGCTAGTGTAGTAGTGGATGCCCGTGTATCAGAAATTTGGCTGTTTTATACAGGGTAACAGGCACGCGTGAGACCAGGATGGTCTCACCCCTTTAAGTGAGGGAATACACACCACCAAGTGTCGGCGGCATGCCTGGCATGCATGCGGGCTGTGTGAAGGTTGTTTCCTAATTTGTGTTTGACAGAAACCGTGGAAGCGCACTCCGCTCTCCCCGTCAACTTTGACGTGGCCGAGTCGATCGCACGGCCAACAAGGGGCTGCGGCGTTCAGTGGAACCCACAGTGTCAAGCGTGGTAGCTACGTGGAGCTAAAAATGGCTCGCCAATTCAATTCAGGAGTCGACCTGGACAAGCAGGCCGTCTCAACACCGAGGCGCAGTGGTGGGCAACTGACCCCAACCACTCAATCCACAATGCGAGTGGATGCACGGCGCACAATGCGCAGTGGCGCAGGCGAGCGGAGTCATGAACCCTCGTCATCTTCGCGTACGCTCGATACTCGACATGTGCAAGTGGACAAATCACTGGCACTCGGGGGCCTCAAGGGCTCCGGCAAGTCGATGCCGAGCCCCGGTGCTGTCACCGATGCTCCCAAGGGGCACCAGTTGGTGACGGCCTATGAAGAGGAGCCGCAAGGGCCCTTCAAGATGAGCATCAACACGCTCTACCAAACGACACCAATGATCTTCTACACGTTCGCGTGCGTATCTGGTCTCCTCAACATCGGAAGCCTCCTCGTGAACATGCCAGGCGTGCGCCAGAAGGTGCATGACCTGCGCTGCAAGATCATGGAGTATCTGGTGCGCAAGCAACGTGCATCGAGCAGCCAAGCGCTCGTGCTCGTGCTGAAGCTAGCTGGATGGATGATCGTGTCCGCCACGACTGCTGCTCGCCTCAAACATGCTGCGCGACGCGCCGGCCTGCTCTCGCTTTTGAGCGATGTGCCGAGCATGCATGCCGTCCAACGTGCCCTCAAGTTCGACGACCAGATTGAGGCGCCAGATGTTCTGGAATCGGAGGCCGATTCGACACGCTCCGAACGAGAGTCCGAGAGTGATGCTGACGAGCATGCCGAACCGGCCACAGATTGGGACACGTTCTGGACGCGCAAGCCGACGCGCGACATGATCCGCACGCTCTCCTCGCAAGAAGTGGAATCCAACAAGACGGATCTGACGGTCGCGCGCCTCGACGAGTGGATGCTCAAGTTCATGACGTTCGCTCGGCGCCGTTACCCACAGTTCGGCGAGCTGCTGGAAATTGTGTGGACGCTTGCGGACCTCGAGGAGGCCACTTCGCTCGTCACCACTTCAGTGCTTGCGAACGATGCGAACCTGTGGGGCGCGTCCGCGCTCATGTCCGTCATTGATGTGACGAAGCCCGCCGGCAAAGTCTTCGAGACGGCGATGCTCGATGCAGAGCGTGCCATCGCTGGCACCATGTCCTCGGGCATCGAGATCGCAGTACGGATTGCTAAGTTGCTCAAGGATCGCCACACGGGTGATGAGGAGGCTGACTATCTCAAGTTCGAGGCCAAGCAGTACCTCAAGCTTGGCCAGGACGAGAACTCCATTCGCATCGCGTTCGGCATGATCAAGTCCGACCTCTCCATCTGCCCTAAGCGCATCCGGGAGGCCCCGCATGCGTACCTTCGCTGGCTTCTCAAGAAGGCGCCGACGGAGATTACCAAGAAGTGCAAGGAGATTGAGCACCAGATCAACGTGGCTGAGCGCCGCCAAGTCGAGCCCATGTTCAACAGCGAGCTGCTCACCGTCGAAGTTCTCACCTACGAGATGATCGAGATGATCTCGGCGGCTTCGAAGGAGAACCAGA
>Ga0210243_100791_pt1 | contig 26288 bp, 32 predicted proteins | sample ChrtobMeP5a_32mM_FD_155461 | JGI IMG/M metagenome (GOLD analysis project Ga0210243, IMG submission 155461) | Chrysochromulina tobin associated microbial communities from unialgal haptophyte culture, Seattle, Washington, United States - P5a_32mM | ecosystem: Host-associated > Algae > Haptophytes >...
ACGCAGCAGGCCTTCGTCTACTATGACCGGATCCGCAAGGACTCCAAGGACACCGACATGCCCAGGTGGCTCAAGAAGGCACGCAAGGGCGCCGAGGGCGACGCGGTGCGCGGTTGATGCTCATCGAGTGCCACTGATTGCCACTGATTGCCACTGATTGCCACTGATTGCCACTGATTGCCACTGATTGCCACGTGGCACGAGGGCGACGCGGTGCGCGGTTGATGCTCATCGAGTGCCACTGATTGCCACCGATTACCACCGATTGCCACCGATTGCCACTGATTGCCACTGATTGCCACGTGGCACGAGGGCGACGCGGTGCGCGGCGGAGGCTCTCTCGCATCTGATTGAAGGCTGATTGAAGGCTGATTGAAGGCTGATGGCATTATGATTTCATCCCTCATCAGGTGCGCGGCAGTGGCTCGTTCTTCTACTGATTGCTACTGATTGCCACTGATTGCTACTGATTGCCTCCCTCATCAGGTGCGCGGCGGTGGCTCGTTCTTCTACGACATGTCGCTTTGGTCCATGCTCTCGTGTTCCTTCGCCGCGTGCTGCGGTGTCGTCAGCCATCGCGAAGTGATCCACTCGCACGCGATCTGCCTGCTGTGGTTCGTGATGCATCACCAGTGCGTGCTGATGGCCTCTGAGTGCATGCTGATTGCCTTCATCATCAGGTGCATGCGGGCGACCGCATAGCGAGGCACTGGATACTGAGTGCATGCTGATTGACTGCCTCATCAGGTGCGTGCGGGCGACCGCATGGCGAGGCACTGGATACTGGCACACGCTTTTCTCACCATCGGCTGCGCTCTTGCCGCTGGAGTACTGCCTCAATCTCATCGACCAGGTGGGATTGCACTCGCGGGGCACCTTGGATGGCTCCTGATTGCCTCTCTAATTACCTCCATCTCATCGACCAGGTGGGATTGCTCCTCGGATGGCTCCTCTGATTCCATCTCTACTTGCCTCTCTAATTGCATCACTAATTGCCTCTCTAATTGCTCCTCGGATGGCTCCTCTGATTCCCTCTCTAAGTCGCTCAAGCGCTGCCCCAATCTCGCCTCAATCTCGCCCCAATCTCGCCCCAATCTCATCTTGACAGGAGATGATCGGAGATCATGGTCTCGAGGATCTCGCCAAGTGGCGTCAATTCATCAAGGCGGAGACGGGCGTCGAGCTCACCATCATCGCCTGATGACGCCCGATGTCGTCGAGCTCACCATCATCGCAGAGCCGCCGGGGCGCGCGGCCAGTACCTGTGCCCAAATACATGCATGCTGCCGCCGGGGCGCGCGGCCAGTACCTGTGCCCAAATACATGCATGGTGCCGCCGGGGCGCGCGGCCAGTACCTGTACCCGAATGCATGCACGTATTGGGGCGCCGAGGGCGAGCGCGCGAAGTACGTACCATGTTGCCACGTGATTGGCGGCTGAGACAGGTTGCATGCCTATGGCGGCGCGGCGTCGAGTGTCCCCACTTGTGCATTCTAGCCGCACATGTATCGCACACGTGCAGCCTGCACACATGCAGGAACGATGCATGCGGATTCGATTGCATGCAGGCTCTAGCCCATAGGCCCCATACGGTGCGCGGTGGGGCCTGCGCGCGCCGCGCCGCCGCCTAGTTACAGTTGTGTGCATGTGGACACGATTGAGAAGCTCTCGATCTCGGAGATCTGGAGATTTTTGAGAACGTCGGTGTGTTCACACGGCTTTTCCGTCATCAAGAAGTCGGACGGTCTCTTCGCTGGCTCGCTGCTCGCGCGGTCGAGGAGCCCATGGCTGCCGCCTATCCAAAGCTCTTCTCGCCGCTCAAGCTGCGCGGCACGACGCTCATCAATCGATGCATCATGGGCTCCATGCACAACGGGCTCGAGGAGGGCGACGGCTTCGGCCATCACCTCGGGCGCATGGCGGCCTTCTTCGAGGAGCGCGCCAAGGGTGGCGTCGGCCTCATGGTGACGGGTGGCATCGCTCCGAACAACGCCGGGCGCGTCGCGCCGATGGCTGCGATGATGGCGACACCCGCCGACGCGGCGCGCCACCGTGAGGTGACCGAGGCCGTCCACCGGCACAACGGCCCCAAGATCGCGATGCAGATCCTGCACTCGGGCCGGTACGGCTACCACCCGTTCAACGTGTCGGCGTCGGCGAAGAAGGCACCCATCGGTTGGTTCACCCCCAAGGCCCTCTCGTCGGCTGAGGTCGAGCGCACGATCGAGGACTTCGTGCGCTGCGCGAGCCTCGCGCAGGAGGCTGGCTACGACGGCGTCGAGGTGAGTGCATGCTGATTGCCTTTCATTGCATGCTGATTGCCTCCCTCATCAGGTGATAGGCTGGCCACGACGGCGTCGAGGTGATGGGCACCAAGGGGTTGCCTGACTATGCAGAACGCCTCTGAGTGCATGCTGATTGCTTCCCTCATCAGGTGATGGGCTCCGAGGGGTACCTGATTAACCAGTTCATCGCGGCGCGTACGAACAAGCGGACGGACGAGTGGGGGGGCACGTACACGAACCGCACGCGCCTTCCACTAGCGATCGTCGAGCGGATCCGGGCGGCCGTCGACCCCAAATTCATCATCATGTTTCGGCTCTCGATGCTTGATTTGGTGGAGGGCGGGTCGGAGTGGCCCGAGGTGGTGGCGCTGGCACAGGGCCTCGAGGCGGCCGGTGCATGCTGAGTGCATGCTGATTGCATGCTGATTGCATGCTGATTTAATTCTGATTGCATGCTGATTGCGACTGATTGGCACAGGGCCTCGAGGCGGCCGGTGCATGCTGAGTGCATGCTGATTGCATAATGATTGCATGCTGATTGCATCCTGATTGCATGCTGATTGCGACTGACTGGCACAGGGCCTCGAGGCGGCAGGTGCATCCTGATTGCAGGCTGATTGCAGGCTGATTGCAGGCTGATTGCAGGCTGATTGCATCACTCATCAGGTGCGGACATCATCAACACGGGCATCGGGTGGCACGAGGCGCGCGTGCCCACGATCGCCACGTGCGTACCACGTGGCGGCTTCAGGTGATGACCCCTCATCAAGCCTGATTGAACCCTGATGAACTAAGATGAACCCTGCGTGCCACGTGGCGGTCTCAGATGGGTGCCGAGGAAGCCGGTAACTTCGACTGAGTGCATGCTGATTGCGACTGATTGCCTCCCTCATCAGTTGGGTGACGAGGAAGCTGCGCCAGGAGGCCAACGGAGTGACGATCCCTCTCGTGGCGACGAACCGCATCAATACGCCCGAGATCGCCGAGGAGATTCTGTCCAAGGGAGATGCCGATCTCGTCTCGATGGCGCGCCCCTTCCTCGCGGATCCCTTCTTGCTTAATAAGGCAAAGGCGGGCACGCCCGAGCGCATCAACACTTGCATTGCATGCAACCAGGCGTGTTTGGATCACACCTTCCAGATGAAGATCGCCTCGTGCCTCGTCAATCCGCGCGCCGGGTGAGTGCCATTGATGACCGCTGATGGCCTCCCTCATCAAGTCACCGACGCCCATCATCACCGATTGACGCTGAGTGCCACTGATTGCCGTTGAGTGCGCTGTTGATTCTCATCGAGTTCCACTGAGTGCGATCATCATCACTGATTGCGTCCATCATCATCAGGTACGAGACGGAGCTGTTCACCGACAAGCCTACCGCCCAGCCGCTCGACGTTGCCGTGGTCGGTGCAGGTCCGATGACGCCTGATGACGCCTGATGACGCCTGATGACGCCTGATGACGCCTGATGACGCCTGATGACGCCTGATGGCGCCTGATGACGCCTGATGACGCCTGATGGCGACTGATGACGCCTGATGACGCCTGATGACGCCTGATGATGTTGCCGCGGTCGGTGCAGGTCCGGCCGGCCTCGCCTTCGCCACCACCGCCGCCAAGCATGCAAGTGCTCACCACGGCGCCCTCACCTCTTCCCCACAGGTCCGGCCGGCCTCGCCTTCGCCACCACCGCCGCCAAGCATGCAAGTGCTCACCACGGCGCCCTCACCTCTTCCCCACAGGTCCGGCCGGCCTCGCCTTCGCCACCACCGCCGCCAAGCGCGGCCATCGGGTCACGTTGTATGAGGCGTCGGATAAGATCGGGGGGCAGTTCAATCTAGCGAAGATGGTGCCGGGCAAGGTACGTGGAGTGCCTCTGGTGGTAACGACTGATGTGAAGCGTCATCAGCTGCTGACGATCTCGGACGATCTCGTACGACCGCTAATGAAGTCTGATGACGCCTGATGACGACTGATTGCGCGCAGGAGGAGTTTTACGAGACGCTGCGATACTTCGCGCACGAAATCAAGGCCACCGGCGTCGACCTGCGGCTGGGGACACGCGTGCGTGCTGATTGCATCTGATTGCATGCTGATTGCCTTCCTCATCAGACTTGCGGCTGGGGACACGCGTGCGTGCTGATTGCCTGCTGATGACATCCGATGGGCGGCCGTTTGCACGCAAGGGAGCCATCAGATGTCATCAGATGTCATCAGATGTCATCAGATGTCATCAGATGTCATCAGATGTCATCAGCAGGCGGCCGTTTGCACGTCGGATGCGATCTGATGCCCTGCCCTTTTGCATGCAAGGGAGCGCCGAGCAGCTGCATGTCTCGTTGATTGCCTCCCTCATCTTCGTTGATTGCCTCCCTCATCAGGTGAGCGCCGAGCAGCTGCAGGCCTCGGGGGCGCAGCGTGTGGTGCTCGCCACGGGGGTGACCCCTCGCAAACTCAACATCCCCGGCGACGACCACCCATCGGTCCTCTCGTACGTGGAGGTGCTCCAGCGAACCAAGCCGGTAACTGCGGCCCAGTGCATGCTGATTGCGCCTGATTGCCTCCCTCATCAGGTGAGCACGCGCGACCTCCGCGAAGTCTTCGTTGATTGCCTCCCTCATCTTCGTTGATTGCCTCCCTCATCTTCGTTGATTGCCTCCCTCATCTTCGTGGATGGCCTCCCTCATCAGGTGGGCGAGCGCGTCGCCATCATCGGAGCTGGCGGTATCGGCTTCGACGTGGCAGAATTCCTCGCCCATGGTGATTGCATGCTGATTGCCACTGATGGCCACTGATTGCCACTGATTGCGACGTGGCAGAATGCCTCGCCCATGGTGCCGATAGGCTCCCCCCCCAAAAGGCCCCGCCCAGCATGCAAGTGCTCACCGCGGCGCCCCGCCCTTCCCCACAGGTGCCGATAGGCTCCCCCCCCCAAAGGCCCCTGCGCAGCTGCCGGCCGTGAGCTCACTCCTCGGTGGAGCCGATCACCTCTCGCCTCGCACCGCGATCACGACGGCCGCCTTCTTGGACAGCTGGGGCATCGACCCAACCAACAGCATGCGAGGCGGCTTGCTCAATGCCGCCGGCGCGGATACGGGCGCCGCTGCGGGCGCCGCTGGAGGTGCGGCTACAGGCGCGGCGCCCGCAACGGCGCCCGCGCCGTCGCGGCAGCTGTTCCTGCTGCAGCGAAAGAAAGGCAAGCACGGCGGCGGCTTGGGCAAGACGACAGGCTGGATCCACCGTGAATCGCTCAAAAAGGAAGGTGTGAACATGATCGGCGGCGTGAGCTATGAAAAGGTGGATGATGAGGGCTTGCATATGAAAGGTCAAGCCAACCAGCACTCGAATGCTGATTGCATGCTGAGTGCATGCTGAGTGCATGCTGAGTGCATGCTGAGTGCATGCTGAGTGCATGCTGATTGCATGCTGGTCAGGCAAGGATGGCAAGCCGACCGTGCTCAAAGTGGACACCGTCGTCGTGTGTGCCGGCCAACTCTCCGATACGTCCCTCGAGAAGCCGTTACTCGCGATGGGGATCCCCACCTTCAAAATTGGAGGCGCGCACCTCGCGGCCGAGCTCGACGCCAAGCGCGCCATCGATCAGGCGACGCGCCTCGCGGCCGAGATCGAATCTGCATCTCCGGAGAAGGTGGGAGATTTCATCGCGCCCCTCGGTATGGCCGGCTGATTGCATGCTGATTGCATGCTGCTTGCATCCCTCATCAGGTGGGAGATTTTATCGCGCCCCTTGGTATGGCCGGATGGCTCTTCCAAAAGTTTGCGAGCAAGAGCGCGTGATCGCACGCTCGTGACGGCACGCTCGTGATGGTGTGCGTGAAATTGCGTGCGTCCTCGCGGCGAACGGCGCTCAGGCCTTTAGACGCGACCCCCCTTTGGCTGATGAGGAAGGCAATTAGCATGCACTCAGAGGCCTAAGTGACGCCCCTTTGGCTGGGGGTGCGGCGGGGCAGGACGGGCTCTGGTCAACGATCAGGGTGAAGGCTGGAAACGTAAAGACAGGCGGAGCCGGAGGCGGCCCACGGTCGTACACTACTCGGCTTCGCGTCGTCCCGTTCCGTTCGGTTGGCTTTGGCACACGGATTGTGATTTGTGTCAAGTGATGTTGTACGATACAAATACAAAGCGCACGGCCCGCTCCCAAATACACGAAAATCGAAAGATTAGGGGTCATCCCTAGATCATACGCACGAATATCCCATCGAATGCGAGATCCGGGAACGGAAGTTCAGTCTACATTTCCCTGTCTCTCTATTGACTATTCAACAACAACTATCAACTAGGAGCAGGGTACAGCGCCGCAGTAAATCGATGCCGAGAGGTTCCAGCGGCAGCACTGCAGTTATTGCACGTGGCTCGGCAGCGAGCCGCGATGAATTCCTCACGACAGTGACCGATTCGTTCCGTGCACCACTCGGCGCTCTTCGTATTGACGCAAACCATCCTCGGCCTCGCGCCAGCACTCCGCAGCGCTGTACTTTTGAACCGTTCCTGGTCCGCCAAGATCTCGGGTGAGGCGATCACGCCCAGCCCGCCCCGAACGACGACGTTCTCCGCATACGCCGCTGCCACTAACACGAGCTCGCCCTTGTTGCCGATGCCCTTGATCGTCTGGCTGAGCACGACCTCGATCTTTCTGCCCGCCGCCTCTTTCTTGGTGCGGCACTCGGAATCATTGAAGCAGCAGAATGCGGGGACGCGCTCGTGAGCTGGCCGTGGCCGTTCGGTACGGTTCATGTAAAGATTGTGGATGTCGGGAAGATTCCATGCCAGCTGCAGCCGCCGCCGATGGGAGGCAAGAGCGTTCGCAAGACCGGCTCGTTCGAAGATGGCGGCGGGATCAAATCGCTTTGCAAAGAGCCTTCTTCGCTCCATGGCGCGCGCTCGCTCGGCCGCGGGGTCCTGCTGCCACGTGGCAAACACCGCAGGCGCAATGGCCTCGATCGGCAGGAACTGCACGAGGCCTTCATATTCCTTCTCGTCTGCTGGATAGCAGTGCTCCGAAAAGACGTTCGCACCCGATGCAAGCAGTTCTGAAAGCCGAAAACTCTCGCACCCCGCCGTGGGTCCTTCAGAGGGCTCATGCTCATGTCCAACAGACGCTGCCCAGCCGCACGCCTTATGGAGGTTGAGATACGTGGAATGCCTCGCCATCGTCGCGCTCCAGGTCTCATCTGAATCCGCGGATTTGATGGATCGGAACGGGCAAGAGGCATGGGCCACGCCGCACCAACGAGGGTTGCAAAGGCTGTCGATGCACCTTGAGGGGAGGGGTGGTGGTTCTGACGCTCGGGTCCCAAGTCTTTCCACGAGACCACGCACGATATGCTTCGCGCAGCTCATGCGCATGTCGTAGACACGACTCACAGACCCAAGAAAGGCGAGAGTCCGTAGCGCTGGGGATGTGACTTCACTTGCCGCCAGCGGCCGACCTGCTGCGCGCACGGAATATCCCGGTGGCACGTAGCGCACTCGTATCCCAGATGGATCATCCGGACAGCACACCACGTTCACCGCAGTGTACTCCCAAATCTCTCGCACGGGAACCAACCGCTTCCGATCGCACGAGTGATGTTGGAAAGCTTCTGTCGAATAGAAGACGGTGAGGACATTGCGTATCGTGAGGCTCCGAAGCATACTTTCGACTCTTCGAAAGTTTATCGGTTCCATGTTCGCTGTGCCGACCCACACGAAAACGTCTCCAGCTCCCAGACCTTCGATCAGGCGTCGATAGCCGCTTTCACGCAGTTCTCCCAGCCCGCTGCCTTGGATCGTCTCAAATCCACTGGCTTGCAAACCCTCCATGACGGTACGAACGGCAGGCTGGAACCTTAAAGCAATCGACCGTTCACTCAAGCTCTGAGGCCGTGAGGAGTTCGAGGAGTTCGAAGCTCTCACGCTCGACCAAACGAGAGCGCGCGCGACCATTTTCAAGCCGTGTGCTCGGTCGCACTCCCAGCGCGTCGGAGACGTAGTACGAAGTACACAGGATCACACTCGATAGCTCACAATAAGGGCTCATCACGACGCTTTGAAAGTTTTGAAACGACCTCATCCGAAAACTTCGTTACGCTATTACCGTAACAAATCGAATGCCAGACCGGACTCTTCCAGCAGACCTGCACCAACGTAGGAACGTATACCTCCTCCTCTCGCCTACTTCCTTTTCTCTCTCTCGCGTCACTCTCGACTGGCCTCTCACATCTCGTCGCATCTCGTCGAGTCCGGCCCGTCACACGAGACCCCGCTCAAGCGCCCACCATGACGCCCAACACACGCGCGCCCGCTCACGCGCCCGCTCATGCGCCCTCGACGAAGCGCAAGACACTCTCGGCGAACGCACAGTACGCCGCCTCGTCAAACGTAGCGCGGAAGAAGTTGCAGCTCAGATTGCCCTCAAGGAGCAGCATGCCCTCCGGCTCGGTCATCGCCACGTCCCAACCGCACAGCGGCACGCCCGGCATCAGCTTCTTGTGCGCACGCGTCACGAGATCGCTGGCCTCGGCAAGCCCGAGCACGCGCTCGCCTGATGATGGAGACAATCAGGCGCAATCAGGCGCAATCAAGCGCAATCAAGCGCAATCAGGTTGGCTCGGCAAGCCCGAGCACGCGCTCGCCAGCAATCGGCGTGTCCGTGCCTGATGATAGAGACAATCAGGCGCAATCAGGCGCAATCAAGCGCAATCAATTGGCTCGCCTGCAATCGGCGTGTCCGTGTCCGGGTGATGTGTGATGGTGTGCCCGGGGGAGAACCACGGGCAAGAGAGGGCCTTCCGCCAGAGCTGGTACCTGATGAGGGAGGCAATCAGAGATCATCAGAACCAATCAGCCTGATGAGGGAGGCAATCAGAGAGGGCCTTCCGCCAGAGCTGGTACCTGATGAGGGAGTCAATCAGAGATCATTCGAGTCAGTCGGAGACCATCAGAACCAATCAGCCTGATGAGGGAGGCCATCAGAGAGGGCTCGTACCAATGGGCATTCGAAGTGCCTTTCTTGAGCGTGCACGTGGGTAGGTCGACGTCGAACATGATGCACGAGTGGTCCGTGCTCGCACCGGCCCGGCCCGCCCGGAAGCACGCCGAGAGGACCAAAATGTCATCCGATGAGCATTGCTCGTCTGGCACCTGTGTGGAGGGAGTAGGTTTGCCTAATTAGGGAGGGTGCTCGATGGAGGATTGCCTGCTCGTACGCAATCAGAGGCCATCAGTGGTCGCACCGGCCGAATGCATGCACGGGAGGCCGTGATGAATCGGAACGCAATCACAGGCCATCAGTGGTCGTACCGGCCGAATGCATGCACGGGAGGCCGTGATGAATCGGAACGCAATCACAGGCCATCAGTGGTCGCACCGGCCGAATGCATGCACGGGAGGCCGTTATGAATCGGAACGCAATCAGAGGTCATCGTTGGTCGCACCGGCCGAATGCATGCACGGGAGGCCGTGATGAATCGGAACGTGGAGAGCGGAGCGTTGCTTGGGAGCAAGCGCGCGATCGGGGCGGCGTTCGCGAGCCAGCCTTGCACGATCCAATCGCCGCCCGCCGCCGCGTTCGAGTACGTATTCATGCCCAGCCCACCCTCCTCATTCCGATGCTTCACCACAATCTTGGGGTGACGGAGCCACGGAGACACCGGCACGCCCTCGCGTTCGGCCGCCTCGAGGAAGGTGAGCTTGTCCTCGAGCGCGTAGCCGGGGTTGGCGGTCTTGCGCGCGTGGTACGACGCCAGCACGCAGTTCAGCCGCCAGTACGAGAACCAATCGCGGGGCGTCAAGAGCGCCTCGGCGAAGCTGGCGCCGAGAGGTGCCCCCCGGTAGACGAAGCCGACGATGGCGGCCCCGAGCGCGACGAGCGGCACGCCGAGCCACATGAAGAGGAAGCAGATGGGCTGGACGTAGAAGAGCAGCGAGAGCGGGATGCCGGTGCCGGGGATCGCCACGTTGCGCAGGTTCTTGCGCGCGTCGTTCGCGAAAGTGCCGCTCCGGTAGTGCGGCTCGCCCCAGAGGCGCACGTGAAGGGCGAGCCAGTAGATTTGCAAGCAAGCTGCTGGCTCGAGCTCGGGGAGAGCCGTGCGGAGGTTCTGGTACCTCGCGCCCTTGAGGAGGCACAGGTACAGGCCGCGCCAGTAGGCGGAGAGAGCTGCGGAAGCCAGCATGAATTGCCGTGAAGACCCAAACTATTTTCAATGACCTGTCCCTAGGCCACGTGAAACGAACCCGAGGACGCGGGACCGAGACCGGGAACATGCTTTCGCGAGCGATTGACGAAACGACGTCCAGAACACGAGGGGCTCCTTCGCCGTCCAGCCTCATCGCCCCGCTCGCCCTGACCCGCAGCCATGGGCTGCCCCTCATCGAAGCCGGTCGAGGTGGATGCCGACGGCGTCGAGATTTCGGGCAAGAAGTTGCAAAAGATGCGCTTGAATACCTCGCGCAGCTCGAGCGACACCTACTCCGAGCGCGACGACGAGGCGCCCCGTAACCCAAAGATTAAGGCGACCTTCACCGCGGCACGTGCTCCTCCTCCTCCGCCGCCGCCGCCGCCGCCGCCGCCATCGGTGGCGGCCGCAAAGGCGCTAGCCTTGCTCGACCCTGCGCGCCCTGCGCCGGGCAAGGCGATGCCTCCTCCACCGCCGCCGACTCAGCCGACTCAGCCGACGACGACGGCGGCGGCCAAGGCGCCGGCCAGGCAGGCGTGCGTGCTGTCCTCGCCGGCGACCAGGCAGACGTGTACTGTCGCCTTGCCGGCAGCGGAGCAGCAACAGAAGCGGCACAATGCCGAGGCCGAGGCGGCGGCGGCAAGGGTGACATCGACGGCCGCCGCTGCGGCGGCGGCGAAGGCGAAGGCCACAGCAGCAGCGGCAGCGGCAGCGGCGGCCAGGGCGGCGGCGACGGTGGCGGCGAACGGGGCGGCCGAAGCCAACGGACGACACCCTCCGACCTTGCCTCCGCCCGCGAGGTTCATCCCTGGCATGGAGGTGGCCCAGGTGCATGCTGATTGCGACTGAGTGCATGCTGATTGCGACTGATTGCCTCTCTCATCAAGGTTCATCCCTGGCATGGAGGTGGCCCAGATGCGTGGTTGGCGCTGATGATGGGCGCTGATGATGGGCACTGATTGGCGCTGATGGCACTGCGGATTGCGACTGGATGCATGCTGGTTGCGACTGAATGCATGCTGGTTGCGACTAATTGCATGCTGATTGCAACATTATTGCAATATGATTGCGACTGATTGCATCCCTCATCAGGTGGAGGGCCGGCTCGAGGCTTTTGCATGCTGATTGCAACTGATTGCAACTGATTGCAACTGATTGCAATTGATTGCCTCCCTCATCAGGTGGAGGGCCGGCTCGAGGCTATTCTAACCAGGCGGCGCGAGGCCGCGGAGGAGGAGGAGGAGGCAGCGTGGAAACGGCCTGCCGATCACGACGAGGTGATGGTCGTTGATTGCGACTGAGTGCATGCTGATTGCGTCCCTCATCACTGCTGATCACGACGAGGTGATGGTCGTTGATTGGCGCGGATGGCCCCTGATTGCGTCCCTCATCAGGCGGCGGAGGACGAGGACGGAGACGATGCCTATGATTGCCTCTGATTGCATGCTGATTGAGTCCCTCATCAGGCGGCGGAGGACGAGGACGGAGACTATGCCTATGGCGACCACGACGAGAACGAGGTCGAGGACGAGGACGAGGACGAGGGCGAGGGCGGTCTGCGCGTTCGAAAGCCTCGAGCGAGGGCGGGAGTTTTGGCGGTACGAGCTGCAGCGAGGGCGGCGACGGCGACGGCGAAAGCGGCGAAGCGAATGCCAGGCGGCGGCGCAGCGGCGGCGGCGGCGGCGAGGGCGGCGAAGGCGACGGCCAAGGTAACAGTGGCGGCGACCAAGGCGACCGCCAGCGCAACAGCGGCGGCGACGAAGGCGACTACGGAGGCGACGATGAAGCATGTTCCGGGTGCAGAGAGGGCCGCAACGGCGACGGCGGCGGCGGCCAAGGCGACGGCAGCTGCCGCCAAGGCGCTCCCGGGCGCGGGCGCGGCGAAGGCGAGCGCCGCCAAAGCAGCGAATGCGACGGCGGCGGCGGCGCGGCGCGTGCAGATCCTGGGCTCTCTCGCGGCTGAAAGGGCGAGAGACGCATTGTAACACACGAGGGCTTGGTGCCGGCTTGGGGGCTTGCGTGGGCGCTCGCCATGGCGCTCGCCCCCTGTGGGGGCTTGCGAGGGGCGCTCACCAGGGCGTTCGCTCCGCTCCCGGGTGCGAAGATTCAAGCTGTGAGACGACCAGATGAGAGCCATCTAGATTTCAGTTTTTTAGAAAGTGTGTCCTCTTTCTTCGACTCTTCTTTCACACCGGAACGCTTGTGAAACGCGGCACGCTCGGCCGCAGGGTGCGACGGCCCGACGGCGCGTGCGCGGCCATGTCGGACGACGACTACGGCTTCGAGTACTCGGACGACGACCAGGACGAGGAGGATGTGAACATCGAGAACCGGTACTACAATGCCAAGGGCGATCTGGCGGAGGGGGACGTGGAGAAAGCGCTCGCGAGCTTCAAGGAGGTGGTGAGCATGGAGGATGAGAAGGGCGAGTGGGGCTTCAAAGCGTACAAGCAGATGGTGAAGCTGCACTTCAAGCAGGGCAACCACGCCAAGATGATGGATGCGTACCAGCAGATGCTCACGTACATCAAGTCGGCGGTCACGCGCAACTACTCCGAGAAGGTGATCAACAAGATCCTCGACCTCTACTCGGCGACGGAGCAAATGGAGCTGCTGCAGAACTTTTACGAGATCACGCTCGCGGCGCTCATGGAGGCGAAGAACGACCGGCTCTGGTTCAAGACCAACCTGCGGCTGGGCAAGCTCTGGTTTGATCGCGAGGAGTACGGAAGGCTCCAGCGCATCCTCAAGGAGCTCCACAAGAGTTGCGAGGGCGAGGACGGTGAGGACCACTGAGGACCACTGAGGACCAATGATGACCACTGATTGCCAGTGACGAATCCTCAAGGAGCTCCACAAGAGTTGCGAGGGCGAGGACGGTGAGAATCTGAGTTGCCCAATCCCCCCCCCCTCCTCCCCCCATCATCAGGCGAGGACGACTTGAAAAAGGGCACCCAGCTTCTCGAGGTCTACGCGCTCGAGATCCAAATGTACACGGAGACCAAGAACAACAAGAAGCTCGCGTCACTGTACACGACGGCGCTCGAGATGCGCTCGAGATGACGAGCGCCTGATGGCGTCTGATGGCCTCTGATGGCCTCTGAGTGCGACTCTTGCGTCCCCTCTCTCCTCAAAGGTACACGAAGGCGCTTGAGATTAAGAGCGCAATCCCTCACCCGAAGATTATGGGCGTCATCCGAGAGTGCGGCGGCAAGATGCACATGGTGCAGCGCGAGTGGGAAAAGGCGCGTAACGACTTTTTCGAGGCCTTTAAGAACTACGACGAGGCGGGCGTGCAGCGACGCGTGCAGTGTCTCAAGTACCTCGTGCTCGCGAACATGCTGATGAATTCCGACATCAACCCGTTCGACTCACAGGAGGCGAAGCCGTACAAGAACGACCCGGAGATCGTCGCAATGACCAACCTCGTCTCCGCGTACATGAAGAATGAGATCCGCGAGTTTGAGAAGCTTCTGAAGCAGGCGAGCGCCTTCTGATTGCATCTTATTGCCGTCTGATTGCATCTTGATTGAAGAACGAGATCCGCGAGTTTGAGAAGCTTCTGAAGCAGGCGAGTGCCTTCTGATTGCCTTCTGGTCGCCTCTTGATTGCCGTCTGGTCGCCTCTTGATTGCCGTCTGATGGGGCCGTTCCGTCGTATCGCTCGCAGAACTCGCGTTCAGTGATGGGCGACGCGTTCATCAAGGCCTACATTGATGACTTGCTCAAGAACATCCGCACGCAGGTGAGTGCCATTGATTGCATTGATTGGCATTGATTGCCATTGATTGGCATGGATCGCCATTGATTGGCATTGATGGCCATGGATGGCCTGCTCAAGAACATGCGGACGTGATCCCGCCTGATTGCGATGGATTGTCACCATCTGAGTCCGTCCGATCGCCCGATTTGGCAGGTGCTGCTCAAGGTCATCAAGCCGTACACGCGCATCTCGATCGGCTTCATCGCGCGCGAGATCAATATCTCGCCGGCCGAGGTCGAGCAGCTCTTGGTCACCTTGATACTCGACGGCATGATCGACGGCTCGATCGATCAGCTCTCGCAGCAGCTGCATCTCAACCAGTCCTCAACAGACAAGGCCAAGTATCAGGCGGCCGAGAAGTGGGCCACGCAGCTGCAGACGCTCCAGCAAGCCGTGATCGGCAAGCTGGCGTAGGCACTGCCGACCCTAATTAGGCAGTACCGACCCTAATTTGGCAGTACCGACCCGCCGAGAAGTGGTCCACGCAACGGCTGCAGACCCAGACGCTCCTGCAGGCCGCGCTCATAATGTTGCGTCGGCGAGCACAAGCAAGCTTGCTTGCTTGCTTGGCGAGCACGACACGGCTGCGCACCCGAAGCTCGTCACGGCAGCGCACCCGGTGTACCGGTAGCTCTGACTGGTGGTCCACACAAAAGTTAGGGCGGGTGAACGCGTCGTGTTGCGGGTTGCTCTGACTGTTCCGCACACGCCAAAGACAGACCACTCGCCCCCGCGTGCTCAGAGACTTTGCTCGGTCCATGATCGCACAAGTTCATCATCGTCACTTCCGACACGGGTGGTGTCATCAGATCACAGAATGATAGCCGCAAGGTCGCGTTAGCGATACATCACCTCAATGAGATAGATCACAGAAAGATCACAGATGAATGATCATGCCCGCAAGGTCGCGTTACTAGCGATACATCCATGGATACATCACCTCAACGAGATCTGCAGGTGCAGCAGCAGGAGGGCGAATGGTTCTGACGCGGCCGGCGACGCACCCTCCACCGGTCTGTACAAGTACTGTATTGAGCTAGGGTGGTTTGTCGTTTGTTTGAGCGCAGGAAGAAGCGCTGTATTGAGCAAATAGCAGCGCCTGCCATATCGGGCGAGTGTCAATGCGTCGGCGACTCCTCGCGCTCGCGGCGGCCGCCCTCGCAGCAGCGGCCGGCTCGGCCGCGCTGATTTATGTCCTGGGCGTCCATCGCGTGCTGGAGATCCCAACCGACTGGCCCTGGGATGGTCATGCCGATCTCGCCGCACAGGGCGCGCTCGCGCTGCTCGCCTGCGCGGCGCTGCTCCTGGTGACGCTCATCGTCGGCTGCTGCTGCACGACGGCTGAGGGTGCGGCGCGCGATTCCCTCGACGACGCCTCGATTGCATCCAAGCTCTCGTTCTGGTGGGCCATGCCGACGCTCACCACCGCCCTCCGCAACGGCAAGCTCGAGCCGGCGGACCTGCCGCAGCTGCCCCTTGCCGACCGACCGCAGCGGCTGTACGCTCGCTTTGTGGCCGCATGGGCGCGCGGTCGGCGCCGAGGCCCATGGCGGCTCACGTTTCTGGGCGTGTATGCCGTTCAGCGCGCCGTCTTCCTCCAGTCATTTGTCGCCGGCTGGCTCTTCCAGGGCTGCATGTTCGTGGACCCGATCTTGCTCCACAGGTGCTGATGACACGTGATTGCGTCCCTGATGACGTGCCTGATTGCATGTTCGTGGACCCGATCCTGCTCCACAGGTGCGCTCGGGCCACTGAGTGCATCTGAGTGCATGCATCTGAGTGCATGCATCTGAGTGCACGCATCTGAGTGCATGCATCTAAGTGCATGCTCGTCGATCCCGATCCTGCGTTTACATGCGCAGCCTCCTGCAGTCCGAGGACGCTGCAGAGCCGAGCTCGGGCGAGATCGGCTCGAGCTCGGGCGAGATCGGCTCGAGATCGGGCCTGGACGTCATCAGTGCTCATCAGGACGTCATCAGTGCTCATCAGGACGTCATCAGTGCTCATCAGTGGGACTCCTCAGTGCTCGTCAGTACCGTGAGTAGCACGCCGTGGCTGTGGCGTCAGCTCGGGCTAGTCATCCTCCTCTCCCTCTCGATGCTCGTCCGGGTCACGTGCATGGAGCTCTGCTACTTCTACTCTGTAATTGCATGCTGATTGCCTCTGAGTGCAAGCTGATTGCTCGCCCGGGTCACGTGCATGGAGCTCTGCTACTTCTACTCGACACGCTCATCAACTTCCTCTCCATGCTGATTGCGTGTCGATTGCGTATGGATTGCGGCTGAGGACTGCTTGATTGCCGCCCTCATCAGGCACGCGCGGCCAATAACTTCCGCTCGATGCTGCTTCTCGGAGTGTTCCGATCGACGGTGGCGAACCGGTGAGCTGATGGCATCTGAGTATCGCTGAGTGAATCTGAGTGAATCTGTGTGAGTGAATCTGAGTGAATCTGAGTGAATCTGAGTGATTCTGAGTGATTCTGAGTGATTATGGGAGCATCCGAGTGTATCTGAGTATCGCTCATGGCTGCTGATTGCGTGCTCCGTTCGATGGTGATGACAGGGCGCGAGCACAGAAGAGCGCCGTCCCGAGCGCCACGTGGCAGGGCACGAGGGTCGTGGGTGCGGCCGAGGAGGGCGCCGAGTTGGGCGCGACGACGTCCACGGGCAAGTTGACGAACCTAATGGCCACGGATGCGGACCTGATCGGCCGGATTGCATGGTTCGTTTGGGTGCTGGCGTGCTGGTCGTGGTCACTCGCCTCGCTCCCGCTGGTGATTGCAACTCCAATGGCCACTGATGGCGCGCCTGTTTGCGGTCTCTGAGATGCCAGACGCGATCTGCCTGCGTGTGTCCCTAACATGGCCTTTCAAATCGCGTCCCTAATATGGCAGGTGCTCTTCATGATGTGGAAGCTCGTCGGATCGGCGGCCGCTGTGGGGATTGGGTGCTTGATCGTCTCCAACTTTGCCTCCGCCGGCCTCGCGCGCGCGATGACGCCCGTGCAGCGCAGATTGCAGGTGCTGATGACACGTGATTGCGTCCCTGATGACGCCTGATGACGTGCCTGATGACGTGCCTGATTGCACGCGCGTGCGGCTGCAGGAGTGCCGTGATGAGCGCGGTGAGCTCGTGGCCGAGATCGTGCGCGCAATCAGCGTCATCAAGGTGTACGGCGCCGAGGCTGCATGGGGTGAGCTTGATGACGCTGATTGACGCTGATTGCGGCGCCGAGGCGGCATGGGGTGAGCGCCCCTGATTGCTGGTCCAATTACATGTATGATGGCCCATGACTGCACTCGTTGCCATATTTGGCAGGTGAGCGCCTCGGGGCCGCGCGAGAGGCCGAGCTTCGTCAACTCAAGACGCTTCGCTATTTAGGAGCTCTCATCACGCTCGTGTGCGGGCTGCTCTCCCAGGCAGTGCCCGTCTCCATCTTCAGCTGGTACGTGGCGGTGCTCGGTCGACCTCTGAGCCCGCAGGTACGTCTGATTGCTTCTAGTTGCCTCTGATTGCCTCTGATTGCCTCTAATGGCCCGCAGGTGGCCTTCTCGACGCTCGCATGGATCTGAGTGCATGCTGATTGCCTCTAATTGCATGCTGATTGCCTCCCTCATCAGGTGGCCTTCTCGACGCTCGCATGGATCGCAACGGTCAAGTGGTCGATTGACGCTCTTCCACAGGTACGTCTGATTGCCTCTGATTGCCTCTGATTGCCTCTGATTGCCTCTAACGGTCAAGTGGTCGATGGACGCTCTTCCACAGCTCTTCAACTTGCGAGCGACCCTCCTCCCGAGCCTCCGACGACTCTCGGCGGTGCTCGACACGGCGCCCTCCGCGGTGCTCGACACGGCGGATGGCGGCGGCGCGACTCGCGCCCACCACGGCGCCCGCCACGGCGCCCACCACGGCGCCCGCCACGGCGCTGCGCACGACGAGGGCGCTCCCTCGAGCGCCGCCGTGGGCGCCAGCGCCGTCGTCGCGCCCGCGACGGCGCCGATCTCCGTGACGAGCTCGCCGCGGAAGAGGCGCTCGGGACGGCGCGCGGCGCCCGGCACGGCGCGCGACTTGGAGGAGTCGCTTTTGGACGCTGATGGCGCCGTCATCACGTCGATCAATGACGTCCCCATCGTCGGACCTTCTTCGGTCGCGTCGTCGGCGGCGGCGCCGTCGTGGGCACCTGCCTTATTGGGAGCGCCCTATTTGGAGCTCGACGGAGCGCTGCGCGGCGACACGGAGGTCGTCTGCAGTCTCCATCGCGCCGTGTTGGTGGCGCCGCCGCCGCCGCCGCCGCCGCCGCCGCCGCGGCCGCCGCCGCTGCCGCCGCTGCCGCCGCTCTCGTCTCCCCCGCCACGTGCACGTGCGCAGCAGGGCGCAGGCGGTGCTCAGCACGGCGCGCACCCGGGCGAGGGTGGCGGCGCGCGTGCCGTGAATGGAGCACGCGCTGTGAACGACGCCAGTTCCGTCCATTGGACGCCTCATCATGAGGCGAGGGAGGCGAGCCTCGCCGCGACGGGCGCGCGGACCGTCGGGAAGTTTCCTGGAAGTCTCCCGCCAACGGCCGTGAATGGGGAGGCGCCCTTACCGGTCGATTTCGGCGGATCACCCTTACCGGTCGACGCTGCCGGCGCCCAGTACGGCGCGGACGCCCAGTACGGCGCGACCGCCCAGTACAGCGCGACCGCCCAGTACAACGGACGGCCGTTACTTCCAATGATGCCGCTCGATTTCGGCGGGTCGCCGCCGCCGCTGAACTCTGGTGGGGTGCCGCACGTCGCCTTCTCCGCCACCTCCATCACCTCGGGCGCCTTCGCCGCCGCTCTTGCCGCTGCTACAGCCGCTCAGCCTTCGGACGTAACGGCCGCTCAGCCTTCGGACGTAACGGCTGCTCTGCCTTTGGACGTAACGGCTGCTCTGCCTTTGGATGTAACGGCCGTTCAGCCTTTTGACGTAACGGCCGCTTTGCCTTTGGATGTAACGGTCGTCCGCGGCGAACTCCTCCTCATCTGCGGAGCCGTGGGTTCGGGTAAGAGCACGCTCCTCGCCGTGCTCGCCCCTGATGACCCCTGATGACCCCTGATGGCCTCTGGTGGCCTCTGATTGCCTCTAATGGCCTCTAATGGCCTCTGATGACCTCTGATGGCCTCCCTAATTGGCGCAGGTAAGAGCACGCTCCTCGCCGTGCTCGCGGGCGCACGCCCCCCCTACCTCGGCCACGTGTGTCGCGCGGGCAGCCGTGCGTATGTGTCCCAACCGCCCTTTTTGATGCGCGAGTCGGTGCGCGAGAACACCTCTGATGATGACCTCTGATGATGAGCTCGGATGATGACCGCGGATGATGACCTCTGATTGCCTCCCTCATCAGGTGCGCGAGAACATCCTCTGCTGATGACCTCTGATGATGACCGCGGATGATGACCTCTGATGATGACCTCTGATTGTCTCCCTCATCAGGTGCGCGAGAACATCCTCTTCGGGCTGCCGTTTCATCAGGGGAGATATTCGAGATGCGTCGCGAGATCGGCGCTCGAGGCGGATCTCGCGCAGCTCGCCCACGGCGACGCCACCGACGTCGGCGAAGGCGGTGCGCCACGCTGATGGCGTCTGATTGCGCCCGATTGTCACCCTCATCAGGCGTGATGCTCTCCGGAGGGCAGCGCTGATGACGTCTGATTGCCTCCCACCCCGACCTGATGACATCCGATTACCCCCCTCATCAGGCGTGATGCTCTCCGGCGGGCAGCGCGCGCGCGTCGCCCTCGCCCGCGCCTTGTATGCCGAGCCCGACAGCCTCTACTTCGAAGACATCTTCGCTGCCGTCGACCAGCCAACGGCCGCGACCCTGTGGGGAACCCTGTGCGAGCTGCATGCATTCGGAGTGACCATCGTGCTTGCGACGAATCAGGCGCGCTCATGGCCACTGATGGCCCCTGATGATGATTGATCGCCATTGATGGATTGCCATTGATTGCACGCACTCGGAGGTACCATCGTGCTTGCCACGAATCAGGCGCACCTCTTCGGCCGCCCCGAGGTGCCTGATGAGCCCTGATTGCCTCCCTCATTGCATGCAGGCGCACCTCTTCGGCCGCCCCGAGGTGACTGATGAGCCCTGATTGCCTCCCTCATTGCATGCAGGCGCACCTCTTCGGCCGCCCCGAGGTGCCTGATGAGCCCTGATTGCCTCCCTCATTGCATGCAGGCGCACCTCTTCGGCCGCCCCGAGGTGACTGATGAGCCCTGATTGCCTCCCTCATTGCATGCAGGCGCACCTCTTCGGCCGCCCCGAGGTGACTCGCATCCTCCTTCTCGAGCCTACCGGTCTGATTGCCTCCCTCATTGCATGCAGGCGCACCTCTTCGGCCGCCCCGAGGTGACTCGCATCCTCCTTCTCGAGCCTACCGGTGTGCTCGTTGGGCTCGCGCCGTACCGGGCGCTCCGGACCGAGTTGCATGCACGGGGCTTCACCGCGGACGGTGGCGCGGACGCGCTCGGGACGACGCGGACGCCCGGGGAAGCGCCGGATCCGGTGGTCGCCGCGGACGCGAGCGAGCACTTGACCAATCTCGGTCAAAATCTCGCGTCTTTGGACGACGGCACAGCGACGACGGCGGCGGCGGCGGCGGCGGCGGCGGCGGCGGCGGCGGTTACCGAGGCGGCGGCGGCGGCGGCCGAGGCGGCGGCGGCCTCACGCGAGACAGATGCGGCGGCCTTCAGCGCCGCCTCGGGCGTCCGCACCTTACGCATCTCGCTCGCGAGATTTGAGGGACGGACGTTGGACAGGCGATTGGTTGAGACGCTCTGTGCGGTGCGTGCCGCTGAGTGCATGCTGATGGTCTCTGATGGTCTCTGATGACCTCTGATGACCTCTGATGACCTCTGATGACCTCTGATAGCCTCTGATGGCCTCTGATGGCCTCTGATGACCTCTGATGACCTCTGATGACCTCTGATGACCTCTGATGACCTCTGATGACCTCTGGTAACCTCTGATGGCCTCTGATAGCCTCTGATAGCCTCTGATGGCCTCTGATAACCTCTAATGCCCCCCTGCTCGGCACACAGGTCTTGAGGGACGGCGGGAGCGGTTACACATTGGATGAGGAGAAGCGATCTGGGCTGATCTCGGCTGCGGACTTTGGCGTGTACCTGCGCGAGTTTGGCACGCGCGCGATGCGCCTGCTGCTCATCGCGTGCACCGTGCTCAGCGCACTCGCCTCCGTAGCTGCCAACCTGTGCGTCTGATTGCCTCTAATTGCCTCTGATTGCCTCTGATTGCCTCTAATTGCCTCTGATTGCCTCTGATTGCCTCTAATTGCCTCTAATTGCCTCCGTAGCTGCCAACCTGTACCTGAGCCGTGGATGAACTCTGATGACCTCTGATGACCTCGGATTGAAGCTGATGGAAGCTGATTGGCGTGATTGCAGGTACCTGAGCCGTTGGACGGACTCGACCTCCCACTCGAGCTCGGGTGTGAACACCGTCTCGGCGGCTGTGAACTGGACGGACTCGAGCGCCGACGCGTCCTCCGGCGCGAGATCGTACCTGGTGGAGCAAGCCTTGGAACAGAGGCGCTCGCTTATCATCTACGTCTGCCTGGGCTGCTGCTCGCTGGTGAGATGCGACCTCCCTGATGACCTCCCTGATGACTTCCCTGATGACCTCCCTGAATGACGCACTAATTGCCACTAATTGCTCACTAATTGCTCCTGATGGCTCACTCATTGCTCGCAGGCGCTCTCAGCGATCCAGACGGTCCTCCTCACACTCTGCTCTCTGCTGACCTCTGATGACCCCTGATGAACTCTGATTGCATGCTGATTGCCTCCCTCATCAGGTCCTCCTCACACTCTGCTCTCTGCGGGCGTCACGCGAGCTCCATAGGCGGATTGCGGCGGCGTTGCTCCATGCGCCGCTCGCCTTCTTCGACGCGACGAGTACGGGAGCGATCCTCAACCGCTTCCTCTCAGACACGCAGGTGCGCTGATGGCCACTCTGATGGCCATTGATTGCCACTCTAATTGCTACTCGAACTGCGACAGATTGCCACTGATTGCCTCTCGAATGAGCCCAGCTGATTGCCACTCCTTGCCACTCATTTTCCCCTTATTGCCACTCATTGCCTCTCGTTGCCACTCATTGCCACTCATTGCCACTTCTCACCGACACGCAGAACATCGATTCGGTTGTACCGGACTCCTTATTAGGCCTCGCCACCCAGGTATGCTGATGGCGGCTGATTGTACCCGACTCCTCATTAGGCCTTCCTCATCTGATGATGACCTCTGATGATGACCTCTGATGATGACCTCTGATGAGGACCTCTAATTGTCTCCCTCATCAGGTGCTCGAGATGCTCACGCAGCTCGCCCTCGTTCTCTATTTCGCGCCTTGGGCCGCGCTCGGCCTTCCGCCGCTGCTCTGCGTGTACGCGCTCGTGTATCAGCGCATGCGGGCCGCCGCTCGGGATGCACGCCGCATCGCGCTCATGGCGCACAGGTACGTCTGATGGCCTCTAACTGCCTCTAAGTGCCTCTGATTCACTCTGATTCACTCTGATTGCCTCTGATTGCCTCTGATTGCCTCTAATTGCTCATGGCGCACAGTCCGGTCTTCGCGCACTACGCGGACGCGCTGAGCGGCAGACAGACGATTCGTGCCTTTAGGTGCGTCGAGTGCCACTGTTGGCCACCGATGGCCCCTGATGCAACTGATGGCCACTGATGAGCTCCTAATGACGATCTCCTAATGACTATCTGTGCTTTCAGCGCGGAGGCGCGCTTCTGCGACGCGAACGCGGAGCGCGTGTCTAAGATGGCGCGCGCGAAGATCATGACGGAGGCGGTGCAGAAATGGGCACAGGCGCTCTGTGTGCAATGCGGCACGCTGCTGTACTTGTTCTCGGGGGTCATCTGCGTGCTGCTTCATAGGTACAGCTGATCGCCTCTGATCGCATCTGATCGCCTCTGATTGCCTCTGATTGCCTCTAATTGCGTCATAGGTACGGCAGCCTCACCTCGGCGCTCGGGCTCGTCCTTCTCATTGCTCACTAATTGCTCACTAATGACTCACTAATTGCGTCTTAGGTACGGCAGCCTCTCCACCTCGGCGCTCGGGCTCGTCCTTCTCCTTGCTCACTAATGGCTCACTAATGACTCACTAATTGCGTCATAGGTACGGCAGCCTCTCCACCTCGGCGCTCGGGCTCGTCCTTCTCATTGCTCACTAATGGCTCACTAATGGCTCACTAATGGCTCACTAATGACTCACTAATTGCGTCATAGGTACGGCAGCCTCTCCACCTCGGCGCTCGGGCTCGTCCTTCTCATTGCTCACTAATGGCTCACTAATGACTCACTAATTGCGTCATAGGTACGGCAGCCTCTCCACCTCGGCGCTCGGGCTTGTCCTTCTGTACGCGGGCAGCCTGCAACGCGCCTCGATGAACCTGATGATGAGATTGACGGAGCTCGAGACGGAATTCGTCAGCGTCGAGCGCGTTGCGGACTTTGCACGGATCGAAGGGGAGGGGCACGTCGAAGACGACTTGCCTAATATGGGCAGGGAGGGGCTTCCGAAGCGGATGGAGGTCGACGGGGCGCATGCACGCGCCGTCGCGGGCGCGATCGAGCTGCGCGCTGTGTGCCTTCGTTATCGTCTCGGCCGTCCGCCCGCCTTTCGCAACCTGAGCCTCTCCATCCCGGCTGGTGCGTGCTGATGACCTCTAAATTGCCACTGATGACCTCTGATGGCCACTAATGAGCCTCTCCATCCCGGCTGGTGCGTGCTGATGAACTCTAAATTGCCACTGATGACCTCTGATGGCCACTAATGAGCCTCTCCATCCCCGCAGGTGCGTCGGTCGCGATCTGTGGACGAACGGGCTGTGGGAAATCTCTGATGAGGACCTCTGATTGCCTCCCTCATCAGGTGCGTCGGTTGCGATCTGTGGACGGACGGGCTGTGGGAAGTCGTCGTTACTTCGGCTGCTCCCTCGGCTCTATCCCATCGACGAGGGTGCGGTGATGCTCGACGGCATAGACGTCAGACGTGTGCCACTCCCTATGCTCCGCGCCAAGGTGCTCTGAGTGCATGCTGATTGCCTCTGAATGCATGCTGATTGCCTCTGAGTGCATGTTGATTGCCTCTGAGTGCATGCTGATTGCCTCTGAGTGCATGCTGATGGCCTCCCTCATCAGGTGCGCCTACTCGCGCAAGAGGCACTGCTTCTCCGAGGTTCGTTACTTGCCAACCTCACCGCGTTTCAATTCGACTCATCGATGCCGCTCACCAATCGCGCGCCGCCGTCGGCGGTGGCGGCGGTGGAGGCGGCGGCGACGGCGGCGGCGACGGCGGCGGCGGAGGTGGCGGCGGAGGCGGCGGCGTGGAGCGTGCTGACCTCCCTCGGCCTCTTCGATCGAATCCAATCGCTGCCCAACGGCCTACGCTGCTCCGTAGGTACGTCTGATTGCCACTGATTGCCACTAACTTCCACTGATTTCCACTGATTGCCTCTGATTGCCTCTGATCGCCTCTAATGGCCTCAAATTGCCTCTAATTGCCTCTGATTGCCTCTGATTGCCTCTAATTGCTGCCCAGCGGCCTACCCTCACTTCGTAGAGGCTGCTGGGCTGAGTGAGGGCGAGCGGCAGCTCATGGCGTTGTGTCGAGCGCTTGTGGCGGGAGGCGGTCGGAGCTCCCTTCGCGTCTTGTGCTGTGACGAACCGACGGCAAATGTTGACTTTGGCTCGGATGCCAAGGTGTGTCTGATTGCCACTGATTGCCACTTATGACCACTGATTGCCAATGATGAGAACTGGTTGGTAGCGGGTGATCGACATCCTCCTGTCGCTCGAGTGCATGCTGATTGCCTCTGAGTGCATGCTGATTGCCTCCCTCATCAGGTCATCGACATGCTCCTGTCGCTCGAGTGCACCGTGCTCCTCAATGCCCACCGGCTTCATCATATCGGGCGCTTCGAGCGTGCATGCGTGCTAAGCGACGGCCACGTGGCAGAGTGCGCAGAGTGCCACTGATTGCAACTGATTGCAACTGATTGCATGTGCGTGCTATGCGACGGCCACGTGGCAGAGTGCGCAGAGTGCCACTGATAGAGCACTGATGAACAATGATGGCCTCGGAAGAGCACTGTTGAGCAATGATGAGCCTTGATGGCTACTTAATTGCCTCTCCTCATCAGGTACGCGCCTCCCGGGGAGCTTCTCGCGGACCCGCAGAGCAAGCTGAGCGCCATGGTGAGCGCGAGCCGCGAAGCAAGCTAAGCGCCGTGGTGAGCGCGAGCCTCGAGAACCGCTGCCTACAGCGGCGTGCCCACAGTGTGACTCAGATCTCAGTGTCAAAGTGAGCATAGTTTTAAGTGCTCCGTGACGTCTGTGCGATATATTTGTCGGAGCCCATCGCAGACCGACCCGGCTAGCAGCTCTACAGCGGCAGGAAAGGGAACGGGAGGAACAGCAGTGGGTCGAACAGCTGCGAAAGCGAGAGCCCAAGGCCTCAGGGAACGAGAGAGCCGCGCTTCGATATCTTACTAGAGAGATCCGAACCGTGCATTTTCAGCTGAGGTCGAAAGGTTCCTCGAGGTCGAGCGTCCCGGCCCCTGATGGCTTTCATCAGTGTTAAGTCCCGGCACTTGGCTGTTGACCAATACCACCGTACACGCTTAGCTGCATGCCTGGGGGTATCCCTCTCGCCACGTGTACGCTGCCACTAACTTCCACTGGCGTGAGTTACTTACTTACTTGTCGGCGTGCACACTGTCAGAGAGAAAGTGGGGTTAGCTAAGGGGGTAGGGCAGAGGGAGGCCCCGGCCACTGGGGAAAAGTCGCCGACCTACCCCCTTAGGTTAGCGACAATAACCAAAAATCCGAATGGCGCCTGTCCCGGCCCATGCTGGCTCGTCCCGGACCGTCCTGGCACGAATTTGGCGGCTGATCAGATGCTCCGGCTGCGAACATAGGATATCCCGAGTGCACCGCATCCAGATCCTCATGGATGGCCACTCGTGGACGACCAAAACTGAGCTCAGGGATGCGTGATCGGAACAAAG
>Ga0210243_100792_pt1 | contig 26249 bp, 17 predicted proteins | sample ChrtobMeP5a_32mM_FD_155461 | JGI IMG/M metagenome (GOLD analysis project Ga0210243, IMG submission 155461) | Chrysochromulina tobin associated microbial communities from unialgal haptophyte culture, Seattle, Washington, United States - P5a_32mM | ecosystem: Host-associated > Algae > Haptophytes >...
GCTGACCCCGTCACCAACAAGGGCGACGCCGATTACCTCATGGACAAGCTCAACGAGGTCGATAAGAAGGTCGATGACAAAATCCTCCAACTCGGCAACAAGATCGACGAGGTCACCGGCCAGATGATGGCCGAGATCGGCGACAAGATGAGATCGCTCCACGGCCAGATGGACTTACTTATCTCTTCGATCCGCAGCGACTCCGTTACTCCTGACAGTCTGGTCCTTACTCCTGCTACGGGTCACTCCAAGAAGCAGCGTGTCCGCAAGGGAGGAGGAGAAGCATCTGGCTCTCTCGATCTGAACTGACTGAGCCAATTTCAACCAAGACCTTGCGCGATTCCACCTCTGTGTGACGACCTTTGGCGAATCATCCTCAGGTCCTACTGCGGGGAATCTAATCGCGCAGCAAAAGAACTTCGCAAGATTGCACGAACCTGCTCCATTTTCGCGCAACTCGCTCGTATGCATCCAGACAACATCAACATGCCCATGACTGTGGACATGGAGATGGTCAACTTCACGTTCATGTGGGCAGGTGATTGACGATGGATGATTGGGGTTCATAGCTCGTATGTCATGTCCTTGCGACACCTTGGGCCAGAGCACATACAATTGTATGATTGTATGTGATACTCAGTGAAGAGGGAGCACACGCAGCTATAGTGTTCTGTGAGTGTGGTAAGGGATACTTGGTGTCATATCAATCCATCGTCGCACGATCATCCGCGCGGCGCCTTGCGCCGCGCGTTTCGTCTAGTTCACGACAAAGTGTGAAGACTGTGAACGTGCTCCAGTTTTCTTGTTTCCGTTGATGAAGTTCTGAGCTGTCCGCACCGTTTATCCCTACGAATGAGCGCCTTTGTGTCAACACTGACTCACTCACACATGCGCCCCGCTCGCTGGCCTGTTGCCATTAGTCATGTAAGCGCGCCCCCCCGTGGACGCGCCTGCATGAGCGCCGCTGTACTGTGTGGTCCTGTTCTTTTTCTCTCATTCTCTCACTGAATTCTAACTCGTGTCACGCTACCACCCACATGCACCCAAGACAGCCTGGGACGTTCGGTTGTCTTTTCACCCACATGGTTTTGAGATATTTGACCATCACAGAGCGCCCTGCTAGAACGTTATCGAGCCAGAGTTGTACTGGTTAGCTCAATGCCGAAGGTGCGTCACACACGACCGCATCACCGCTCCGAACGCGGAACCCGTATGGTTTCGTTGTCAACGTCCAGACTCGAGTGGTCGCCGAGCCCCGCCCACGCCCGTACGCGCTCCCGCGGGCGCAGCACTCTACGAGGAGCGCCGCGACGACGCGCGCCGCTTGGGCGCGTGCTGCCCCTCCTCGTCGTCGTCTTCATCCTCGCCCTCCACACCAGCACGCCCTCGCTTCTTGGCCTTGAGCTGCTGCCGCAGCGCCTCAATCTCCGCCTTCGCCGCCTCTGCCTCCGCCTTCGCCGCTGCCATGGCGGCCGCTGCCTTCTCCTCGGCCTCGGCAGCCACGCCGGCCATGCGCGCCGCCATCTGCTCGGCCATCCGATCGAGCTCTGCCTCGTGCTCTTCGATGCGCCGCCGCAGGTTGAGGTTTGGCACCAGCGCCGTACCGAGCGTCGCGCGCGTGAGCGGGCTGATGGGGTGCGGGCCGCGGAGGATCTCCTCAATCGCGCTGCGCTCGTAGGAATGCCCATCGGATGCGACCACCGGATCCTTCATCTTGTCGTACGTGATCGGGCATGTGAAATCAGCAGGCAGCGCCACGTTCAGCCCGACGGACTCGCGCCGCGCGCGCCGCGTCGCCGCCGTCCGCAGCTCAACGAGCCGCAAGTGCACGCGTGCTGTAACCGCCTCGTCTGTCGTGCCCATGGCCGTCGCCATCGCCAGCGCCGCCTCCAGTGCAGCAGCATCCTCGCCCGCCTCGGTGCGCTGCAGCCGCTCCGTCGCAACTGAGCGGAGCTTTCGCTGAAGGTAAGGGAAGGCGTCAAGAGGCGTGGCGGCGTTGGCGAGGGCGACGAGAATGGCTAGGCAACAAGTGGGGCTGTCTGAGAGATTCCGCAGCGCGCCCGCCGCATTCATTGCCGCCTCCGAGCCAGCCCCCGCCTGCAGCAGCACCACGAGCGGCGCGATGGCGCCCGCCTCGCGGATTGCGTTCCGGTTGGTGTCGTTTGAGGTGGCGAGGTTCCGCAGCGCGCCCGCCGCCTTCGTCGCCGCCTCTGAGCCAGTCCCCGCCTGCAGCAGCGCCACGAGCGGCGCGATGGCGCCCGCCTCACAGATGGCGTTCTTGTTGGTGTCGTTTGAGGTGGCGAGGTTCCACAGCGCGCCCGCCGCATTCGTCGCCGCCTTCGAGCCAGCCCCCGCCTGCAGCAGCACCACGAGCGGCGCGATGGCGCCCGCCTCACAGATGGCGTTCCGGTTGCTGTCGGTTGAGTTGGCGAGGCTCCACAGTGCAGCCGCCGCATTCGTCGCCGCCTTTGAGCCAGCCCCCGCCTGCAGCAGCACCACGAGCGGTGCGATGGCGCCCGCCTCACAGATGGCGTTCCGGTTGGTGTCGTTTGAGATGGCCAGGCAGCACAGCGCGCCCGCCGCATTCGTCGCCGCCTCCGAGCCAGCCCCCGCCTGCAGCATCGCCACGAGCGGCGCGATGGCGCCCGCCTCACGGATGGCGTTCTTGTTCGCGGCGCTGTTGACGGCAAGGTGGTCAATCGCCAGTGCAGCTGCCGAGGCTCCATGGCCGCCCTTGAGAAGCTGCACGAGGATTGGGATCGCGAGCGCGACGGCCTCCCTCTCGTCAGCGCTCATGTGACGATTTGTGAGCTCACAGAGCTCCTTGGCGTGGCGCTCCAACGTGAGCGCCACGCGCTCGGCCAGCGGGACTTGGCGGGACAACATAAGAATTCACGACAAATTGTGAAGACTGTGAACGTGCTCCAGTTTTCTTGTTTCCGTTGATGAGGTTCTGAGCTGTCCGCACCGTTTCTCCCTTTGAATGAGTGCCTTTGTGTACCTGTAAACACGTTTCACGTTTCCACAGGAACGCTCGAGGATCGATGGCTTCATCGGCGCTCCCGGTATACCTATTGGCCGTGGCCGCGTCGCGGGTATCGCCAGCGCCAGAGCCTCAAGCGTTAGGTTCTACGGCAGCGCTGATCCTCGAGCTGACCCCGCTCGACGCTGCTACTGAACACGCGGAAACGGTCACGTACGCTGGAGTCGTTTACGCGGCTCGCCGCGTAACTGGCCATCCTCTCGAGGCTGCAGCAGCCTATCCATCGCCTCCGTCAGCCTCGCCACCGCCAGTACCACAATCCTCGTCGTCATCAGCAGCGCCATTCTCGCCACCACCACCGCCATCCCCACCAGCTTCGCCGCCATCCCCACCGCCACCCTCATCACCACCCTCATCACCGCCGTCACCACCATCGCCGCCGCCACCACCATCGACTCCGCCGTCACCATCACCGCCGCCGCCGCCTGCACCGTGCACGTACGATTACCTAACGCCCCCCAATCCGGAGTTTTACGAGTTCCTCGGCATCATAGCTGCTCTGATCACGACTGCTGGCATCATGGCTGGGTGCACGTTGGGCGTGGTCAGCCTCGACCCCGTGAAGCTCAAGCGCAAGCAACTCGAGGGCTCGGAGCATGAGAAGCGCCAGGCGGCGATGATCTTGCCGGTGCTCGCCTCGCACCATCACCTACTCGTCACCCTGCTCCTGTGCAACGCTGCCGCCAATGAGGCTCTGCCCATCTTTATGAATTACCTCGTCGACGAGCAGACGTCGATCCTCATCTCGATTACGTGCGTGCTCGTCTTCGGTGAGATTCTGCCCTCGGCGATCATGACGGGGCCCTCGCAGATGCGCATCGCCGCCTTCCTCTCTCCCTTGATCCGCGTGCTGCTCATCGTGACGTCACCGATCTCATGGCCCGTTGCGAAATTGCTCGACTGCTGGCTAGGCCATGAGGGTGAGGCCACTGATGACGCTGATGAGGTGGGCTCGAGCAGCCTCCTTCGAGCGTACTCAGCTCCCATCCCTCGAAGGCGTAGCTGGAACGACTCAGCGCTGTCGCGAGGAGGGTCTCTTCGCACCGCCTCAACCCGCCTCCTGCCCAACGTGGCAGACGACGTCAGCGGACGTGTTGCCGCTGCGGACGGCGTGTAGCCACACACCTGCGTGGACATGGAACATGCATATGCATGAAATGGTACTCGAAGGTGTTGCGGGGCCGTGTGACGTCGGCACCCCACTTTTTTAAAACAGTTTGCCGTCGCACCGATTGTCGCAATTTGGGTGGTCGCCTGTCCGCTGTTCGATGTTGACGTCACGTAAAAGCTTTCGTGTTGGTCGTCGTGTTACAATGTAGAAGTCACACAGACATACATTCAGTAACAGTGCCGTAGCACCGGTTGTCGCGTCTGTCGTGATAACGTTCACGTTCACATTCACACACGTCGTACGCGAAAAACAAGTAAGCCCAAAAATGGTGCTTTGTATCCTCTTGATAGGCCTGGCAGCCGTCAGTGCCACGTGGGCACCTGCTCGCTTGTATGGACCGACATGCACATGCCGCGTGACGTTTGGCGTATTCATGTGCCCGACGCATAGCCGCCAGCTCGAAGCTGGAGATCTCCTCCACCGCTCGCAGATCCTCCAGCGCCAGCTCGCGAGGGTGCACGAGCTGCGAGCCACGGAGTACGTGTCGGCTGCGCTGATCCGAAAGATTGGGAGGACACGCTTTGATTCCCCTACGGACGAGAAACTGTTCACGCACGACACCTGGGCCCAGCACGCTGGTTTGTCGCCCTTTAACCGCTGGAAAAAATACGTAACTGGATGGCGGAGCAGCTCCGTGCTGCGCGCGGTGCTCTCGCGCACCGCGTTCGTGACGGCTTGGACCGGGGTGGTCGTGCTCCTTGGCAGCCGGCTGCCAATCTCGCCGGTGGCGCTGCAGCTCCAGGGCACTGCGATCGGCCTCGTGCTCGCCTTTCGGAACAATGCGGCCTACGAGCGACTGGCGGAGGCGCGCGCTCTCATGGGTAAGGTGATCACGCTCGGGCGCGAGATTGCGAGCGGCGCGATCACCTTTCTGGCGCCCGACGAGCAGGACGGGTACCCAACGGCCGAGGCGTACCATCTCGTCCGCTACATGGCAGTCTTCGGGTGGGTCTTGAAGGCGCGTCTTCGAGACGGGGAGGTGGCCGAGGATGTCCTGCGCGCGGTGCTCTCTGACGAGGAGGTGGGCTGGCTGCTCAAGCAGCGCTCGCCTACGGTGGCGATCATTGGCCAGATACGGAGGCTGCTGTACACGCAGTACGCGAATGGCAAGCTCGCGGCACATCTCCACTCGAAGCTCGAGCTCAACCTACTCGAGCTCTACTCCGTCATTGGAGGCATCGAGCGACTCTTCACATCGCCCATCCCACCCACCATGACCCGCCACGTCGTTCGCTCCCTCTGCCTGTGGCTGCTCGCGATGCCGCTCGCCCTCGTAGGGAGTATGCCGCCGCTCGCTGTGGTCTTCTTCACGACTGCCACCGCATACATCTTCCTCGGCATCGAAGAGCTTGGGGTGCAAGTCGAACAGCCCTTCGACATCCTGCCGCTCTGGCAGATCTGCCACCTCGCCACGCGTAACGTCGAGGAGGCTGCCTTTGCGCACCATGACCCATGGCCGAGCTCCCATCGACCGGTGGCAGAGCTCCCTCCGTACGATGTGCTGACCTTTGGGCGAGGGCCTGTTTGGACGAGCGTGCCGCTGCCCGAGACGGCGTCGTGACCTTTGGGCGAGGGCCTGTTTGGACGAGCGTGCCGCTGCCCGAGACGCGTCGCCGTCGCTGAGTCAGTGGCTCGCCGACCGCACGCCCCTTCACGTCCACCCTTGACGTCGGTGTTCGGTTGGCAAGCCACGCAAGCTCCTTAGGAGCGACGTAGTTTTTCGGATTTACTATCCGTCCCGCCCGCCCGAAAGTCAGTCTGCGGGGTAGCTACGACTCTCGTAAACATCTTCGAAGCAACGCCTCAACGGCGCGGGGATCAACTCTCGAACTCAAGCCGTACATGGAAAGATCGGATCCCCGCGGACGAGGGACGTGCTCGACCGGTGCATGGTCCGGTGAGGTGGATGGCTGGAGTCTGCTGACTCCGTGACTCAGTCTGTACTAACCGCGTACATGTACGACACACTCTGCAGAGCGGAGTCAGCACCGTGTGTTTGTTGCAGCGCGGATCATATTGTGAGGTCAGCCTGGCGAGCTCTCGGACGCAGCCCCCGAAAGCTCTCCGCGCTATACTGTCAAAGTTCCATGCCGCGAAGCGCTCATCGGCTCGCAACAGACACCATCGCTCGCGCGAGGGCGACGCGTTCAATCGCCTCCGCCTCCGAGAGCTTCAGATAGGCTTCGTACTCCACTTTCGAGGTGAACGGCGAGTCCACAAAGGACATTCTCGTCGAGGTCGAGTCGCTGGCACGCAACCTGCCTGCGAAAAACTCGCCCTGGACCGTCTGGCCGCTCGCCTTCGTAGTGTACTTACCGGGGCCGTCGATGACGCCCTTGACGAAACTGCCCTCGTACACATCGCCGCTCTCCTTGAAGACGTAACGCCCGTGCCCTGAGGTGAGATGGGAGGCGAAAGCATGGGGGAGGGCTGAGCGGTCGACGGCGCTGCGCAAGGGGGCTGGGCAGCGCTGCGCAAGGAGGGCAGCGCACCCTCCATCTTGTCATACGCCCACTCGCCCTCGTACTCGTCGCTGTCGGCGCTCGTGTACTTGCCTACGCCGTGGTACATGCCATTCTTCCACTGCCCCTCGTACACGTCGCCGCACGCGAAGAAGTATTTGCCCGTGCCCACGCGCGTGTCGTTCTCCCATTCGCCGACGTACGCGGAGCCCGAGTCATACTTGATCTCTCCATACCCGTGCCGCACGCGACCACTCGCGAGCCGCCCTCGCGATGTGCCTTGCAGCCTGCCACCCGGCGCGCCCTCGACCCTCTCTTTCGACTGGATGGTGAGGGCCTCGCCGTGAGCAATCGTCTCGCCAGAGTATCGGAAATTGCCGAGGCCGGCGCGGATGGCGCGCTCGCCCGTGAGTGAGGCCGTGAAGAACTTGATCCGCTTCCCAAACTCATCTGTCCCGTTGAGCATGCTTGCCTTGTCGAGCTTGGTCTTGCCCTTGAGCTCGCCGCGCTCGTACTCCCCCATGAAGGTCTCGCCGGTGCTCGCCTGGATGAACTTGCCAATCCCGTGGCTCACGCCGCCGATCCAGTCGCCCTCGTACACGTCGCCAGAGTTACGATAGTGGTAGCGGCCGTGCCCCTCCATCTTGTCGTTGACCCACTCGCCCTCGTACTCGTCGCTGTCGGCGCTCGTGTACTTGCCTACGCCGTGGTACATGCCATTCTTCCACTGCCCCTCGTACACGTCGCCGCACGCGAAGACGAACTTGCCCGTGCCTTCCCGCTTGCCACGCGACCATCCACCAACGTAAAAGGCGCCAGAGTCGTACTTGATCTCTCCCTGCCCGTGCCGTGAGCGCCCGCTCGCCAAGTGGCCACCAACGCCCTTCGCGTCCGCGACCTTCTCGGTGGTCGTCACAGAAGCGTCCTTTGAGGCGATCGTGTCGCCCGTGTACACAAAGTTGCCCAGGCCCTGACAGCAGCGCAGGAGATCGAGTGCACACAGTCAGCAGCAGCGGCGGCAGCAGCGGCAGCAGCGAGGAGGTTGTGGGGAGACGAGGCTGTGGGGAGACGAGGCTGTGGGGAGACGAGGCTGTGGGGAGTCGAGACTGTGGGGAGATGAGGCTGTGGGGAGATGAGGCTGTCGGGAGACGAGACACTCTGAGTCGCGCAGTGCGCCGGAATCGTCCACAAGTTCCACAGCGCCTCACCGATTCGAGTCGTCAGTGGTCATCAGTGGTCATCAGTGGCCATCAGTGGTCATCAGTGGTCATCAGTGCTCGACAGTCCACAAGTTTCACAGCTTCGCACCGACTCGAGCGCCTGGCCACCCGTGAGCGAGGCGGTATGGAACTTGATGCGCTTTCCCCACTCGTCTGTGCCTGTGAGCAGGCTTGCTTTGTCGACCTTGGTCTTGCTCCTGAGCTCGCCACCCTCGTACTCTCCGATGGACACATCACCACCCTTCGTCGTGTACTTACCAAACCCCTCGCGGAAGCCGTTGACGAAGTTGCCCTCATACTGCGCGCGGTGCACATGCGAGCGTGCGCCTTAGCTGCCGGACGGGCTCCTCCGAGATACGCCCCGGGATCAGCGGCTAGGGCTGGCGGACGGGCTCCTCCGAGATACGCCCCGAGATCAGCGGATCTCTACGCGTGGCGAGGAAAGCGCGCCGACGAGGCAGACGAGGTGGGGGGTTCGTTCTCCCGGTTGCCTCACCAGATCGCCGGTATCCTTATAAATATAGCGGCCGTACCCCTCCATCTTGTCAGCCTTCCACTCGCCGTCATACTCGAGGGCGCGCCCGCCACTGTCGCCGCTCGTGTACTTGCCGCGGCCGTGGTATTTGCCACCCTTCCACTCGCCTTCGTACACGTCCCCACACGGGTAGATAAACTTGCCTTGGCCCTCGCGCTTGCCGAAGGCCCACTGGCCCCGAAAGACCGAGCCCGACTCGTACTCGATCTCGCCGTAGCCATGGCGCATACGGCCAGTCTCCAGCCGCCCTCGAATACCCGGCGCCAGCGTCACCTCTTCTGTCTGCGTTACATCTGAGGGGAGCTCGCCATCCGGCGGAATCGTCGAGCCCGTGTAGCGAAACTTGCCGAGATGCGCCTTGTACTCGCGCTCGCCCGTGAGCGTGGCGGTGAAGATGCGGATTCGGGTGCCAAATTCGTCACAGCCGCTCAGGAGACCCTCAATATCGAGCATGTTCTCGTGCGTTGGCCGCCGCTGCCTCCCGCGACCGGGAGGCTGCGCGATGGCCGGTTCCGTGGACATGAGGCCAAAGTTGGTCGTTGTCGCCAACTACGGAAGCACAGAGAATCGCCCGCCATACGTGAGCGACGGCAGAGATGAGGGCAAACGAAGCTCTGGCCCCGGTGCAAGCAAGCCGAGCGAAGAGATGCTGCTCTCGACTTTGATCCCTGACCGATCTCAATCTTCTGCCGGAGCTGCTCGTCAGATACATCAGACATGGCACGGCGACGCACATGTCAGGGATGTTGTCGTGATCGTGCGTGGTGACGACGCGAGCTCTGAACAAAATGAAAAACAAGTTTGACGAATTTCGGCGCGAAGAATCACCGTCGGTCACTATGATTGAAGCCTCCACCTCGTCACGCACATGTACATGTATCAAGCTATGCGAGTGAGAGCCCAGGACGGTAGGATTCGTACAGGGAGATGATTCGTGAAGGAAACTTCGCATTTCGACGTATTCGTCCTCCGATTGCAATGGCCAGCGGCGCACGGACGCCTGTGACGATTGCGACGCACAAGGCGGCAGCGCGCGTCCTCGGCCTCAGTCCACTGCCCACGGCTGCAGAAGTCAAGAACGCTTACCATAATATGGCCAAGCGTTGCCACCCTGATGTTGCATTGGCGGGAAGTGCAAGCAAGGCTGAAGCGGAGGCCCGTTTCATGGAAATTCGCGCTGCGTACGAGACGCTGCAACGGCCAACCATGTCTGAGACGGCGCGTAAACTCATGACTCCCGACGGTCGAAGTCACAAGGACGAGATAAGGCGTTACCATCAAAACACTGGTTCGACATCGATCAGGGTTATGACTGCTTTGCTCTTTGGCATGACAGGCTATCTTGCCTTTACGCTCCACAAGAAGGAGCGCTTTCCGCACCAGCGTGGCTTTGCGATACGAGACTTATGGAGTGCTAGGCGCTGGTAGGTGAAGTTTGACTTGCTCCACGCCATGCGAGGTGACAAGCTAGCAGGGCCTCTCGCGCAGGGCGCTACCCGGGTCGAGTAGGGCTCTCCTACGTTGAGTGGTTCACCCGAGCGTCGAGCGGCTCCGGCTCCCAGCCCCTCGGTTCACCGGTCTAGCGGAAGGGCACTCGGGCTACAATGACCAATCGGACTTCTGCACGCAGTTTATGCGGAAACGACCGACCGAGCCAGATGGACGGCGACCGCAGGACCGCTCACCCAGCCCTCAGGGTATGTGTGCACTGTTCGCGCTTTGCGGTGTGTATTTTAACGCTCAGGCTTTTCCAGGACGACAGCACAGCGTTGAGTCATGTGCACTTCGCGATGCGGAGAATTGCGACCGCCCAAATCACCGGCACCGAGCGACCGACCAAGATCCGCGCCCGCACGAACGTCAAACGGCAAGGACAATGAGCTCCAATGCGTTCATGTCACGGACTCACGGTCACAAAAGACTATAGACGTGAGATGCGCGATTTCGTTCGTCCGTGTTGGTGCGATGTGAATGAAGATGCGCGACTCGCTCGGGGCTTGTGCACTCGACTTCAAGTTCAAGTTCAAGTTACTAGGGCAGACAACCTAAAGGAAGCTTACACGTACTAGTAACTTGAACTTGAACTTGAACACGATACTGTTCTGAGCGGGCAGTAACAGTGCCGTGCGTCTTTCGTGTTAACTTCACACACTGACTTCTCATGTTCTCATCTCTTCAGGACTCTTCCCTGAAATGTCCTTTCAATTCACCCACACTGACCCGCCCACACTCTGTGCGAGGTCCTCCGACGGTCGGTTTTAATGGCCGAGATCCTGACCGAGGCGCCACCGCGCATTGCGGCGGATGCTGCCGCCAAGATGACCGCAGCAGAGTGGAAGGTAAAGCTGTCAGACTTTGAGTTCCAGGTGCTGCGCAACAAGGCCACCGAGCGCCCGCGCACCGGTGAGTATGACAGCTTTTATCCATCTGCTGGCGATGGTTACTTTGTGTGCCGCGGCTGTGGCAACCCGCTCTACTCGGCCGAGTCGAAATTCAAATCTGGATGCGGATGGCCCGCCTTTGACAAGTGCTACAAAGGCTCCGTGAAGATCATCGAAGACAACACACACGGCATGCGGCGGGTTGAGATCTTATGCAACAACTGCGACGGTCATCTAGGCCACGGCAAGTTGCTGCGGCGTGCGCGTCGCACTGGGACAGCCTGTTCGCTCACCCTATCCCTGACTCGCGAATCGCAGTTTTTGAGGGCGAGCGCATGACTCCAACCAACGAGCGGCATTGCGTCAACAGCGCGAGCGTGAAGTTTGTGAAGGGCGTCCCACCAGCCGGGTTCGCCGAAGCCAAAGTGCTCTGAAGCCTGGACTAGAGTGTGGGCTGGACACTCGTGACTCTGGCCTACTGTCAGTCGCCATGACCTGTGCGACATGGTGTGCGCTGGTTGTGCGGTGGCCCGATCGTCTGCCCGTACACAACACGCAACAGATTCAGTCTACGTGACGCCTCAGACGCAAGTGATGCTATCGTGAAACCTCTAGAGTGAAACAGACATTGACGAACTGGACCCATGTGGCTGCGCCCGCACGGGTTGAAGCGCTGTTCGACGGTCCTGTGTGTTCTTCGAGACAGTAATATCTCAGAGCTTCGCGCGCGTTTGACCCGTGCCCGGCCCGGGGCCGGCCGCCCCGAACCCGCCCCGTCGCCCAACCCCGAGCCACACCGGAGCACGTTCACCACCACGGCATTACGCATATGCGATGTGCACGCACCCCCGCGGCACCGCCCCCGCACGCAGGCGGAGGCACGTCGCGAGCATGACTCGCGCACTTTCCACCCTTCACAGCTCAATATTTTTCTATAATTCATATTTATTGATTGAAAGACGCTTCGACGGTCAACGGCCGTGGTCAACTTGTGTGCCCGATCAATGCTTTGCCGCGGCGCGCAAGCCCACGTCGAACGAGCCCACTAAACAGAATTTGATTAGTGTGTCGACCTCCCACTTGAGTGGGGTCGCGAGGTCCTGCGATCATCAGCGCACAGTGCACGCATCGTGAGCAAACGCCACGAGAGACGCCGCTTCAGAAACTTCAGATGTTCAGAACGGGCTGTGGCAGCGCGCTAGCAGCTAGGGGCGATGACTCACGAAGCCCTCGGCCTGCAGCTGCAGCGCAAAGCGTCCGGCGTCGTCGTTGAGCTCAAAGGCGAGCACGAATGAGTTCGCCTGCACGGTGTTGAAAGGTACGTATTTTGGTAGCTCTGTGTGCACACTCTCATCCTGCTGGCCGGCGTTGAAGATCAGCACGTAAGCCGAATCCAAGCCCTGGAGCACGCTTTGCGGCGAGCCCACCCTGGGGGTTGTGGCGCGCTCAATCGCGTTGCGCAGCGATGCCTGCGTCGGAGCGAACGACGGGCGTGTGGCAGGCGGCAGGCGCAGAGGCAAGGCTTTGCTGCGAGTTGAGCGCGTCGGCGTGGATACCTCGTCGGATGCACTCCACTCGGAGTCCGTGTCCATGCGCAGAGGAGCAGTGCGCCAACGATACGGGTGCGCCGGTGTGCACACATGCAGGTGGCTCAGCAACAAGGAGTCGCAGAGGAGGAAGGTCATCATGTCGGAGACGAGCGAGCCGCTTGTGGAGAAGTGTCACATATGAATAGCGAGCGCATGAACGTCCAGCATCTTATAACGCATGCTTTATTACCGTAGCGGGGTGGTACATGTAGCGGAGTGTGTAAAGACATGTTCCAAAGACATAAATATTCACATTCACCCTCACGCAAGATGTTCTCGGTCAGGCGCTGGCTGTCGGCTGCGGCCGGCGGCAGGGCAGTGGCGCGCGGCGGCAGCGCAGCGGCGCGCGGCGGCAGCGCAGCGGGGCGCGGCGGCAGCGCAGCGGCGCGTGGCGGCAGCGGAGCGGTGCGCGGCGGCAGGGTACCGCGCATCGGTGAGCTGCGTACGGCGCGCGAGGTGCTGCAGGCCCACGAGCACCACGCACTCCAGATGCGCCCGATGGACGTCAGCCGCTGCTGGAGTACTCTTGGCAAGCTGGTACGCCAAAACCGCGAGGAATGCAAGTGGATGAAAGCGGAGCTGAGTCGGAGCAAAGCGCTCGCGCCGTTGCTCGACTCCATGCTGCAGAAGCTGCCGCTCTTCGACCCTGGGTCGGTCGCGACCGCGGTGTACGGGCTTGCGAGTGTGGTGAGCGCCACCAGATTCGCACCAGACAAGGGCGTCTGGAAGGCGCTGGCGGCCAAGAGCGCGGACGTCGCAAAAGAACTCAATCCGCAGGGACTCGCGAACACGGCGAATGCGTTCGTAAAGGCGAAGCGTCCGTCACCGGCGCTGCTCGATGTGATCGCGGCCGAGGCGGCGCCGCGCGTGCGCGACTTCACGCCGCAGAACCTTGCGAACACGGCGTGGGCGTACGCGACGGCGCAGCACGCGGCGCCGGCGCTGCTCGATGCGATCGCGGCGGAGGTGGCGGCGCGCGTGCGCGACTTCACTCCGCAGAACCTTGCGAACACGGCGTGGGCGTACGCGACGGCGCAGCACGCGGCGCCGGCGCTGCTCGATGCGATCGCGGCGGAGGCGGTGCCACGCGTGCGCGACTTCACAACGCAGAACCTTGCGAACACGGCGTGGGCGTACGCGACGGCGCAGCACGCGGCGCCGGCGCTGCTCGATGCGATCGCGGCGGAAGCGGCGGCGCGCGTGCGCGACTTCACGCCGCAGGGCCTTGCGAACACGGCGTGGGCGTACGCAACGGCGCAGCACGCGGCGCCGGCGCTGCTCGATGCGATCGCGGCCGAGGCGGCGGCGCGCGTGCGCGACTTCACGCCGCAGAACCTTGCGAACACGGCGTGGGCGTACGCGACGGCGCAGCACGCGGCGCCGGCGCTGCTCGATGCGATCGCGGCGGAGGCGGCGGCGCGCGTGCGCGACTTCAAGCCGCAGGGCCTTGCGAACACGGCGTGGGCGTACGCGACGGCGCAGCACGCGGCGCCGGCGCTGCTCGATGCGATCGCGGCGGAGGCGGCGCCACGCGTGCGCGACTTCAAACCGCAGGAGCTTGCGAACACGGCGTGGGCGTACGCGACGGCGCAGCACGCGGCGCCGGCGCTGCTCGATGCGATCGCGGCGGAAGCGGCGGCGCGCGTGCGCGACTTCAAGCCGCAGGGCCTTGCGAACACGACGTGGGCGTACGCGACGGCGCAGCACGCGGCGCCGGCGCTGCTCGATGCGATCGCGGCGGAAGCGGCGGCGCGCGTGCGCGACTTCAAGCCGCAGGAGCTTGCGAACATGGCGTGGGCGTACGCGACGGCGCAGCACGCGGCGCCGGCGCTGCTCGACGCGATCGCGGCCGAGGCGGCACCGCGCGTACGCGACTTCACGCCGCAGGGCCTTGCTAACACGGCGTGGGCGTACGCGACGGCGCAGCACGCGGCGCCGGCGCTGCTCGATGCGATCGCGGCCGAGGCGGTGCCGCGCGTGCGCGACTTCAAGCCGCAGAACCTTGCGAACACGGCGTGGGCGTACGCGACGGCGCAGCACGCGGCGCCGGCGCTGCTCGATGCGATCGCGGCGGAGGCGGCACCGCGCGTGCGCGACTTCACGCCGCAGGGCCTTGCGAACACGGCGTGGGCGTACGCGACGGCGCAGCACGCGGCGCCGGCGCTGCTCGACGCGATCGCGGCGGAGGCGGCACCGCGCGTGCGCAACTTCACGCCGCAGGGCCTTGCGAACACGACGTGGGCGTACGCGACGGCGCAGCACGCGGCGCCGGCGCTGCTCGACGCGATCGCGGCGGAGGCGGCGGCGCGCGTGCGCGACTTCAAGCCGCAGGAGCTTGGGAGCACGGCGTGGGCGTACGCGGCCGCCGATCACAGCTCATGTGAGCTGCTTTTTGGCAGCTCAGCCTTTGTAGCCCATTGCGAAGCAACGCAAGCTGCCTTCCCGCCAGAGGCCTTGTGCCAGCTGCACCAGTGGCAGCTTTGGGTGGAGGAGCGCAGCGCCCCGTGGCCGCGGCTACCTTTACCGCTCGCTGAGCGATGCCATGCGGCTTTTGTGGCCGAAGAAGGTCGACCCTCCCGCCTGCAGCGGCAGGTGGTCGCGGCGCTCAAGGCGCTCGGCCACGAGCCCCGTGAGGAGGTGCGCACGCCCCAGGGCTATTCCCTCGACGCGGTAGTGCGCATCTCGAGCCGCGAGGTGGCGATCGAGGTCGACGGGCCTAGCCACTTTGTGGGCCGCACACACGAGCCGACGGGCGCGACGGCGCTCAAGCGGCGGCAGCTGCGTGCGGCGGGCTGGGCACTGGTAGCGGTGCCGTACTGGCAATGGAACGCGCTCGATGCGGCAGGTCAGCGAGAGCTTCTGTTGCGCGAGCTGCGGAATGCATTGCGGAATGCGAATCAGTAGCGAGCATGACGTGTCCAGGACGCGTCACGTCGAGTTACGTCGCCTTCGCCGGTTTTCCCGGTAGCTAGTGTAGTACGGTACTTCTATACCCCCGTTCGAACATGCGTACGAAACGTTGTGCCTGACTGTCCTAAGAGCGCACATCCGACGTGTCACAGCGCTGCAAACTCTGCGTGCTAATTACTGCGTGCGGTCAATCCCCTGCACGGCAAACGGGACCGCCGTTTGGCCTTTGCTCCTTCACTCCAAACATGACTCCAATGTCCAAACTCTACGTGTTGTACTTCTCGGTCAAAATTGCGAATCGAATTGGTATAGCCGAGCGTAGCTTCTAGCTACCCCCCGCTAGTTAGCGCTTTGACTTTTGTGCATTTGAACCGCATGTTGATCTGGACCATGCACGTTAATCTAACATGACGACCCCTGCATACCGTACGGTAACGAGTACGTAGTAAAGGGCTATACGCTACTGAGCCATCTTCCCTAGCGAAGGCGCCGGCGGGACAGACCGGGGATGAGCGCGCGAATAGAAAGAGCCTGCCTGCACGTCGGGCAATTTTTCTCGATGGGCAGAGGGTCGTCGTCCGACTCCCCAAAGCCTTGCAGCCATCGGCTCAGGCAGCGCTTGTGGTAGTAGTTGCCGCAACAAGGAGCGTGCCCGCACGCGGCCTCGCCTCGAGAGCTTGCTGCTCTCAAGTCTAGGGCTACGAGACAGATGATGCAACGAGCCGCGCCAGGGTCATCACCGCTCTCGGCCGTGAGCTGTGGCTGGAGCGCCACCGCTCGCTGCAAGACCTCTGCACAGGCCACGGCAGCCGCTAGCCGCTTGCGCGAGGCGTGCTCTGTCGTGGCAGAGGCGTCTGGTGACGGCGGAGGCGGCGACGATAATGACGGCGCTCGCTGCTTGCGCCGGTCGTCGCGCAGCGCTGAAAGCAGCACACGCCAACAGCGAAGCGCCTCCGCCAGCTCGACTTCGTTTGGACCGGACGGGGCTGGGGCGTGTACCAGCTCGAGCCCCTCGGCTACCGCGGCCGCCCGGGCGTCATCCGCCGTGAGCAGCCGCGGCGCTGCGGCACTCGCCTCCGCCGCCTCAGCCGCCGCCCGCTCAGCCCCAATGTGCCTCGCGTAGCATAAGGCCGCCTCCTCCGGCGTCGCGAAGCTGCCGAAGTGGCGCTTCTTGCCACTCTCCATGATCGTCATTTGATACCTGCCACTATGCTCGGTGACGCCCTTGAAGCCCGTCTGACTCCTCGACGACGGCACCAGCTCGAGCCCCTCGACCGCCGCCGCCGCCCTGGCCTCGTCCGCAGTGAGCGGCTGCCTTGCCTCCGCCGCCGCTCTATCCGCCCCAATGTGCCTGGCGTAGCACAAGGCCGCCTCCTCCGGCGTCGCGAAGGTGCCGAGGTAGACCCTCTTGCCACTCTCATTGAATGCCATCAAATCGTACCTGCCACTACGCTCGGTCACGCCCTTGAAGCCCGATTTACCACTCGACGACGGCACGAGCTCGAGCCCCTCGGCCGCCGCGGCCGCCCTGGCCTCGTCCGCCGTGAGCGGCTGCGGCGCTGCAACCCTCGCCTCCGCCGCCTCCGCCGCCGCTCGCTCGGGCCCTATGTACCTCGCGTAGCACAAGGCCGCCTCCTCCGGCGTCGCAAATCTGCCGAGGTGGCGCTGCTTGCCATTCTCCCTGATCACCACGACGTATTTGCGTTTGGCCTTCAACACACCCTTGAAGCCCGTCACATTGCCTGAGGACGGCACCAGCTCGAGGCCCTCAGCCGCTGCGGCAGCTCTTGCATCGTCAACCGTGAGCGGCCGCTGCCCTCTGCCCCTCGCTTCCGGCGCCACAGTCGCCGCTCGCTTGGCCCCGCGGTGCCTCGCGCAGCACAAGGCCGCCTCCTCCGGCGTCGCGAAGCCGCCCAAGTAGCGCGGCTTGCCATTCTCCCTGATCAACACCTTGTACTTGCCACCATACTTGAACACGCCCCTGAAGCCCGTTTTACCGCTCGACGACGGCACAAGCTCGAGCCCCTCGGCCGCCGCGGCCGCCCTGGCCTCGTCCGCCGTGAGCGGCTGTTGCCCGTTGTCCGTTGCCTCCGCCGCCTCCGCCGCCGCTCGCTCGGCCCCAACATGCCTCGCATAGCACAAGGCCGCCTCCTCCGGCGTCGCGAAGGTGCCGATGTAGCGCGGCTTGCCATTCTCATAGATCATCACTACGTACCTGCCACTGACACGTGGCTGAGTCACGCCCCTGAAGCCCGTTTGACCGCTCGCTGACGGCACGAGCTCGAGCCCCTCGGCCGCCGCGGCCGCCCTGGCCTCGTCCGCCGTGAGCGGCTGTTGCCCGTTGTCCCTCGCCTCCGCCGCCTCCGTCGCCGCTCGCTCCGCCCCAACATGCCTCGCATAGCACAAGGCCGCCTCCTCCGGCGTCGCGAAGGTGCTGATGTAGCGCTGCTTGCCATTCTCCCTGATCAACACTTCGAACCTGCCACCACTCTTGCGCACGCCCTTGAAGCCCGTCTCACTGCGCGACGACGGCACGAGCTCGAGCCCCTCGGCCGCCGCGGCCGCCCTGGCCTCGTCCGCCGTGAGCGGCCGCGGTCCTGCGACACTCGCCTCCGCCGCCTCCGCCGCCGCTCGCTCGGCCCCAACATGCCTCGCGTAGCACAAGGCCGCCTCCTCCGGTGTCGCGAAGGTGCCCAAGTAGCACGTCTTGCCATTCTCATAGATCGTCACTACGTACCTGCCACGACTCTTTTTCACGCGCTTGAAGCCCGTTTGACCGCTCGACGACGGCACAAGCTCGAGCCCCTCGGCCACCGCGGCCGCCCTGGCCTCGTCCGCCGTGAGCGGCCGCGGTCCTGCGACACTCGCCTCCGCCGCCTCCGCCGCCGCTCGCTCGGCCCCAACACGCCTCGCATAGCACAAGGCCGCCTCCTCCGGCGTCACGAAGGTGCCGATATAGCGCTGCTTGCCATTCTCCCTGATCAACACATCGTACCTGCCATCTTTCTTGCGCACGCCCTTGAAGCCCGTTTGACCGCTCGACGACGGCACAAGCTCGAGCCCCTCGGCCACCGCGGCCGCCCTGGCCTCGTCCGCCGTGAGCGGCCGCGGTCCTGCGACACTCGCCTCCGCCGCCTCCGCCGCCGCTCGCTCGGCCCCAGCATGCCTCGCGTAGCACAAGGCCGCCTCCTCCGGCGTCGCGAAGGTGCCCAAGTAGCACGTCTTGCCATTCTCATAGATCGTCACTACGTACCTGCCACGACTCTTTTTCACGCGCTTGAAGCCCGTTTGACCGCTCGACGACGGCACGAGCTCGAGCCCCTCGGCCACCGCGGCCGCCCTGGCCTCGTCCGCCGTGAGCGGCCGCGGTCCTGCGACACTCGCCTTGAAAGCCTCCGCCGCCGCTCTTTCCGCCCCAATGTGCCTCGCGTAGCACGAGGCCGCCTCCTCCGGCTCCTCGGGCTCCGCCTCCTCCTCTGCCTCCTCGATCTCCTCCTCGATCTCCTCCTCGGCGATCACCCTGATGAACCTCGGCGCGACGCGCTCCTCGTAGTCGCCATCGTCGTAGTGCAGATTGCACGTGCCGTCCTCGTGCACCGCCGTCACCACGCCATCGTACCAGTTGCGGCCGCCTATCTGCCCCTGGTACTTGCCACGGACGTGATCGCCCAGCTTGGGCTTCTCGGAGGGCGGCAGCCTGCGCTTCTCGCCTGCCTGCCTCATGCGCTCGCGTGGGCCGGGCGCGGGCTCGGCCGTATACATCTGCACACGCTTCTGATCGCGGCGGTAGCCGAGCACGGACACGCATATGCCCGAGTGCCACGCCGGCTTCGTGCAGCCGTCCTTGGCGCAAAGCTGGGCTCCGAGAGCATTCCACACGCGCCCGTCGGCGCTACGCCGCAGCCCGTTTGCCAACCCGGTCTCATCCGCCATGAGCGGCTGCGGCTTTTCGACCCTTGCCTCTGCCGCTTCTGCCGCCGCTCGCTCCGCTCCAATAAACACGCCCTTAAAGCCCGTGTCACCGCCTGAAGATGGCACCAGCGCGAGCCCCTCGGCCGCCGCGACCACCCTCGTCCGCTTGCGCGAGGCGTGCTCTGTCGTGGCAGAGGCGTCTGGTGACGGCGGAGGCGGCGACGATAATGACGGCGCTCGCTGCTTGCGCCGGTCGTCGCGCAGCGCTGAAAGCAGCACATGCCAACAGCGGAGCGCCTCCGTCAGCTCGACTTCGTTTGGTCTGGTCGGGGCTGGGCCGTGTACCAGCTCGAGCCTCTCGGCTACCGCCGCAATGTGCCTCGTGTGCATTGATTTTCCTAGTGAGAGAACGTTAATTACCCGGTAATTAACACGACAGTCGCGACAACCTTGTGAACGTTAACACGACAGACGCGACAACCTTGTGTGCTTTCTATTTCCGTGAAGATCTCCTGCCGCAGAAGTTAGTCAGTTTCGTCGCGGTCCCCCGCTCTCACAACACCGTCACAAAGGACGGTCGGTTCCGCACCCCTCGGTCACCACAAGTACTGAGCGCTCGCTCGGGCTCCTCAATTTTGCTAGTGAGGTCGTACCGAGTCAGTGAGAGCTGCTCGCTCTCCATCGTCCTGCTCTCTACATCATCCTAGATGCTAATCCTTGTTCCTCTTTCTCGAACTACCTTCATTCATCCAGCGTCCATCGGCTGCGCCACTTCAAATACGCGACGGAGACGCCCAGGCTGACCAGCGTGAACGCCGCCATCAAAAGCAGCGCAAAGGTCTTCGTGTCGGTGGCGACGTGCGCGCCAGCGGAGGATAGCCAGGGCGAGGGCGCCAGGTGCACGCGCTCGACAAAAGCATGTACGGCCTCCGAGGCGTTCTTGGCCATCATGCGAGACCACGGCCGCGACATTGCGCCGCGCGGACGCATGTCCGGACCGGTAGCGGGTGACGGCACGCGCGCAACCGTGGCAGCGCTTGCACGGTGACTCCAACCTTCCTCCCAGGCCAGGCTGACGTTGGGTGCGATGCCGCTCCCGCACGGCACGGCGCGCGGGTCGGCCCGCTGTGCAGCTAGCACATGCTGCGTCGCGTGTCCCGAGCTTGCAAACGAGACGATCAACTGCAAAGGCCCGAGGCAGAAGGCATCGAGACGCATTCGACGGGCGAGGAAGTCGGCGAAACGCTGCATCAGCATGTCGGGCTCATCGGACGGGTGCTGGCCCCGCAGCGCTCCGGCGGGTAGCACTGAGCGCCACGACTCCCACGGCAGGCCCGCGCCCGGGTGCCACTCCTTGGTCACAGCACGTTCGGCGGACGAGCACGTGGCCTCGGACGAGTAGCACCGCTGGTGCGCGCGCACGAGGTACGCAAAGCCGAGAGGTCGAAGCACTCGGTTGAAGTAGGGCTCGTCCGGCACGCCGAGGCAGTGTGAGAGCTGCGCGTGTGCCTTGACGGGGCGGTGCGCCTTCGTGTAGAGGCAGCTGCTCGCCTGCGGCACGCCCATCCGTCGGTGCGACGCGACAACCGCCGCCACGACCGGATGGGCCAGGCCCTTCTTGGTGGTCTTCACACTGGTGTCGATGAGCACGTGCGCCACGCGCAAGCGGAAGCGCACCCAGCGGGAGACGGTCTCGTAGTTGCCCGAGTACATGGGCACGAAGGTGAAGGGCCAGCACTCGACGCGGCACACACTAACGCCTAAGAGCACAAGCAGTACCGAGCCCATGACGCGCATGCCGACGCGACGCTGCTCGTCGGCGCACTCACGCTCAGTACGGCGCTCCTGCACGAGGTCCTGCATGAGGTCCTGCATGAGGTCCTCCTCGCGGTCGCTCTCGCGGTCGCTCGGTGCCGCGTGCACGGCACCGTACTCGCCCGAGTGGATCGCCATCGGCGAGTACTCGCCGCCGTGCATCGGCGTCCGCGGCCGCGGCGGCGGCTTGGGCAGCACCAGCAAGAAAGTGCCGACCTGCGCGTTGAACGAGGCGCCAAGGAGGAGACGCGCGGCCACGTGGAAGCCGATCGCCGAGCCGATGAAGACGCAGCGCACGCCCAGTCGGTCGATCCACACGAGCATGGGCGCCATACTGAGTTCCCACAGGACGGCCCCCCACGATGCGATCAGGTACAAGGCGCTGTTCAGGCGCGGGAAGGTCTCTGGGCGCAGCAGGAGGTAGAACCAGTGTGCACGCTCCTTGATGAGGTAGCAAAGGTGCGAGCCGTCGAACCAGCGTGGCCCCGCGCCGAGAAGCTTTGCTAACCCTCCCGAAAAGTACGTCTGCGCCAGGCAAGTCAGGATGAGCTTGTCCGTGATCGAGTCAATCGGTTGCGCGAGCGCGATGAGCGAGTAGAGCACAGAGTAGTACTGGTGCTGGTAATCGACGAGCGTGCTCTGCACGCCGTGCAGCAGGATGAAGCAGCACGCCAGCAGCGCAGTGCTCAACCGCTCGACGATGTGCACAGCCCTCACGGCGAAGCCCGTGCGCTCTGGCTTACCGAGCCAATCAGAGCCTGCGAGGACGGTCGACGCGCACGCGCATACAAACCAAAGGAAGTGCGACACGTGCTGCACGAGCTTCAGGTTCTGTGCGCCGCCGATGAGCACGAGGAAGCACGCCGCAGGCCAACGGAAAATGTAGTATTCGTGCGTATTGTTCACGAGCATCTCGGCGCGCTCGATCGGGCCGGTCAAGCGTGAAAATTGGTAGGTCATCAGTGCGTGGAAGAAGAGCGCGCGTTGTGTCGCTGACGGCGGCGAGGATGCGAAAATCCAGCGGCGGAAGGCTGCCGAGGCCGCCGCAGCGGCCCTCGAAATAAACGACTTCATTCCTCACGAATTCCATCTGCAAGAGTTCCTGCAGGTGTGAAAGGGTGTCGACCTAGTCGGTATGGTGAGACCAAATTCGTGCGACTCTCCGGCCAGGCTGTTCACACGGCTATGTTTTTCGCGAGCTCGTGCGCGGAGGTCAGTCATCAATGCGGCGAGCGTCGCTGCTCACGTTGAGCGCTTGGCTCCTCGTCGCTCCGTCACACGCCTTCGCGCGTCTCGTACCATCCGTGGCAGCTTCGCGCTCTGTCACCACCACCGCTCCCGTGCTCTCCAGCGCCGGCATCCCTCCGCATCCGACCACAGCATTCTCCGCGCCGCACCGCAATGGCCGCGCAGGCCAGCCGTTGCTCGCACTTCGTGGCGGCGTGCTCTCAGCGCTGGCACCCACGACGCTCGCTGGCACCTTCAACGTTGTTTTCCTTGGCCTCTCGCTCGCGTGCGCCGCCCTCGTCTTCGGCACGCGCGAGAAGCGCACCGGCGAGGTGGTGCCGGAAAAGGTGCGCGCGCTGCAGTGGCGCTTTCTGCTCGTCTTCTGGCTGTTCAAGATGGCCGACTGGCTGCAGGGCCCGTACTTCTACGAGGTGTACGCAAGCAAGGTGATCAACGGCGCCGCCGTCAGCACGCAGGGCGTCGCCAACCTCTTCCTGACCGGCTTCGGATCGACAGCTCTCTTTGGCGCTGTCGTCGGCGGTCTGGTCGATTCTGTTGGGCGCAAGCGCGGCTCGCTCGCGTTCGCCGTCTTCTATGCGATCTCAGCACTCTCGACCAAATGCGCCACGCTGCCGCAGCTCCTAGCCGGGCGCGTTGCCGGTGGCATCGGCACCTCGCTCCTCTTCTCGGCACCTGAGGCCTGGCTCATCTCGGAGCATCAAAGTTCCGGTGCGGACGGCAAGTACCTCTCACAGACTTTCGGGCTCGCATACTTTGGCGATGCGATCGTCGCCATCGTTGCCGGCCAGCTCGCCGGCCTCGTCGCCGCAGGCCGCGGGCCGACGGCGCCCTTTGAGCTCTCGACGCTCTTCTTGGCCGCGGGCGCGGCTGTCGTGCTGCTCGCGTGGCGCGAGAACATGGGCGGCAAGGCCGCCGCGGCGGCCGCAGCCGCACCGAAGAAGGAGAAGCGGAAGATGAAGGAGGCGGACGCCAAGCCGGAGAGCGCGGCGCGCGAGGACGGCGGGACGATCGTCAAGGATGCGCTCGCCGCCATGCTCGCCGATCGCAAGATTTTGCTCGTGGGCGCCGTGCAGGTGGGTGCTGCTGAGTGCTGCTGAGTGCTGCCGAGTGCTGCTGAGTGCCACTGAGTGTCACTGAGTGCCACTGATCGCCACGAATCGCTCCTCGTCGTCCGCCCATCTCGGTGCCCATCGCAGGCTCTCTTCGAGGGCGCTATGTACATCTTCGTGCTGCAGTGGCCGCCCGCGCTCAAGTCGGCGCTTGGCGCCGGCGTGAGCGTGCCGTTCGGGACCGTCTTCTCGTGCTTCATGGTGTGCTGCATGATCGGCTCGACGCTCTTCTCGGCGCTGAGCCGGGCGGGAGTGCCTGCGGAGGACACGATGGCGGGTATGCTCACGATGGCGACGCTGGCCATGCTCGCCGCGATGACGCTCGGGTTAGGTGGCGCACTCGTGCCGCTCGTAGCCGCTCTCTTTGCCTTCGAGGCGTGCGTGGGTATGTACTTCCCGCTGATCGGCACACTCCGCTCCAAGTACCTCCCCGACGCCTACCGCGGCGTCATCATGAACCTCTTCGGCATCCCACTCAACCTGATCGTGGTGGGCGTCTTCCTCTCGATTGATCGGCTCGGCATGCGGGGTGCACTCAGCGTGTCGACCCTCGCCCTCGGCTGCGCCACGGGAGCGCAGCTTCTCCTGCGCAGCCTGGTCAAGAAGCCCTCAAAGGCGAGCTAGACGGCGAGCGCGTGCGAGGGAGCGTGCGGTCTGCGGAGAGGCGGAGAGATGTGGACACACGAACGCACCGAGGCAGCGTCTAGCTCGCCTGCCGATCCGCGTAACAGCATGTGTAAGAAGTCGGTGATGCTCTCTGGCTTCTATGTAGTTCTGACAAACGGACACAGTCACGCAATCCTTGAATACATCTTACACGTGACGCAATGACATCCCGCATCGTGTTCGATACTCGAGCGCTACACATACGTACCTCGTACGCGGCGCCGTTCGTTACCGCGTGCGTACGGCGATCTAACGTCTATGAACTCGTGACCACCTGGATTCCTGCTCCTTTTCGCCTCGTGAATTTGAACCGTGTAGGCGGTCCCGACCTTTTGCGGAATCAACTTCTCACCGAGAACGCCCGCCAGGATGAGCGTCGCCGCCACGATAGCCATCCTCGCGAGCGTTGCCGCCGCCACCGAGCCACCGTCTGCCTGCTCGCTTGATAGTCCCATCGATGAGCTCTTGCAGCTCGTCGGCGTGGCCGTCGATGAGGCCACATTGATGGCGAATGGCAACTGTGAAAAGGTCGCCAGCGCCGCTGAGGAGGAGGCCTGCCTCTGCGCAGCATTCCGGCTCGGCTGGCACGGCGCTGCCCGCAGCGGGCTACGCCAGCGGCTGCTACGTCGTCAGCCCGCGACGGCGATGAGGAAGTTAGCGCAGGCGGCCGTCGATGCGACCCAGGTGATCCTTGCCCGCCTGCACCCCAAGTACCCACAACACCTCAAGTTCGTGCCGGCGCTCGAGTTCGCGCAGTCGGAGGAGCTTATCTCGGTGCGTGTGCGGTACGCGCGATATCCGCGCGGCGAGCCGCTCTTCGTCGGCACTGAGGGCATGGAGCTGCGCTTGAGCGACGCTGAGCTTTACTACGCTGTCGAGGGCGCCGAGCACCCAGGCTACATCGAGACGACGCTGCGCTGGCGGCACCTCCTGCGGCGGCGCGACGACTGCCGCGACACGGAGGCGCAGTGCGAAAAGTGGGCTGATGAGGGCGCGTGTAATGCCGAAGCGCCCGTCACCTTCCAAGCTGCGGGAGGCGCAGCGGATGGCGAGCCGGCAGATTGCGCTGACTGGGCGGCGGCGGGCGAGTGCACGAAAAACCCGGGCTTCATGCGCGCGCAGTGCAAGACCACGTGCGAGCAGGCGGACGCGGCCGCGCCGAAGCTCGTGCGCGTGCGCTGCCCGCACGCCTGTGGCCAGTGCGCAACGCCGGCCAACGGCATGAACACCCTCGAGGCTACGTGGGCACAAGTTCCAGGCGGCCTCGTCTTCGAGGCGCGCAAGGCGATGGCTCGGAATTGGGATCGGCTCCTCGGACCCGCACAGCCCTTTAACCGCATCGGCGACGCGCCCTCGACGCCGCCCGTTGGCACGCTGCTAAAGTGCGTCGAGGGGTGCGTTGCCGAGGCGCACGAGTGCCGACAGGACTGCCAGCGGCAGGCAGCACAGCTGTACATGATCTCGTGAGATAGATAGACTACAACAGGAGCCACGTGCCAAGTCGCAGAGAGACACTGAAACCTCGATACGTGTCATAGGACGGGAGGAGCGCAACGGCGCGGGCATGGCGTCGCCGAACGAGCGGCTGAATGCGGAGAAATAGTGTAAAGGTCCTCGCAAAGTCCCGTGCATAGGGATTACCTAAAGGGTACGACCTGACCCCTCAGCACGGCACCGACCGACATAAGCTACTAATAATACCGGGTTCCCCTACTCGGCCTGCTGCGCACTCAGTTCCCCATCAGCGGGGCGAGTGACGACGAGCAGCACAAGCGCAAGGCGCAGCAGACACACAGAATGCAGCAAGCACACGGGGCGACGACGGCGAAGGGCAGCGGGGGTCGCGCGCGCACGCGCGCCCGGACGGACGAAGAAGCTCGACCGCAAATCTCGCAAACTTGCAAGCAACCGTTAACGAAACAAACCAACACAGCGCCAGAACGTGCGGCGCGCGCAACAGCGCCGACGAGTGGGGCAAGCGGGCCCGTTGCAGCGGTCCTGGCCGGAGCGCGCAGAAGGAACAGGGTCGCCACATACGACGAGACCAGCCACAGGACGGGAACGCGCAAACCAAAGATACCGCACATCGCCGACGCGAGAACTGCGACAGGCAGGCTAACGGAAGAAATCAAGATCGGACCGCAGTTGATCGGCATGATTGAAAAAAGCGCATCACTCGCAAGGACGG
>Ga0210243_100797_pt1 | contig 26126 bp, 18 predicted proteins | sample ChrtobMeP5a_32mM_FD_155461 | JGI IMG/M metagenome (GOLD analysis project Ga0210243, IMG submission 155461) | Chrysochromulina tobin associated microbial communities from unialgal haptophyte culture, Seattle, Washington, United States - P5a_32mM | ecosystem: Host-associated > Algae > Haptophytes >...
ACAAGTGACTTTGTGAATAACGTCTCGCATGGCCGATTCGCTCTCGGCCTTCCACCTGCGCTCTTGACGGCATGCTCGGCATAGCCGTACCGGTGGCCGCAGCCGCAGCGGCCTCGACTGCCGCTCGGCCCTCGCTCGAGGACCTCGCCTTCTACTACGGCACCGACAAGGGACACGACGACCACAAGTACACCGACCTGTACCACGCGCTCTTTGAGCCGATCCGCGACCGCGTCGCGAACATCACCGAGGTCGGCATCGCCCTGGGCCAGTCGCTGCAGGTCTGGCACGACTACTTCGAGCACGCCCACGTGTGGGGCGTCGACATCCACCCAAAGGTCATCTCTCGCGCGCGCCGCATGTTTGCCGAGAAGCCGCGCGTGCACATCCTCCACGCCAACTCCAAGTCGGAGGAGCAGGTGAAGCAGCTCGCGCTCACACCGCTCTCGATGGACATCATCATCGACGACGGCGATCACTACCCGCCCGTGATGGAGAAGACACTGCATCGCTGGTGGCCGTACTTGCGGCCGGGCGGCTACTACTGCATCGAGGACGTGGCAACCGGTGCGAACTCCAAGGGGCAGCGTTACGGCGGCCGGAAAGGCGCCTTCTTCTTCCCCGACGGCTCGGCGCCGCTCGTGCACAACGAGACGTACGTGAGCGAGGAGACGACGCGTGCGCCGCTCGGAGACGAACGCAGCCCCGCTCGCGCGTGTGCGTGCTCCGCAGATCGCCTCTGATTTCCACCGATTGCCTCGCTCATCAGGCCTCTTCCACGAGAACGATCTCTTCTTCGTCGACACGCACGTGGGCCACCGCGCGCACGACACCGTACGGAAGGCGCTCGGCTTGTGGATGAAGGATCGCGTGAACCATATCTCGCACGTTCTGGTGGTCCGGAAGCGCGAGGTCCCGCGCACGCGGCGCGTCGAGTCGGCGCTCGGCGAACGGCGCGCCATGTGGGAGAAGGGCGTGCGCACGGACCGATTGGGGAAGGGCAAGGGGCTGCCCAGCTGACCTGGATGAGGTATGTCAGCACTGTCGCTCTCGGCGGTACCGGTAAGCTATAGGAGTGGCTGCGGGTTCAACGAGCGTCGTCGTATGGTCATGCGTATGGTACAAAACAAGTTGTTAGTAAGTTAGTAGACTACACAGTATAGTGCATGACGGTATTGGTATGTGGGGCCGAAGGCGGCGCCCGAGCAAATTGCCGCTCGGAGACTATGTACCCCTTGTTAGGACTAAGCGTCTTCGAAAAAACCACCAACCTTAATAGTTTGTGTTCTTATTGTGTTCACAGCTACGAGCTAGCGTCCCGACGACACGGCTCTGAACGCTAGGGTACTTGGTCCCTAGGAGAAGGACGCTTTTCGACCGACGTTGTGACTACGGCCGTATCGCTTTGGCGCGCGCCGCATCGCCGGCGGCGTCGAAGATGTCCGCCATCGCCTTCGCCGCCCATAAAGTCCAACGGCCAGCGCGCCAAACGTCCTGCCCTTCAAACGGTGGAAGCACATACGGGATGACGCCCGCCGTGCGCTTGAACCGCTCGTCCGCCGTACAGCACCACGAGGAGAGCAGCTCTTGCAGCTCCTCGTGGTAGGTCGTGAGCTCGCGCCGCCCCTCAGCGGTTTCGTCAAAGCCGCCAAACGCGCGCAGCACGTCGTCGACGCGGAGCAGCTTGGTGGGCAGCGCGCCGAGCCGGGCGCGGAGAGCGGAGATGCTCAGCCCGGCGGGGATCGCAATCTCCGCGGGGATCGCAATCTCCGCGGGGATCGCAATCTCCGAGTCGGGAGCTCCGTTTGCGATCGTCGCGGCGGCGTCGGCGGCGTCGGCGACGCGTACTCGCGTCGTCGAGTGCAGCAGCAGGTCTCTCGGAGTGCGCGGGTTGCCTAAAAAGGAGCGCTCGCGATGGAGAAAGGGCGACGTGTTCAAGTTGACAGGGTCGAGGTAGTGGTCCAGAGAGCAATTGTAGCTGAGGAGGGAAGTAGTCGTTGACAATCAGTGGTCATCAATGCGCACTCAGGGGTGTCATCAAGGCGCAATCAGTGGTCATCAAGGCGCAGCCAAGGGGTCGTGGTCGAGAGAGCAAGCGTACGGCAGGTGGAGCGTCGGATGGTCTGGCGCGCGGCAATCCTCCTTGATGTGGTAGATGAAGAAGCCCATCTCGCACGTACACGTCACCGTCGGCAGCACGAGCGCTCGACCCAGCGCGCGCGCCAAGAAGAAGGCATTGCGCAGTTGGCGCAGCTGCTCGAGCATGATCGTCAGGTGGTGCGTCGGGATGCCGCCATTGGACAAGGGCGGGCGGGCGAGCCACGTGGCCTCAATCCGCGGCTCATAGACGAGGAAGCCGGCCGCTGGCTCGATCGGCCCGAGCCCTCCGCCCGCGCGTGCCGCGCACCCCTCGCTGTCGGCGTGAGGCGCGTCGGCGGTCGAGGGGCAGCGTGCTTGGTCGGGGGCTTGGTAGGGTGCTTGGTCGGGGGCTTGGTTGGAGGCGACCGGATGACCAGGAGACCGGGAGACCGGTAGACCGTACCAGGTCGGCGGGTCACGCCAAAGCATCTCCTCGCGTAAGCGCATCAGCTTGTACCTAAGGAGGGATGCCATCAAGGCTCATTAGGGATGCCATCAAGGCTCATCAAGGCTCATTTACCTAAGAGGGATGCCATCAAGGCTCATCAAGGCTCATTTACCTAAGGAGGGATGCCATCAAGGCTCATCAAGGCTCATTTACCTAAGGAGGGATGCCATCAAGGCTCATTCAAGGCGCATTCACGAGGCACTCAAGGCGCAATCAAGCCCATCAGCGCACTCAATCCGTTGTTGACGCATCCAGGTAGCATGCACCGCATACGGAGCGACCGAGTCGTCCATATTAGGCAAGTCGACCGACTGAGACGCGCTCGTGCCCGGTACGGCGCGCCAGAGCTGCAGCACCGAGTGCGTGAGCGTGTTGCAGAACTGCGCGGACGGGAGCACCCCGCCCACCTGTGGGGAAGAGAGGGCGCCGTGGTGAGCACATGCATGCGGAACTGCGCGGACGGGAGCACCCCGCCCACCGACGAGCCGTTGCAGAAGCCGCATGGGCGTCGGGTGCAATCAGAGGTCATCAGCATGCAATACCCACCGACGAGCCGTTGCAGAAGCCGCACAGGCGTGAACCCGACTCGTCCTGGACTGGGAAGAGGGGCCGCTTCCATCGGAATGCGCCGGGCTGCCCCATCTTGCCTGCCCCGAACCGCCATCGAAAGTTGATTGGGCCCTGGTCGACCCGACCCAGATTCCCTTCGAAGGCGAGATGGGCGACCGCCTCTTCCATCGCGAGCAGCGTGCCCGGCCGTCGACCAGGGGGGAAGTGCATGATGCCAATGTTGAGGCTCGGGCCGCCGCAGTGTCCGAAAGCCTCGATGTCGAGGTCGTCGCTCGTGCCCGAGACGGCGTCAATCATTCCAACGGCCCGGCCTTCGTCGTCACCCTCATCGCCACCGACCCCACTGCGTCGGCCACGTCGGCCACGTCGCCGCTTCTTCTCTCGCAACCGTCGCCCGGGCGCCGTCGCGGGCGCCGCGGCGGGCGCTCGCGCTCGCGCTCGCAGCCGTCGCCCGTCGGTGCCACCTTGTGCGTCGGAGGAGACGGTAAAGTCGAGGAGCGGGTGGGCTGCCTCGAGTCGCACGAAGTACGGGCGTGGGTCGCGCAGCCACGTCACGTCGGAGTCCGAGAGCAGCACGCGCGCGCCCGTGCGTAGCAGCGGGAGCACATGAAACCACCGTCCGCCCTGCGGCTGACGCGCCACCTCTGCCGAGTTGACAGTGTACACGCCCACCCCGAGCGCCCGTAGCTTGGTGGCGAACTGCACGTAGCGTGGCTCGGACGGCTGCTCGTTCATCATGCCCACGAGCAGCCCGCCCACGCCCAGCCGGCGCAAATGGTACACCCAGTTCTCGGTGAAGATGGCCTGCTTCTGGTTGCCAAAGGTGACGACGACGGTGTTGTCGACAGCGTGCCGGCGCACGAGCGTCTCGACGGTGCACTCGCCCTGCGCGTCGCAGCCGGGCGTCGGAGGCGGCGCCGCGTGCACGGGTGGCGGCGGCGAGGAGAGCGCGTCGAGGTCCGTCGGCGGGGGGCAGCCACCGGCCCAGATGCGGCAGCCGTCTTCGACCTGCTCGACGAGCGCGCGTTCCGACAGGATGGTGAAGCTGTGAATGTCGCGCCACGTGCGCGGCGGGATGAGCAGGTAGACGCTCACCACGAGGGCGGCGAAAAGGAGCAGGACGCGAGGTGGTGGGCCCGACATCTCACCCGGGAGTGGGCAGCAGTTTATGATATAAAGGTCAGTTGAACCGACCCGTTAACAACTCTTCCGCTCAGAACGACACACGCAAGCGCGCACCGATCGACCGGCATGGACCTAACCGACCCAACCGTACCCGGCAGCGGCCCTGAAGGGGCCCCGCCGACGCAGCATAGGCCAAAGAAAGAAAGGGTCGGTTGCATGATCATCCGCGTTGGATGGCCGGGTGACGAATTCTGACTGTTACCATCAATGAGAAAGAAATAAGTTATCTGGCGCACAGGCCGTCCGCTCTTGGGAAAAACGACAAAACTTCTGTTTTTGAACTCTGTCCAAATACCACCCAAGTTTCGGAACGACGCATAAGGGCATGAGGGTTTGGCACCTCTAAACCATCCCGCCCTGAACGCCTTCGTGGTGTGTTCGAGTTGAGCGGTCTTAGGCAGTGTCCCATCTAAGAAGATGGCGCCGAAGCAGCCGGCCAAGCCGAAGACGCCTGAGCCAGCGGAACTGCCGATTGACAAGGTCAAAGAGTCAAAGGGTGCTCCGCAACAGGATTCGAAGCGTGGCAGCAAGCTCGACTCGGATCGCAACAAAGGATCCCCGCCCAACAAAGGGGCGCCCTCCGCAAAGGGTGCGCCGCCAGCTGCGCCAGCAGCGCCGACTGGCGGTGCCCCAGCCGCGCCCGGCAAAGGGGCACCACCGGCGCCACCAACAAAGGGTGCGCTCACCACGGTTGTCGCGGCAGCCACGCTCGCCGCGCCTGCGAAAGGGGCGCCGCCGCCGGCCGCCCCAGCCGCGCCTGCAAAAGGGGCGCCCCCACCGGCTGCCCCAGCCGCGCCTGGCAAAGGAGGCAAGCTCGCCACAATCGTAGAGCAGGCGAGCGCGCCGCAGGGTCCCAAAGCGGCGATCCCTGCGGCGAAGTTCGTCACCCTGTCGAGCGGCTTGCAGAAGAAGGTTGAGTACCTGACCGATGAGATCATGAATCGCAAGCCTCTTGCGCCCAACCTGTTCGAAGCTCTCTCCCGAAAGTGCGGCCCTCCGATGCAGGAAGTAAGATTCGACCGCAACGAAGCGAAGCCGCCGCCCGGTCGGCAGGACGACCTGGCGCCCTCGCGTCATGAACACGTGCCGCCATGCCGCATCGTTCTCATGTTCAACTGCTTCGAGGCGAGCTTTGAGCTCGCGTATGGCGACATCTCGACGCTGCCCGAGGCAGAGATGACTGAGCTTCGCTCGCTCACGAGCGGCAAGATCATTGGGCGTGTGCGCCTCTCGCCTGACAAGGGGACGCCCCTCACCGAGCGTGTGATCTTCACCGATTCGTGGCACCTCGGCTCGGAGCATGGGCTGGAGCATGACGGCTTGCAGGCCGACGGCTACATTTTCCTGCGCTTGGATTGGCGCGACCATGACCAGCCGCGCGCGGCCCTCATCCGAGTGAACCCGTGGCTTGCGTACGGCTGCGGTGAAGGGGCGCGCGTAGGCATTCGCAAGCCAGGAGCCACCGAGAGCACGGCGGCGACCGTGCAACGGTGGCTGCGCGACGACACTGTCGTCTTGAAGCGCGACGGCACCGACAACGAGGTAACCATCGACCCGACGCCCTTCACGATGGTGCTCGGCTCGAACCCTCGCTATAACCCGGGCACCCGGCTGCTCATTCTCTACGAGGGCAGTTGTGTCGACGCGACGGTCGAACCCTTTCCGGTCGAAAACATGTCGACGGGCGACTTGGACGTCAAAATTGGCTCGCGCCATTACCTCAAGGTGGATGGAAAGCTCATATCGGGCTGGATCACCTCAAAGACCGCCGACGGGTCCGTCAACCTCGATGAGGTGCCTCTGCCCGGAGGGGAGGTCGTGCCGGACGACAAGAAGGTGTGGGTACTCAACCGCAAGAAGGCGCTCGCAATGAGCTCCGGCTGCAACGCATCCGACTCGGAAAAGGTCGGCTCCCTCACGAACAAGATGCAGGTGCGCATCCTCGAGGCACGCGAGACGGAAGACAAGGGCACGCGCTGCTACGTGTGCACAATCCCGTCCCAGTCCAGCATCTACGCGACCATCGCTCTGAACGAGTTTAACCACAGCCCGCAGCGCTTCCCCTCTGTAGCAGAGTACGAGTCCGCGCGGTGCAACTACTGCGAGGACATCGTGGTGAAGGAGGCGATGGTCGAGGATGCGATCACGGGCAACCACCTGCGCATCAAGGACCAGACGCTGCATATTTCGACCGCGACGGACGCCCTGGACAACACGCGCGTCATCCCTCCCGAGTGGAAGGTCAGCAGCGTACTCGATCTCTGCACTCTGCTCTTGGTGCCCTCACCCCAGCGCGCGAACGGCACGCACGCGACGCAGCCGGTGCTCGTGCGCGCTGGGCCGGGCACCGGCAAGACCTGGATGGCCAAGCAGGCGGTGTACACGCTCGCCGACCGGCTGCTGCGCGGCTCAGGCATGGGTGATGGCATCCGGCTCGTGCCGATCGTTGTCTTCGTGCAGCGCATCATCTACCTGCTGCGCGAGAACGAAAAGGTACCGGGGCAAGGAAAGAAGCAGACTCTGCTTGAGCGCTACATCGAGTCCGTGTACAGCGGCAAGAAGTTCGAATCGTGGTGCATGATGCTCATGCAGGCGTACGACATGCGCGCGCTCGTGGTGCTCCTCGACGGCGTCGACGAGGCCGCGGGCCTGCGCGACCAGATCGAGGAGTTTGTGCACAAGGAGGTCGTGCCCTCGGGCAATCGTGTGCTCGTCACCTCGCGCCCGGAGGGTGTCAAGCTCGAAGCGTACAACAAGAACTTCATCGTGATGAACCTCAACCAGCTCACTAACGAGCAGCAGCGGCGCGTGATCAATATCCAGATGGAGGGTAACGTCTTCTTCGACCACCTGCTCTCGCTCGGCGAGGTGCGCAAGAACCTCGACGACGCGTACCGCAAGATCGGCGCCGTCGTGCGCAATGACCTCGAGACGCAGTGGGGACCCCACGCCTGGCAGTACCTTGTCGATGGAAAGCCCGTTTGGGATCCGGCTCGGCGCCAGAAGAACGCGTTCGGGTCGAACTTCTGTATGCCCGTGCGCAACAAGGCAAGCTGCGAGTACCTGATTGATCTCGACAAGAAGTTGACGAACCCGAACACGGCCGCCGGCGTGAGCCTGTTGGGCCGCGTCGAGATGCTTTGTGCGACCAAAGCGTATGTGGAGAACGAGTTCGAGGCGGCGATTCTGGAGGGCTTCTGCAGCCTTGCGGACATCAACAGCCGTGAAAACCTCCCCAACAAGGTAGCCCTTCAGCTTGGGGTCCTCTACATGAAGCAACAAGAGAAGAAGCGGCTTGCGGGCTTGTCCTTGCAGACGGATACGACGAAGAGCAAGAATTCTAAGACCAAAGCGGCCGAGGCGGCGGCCAAGAAGGCGGAGGAGGAGAAGAGGGCGGCGGCCAAGAAGGCAGCGGAGGAGAGGGCGGCGGCGTTGGTAGCTGGCGCGGAGGCCGGAGAGGTGGCGACGGAGGGCGGGGACGAGGAGGTGACCCCCGAATCGCTCGACAACCCGAGTGGCATGTGGAAGTCGATCATGCAACGCACCGATGAGCTCTATATTGTGCATGAGAAGATGAATCCCACGTGGAAGGAGATCCTCAAGAAACTTGTGATCGAGGTAGCCCGTGATGACGCCGAGTGCAAGAAGCTCGAGAAGGATATCCAATTTGGTGACGTCAAGGACCCCGTCAAGATCCATTCGAAGGCACTCGAACTCTATGCCGATCGGTTCCCTGATGACATCTTGCCGGAGACGTGTGTGAGCGACGTGACGCGCGCGCGCATCGTGCTGCAGACGGGCACCCAAATCAAGGACCTCGTCAACCGTCTCACGGACGGGATGGAGCTCAGCGTCGAGACTCGTGCCCCTGTGTATCCGAGCATGCGAGCAGCCCTGAAAGAAAAGGAAGAGGCCGATTTGGCGGCTGGCGTCCAGCCGGGCCCGACCGTCCTGCAGGTCAACTGCATGTTCATGGACAACAAGTTCGACCACCTCGACCCTACGCACTTCCGGTTCGCGCTCTTGCAGATCGAGGTCGCTGAGAAATTGGGCGTCAATTTCGTCTCGATCTTCTGCGAGGTCGAGGTCCATTTCCACGAGATCCTCGCCCTCGGGCAGCAGTCCAACGGGGTGGCCATCGAGCACTACAACTTCTTCCGGAACCGCCTCAAGGGGACGGTGCCCGTGGAGGAGCTCGATCGGCTGCTCGAGGAGAAGCTCATCTTCCTCGTGGACGCGACTGGCATCCCCGTGCTGCTCTCGCTGCTCGTGCTCATCTTCACCTCGGGGGGCGAGGACCTGACCAAGCTGCCCTCGAACCGTATCGAGCTCTATGAGATCGGCATCGATTCTGCCGTCTCGAAGCGCCTGCTTCCAGGCAACCGGACCTCGACCGATCTGCTGATCCACGATTGGCTGCGCCTCTTCAACCTCGACCGCTCGGCCTTGACCCAAACCGTCGATGTCGTGGGCCCGGCTGGCGGCGACGCGAAAGGCGGAGGCGGCGACCAAAAGGAGCGCAAGGAGCGCGAACACCGGCCGACTCGCAAGGCCGCGCTCTCGATGGAGCTCGCCAACAACACGGACTTCAACGAGAAGAAGATGCAGGAGGAGTCGTCGAATGCGGCCAAGAAGAAGAACAATGAGCAGTCGGGCAATAAGGATAATAAGAAGCTGCTCAACCTGGACGCCAAGGAGGTGTACGAGGTCTTTCGCCACGGCTCGCACTATCTGCGCGAAGCGGCCAAGCCCGAGGTGCAGCGCACTGAGCTCAACCGCATCGAGCTCTCGATGCCCAAGAAGCTTGTCGACACGGTGATGATGCTCGTCAATGCGAACCTGAAGATGCTGCTGGGAAACCGCGCACAGATGCTTGGGGTGACGATGCTCCGGCACGTGGCCGTGTCCAACCAGCTCGCCGGCCGTCGCGAGTTCTCGGCGGTCCACGTCGCCACGGCGCTGCTCGTCGAGCAGGTGAACACGGAGGGGTTGACGCTGTGGATGCACCTGAACAAGGAGGATGCGGGGCTGCCGCTCACGAAGACACTCGAGGCGCAAACCGAGCTCGCGCCCGCGCAGTACCAGTTCAAGCACCTCTCCTTCCAGGAGGGTTTGTTTGCACAGGATCTCTTGCTCAAGGCCGAGGCGGGCTGGGAGACGTGGGAGACGGACCTGACCGCTGCAGAGTTCCTCAACAACCCGTTCATGAACAACACGTGCCGCATCGCCGCGGGCTACCTCGGCACGCGCCTCGCCAAGCGCCGTCCTAATTGGGACTTTTCGAAGAAGGAGTGCAAGCTGTCCGAGGTTGGACTGATCGCGCTCTGGCTCATCTGTGAGAACAATGAGAAGATCAAGCAGCTCGACCTGCGCAACAACGGCGTGGGCACCAAGATCGAGGACTCGAACGGCCTGTCGCGCATGCTCTCGACGAGCACGGCGCTAACCGTGCTCGATCTCGGCCACAACGTCCTCGGAGACCTCAAGGGATACATCCGCCCCTTTGGGCGTGGGCTGAGCTCGAATAAGACGCTGATCCAGCTCGACCTTCAGAACAATCGGCTGCTGCCCGACGGCATCAAGGTCGTCTGTACCGCGCTACGCACGTGCACCGCCTTGAAGATCCTCAACCTGAGCTACAACTCTCCCGGTCGCGAGATCACGCTGTCCCAGCTTCTCCAATTCCACCCGACGCTCCAATCCGTGGGCGTGATTGAGAAGGAGCCCACGACGCGTGCCGAGAGGACCTGGTGGCTCGACACGCGGGCCAAGGAGGCCATCGGGAAGGCGCTGCTCCTTTCCAAGTTTGCCTCGATCCACTACTTGCAATGCGACGTTTTCACGCTCACGGACAAGACGGAGGTTCTTTCGTGGACGTCGCAGGCCAACTGTGATGCGATCGTGCTCGCCGGCGTGCTCCGCTCAAACTCGGTGCTCAGGGCGCTCAACATTGGCTCCTCGGGCGGCGAGATCGGCGACTACGAGCGCGAGAGCATCGGCCTCTCCCTGATCAGTAACATGAACGGCAAGCTGGGCTACTCGGACATGTACGGGCTCAAGGAGAACATGAGCCCGACGCACCGGGTGGATCTGAAGGAGAAAGACCAGATTCGATCTCGGCGCTCGTTTACGCTGTTCGCGGGGCTGCTACGGGCGAATTCGACCCTCACCTCCCTCACGCTCGCGTCCGTGGTGCCCGAGCAGATCGAGGTGCTCGCGGACGCGCTCTCGACCAATACGACGCTCGTCTCGCTCATCCTTGAGCAGCCGAGCAAGACGGGCGACACCGCGTTCGCGATGCTGCCCGTCCAGGAGCTCAACGGGATGAAGAAGATGGAATTCATCGACCTGTTTGAGAAGGGCTACGGCGGCTTCATCGCCAACGACACCCCCGGCGCCGCCGCCGCCGAAGCGGCCAGAGCGACCGCCGCGATGCTCGCCGGAGGGCCTACCATGCCGATGCACAGGCAGGCGTGCGCGTTCGTGGGCGCCATCCTGGGCGCCACGTTGGCACCCAACCGTACCATCCAGCGTCTCAAGATCAACCCCGGAGGCGGCTCGGAGGGCGGCGCGGTGCTTGATCACCTGCACAAGGCACGCAAGTCGTCGCTCATCGTGCTCGACCTGACGGACATCGGTCTCGGTGAGCGCGGCGGCCCTCGCTTCTTCGAGTCGATGCTCGCCGGCAAGTGCCCGATGCTCAAAGCTCTTCACTTGGGCTCCAACAAGCTCACTGACCTGTCTGTGGGCCAGTTGATCGTTGAGGTGCTCCGATCGGACGCGTGCAACATCACGACGCTCGACCTGCACGACAACCAGCTTGGCGCGCCGGTGATGGTGCAGTCGTTGAAGTACAACCGATCGCTCACCTCGCTCAATATCACCGGAAACCCGATCGACGATGACGGGTTATGGTCCATAGGCGGTCTGTTGCTCGAGCAGGATTGCAGGTGCGCCCTCAACTCCATCTCAGTCGCCCCCTTCGAGATCCCCCACGGCTCTGATAAAATCGCCATCCACGAACAGACCCTTGGCGCGGGTGCAACTCGTCTCATGTTCGGCGTGCTCAAGTACAACACGCTCATCAAGAAGCTTGATCTCAGGAACCGAGGCATCACGCCCTCCGCCGCCTCCATCCTCGCAGTCGCTGTGGCCGCCAACACCGTGCTGCAGTCCATCGACCTTTCGGGCAACCCCATCGTCGACGTGTCGCAGTACACTGGCGACAAGCCGCAAAGTGACACCAAGGGCCTGCTGGCCCTGTCCGTGGCTGTGCAGAAGAGCTCGTCGGTCGAGGCGATCACGCTCGAGGGCGGCACACTGCCAGTGGACCAGCTCAAAGGCGTAAAGAAGGTGCGCATCCTCGATCTGTCGCGCAAGAACTTGTCGCTAATCTCGGCCTACTTCATGGGCACGCTGCTCTCGGGCAACACCTTCATGACCGAGCTCGTTCTCCACACCAACGACCTCACGCCGAACGGAGTCAAGATCGTCGTGAAGCAGGTCACGACCGCGATGAAGACCATCGACGTCGCAAACGTGGTCAAGCGTGATGAGAAGGCGAACAAGGACAAGGGCACCAAGGGCAAGTGGGGCGGCGTCGTGTCGGCGGCCAAGGAGATGGATGTGCCACCTCACGAGCTTGAGCAGATGTGGAGCGCGATCTCCGATTTGCCCTGGCTCGACAAGCTCACGCTCGACAAGGACTTGCTCACGGCCTTGCCGATGGTGGGCAAGATGATTGGCCTGAAGCACCTGAGCGCCGCGAGCAACAAGCTCAGCACGCTGCCCTCAGACATCAACCTGATCCGAGGCATGCGCACGCTGCAGCTGAACGGCAACCAATTATTCGAGCTGACGCACGCGGTAGGCGACCTCGAGCAGCTGGAGCGGCTAGACGTGCGCATGAACAAGCTGCCGTACCTGCCCACGACCGTCTCAAAGCTGCGCAACCTCAAGCAGCTCGACGTATCGGAGAACATGCTGCAGACGCTTGACCCCTCAATCTGCGACCTGCACACCATCGAGAAGGCCGAGTTCAAGGACAACCCGCTCGTGCGCCCGCCGATGGCGATTGCTCGCCAGGGCCTCGGTGCGGTGCGCAAGTACTTCCAAGAGGTGGTCACCGCCGTCGACATCCGCTCCTACTCGGCCCGTTGCGTTATCCTCGGCCACGCAGACTCGGGCAAGACCACCCTCGTGCGTGCCCTGAAGCATAACATCGCCCAGCTGCCGTTGCCGGCTCCGAGCGTCTACGAGTCGACGAACCACGTGTCCATCGATACGATCACACTCGGGGAGGGGGCAGAGCAGGTGGCGCTCTCGGTCTGGGATATCAATGGCGCTCTACAGGGCGCGTCGACGACGATGCGTTACCTCTCCGAGAATTCGCTGTTCATCCTGACCGTCCCTGCGCTCGGTGTGAACCAGCTAAAGCGGGAAGCCACGGAGTACGTTGAGCGGTGGCTGAGCTACCTGCGCCACTGCGCGCCGAATGTGACGGTCATCCCCGTTCTGACCAAGTGCGACATCGTCAAGGGGCATGAGACGGGGCATGGCTCGTCGGTGCCACTGAACCAGCAGCTCGAGAACGCTGCGGCACCTCAGCTTGCCTGGTTCAACGAGCAGCTTGACAAGTTTTCGAAGCTGCATAGCTCAACTGCGCCGGGCGCGAAGACCATCAAGATTCTGCGTCCGATCCAATGTGTGCAGTCCATCTCGGGCGGCGATACGTCGATTGTGCCGCTCAAGGAGAAGCTCGAGGGGCTGATGAAGGGGCATTCGGAGGAGAAGGCGTTGCCGCACGTGGGCCAGATCGTGACGCGCAACGCGTTCCTCACAGCAGTCTTCATTCGAGCCCTGCGCGATGGGCGCGAGTTTATCGACTCAGCGCGTGCGGCCGACATTGGTTACATCCCCTCCACGATGTCTGCTGAGCAGAAGAACACGCCCAAGCCGTTTTTCAAGTTCGAGGACATGGCAATGATGTACGTCAACGAATTCGTGCCCGCGCTCAAGCTGACCGGAGCAGACGAGCGCGTGCTCAGAGACCAGCTGAAGCTGCTCCAAGCTCAGGGCGAGATTGCAATGGATCCGACAGGAAGGGTCGTCTTCCTTGACCGAGAGTACCTCATCCGCATATTCAAGCCGATGTGCGACTCCCGGATGGGGAACCGCCTCTGGCTGTCGCGCATGATTGCGGCGCAGGACGCGATACGGGCCCTCTATGGGCGGCCGCTGTGCACCGAGTTTGAGAAGATTGCGCTGGGCAACTCCGCCGATAACTTCGAGAAGACGGGAGAGATCCACGAGGAGCTCATCATCAACATGTGGGACGCGCTCGGGTTGCCGGTGCGCCGTGAGGACTATGGGCAGATGATCTCGATGCTGTGTGCCTCGGGCCTCATCTACCTCGCGGACAAGGACGCGGCCGGTGGGCGGCGGTGGATCGTCCCGATGCGAGTGCCCCTTCCGAAGGCGGACCTGCTCAAGGAGCAGTGGCTCAGCGCGACCGCCGAGGCCTACGAAAACGAGGGCAAGGCGAAGACGCTCGAGGTGCTCACGATCGCGATCTCCCTCGGCCGGCTGCCGGTAACTGGTCTGTTCGAGTCCCTCATCTCCACCTGCGATGGCTTGGGCTCGTGGGTCGAGAGCTGGCGCACCCCTTCGGGCACGGGCGCCACCCTCAAGGCAAAGGCGGTCTTGCCGGGCGTCTCGCATCTGATGATCGAGATGCGACCGAAGACCACGACCGAGACAAAGGATGGGCTAAAGGAGTGGGAACTTGCAATCGAGTGCCTCTGCCCAAAGGCGACGCGGCGCGACGCGTGGGCCTCGGTCATGTTGTTCAAGAGCAAGGCGCAGTCGGTCATCGACTCGATCGTGGGTATTGCCGAGACGTGTCGCTCCTCGTTTGTCTGCCCTGGGTGCAAGGGCCTCCAGGACCCCGAGCCGTTCTCGTGGGCGCTCGAAGACGTGCTCGGCCGAGCCAAGACGTGCGAAAAGTGCGACGAGCACGTGCAGCTGAACACCGTGTCGCTCAACAGCGGTATCTCGACGCCAAAACTCCTCGTGATGGAGAAGGCGCTCAACTCGGCGCCGCGCGAGATCAAGGTGGGTGACTGCCTTTGAATGCCTCTCTGATCGCCTCTCTGATCGCCTCTCCCTAATGGCCTCTCTGAGGTCCGCTGACGCCCACCGCGAGCGCTGTCCTGAGCAGTTCTGCCTCGAGAAGCTGCGCTTCGGCCGGCCCCTCGAGTCTGTCTTCCCATTGCATGTGCTCCTCGGCCTGAACTCACAAGAGGACATCGACAAGTCGCGCGCCAGTGGCATCGACGGCATCATCGCCGAGATTATTGCCAAGCCCGACCCCACGCGCTCGGACAATACGGAGACGCGCAACGCCCCGGGCTGGTCCACCCTCGAGTGGCTCAAGTACGCGGATGGCCTCTCTGAGTGTACTCTGAGTGCTCCTCTGAGTGCTCCTCTGAATGCTCCTCTGAGTGCTTCTCCCCTCTCCCCTCTCTCCCCGTTGTCGGATGACAGGTACCTTGCGGGCGACGCGGCAGAGGAAGCGGTCAGGGCCACCGGCGCCGGCGCCGGCGGCAAGTCGCATGACGAAGGCGGCGCGGCCAAGGCGGCGGCGGAGTCACAAGAGAGGCTCAAGAAGCAGGCCAAGGAGCATGGGATCGATGCAGGGCGTGACAATGTCGACCTTGGCGTCTTCGTCAAGATGCCGATCTGCGTGGCGGCGGGCCTCCACCGTGGCCACGTGCTCGCGTTGCGCCTGTACACGAGTCGGATGGCGCACGCGATCAACATGCCGCTGCACGATGTCTGCTCGCCCGAGCGACCGCACCCGTACCCCACGCTCTGCGTGCTGCTTAACGACGCGGTCTGGAAGCTGCGCGCAGCGCAGATTGAGCATCGGAATATGTTGCTCAAGAAGGCGGCCGTCCTGATGGAGGCGCACAAGAAGGCCAAGGCTGAGGGCGACGACGACACGGCAACTCTCAAGCTCGCGGATGCCAAGGAAATCGAGAACACCGCCAAGCAGCTCGAAATGTAACGTCCTTGCCTGAGATGCCCTCTAGTTTGCCTCCATTGCCCCTCAGGAGATGGCCCCTGATGATGGCCACTGATCCACTCCGATGGCCTCCCTCATCAGGTCCTCGTTTTGGACGGGCGTGAACAACATGGGCCACTACGAGTTCAAGCTGCGAGGTGCGACCGAGGTCGGCTTCTTCTCCGTCTCCAAGAAGCGCGACGATGCGCAAGCGGCGTCGCAGCACTCGCAGCTGCTCAAGCAGATCAAGCACCTCGATGACGATTTCGACGAGGAGCGGATCCACCTTGCGCTCGCCCCCGACTGGAAGCGAGGCATCGCGGGCGTCTCGAAAGAGACTACCGGTCCGGTGGTGGTCCAAAAGGGAGGCAGCCAAGTCAGGGAGGTACGTCTGCTTGCCAATGATGGCCTCTGATCGCCTGTGATGACGCCTAATCGCCTCGCTCATCAGGTACCCGTCCTCATGTTCAATGTGGTCACGCCGAGCGACACGGTCAACCCAACGGACATCTCCTTTCTCTCGTGCTTCCCACACGAGGGGGAGTGTGTCTTTGCCCCGGGCACCTTCCTCGAGCAGACGAAGATTGTTGAGACCACCTCGATGAACTTCGACGGCGAGTACCTGCAGTACCGTACCCTCGAGGTGGCGCCGACGCTCGGGCGCAACCTGAGCGCCAAGGGGCGCGCGCAGGCGGACCTGTAATGAGGGAGGCCATCCGAGCGCCAACGGGCTCGTATGTGCTTGTCCTATGTGCTTGTCCTATGTGCTTGTCCTGGGTGCTTGTCCTTTGTGCGAATGCGTCTGCAGCAGCTCGGAGCTCGAAGCGGAGCACGAAGCGGAGCTGCAGCAGTCTCTCGTGCCCTTTGTTGTGCGTGATGCGTGATGGCTGATGCTGTCTCCCCGTGATGATGTTCCCATGATACGGACAGTGAGGCCATGAGGGAGGATGCTCAGAGGAGTTTATCACCGTGATTATGTTCCCATAGTACGGACAGTGAGGCCATGAGGGAGGATGCTCAGAGGAGTTCAACACCGTGATGATGTTCCCATGATTGAGGAGGAGGGGCTCTTCCATGCACAGTGAGTGGTGAGAAATGTGTGCGCTGTCGCTGTGCGTAGAGCGCAGCCTGGTGGCGACTCGCGTATGGACGATATGGTGGACGATTGGAAGGTAGTCCCTAGCGGTAGCGCCGTGTTTGGGTGCAGAGGGGGCAGTTCACACGAAGCTTTGGACATTCACAGCCTTGACGGAACGAAATGACGTCGTTCGAAGTCACAATCCGCGGCGGCACGGTCGTGACAGAGAAGGATGTCGTGCGCGCCGACATTGGCATCAGCGGTGGACGCATCACGGCGATCGCGCCTTCGCTGCCCCCCGGAACGGTCGAGGATCACAACGCCACCGGCCTGCACGTCTTTCCGGGCGGAGTGGACTCGCACTGTCACATCGAGCAGAAGACGTCCACGGGTCTGACGCCGTGTGACGACTTTTTCACAGCGTCCATCGCAGCGCTATGTGGCGGGACGACCACCCTCATCCCGTTTGCGTGCCAGCACCGCGGCCAGAACATTGCCCAGGTGGTGGCCGCATACCGTCAAGTCGCGGCCAAGTGCGCGTGCGACTATGCCATCCACGTGATCGTGAGCGACCCCGCGGTGGAGCACGCGCTGAGCGATCTGGAGGTGCTCTTCCGGGAGGGATACACCTCCATCAAGACATACATGACTTACGACGCGCTCCGGCTGAAGGACGATGAGATGCTCGAGCTCCTCGCCCTTTGTCGTGCACATGGCGCCATGGTCATGGTGCACACACGCTTGGATGGCCACTGAGCAGCACTGATTGCCACTGATTGCCACTGATTGCCTCTGAGAGCATGCGCATTGCCTCCCTCCTCAGGTGCACGCGGAAAGCCACGAGCTCATCACATGGATCACCAAACGACTCGTCGATGCGAAGCGCACTCTGCCGCGCTACCATAGCGTCGCACGTCCGGCGTTAGCGGAGCGCGAGGCGACTCACCGAGCCGTGACGTTCGCTGAGCTCATCGGCACTCCACTGCTACTCGTCCACGTGTCCTCGGTAACCCGCTCGCTGATTGCGTCTGGATGGCCACTTGATTGCCTCTTGATTGCCTCTCGAGGGCCACTTGATTGCCTCTTGATGGCGCCTTGATGGCCGCTGGAATGCCCCACTGAGCGCCACTTGATGGTCTCCCTCATCAGGCCGCAGCGGCGGCCGAGATCGCGGATGCGCGCGAGCGAGGCTTGCCCATATTCGGCGAGACCTGCCCGCAGTACCTCGCGCTCACCTCCGACTGCCTCGCCCGACACGACGCGGCCAAGTTCCTTTGCTCACCACCTTTACGGAGCGTCTTCGACCAGAGTGCCCTGTGGGACGGTCTGCGCAGCGGCTCGCTCCAGGTGGTTGAAGTGTTTGGATCAGAGCGCCCTGCGGAGACAGGTGATTGCCACTCATCGCTTCGGATTGCCGCGCTCATCAGGTGGTCTCGTCAGACCACTCAGCGTATAATTTCGAGGCGGAGCATTCGGGGCAGGCGGCGAAGACGATGGCGGACGCGGATGGCGCGACGCGTCCGTTTCACAAGGCGATTGCCTCTGATTGCCTCTGATTGCCTCTGAGTGCCTCTGAGTATCCCCTTCTGGCCTCTGATTGCCGCCGATTGCCTCTGATTGCCTCCGATGGCCACTGATTACCCCTTCTGGCCTCTGATGGCCTCGAAATGCCTCGAGATTGCGTCGAGATTGCGTCGAGATTGTGTCGAGATTGCGTCGGGATCGCGCAGGTGCCGATGGGCTTGCCCGGGCTCGAGTGTCGCATGCCGCTGCATGCAAGTGCTCACCACGACGCCCTCTCTCCTCTCCCCACAGGTGCCGATGGGCTTGCCCGGGCTCGAGTGTCGCATGCCGCTGCTCCTCTCGCACTCTCGCCGTCCCCAGACGCCTCTCAAGCTGACCCAGGTCGTCGCGGTTGCTTGCACGAACCCGGCCAAGCTGTATGGCATCTACCCTCGCAAGGTGAGTGCCGCTGAGTGCCGCTGAGTGCCTCTGAGTGCCTCTGGGTGCCTCTGAGTGCCTCTGATGGCCTCGGATGAGCTCTGATTTGCCCCCCTCATCAGGGGACACTGGCTGTGGGCTCAGACGCGGACATCGTTCTGTGGGATCTTTCGTCCACGTGGACGCTCACCAAGACGGCGCTCCATGATTCGCTCGACTATACCCCATATGAAGGCTTCCAAATTAGGGGCGCGCCGGTATTGACGATGCTCCGGGGACGAGTTGTGTTTCGTCGCTCGAGTGTGCGAGGATCGCTGAACATTGGCGCCCTCGACACCATCAACGCCTCGGAAGGGCAGGTGAGCACATCTGAGTGCATCTGAGTGCATCTGAGTGCATCTGAGTGCATCTGAGTGCATATGACGACAATCTCCTCGCATCTGAGTGCATCTGACGACGATCTCCTCGCATCTGACGACCATCTCCTCGCTCGTCCCTAATTAGGGCGAATGGCTCCCCTGCGGACGGCCCGATCTTCTCGGTTGGCAGCCGCCGGCAGGGGGGCTCTGGCCCGACCGCGCGTGCCCGGTGCTACAGCGCGCGGACGATCTGGATCGCGAGATTGCGGCGGCGGCGGACGATCTGGTTCGCGAGATTGCGGCGGCGGCGGGGGCGAGTACCGAAGGCACGGGCGGCGGCGGCGGCGGCGGCGGTGGTGCTGGCCTGTCGCTCGGCGCGCCTGCCGCCGCCAGAAGCAGTAGCAGCGGAGGCAGCGGAGGCAGCGGAAGCGGAGGCAGCAGAAGGAAGCGCTTGCACGAGGAGGGCTGAAGACTGAGCGCCGAGCCCGAGAGTGACCTTTGCCACGTCCCTCGCATACACGTCGCTGAGGTCCAGTTATCGTCACGTCATAAAATGTGTATAGCTTTGCGCGCCATAACCAACATTGCTGTGGCGCCGACGCGACGCGAGGGTTCGCCGACCAGAACTTTCGCGTCGTTCTGAGCACCGCATTCTCGTCGTCACTATGGCCGAAGGCGGTTTGCGCGTCCGCGTGCGTGGGCGTGAGGGCGAGGAAGTTGTGTGGTCGCGCAAGGCAGCGCGGCGAGCAGGAAGACTCAATGATTGGCTCGACGACCTCGATCCGTCTGAGGACGACATTTTCCCCGTCGAGGAGACGGCCGCAACGGTGCTGCGCACGCTCGGGGCGATGTGCGACGACAATTGGTCAGCCTCATGCCTCGACGAGTGCTCGCTCCATGAGCTAGCTTCACTCATCGAGGGAGCCAGCAATCTTTTCGCAGAGCAGGCCCTTGAGTACGCTCAGGTTGCGTTTGCCTGTCTATTGGGCGACAATCGTGCCAACGAGCTGCGTGAGCTGCTCGGTGCAGTGGACGACTTTGAGAGCGACGAGGAGCGCGCAGCAGCGCTCGCTGAGCCGGCGTTCACGCCGGACAGTCCCACGTCTCAGCATACCGCCGCGGGGGCGCCTGCTTTGGCCGTGAACGACGACGCCGCGGAAGCCGCGATGGCCAAGGTCGGCATGGGCACGCTGATAGAGCTCAAGGGTGTCAACCGAGCGTGGAGTGCGCTCGCACGCCGAGAGCTCTGCTCGCGGCTGTGCGGCCGTAAAGGGCACGCTGACCCTCGGCAGCTGGACGAGATCACGGAGCTCCACGTGGAGCTGCTCATCGAAGCCGGCCGGCCGTGGGAGGCAGCGAGGGCGGGACGGCTGGTGCCCCACCTGGAGCAGCTCACAGGGTATGGCTTTGTGGTGGACGTGGCCGCAGTCCGAAAGGTCAATCTGGACGACGATGGCAGCGAGGAGGAAGAGGAGGAAGAAGAAGAGGAGGATCGTTTGGTGTCTGCTGCGGTCCAGGCTGCTCTGAGGCACTGCTGCACGGGCGAGGGCGAGCCGCCTCGTGCGTTGCTGCTCGCAGCCATCGCCTGCGCTGGCTCCGGCAGTGTCTGTGGCATCCCGGTGGAGGCAATGCGCGCCGATACTTTGGCAGTGCTCAACCTTTATGATGCCTGGACTGGTCCTGAGGGCGCCACGCTCATTGCTATCCTCATGCCTTCCATGGGCGGGCTGACGGAGCTCAATATCGCGCGCAACTCAATCGAGGACGAGGGCATCACGGCGATCTGTAACGCAGTGCAGGGCAATAAGGAAAGCAAGCTCGCAAAGCTCAACGTTGCGGGCAACAACATCAGCCCAGTTGGAGCAACAGCTGTGGCGGCTATGGTAGCCGTCATAGGCGCGCTGACGAGCATCGACCTCCGCGGAAACAAGCTATGCGGAATCTGGACTGACAGGTGGGGTAGCCAACAAGGCACCTACACGGCACAGGGCATCATTGCAATCGCCGATGCCCTGCGCGTTAATGGCGCATTGACGTCCGTCGACCTCAGGGGCAACATGCTCGGGGATGAAGACTGGGGCGCCATCTTTGCCGCCATCTGCGGCAACAAGGACAGCAAGATCATGTCTATGGACGCGTCCGACGAGAACATCGGCCCTGCTGGTGGCAAGCTGATCGGCGAGGCGCTCCGCACGAGCGTCACAGGCGCATTGACGTCCATCAATCTCAGACATCCATCCTGGGGCAAAAAGCTCGGGGACGAGGGCTGGGGCGCCATCTTTGCCGCCGTCTGCGGCAACAAGGACAGCAAGATCATGTCTATGGACGCGTCCTGGGAGAACATCGGCCCTGCTGGTGTCAAGCTGATCGCCGAGGCGCTCCGCACGAGCGTCACAGGCTCCATGACAGAGGTGCTTGCTTTCTGATCCTGTTCTGATCCCCCTACACATCCCTTTTCGGTTAACTACCCACACCTTTGCTTTGTATGGTATTGCAGTTGGACCTTTCAGGCAACGAGCTGTGCGGCCTCTCTTATTATAACGATGGAGACGGAACTTACACTGCGGAGGGCATCACAGCAATTGCCGACGCTCTGCGTGTCAATGGCGCGCTGACGGTGATCGACCTCCGGTACAATAAGCTTGATGCGGAGTCCGCCAAGTTGCTCGCTGAGGTCGCCAAGCAGAAGGGCATATCGCTCTGCGGCATCCGGCGCGACCAGACCACCGCTGACTTCTCCAACCAAGACCTCAAGCCGCCCTTTGCGATCCTGCTGGGGTCGGACCTGTCACAGGCTGTTGTCACAGGCGCGCTGACGGTGACCAACCTCCTGGGCAATAAGCTTGATGCGGAGTCAGCCAAGATGCTCGCCGAAGTCGCCAAGCAGAAGGGTATCTCGCTCTGCGGCATCCGGCGCGACCAGACCACCGCTGACTTCTCCTACAAGGGACTCAAGCCGCCTGATGCGATCCTGCTGGCGTCGGACTTGTCACAGGCCGTTGTCACAGGCGCGCTGACGAGCCTGGACCTCTCCAACAATTCACTCTGCGGAGTGACCACCTTCGGCGGCGGCACCTACACTGCAGAGGGCATCACTGCAATCGCCGAGGCCCTGCGCGTTAATGGCGCATTGACCAACCTGAGGTGCTGGAACGGGCTCGGCGAGGAAGGAATGTCCTCGATTCGTAACGCAGTGCAAGCAAAGGCTGGCTTCGAGCTGGATCTGTGAGATGTTGTGTGTGCGTGCTGCAGGGCTGCGTCAGTAGGAACTATCAAGCGTGTTTCGCTTACGTGGATACACGTCCGAGAAGTGAGTAGTTTTCGAAGTTTAAGATTTTGTCCTACCAAATGCGTGAACCGTATTGAATTGGTATTGCCCATATCGTGTATTAACGTGCTTGCTTTTTGTTTTACACGTGCGTTTTAAGGACGGGTCGGGTCGGGTCTCGCGGGACGCGACGGTCGACGGAACGCCCCGCGAAAGCTGTAACCTGTATGCTGTATAAAAAGCTCTTACCACCCGGGCCTGGCGCAGCGCCGGCGGGCATGCTCGCGATGAGCACAGCTCCACGTCCCGATGTCGCCAGTGTGGCCACACACACACACACAGCAGTCACACAAAACGGGGTCTCAGACCTGGCACTGAGATGCTCGCACTCATGCTTGGGCGGCGAAGCCTCACACCTATCTGGCCCCTCGTGGCTGCCTCGATTGCTCTTCTCATTGGGCTCGCCTGGCACTTTGGACTTGCCTAGCACTTTTGTCCCTCCACTGCCTCTGGATGCCATCCGCCATGCGCGTTCCAGCCGCAGGCACCCACTCCCCGGCCTAACCCTTGGCGCCCTTTGCTTCCCTCCGCCGGCGGCATGGTATGCCTGGTGCGTGCTGTCTTCTGTAGGCATCGAGCCAAGCAGAGCCACCCGCCGCCGTCCCTCCACCGTCGTCCCCCCGCCGCAGCCACGTGGAAATGCCATGCGAGCCAGCTGGGTACGCCCACCTGACCATCCCTTCTGTTTCAGCATTGCAGCTGTGAGCCCACGTCACTCTCGGTGACCAAAGTCCTCAGCCGTCACCTAAGTCCTCAGCCGTCACCAAAGTCCTCAGCCGTCACCAAAGTCCTCAGCCGTCACCAAAGTCCTCAGCCGTGACCAAAGTCCTCAGTCCACGTGGCCTCTTCAGGCCTCGACGAGGTCCTTGACGGTGCGCTTGACGTTGCCCGAGTTCTTGAGCATGAGCGTCCGGTTGAGCTCGCGATTGCCGAACCCCATCTCCTCGAGATCATCGAGCAGCGGGTCCCAATCGGCCGCGGCGGCGAGGTCGCGCACGCACGCGTCGAGGTCGGCTCCATTCTTAGCAATCACAGCCTCGATGAGGCTCGCGTCGTTGAAGCCCATCGCGCGCAGCGCGCCTTTGGTGTCGAGCATGTTGGTCGCCTGCGAGGGCCCAGGGTCGGTGACGACGGCGGTGGAGGCAGCGTCTGCCTTGGCCTCCGCCAGCACTTCGGACGAAACCACCTCCACGTACGAGCCGTCCTCCGAGATGGTGCCGTCCTTGGAGGCCTCGATCGGGAAGCCCGGCGCCGACGGTGTCGGTGCCGGGGGCATCATCTTATCGTGGGCGCCGTCGTGGGCGCCGTCGTGGGCGCCGTCGTGGGCGCCGTTGTGGGCTGCCGGGGGCATCATCTTATCGTGGGCGCCGTCGTGGGCGCCGTCGTGGGCGCCGTCGTGGGCGCCGTCGTCGGCGCCTTCGCCGTCGCCGTCGGCCTCCGTGGCCGCGAGAGCCTTCTTCTTGCGCTCGATTTCGTCGAGCGTCGCCTGCAGGTTCTCAAAGGCGGCGGAGTCCATCGTGGCCGACGTGTCGACGACGTGGATATGGCACCAGACGCGCTGACCAAACTTGCGCCGGCCGTGCGGCCCGGTGAGGCGCCAGTAGCCGAGGTAACGGCCGTGCTCGGATGGGGCGGTGAGCTCGACGGCCACGTCCACCTCCTCGCCGGGCTGCACCGGCGTCTCGCGCGAGATGGGCACGGACATCTCCGTCGTCATCTGGTCTCCGCCAACGAAGAGCATCTTGGTTCCCGCGGGCCACGGCACCTGTGGGAAAATGGGAGGGAGGGAGGGGGGGCGTGTGAGCACAGGTGCGTGCAAGGCAGGTCCGCGAGCAGCTCATGGATACCCACGGGCGCCGTGGTAAGCACTTGCATGCAAGGCAGGTCCGCGAGCAGCTCAAGGATAGCTGATGGTGGGCACGCACCTCTCCCACGTTCTTGAGGCGCCAGATCTTGGTGAAGGCGGTGCCAGGAGAGACTTGGGTGCCGTCAAAGACGGTCACGTCACGGACGAAGCGGGCCGCCGGCATGCCATGCCAGCCCATGCCGCAGCGGCCGGCGAGGCCCGGAGGCATGCCGCCGTGGGCCGGGGGCATGCCGCCGGCGTGCGCGGCCGCCCATGCCGCCGCGCGCTGACGCCAGCCATGGGGGCGCCAAGGGCACCCGCCGTCCCCCATGGCGGCCGGGGCGGCATCAGCCACTCCCATGCGGCCGCCGACAGAGGGCGGGATCGCCTCGTATTGGGCCTTCTCGGCGGCGCTCAGCTTCTCGTACTCCGCCTGGCACAGGTCGTAGTTTTGGCCGCGCAGGTGGAAGCGCATGCCCACGATCGGGTTCATGCCCGAGCGGTCGCACTCGACGCCCGGGTGGAATCCCTGGCCGAAGGGATGGGGGGGGGTGGGGAGAGGGGCCACCGGCGGCGCGGCGGCCGTCGTCGGCGCGGCGGCCGCCGGCGCCGTCGCGGGCGCCTCCGGGGGTGGGATCTTGCGGAACAGAGCCTTCTTCTTCTCGGGGAGCTTATCGTACTCGGCCTGGCACAGGTCGTAGTTGTGGCCGACCAGATGGTACCGATTGCCCACGATGGGACACATGCCGCTCACGTCGCACGTGACGCCCACGTGCACGCCCGGCTGCGCCTGCGCTCCGTGCGGCTTCGGCGGGCAGAAGGGGTCGCCACCGGCGCGCTGGGCCGCCATCCAGGGGCACCTGCCGCCCGCACCCCCCATGGCGTCTTTGGCGGCCTCAGCTTGGGCGTTGGCGGCGATGGTGGCGCCCACGTCGAGCTCGAGGTGCGGGAGCATGGTGCGCAGCGCCTCGGGCATCGCCGCCATCGCCGCCGGCATCTGCTCTACGAGCATCTCGAGGAAAGGGGCGAGCTCTGGCAGTGCCGCCAGCACCGACGTCTTGGTCGGGGCTTCGGTGTCCTTCGTGGTCTTGTCCTTGGCGGGCTGCTCGTCGGGAGCCTCCTTCTTGTCCTTCTTCCCCCCCACCGCGAGCCGCAGCACGGGTGGCGTGGCCTTGCGCGCGAGGCCGACCGCCTCTACGAGCTCCTCGTCGTTCGAGACTGTGATCTGATCGCCCTCGTCGTCGACGTACGTGAGCTTGAAGGAGGACTTGAAGGGGCCGAAGGCGTCGGCGACGCGCTTGCCGAGCATCTCCCAGTTGAGCGTATTGAAATTGTCGATGGTGAAGCGGCGCATGTCCGTGCCGTGCGAGATCTTGACGATGAGCGAGTTGGACGACATCCGTTCGAGTGGTGATGCTGTGGCTGCCCTTGGTCTCGGCGCCGAAAGTCGGTGGTCGCAAGCTCCTGCGCGCGCGCCGTGGGGAGAGGTTCGGGGGCGGTTAGCGGTCGTGCGGGCCCGAGTGCGCACCATCAGAAAGGCGTGCGCCCAGGGAGGCCAAGGCGCGCGGGCGGGCATGGGCCGCGCGGTCGAGCGACGCGCGCGCAATCTGGGGCGAGGTCGCCACTGGTGCATGAGCGATCCCGGAGGGCGCGCGGGGCAGGGGGAACGCGCGTGGGCGGCGCGTGCAGCGCGCGGGAGCCGATGGCGGGGAGCAGAAAGACGGACGGATTTACTTGGCTGCAAACGCAGGAAGCGAGCGCTTTCCAGAAGCACGATAGTTTGCACGATCGAGAGCGTTCGTGATCGAGAAGTTGGGGCTCGAGCACCTCGCACAAAACACTCACGCAAGCACGACGCACGATCGCGCTGCGGGGGGTCGTGATTCTTTGGGGCCGAAAGGGCGAGCAGTCTGGGGCGTGAACCTGACGAGCAAACATCTCGTCTTCCCACAGCCCGCGGAAGCAGAAGAGCGTCCACAGCCATGGTAGACGAGGGGGATGCGGCGGCCGATGCCGCCCCGCCAGCGGCGGCCCCCGCGCCGGATTGGGACGCCGCCGACGCGACCGATGGCCCGACCGATGCCAACCTGGGCGCGGACAAAACCGCCGGCGGCGATAGCTCAGTCGACTCGCCCCCCATCGGCCTCGGCGCGCCCCGAGTGGAGGG